>Ga0154538_167_pt1 | contig 19810 bp, 17 predicted proteins | sample RifGroF1_FD_105681 | JGI IMG/M metagenome (GOLD analysis project Ga0154538, IMG submission 105681) | Spirochaetes bacterium GWF1_51_8 | reverse complement strand
CCGATCTCGAAATTGAACACGGCATCCATCCCGCCCTTGGGAGCGTAATACTTCGAGGTGATATCTATCCCCGCGTATGCCTCGGCGATAATATAAGCATTGGGATTCTGCTTTTTGCAGTAGGCCGCGAAGTCGGTGAGATACTTGATCGTTTCCGGGGTATCGATCTGCTTCTCGTTGGGCCCGGTTTCGATAACATAACGCGCGGCGTCGATACGGAAACCGTCGACACCCTTATCCAGCCAGAACTTGGCGATCTTGTAGAACTCTTTTTTTACATTCTCGTTGGCGTGGTTCAGGTCGGGCAGGGTCATGTTGAACGCCGCGTAGTAGAAATGCCCGTTATGGATGCCCGGCTTGTTAAAAAGGTTCCACGCGGGCTGTTTGGTGTTGCCGGTAGGATTCGGCCATCCGAGGGAAGTTTTTTCCCAGAGATACCAGTCCGCGTACTTGGAAGACTTGTTCGTGGACGAGTCCAGAAACCACGGATTATCGAGACTGGTGTGGTTCATGACTAAGTCCAAGACGATCTTGATTCCCTTTTTATGCGCCTCTTTTACGAGGTTTTCGAAATCTTTCATCGTTCCGAGTTTCGGGTCGATCCCGTAATAGTCTGAAACGGCATAACCGTGATACATCCCTTCGGGGCGCGGATGAATCGGGCAGAGCCAGACCGCGGTCACGCCGAGGTAATTCAGGTAGTCGAGCTTCGCGGTGATCCCGTTCAGGTCGCCGAACTTATCGCCGTCGGTATCGTAGTAGCTGTACGGAAAAATCTGGTAGAATACTGCGTCCTGCCACCATTTCGCTGCGGGAGCAGTTTCTTTTTCTTTCTTCGCGCCGAAACCGGCCGATACGAGTATAACCGTCATCAGAATCAAATACATCCATTTCCTGGGCATATGCGTCTCCTCGAACTCTTTTTCTTCGAACACAATATTTTACCTGAAAACGAAGAATTGTCAACCGTGAGCGTAAAGCTAATCTTCTTCCTTAGTTTTCAGCATCGCGTAATTGATCTGGTACACCTCGATATTGTTATCGAGGAAGTTCCCCATCATAAGATACTTCCCGTCCGGCGAAATATCAAGCCCTGTCGGCTGGTTCTTTCCCCACACCCAGTTGTCGACCGTCATTGTCTGGGTGTCTACAGCGTATATTCTGCCGAACTCGATCCCTTTGTTGGTATAGCCCTCGGGGCCGTTAGGGCCTCTGCATGCCACGAACAGGGTGCTGAGGTCGGGCGAGAGTACGATATTATTCGGCTTGGTGTAGACCTTTACGCTTGAAATCACTTTATCTGTGGCGAGGTCGAACTTAAATATCTGGCTTTTCCCCATATCGGAGATGTACATCACGTTGTGTTTCTCGTCGATGATCAGGTGGCGGGCGTTGCCCTTGCCGGACGATAACGTGATAGTCTTGATGACTTTAAGCGTCGAGAGGTCGATCTTCTGGATGAACGACCCGTCGAAGATGGCGACATACAGGAACATATCGTCGGATGTCACGGCGAGCCCTCGCGGGACTCCGGCGACCTTGATAAACTGCTTGAACTTTTTTGTGAAACGGTCGTAGACAGCGATATCCTTGCTCAGCCAGTTCGAGAAGAACAGGTACTTCTTGCTCTTCGATATCACCTTGCTCCAGTTGCCCTTCGCGGTAAAACTCTGCTTATACTTCAGGGTGGTGAGGTCGAACACGTGCCATTTATACGCATACAACTGCATGACATAGAACTCGTTCTGCTCCTTGTCCACCATACTCTCGACAAAACCCGAGATCGGGCAATACTGCTTGGAGAAATCGTTGACTATCTTGATCCGCGCCATCTCCTTAATAGAATAGAGGTCGAAGCCGAATCCGGTCATGGCGTTGGCGATGAAGAGATCGTCGTTCAGGAACATGATCGATTTCGGGTTGCCGGAAACCGGAAGCTCCTTCACAAACGTCATGCCCTTCCATTTCTTCTCGAGCTTCTCGTCGATATTGATCTTCGTTTTATTGATCTTAACCTTGAGGGTTTTGGTATAGTATCCTTTCGCGGAAAGGACGACCGTGTATTCCTGGCTGGACATCACGGGAAAGTAGGTGCGGTATTTCAGGATATTTGTCTTGCTCTGAGAGTCGATCAGCAGAATTTTCGCGTCCTGAGGATAGACCGCGACCCTGATCTGGCTCGGAGTCCCCGCCCAGACGGACACCGATAAAAGAATGATCGCAAAAATGTAAACCAGTCTTTGTCTCATAATGATACTCCCATCGATATATAGGAAATATTATAACAAAATTTCACGTTTTACGCGAGGATTCGCGGGTTTGACGGCGGGGGAATGATATGGTATAATAGCATCCGCGAGGTAAATTATGAAACTCACCGCCGATTGTCATATGCATTCCCAGTTTTCCTGCGATTCCGACGAGCCGATCGATTCGCTTTGTTCCGCCGCGGTCGCGATGGGGCTTAACGTCATCGCCGTCACCGACCATGTCGATTATTACCGTAACGATCACTGCTACGATTACTTCCGCCCCTTCGAGTATTTCGAGGCAATCGAAGCCGCGCGGAAAAAGTATGACGGTCAATTGAAGATACTTTCCGGAATCGAGTTCTCGGAACCGTACAGGTACGCCGAGGAATGGAAGGCTTATGCCGGAATAAAGTTCGATTTTATGATGGGTTCGGTGCACCAGGTCGCCGGGTATTTCATCAGCGAATCCCTCCTTCTCGATAAATACGGTGTCGAAGGGGTGTATGAACAGTATTTCGCGGCCATGCTTGAAAATGTCCGCGCCGGGGGTTTCGACACGCTCGCGCATCTCGACTTCCCGAAACGATATATCCCCAAAATCGATCATATCCCTTACCTCGAAGACATCCTCCGGGAGCTTGTGCGGAACAATATCGCGCTCGAGATCAACACCTCGTCGCTCCGTAAGGGAATGGACGAAACGATCCCGTCGGCGGAAACCCTGCGGGCATATCGGGCGATGGGCGGGAAAAGGGTTACGTTAGGCTCGGACGCCCATAAAGCGAAGGACATCGCGACTGGGTTCGAGGCCGCGGGAAAGATGCTGGACGTGATCGGCGGACTGACCCCGGGGTATTTCGAGAAGAGGCGGTTTATACAAGAGATATAAATTTCAACCAGAAAGCTCTCTTCAAAATATCGCTTCACTTTCAATCTCCGCGTGCTCCGCGAGACATGACTTTTCCCATCCGCGATCTATGGGGGTAAAACTAAAAACCCTAAAATACCCCGATAGTTCGACCCTTCTACCTTCTGACGAAGATAGAGGGCGGCAGGCAGACTTCAAGTTTCGCACTGAGAACACGGAGAAAAATTTCGGCGGTTTATACAAGAGATATGAATTTCAGCTAAAAAGCTCTCTTTAGTATATCGCTTCGCTTTCAGTCTCTGCGTACTCCGCGTGAACTGTCTTTTCCCATCCGCGATCTATGGGGGTAAAACTAAAAACCCTAAAATACCCCGATAGTTCGCCCCTTCAACCTTCTAACGAAGATAGAGGCTGGCAGGCTGACTTCAAGTTTCGCACTGAGAACGCTGAGAAAAAATTTCGGCGGTTTTGTACAAGAGATATGAATTTCAGCTAAAAAGCTCTCTTTAGTATATCGCTTCGCTTTCAGTCTCTGCGTGCTCCGCGTGAAACGTCTATTTCCATCCGCGTCAATCTGAGTTACTTGTACTGAGCGCTTGTTCCTCGCTCCTTGCGGGATGTCGAAGTATTCGCGATCTATTGGGGTAAAAACAAGATGTGATAGTTCGACAACTACATCACAAGTTTTCGCGCTGAGAACGCTGAGAAAAAATTTCGGCGGTTTGTACAAGAGATATGAATTTCAGCTAAAAAGCTCTCTTTAGTATATCGCTTCGCTTTCAGTCTCTGCGTGCTCTGTGTGAACTGTCTTTTCCCATCCGCGATCTATGGGGGTAAAACTAAAAACCCTAAAATACCCCGATAGTTCGACCCTTCTACCTTCTGACGAAGATAGAGGGCGGCAGGCTGACTTCAAGTTTCGCACTGAGAACACGGAGAAAAAATTTCGGTGGTTTATACAAGAGATATGAATTACAATTAAATAGCTCTCTTCAAAATATCGCTTCGCTTTCAGTCTCCGCGTACTCCGTGTGAACTGTCTTTTCCCATCTGCGATCTATGGGGGTAAAACTAAAAACCCTAAAATACCCCGATAGTTCGCCCCTTCAACCTTCTAACGAAGATAGAGGCTGGTAGGCTGACTTCAAGTTTCGCACTGAGAACGCTGAGAAAAAATTTCGGCGGTTTTGTACAAGAGATATGAATTTCAGCTAAAAAGCTCTCTTTAATATATCGCTTCGCTCTCAGTCTCTGCATGCTCCGCGTGAACTGTCTTTTCCCATCCGCGTTAATCTGAGTTACTTGTGCTTGGCCTGAATGGCTGACAATCGGGATTTATTTCAGGACCTGCGGGATGAACTTCAGTATCCGGCGGCTGCCGACCAGCTTAAAATGACTGATACCGAGGATTTTATAGTCGTTCAGAATATTTTCCAGAATCCGCCCGGTCAGGATACTGTCCCCGGCGGCGGTATGACGGGTCACGTCGTCGGACTGTATCCGGTAATAGAGCAGAAGGAAATCGGTCGAAAAGGTTTCTTTCCTCTCGGGATAGAGGTTCGCGAACATCACTTTCGTGTCGAGCTTGGGATTGACAAAGTATTCCAATCCCGCCCGTTTACACTCCTGCTGTAAAAGGCTGAAATCGTATTCGAAGCCGCAATGGGCGATCAGGATTGTCTTATCGTCGCCGATAAACTGTCTGAACCTCTCGTATACGGCGCCGAATCCGGGCGCGTCGAGAAGCCGCTCGTTTTTTATCCCGGTGAACCGTTCTATCTGAGGGGGAACGGTTATCCCCGGGTTGACAAGCGATTCGAATTTACGACTGGGATTGATTTTACCGTTCTCGACAATCACCGCGCCGATCTGGATGATGCGGTCGTTGACAGTGTCCATGCCGGTGCCCTCCATATCGAACACGCAGAAACGGGCATGGACGATATCGGGCATAAAAATTTCACTGATAGAGTACTCAGCCGGAGTATCGTTGGTGATCTTCATATTTTTCCTACCCGGCTTTTTTATACTTCTTGTGCCATTTCCACGCGGTCGCGACAATTTCGTCGAGGCCGATGACAGGTTTCCATCCGAGGACGTCGAACGCCTTCGCGCTCTTCGCGACAAGGATATCCGGGTCGCCCGCACGGCGCGGCGTTTCTTCGGCCTTCACAGGCTTTCCGGTTACCTTGGCAACCGTGTCGATAATCTCACGCACCGAAAAACCCCGGCCCGAACCGAGGTTGAAGCAGGACGAGTTTCCGCCCTTGAGAAGGTATTCCAGCCCTCGAATATGGGCGTCCGCGAGGTCGTTGACATGGACGTAATCGCGCAGGCAGGTGCCGTCGGGAGTCTTATAGTCCGTGCCGTAGATTTTAATCGAATCGCGTAGTCCGAGCGCGGCGTCGAGCACAAGCGGGATCAGGTGGGTTTCCGGGATATGCGCTTCGCCGATCTCGGTGTCGGGATCGGCTCCCGCGGCGTTGAAGTAACGGAACGCGATGCTCTTCAAGCCATAAGCCGTGCCATAGTCGCCGAGAATCTGTTCCACCATATACTTAGTCCGGCCGTAAGGATTGATCGGGTTCTTTGGATCGTCCTCCTCGATAGGCGTCCGTTGGGGAACACCGTAGACTGCGGCGGTCGAGGAGAAAATAAACTTGTCTACCCCGGCGTTCATCATCGCGTCGAGAAGGACGAGCGTATTCGCGACATTGTTGCGGTAGTACTTCGACGGCTCAGCGGCCGATTCTCCCACCTCGATGTAAGCGCAGAAATGCATGACAGCGTCGATCTTGTTCGCGGCGAAGACCCTGTCGAGCGCGGCGCGGTCGCCGATATCGGCCTGTTCGAGCCTGCCCCATTTGGCATTCTCGGCGTAGCCGTGGGAAAGGTTGTCCGCGACTATCACGTCGTAACCGCGTTTACTCAGCATCTTGCACACATGAGAACCGATATATCCGCATCCGCCCGCAACTAATATCGCCATTTTCGCCTCATCATTGGTTTTTTTTTCAAACTTATTTTATCATGTTTCACCCGCTTTCACAATGAATCAAAGGCAGGCATATGGAACTGATGCTATTAACCGTCGCGCTCGGTTTTATCGGAAACTCGCTCATCTCGTTCGGACAGGTGATCCAGAAGTCGCAGGTACAGTCATTCGAACTGAAAGAGAAGGCTGTTCAAAAAGCGCGTCATGCCGGGAAATGGATACTCGGCATCGTCGGCTCCAACGCCGGACTTGCGATCCTCTACTGGGCGGTCAGTATCGGTTCGGCGAGCGTGGTCGGCGCGATGAACGGTTCCGGTCTGGTCGCGCTCATCGTTTTCTCACGGCTCATTCTCGGCGAACGGATCGACCGTTGGGAGATATCCGGCATCGCGCTGATCATTCTCGGGGTGGTGCTGTTTCCGCTCTCGCCCATGCCGATCGAGACAAATGTCATCCCGGATATCGACGGGCTTTGGATCGGGGTGGGGGTCGTGGTGTGTGTCCTCGCGGGACTGCTCGCGGTCATGACCCGTAAGGGGAAACCGTCGGGCGCGGCACTCGGACTGCTCGCGGGCGCGTTTACCGGGTTTTCCACCCTCTTCCAGAAAGTCGCGTCGATAGAGATCGCGGCGAACGGTGCGGGGTCGTTCGTCTTCACAGCCGTCTGGCTCGGATTTTTTCTCCTTTCGTTTCTATCGCTCCAGTTCGCATACCGGAAGAACCGCATTCTCAAGATCATTCCATATTTTACCGCGGTGAAGGCGCTCGTGCCGCTTGTGGGAGGACTGCTGTTTTTCTCCGAACGGCTGAGCGCCCTTCAATGGATAGGAGTGGGATCGATCTTCACGGGCATCCTCGTCATCTTTCTCCGTTTCAGCCTCGGCCGCCGCGCGGGTGAAAACAACGTTTAATTGAACAGGAATCTTCCCGGAAATGAACGGTTGACAGGGCGGGAAGTTTCCATTAAAATAGTAGCAAGGATTGGGAATGCGAAAAGAAGACAATAAAGAACCTGCCGCCGCCGGTACATCCGCTTCCGAAAAAGCGCAGATCGGGATGCTCCTTCAGCGAATCCGCCCCGATAAAGACCAGCAATTGGTCGAGGAAATCGCCCGGAGCGACATGAAGGCGGACGAGAAGATCCGGAAGATCATGGGTGTCGACCAGAAGCTGTCCGAAATGGAAGGCGCTCTCGATATGAAACCCAATCCTGTCGAGGTAAAGGTAGAGAAAAAGCCATTTTCGATGGAAGAAGTCGCCAAGAAGAACCGCCGCCTGATAAAAGTACGTCAGAAGAAAGAAAAATACTTCCAGTTTCTCTTTAAGCACTTCCTGAAAATCCGCGAGTTCGGCAAGAAGAGCGGACTGATCTCGTCATCGTTTTTCCCGCCGAGGGTCTGGATCAATCCAGAGTATAAAAAGGTAGTCCTGCCCGGCTTCCAGAACGACAGCGCGATCCTGATCCGCGCGCTCAAGCCGTTACTCCAAACCGGCTGGATATTCCTCGAGAAGACCGAGTATAACCTGCTCGTCCAGTTCAGGAAGCTCTGCGAGAGTATCCTGAATGCGGCTCCCGAAAACAAACAAAAAACCGGCGTGCTCGAACTTTTCCGCGAGGTCGAACGGCGCTTCCTTGTCTGCCAGTACCAGCCGGAGTTCGCTCCGATCATCATCGACAGTATCATCATGCTGATGAAACGGAGTAAACGGAACGATCACGATATTCAGGAAGCGTTATTCCATCTCCGGCGGCTGCTGACCGCGAATACGGCAAATCCGTCGCTTTTCGATTTCCTGCTCGTCCTCAATATGGCCGAATATAAAAAGTTCCTCGAGTTCAAGGAAATACTCCAGCTCGTGCCGGGCATCCTCATCTCGAACTTCCGTTACGAGTGCGACCCGCAGACACAGGTCGAGATCGACCAGTATATCGAAAAGAACGAGGCGAAGATCGACGAATTAGTCGCGCGGAAGATGGAGATCGACAAGGTCGAACGGTTCATGAAACGGTTTGTGGGCGAGGGGAGCAGCGGGGGCGACGATATCGATTTCAGGCTTTTGCGCCAGCTCTACGACTACGGCTCGCGTACCGGCAAGACAGGGTTTTCGCAGGACCAGAACGCCCTGCCGGTGTTCGCGCAGAACCTCTTCCTCCAGTTCACCGACAACCTCGATCCGCTGATGGGCGACAAGGTCGAGGTCGAGGGATTCGGGCCGATCCGCATCTTCGAGAAGGACATGTTCAAACGTGAGTTCGGGGTGATGCAGACGATGATCCATCACCTCTCGCAGGAGTCGTTCAACAGTCCCCATCTCTCCCGTGAGCGCCTCTACCAGATCAAGTATCCCCATAAGGACACCAATCCCTCCCAGGGCGAAGCCTCGATCTTCAAGGCGCTGACATCGATTTCCGACATCGTGCTCGAGATCGGCAAGAAGGTGGGCGCGGTGTGCATGATCTATCAGGAACAGCCCGACGGCGCGGCGAACAAGGGCGGGATCGAGCCGGTGTCGCAGGCGGTGATCGACCGGGGATACTATTCCGTCCCGTACTGGAATAAAAAAATCCAGATAAAAGGATACTTCGACGGCCAGACTGTCGAGGGCGCGCTCGGCCAGATCGCGTCGATCTCGTTCCTGATCGCGTGTTTCTTCTACGACGATAATATGCAGTCGGCGCTTTCCGACCGCCGGAGCTATATCGAGGAGATACAGGCGATCAAGAAGGTGCTCAAGCGCGTGGCCGACCCCGCTGTGTACGAGACGATCCACCGGAAGTACCCATTCTGATATCTTCCCACTTCAGACAAGAATTATGGAGTTTCTATTAGCAAATATAAACAATATTCGTACGATTATTCGACATGTGGAGTTATATGTGATAAAATAATTAGCTTTATATTCGCGGAGGATATCCATGAAAAAAATTGTACTTTCAATTCTATTTTTCTTTCCAATAATCTTGTTTGCGGGGCCGGGATTTTATATTAAGGATTATAACGTCTTTCTTGAAATTAATGATGACGGTACAATAGATATCCATGAAAAAATTCTTGCTCATTTCACCGAAGAAAAGCAAGGGATTTTTCGTAAAATGCCCTTAAAGGGGAGTATGCAGGTTCTAATTAATGAGGAATGGAATACATATTTCTGGGATTGGGAGTACTCAGATATTCATACAGACAAAGAAACAAAAATTTGGAATGAAGATGGATATACCATTATCAGAATGGGAACTTTAGGAAAGTATATCTCCGGTGATATTGAGTACAATATTTATTATCGGGTTTACGGTGCATATTTTACCGAAAATAAAGAGAATGACTATCTTTATTGGGTTGTAATCGGAGATGGATGGGATGTTCGGATTAATTCTGTATCGTTTACAGTTAATTTTCCCGATAAACTCAAAGTTCTTGAAAACATCGATTATTCGATACAATACGGTGCGACGGGAAGCCAAAAGAGTGTAATTAGTGGGAGTGATGTTGAGGAAAATAACGATGGACAATCTCTTGTTTACAACCATACTGGTTCTCTAAATGCTTATGAAGGTATTAAACTACTTTTAAAGCTGAAAAAGGGCTTAATTTTGCAAAATCAAAACAATAAAGCAATAACTATTTCAGCGATTGAATTATTTAATGTTTATAATGCAAATCAAAAAAAAGCAAATAATTACTATCTCGGTAAAAATTTATATGTCTACGGTTGTATAAAAGAAATTGGAGATGATTATATATACCTTATGATTAATGAATCTGGGCAAAATAAAACAGGATGGGTTACTTGTTATTTTTCTCATGAAGATTCTGAAATCCTAGCTAATTTGAATACTGGTGATTTAATTTCTATTAAAGGAGTATGTAAAGGAAAAGAAGGCTATATTGTAAACATAGAGAAAGCAATAATTATATATAGAGAAATAGATAATAACTCAGGACCGACGAAACCCAAAAACCCTGTTGGAATTGATGACTAGAATTTGGGACAAAAAAGAAAATCTTGTTTTATAACATTTAGAAGTTATTTACACAAGTTAGGTTCTTCCAACATATTGGTAAGATACTATACACCAAACCAATCCTCTCCCGAAACTTGTCTTTCCCCGCGTTCTGGTTTCTCATTACTGCTTATACCGCAGCTCTTTATCGGGAGATTTTCAAAGAGCACGCTGAAATGACGGGCTTTCAGGTTTTTTCCCGCTGAAAACCCAAAACCATGTCGCGCGGAGTACGCAGAGATAAAACAAGAGACTCTCCGGTCGGAGAGACTTACATTTCATCCTCCGTGTCCTCTGCGTGAACTTCCCATGAACCCGTGAGCGCGGCACCTACCATAATTCAAGACAGAATGGAGAAGCGTCGGATAGTATTTCAATCCTCTCCCGAAACTTGTCTTTCCCCGCGTTTCCGCTTATCATATTTCTATTCCATGATTATACCATCACAAGAAATAAATATATTTCGGTAAAAGTGACAGCCATGCCCTTCCCGGTTGTTTCACTATTAGCGAAGGAGATGTGGAGAATGGGTGTACAGATTGACATCGAGGAGTATTACAAGACATACGGCCCGATGGTGATGAGACGATGCAGGTCGATACTCCGTGACCCGAACAAGGCCATGGACGCGATGCAGGACGTCTTCGTGAACCTGATCCGTTATCAGGACAAACTCACCGGGCAATATCCCTCGAGCCTCCTTTACAGGATGGCGACGAATATCTGTCTGAACATTCTCCGCCGCGACAAGCTCGGTCCTCAGGCGACCGACGACGAGGTGCTCCAGGAGATTGCCGGAGCCGACGATATCCACGGCAGTGTCGAAGCCAAGGATATGGTCGACCGGGTCTTCGTAGACGAAAAGGAGACCACGCGCTATATCGCGGTTTTGTATCATCTCGACGGAATGACATTGGAAGAAGTGGCCGAAGAAGTCGGCCTTTCGGTCTCCGGTGTCAGGAAACGTCTGAGAAACCTTCGCGAGAAAGTGAAAAACCTGAAGGAGGTATAAGATGCCAAACACTAAGACCCAGATTTCGACTCTCACCCTCGAAAGATTTCTGCTCGGCGAACTTCCCGAAGCGAAGATGAAACAAGTCACTTCGGCGGCCGAAAGCGATCCCGTTCTTCAGGCTCAGCTTGACGGAATGCGCAAATCGAATGAAGAGATACTCTCGATGATGCCTCCCGCTGAAACGGCGGTTAAGATAAACGAACGCTACAAGAACGCGATGCGTCTCGAAGCGATCCGGAAGGAACAGGCGGCGATCCAGCCGATCTCGTTCTGGGCGTTTATCCGCAGGATGACTCCTTACGCTGTTCCGGTGATAGCCGGGCTCGCGATCATCCTGACCGTGTCGTTCTCGGGATTCTTCAATCCGAACGGCGGCGGCACGGGTGTCCAGAACCCGGTGATCGAGGATACGACACGCATCAAGGGACTCGATCCGTACCTGAATATCTACCGCAAGCAGGGGCCGAAGATCATGCTTCTCGCGGAACGCTCGTTAGTCAAGGCGACCGATATGCTCCAGATCAGCTATGTCTCCGCCGGGCGTCCTTTCGGGATGATTTTCTCGATAGACGGTAACGGCGTTATCACGCCGCATTACCCCGAGTTTACATCCAAACCCGCGACCCTGATGCCCGAGGGTGAAATTCTCCTCGGTAAGGCGTATATTCTCGATGACGCACCTTATTTCGAACGTTTCTTCTTCATCACGTCCGATAAGCCGATCGACCAGAACAAGATACTGGGCGCCGCCGAAAAGCTCGCGCAGGACAGTCATGTTGCTATGACGGATACTCTCGATCTGCCTGCCGGCGTCGAACAGTACTCCCTTATCTTAGTCAAGGAGGGTAAATAATGAAAAGGATATATAAGCTCGCCGCGCTTGCGGTGGTCATGATAGGAATGAGTACGGGACTTTGGGCGCAGGCGTTCATCCGTTTCGCGTTCGTGATAGGCGCGAACGACGGCGGGGCCGGAAAAGTGAAGCTCCAGTACGCCGTGTCCGACGCCCAGTCCGTTTCGAAAGTATTGAGCGAGCTCGGCGGAGTGAAACCGGGCGATATCGTGTTCTACACCGATCCTTCGCCCGCGCAGGTAATCGCCGGGATGAAAGACCTCGCGGCTAAGATCAACGCTGTCAAGTCGCAGTACAGCCGTGTGGAGGTGATCTTCTATTACTCCGGTCATTCCGATGAAAAGGGCTTACTATTGAAGGGAGAACTGCTGACTTACTCCAAACTGAAAAGTATGATACAGGAACTTCCCGCCGATGTCAGGATCGCGATACTCGACTCCTGCGCATCGGGAATGCTGACAAAGCAGAAGGGCGGTGTGAAGGTCGCGCCGTTCCTGCTGGATACATCCACCCAAATGAAGGGCTACGCCTTTCTGACGTCCAGTTCGGCCGACGAAGCCGCGCAGGAGTCGGACCTGATCGGAGCGTCGTTCTTCACTCATTACCTGATCTCCGCGTTACGCGGAGCCGCCGACGCCAACCAGGACGGCAAGGTGACATTGAACGAGACCTACCAGTTTGCGTTCGACGAAACCCTCGCCCGTACCGAGCAGACGTTAAGCGGCCCCCAGCACCCCGGATACGACATCCAGATGAGCGGGTCGGGCGACGTGGTGATGACGGATATCCGCGTCACCTCGGCGACATTGCTCCTGAGCGAAAAGCTCGGCGGACGCGTCTTTATCCGCAACAGCTCCGGTAAATTGGTAGCCGAGATGTTCAAGCTCCCGAACAAGCCCGTACAGCTCGGGCTCGAACCGGGGAGTTATGTCATCACTGTCGATATCAACGGCAAGCTTTACCAGACGAAGGTCACACTGAAGGCCGGGGCGCCGACATTAGTCACACCCGCGAACTTCATCCCGATATCGAGCGAAATGACCGTGGAGCGCGGTGACGTGGTCAGTGTCACGAATATCCAGAGCCAGACCGTCACCACGACGAATATGAAGGTGATTACGCTCGTGACGCTCGAGGAGCAGGAGACCGACGAAGAGGCATTGCAGAACGTGCTCGATCAGGCGAAACTGAACGCGCAGAAATATAAAACGAACCAGAATGGCGAGATAACCGTTAACGATCAAACGAATAATTCGTTAGTCATCAAGACCGGCGAAGACGGAGTTGTCCTTCTCAGTATTCCCCAGCTTCCGTTTATCAACTTCCCCGGTTTTCAGGTGAAGAACGCGGCGGGAACGGAGTATGCCTACACGGTGATCGGGATCAACAATCACCTGAACCCAGCCGGGAAAAAGGTAATGCACAACATCTGCTTCGACTACCTTTCCGGTTCCTCGGACAGGCTGCTCGGCGCGAGTTTCTCGTTTATCTCGCATGAAGTCAGCGATTTCATGATCGGATATATGATGTCCCTGATTATCAACGAGGGCGGGAATTTCAACGCCGGGGCGATGAACGCGGGTATCGGGAATAAGACGAAAGGATATATGCTGGGATTTCAGGCCGCGGGCGTATTTAACGACGTCGGCAACGATTTCACAGGGTTCCATATAGCGGGTATATTCAATAAGGTCAATAACCGGATGATGGGGATGCAGATTGCGGGTATCTTCAATGAGGCCAAGGGCAGTGTGGGAATGCAGACAGCGGGTATCTTCAATACGGCCGATTCGATGCTCGGTATGCAGGTCGCCGGGATATTCAATAAGTCACGCGATATGAACGGCATACAGGTATCCGGCTTGTTCAATATGGCGGTCGGCGTGATGAACGGTCTTCAGGTCAGTACGGTGAACATGGTCGGCGATTTGAACGGCGGTCAAGTCGGGGTGGTCAATGTCGCGGCGGGAACGGTGAACGGTTTCCAGATCGGCGTAGTCAATATCAGCGACGAGATGAACGGTATCCCGATCGGGCTTGTGAACATATCAAAGAACGGCTATAACCGGATACAGTTCTGGTGGGACGAGACTTCGTTCGCTAATGTCGGCTTCACCCTTGGAACCCGTTACATCTATAACTCGTTCAGTGTAGGCGTGAACAAGGACATCAACCGGATGACGGTCGGGCTTGGTATCGGGATACATTTCCCGATGAAGGGATGCTTCGTCAACATGCAGGGCGATGTCGCGGCGATTATGCCGTTCGACCAGCCGATGGTGCTTTTCAGCGAGGGCCAGAACGTCAATTCGTTAGTCAGGTTGAAACTCGGGTTCGGCGTTGAGGTATGGGGAAATCTGGCGTTTGTCGCGGGCTTCTCGTACACCCTCTTTGTCCCCGCATCGGAAGTCGGGATACCCGGCGCTTCCACCGACGATTCGATGATAAAACCTTCGATAGGTACGGCTGTGGATTGGATCAACTACAATATTAAAAGCTGGCCGGGTTTCTATGTGGGTATAGAGTTCTAAACAAATCCGTCTAACATAGAGAGTAAACCGTCACGCAGCTGCAAAAACGCAGGGGCGGGACGGTTTTACTCTTTTAGTTTTAAGGGGGACAGGAATGAAGATCGAGAAATTGAGCGGAAAGAAGTGCTACCTGACACATCTGAGCGGGGAGTATATCCCGCTTTTTATCAGATGGATGAGCGACCCGGAAGTCACGATGGGGCTGAACAGTACCCACCAGAATATCGACCGCCGGGCGGAATTGGACTTCATGGAATTTATCAAGCAGAATAACTGGCATTATTTTGTGATCGTCGAACGGGAGACAGATAACCCCATAGGCGCGGTGATGCTGTTCGATGTCAACCAGACGAACCGGACGGCGGAAATGGGTATCAATATCGGCGAGAAGTCCCGTTGGGGCAAGGGATTTGCATCGGAGGCAATCGGCCTCATCCTCGAATACGGCTTCGGTATCCTCAATCTCCACAATATCTGCCTCAAAGTGTTCCAATTCAACAAAAAGGCGGCGAAACTCTATATCAAGCTCGGTTTCAAAGAAATGGGCGTTTTGCGGGAGTTCCGGCTCGCGAACGGAAAGTATTACGACTTCCTGATGATGGACATGCTGTCGAAGGAGTATTACGAACGGAAGTACACCCCGGAGGCCAAACATGAATGAAACCTATAAACTGATAGGCGGACTGGTTTCGCTCGCGGTGATGGACGAGGAGAAATTCGACACGGTGGAACGCTGGTTTGCCGATCCGGAGATCGCGTTCGAGCTGACGAACACTTACCGCTCCCTGATGACTAAAAGCGCGGCGGAGTTTTTCGGGGCGCGGCTCAAGGGCGGCGAACATCTCTTTTCCATACATGATACCGCAACCGGGCGGTTTATCGGGATGGAATGGGTTTTCCATATCGATCAGGTCAACCGGAATGCGGCGGTCGGGATTTGTATCGGCGAAAAGGATTTTCGCGGAAAGGGATACGGCACCGATGCGATGAATCTCCTTCTCGATTACGCGTTCAACGCTCTCAATCTGCATAGCGTTCATCTCTGGGCGGTCGACTCGAACGAACGGGCGATCAACTCGTACGAGAAATGCGGATTCAGTTATGCCGGACGCAGGCGCGATGCGGTCACGATACTCGGAAAAACATTCGATTTTGTCTATATGGATATCCTCGACCGTGAGTTTAAGGGGAAGTCGTTCCTGAAAGGGTTTTATAACGATTAAGCCTTCGCTTTGCTCTCGAAGTTGACGATAGAACCGTTCTCGAGATAGTAGGTCTCTCTGGCGTAATGAGCGAAACGGTCGTCATGTGTAGCGACGATTACAGTCAATCCCATCTGGTTGAGGTTGTAAAAAATAGAAAACACTTCGGCGGCGCTTTCGTCGTCGAGATTGGAAGTGGGTTCGTCTGCGATCAGGAACTCGGGGTTATTGATAAGCGCCCGGGCAATCGCGATTTTCCGCCGTTCCCCGCCGCTTAATTGTTCGGGCAGGCGGTTGCGGATCGAATTGATCTTCAGCTTCTCGAGAAGCGTTTTGTAGTACTTTCGTTTCGCGGCGATATTCGCCGAACTGATGACGAGCGGGAGAAGGATATTCTCTTCGACCGTCAGCTCCGGGACGAACTTGGCGTCTTGGAACACAATCCCGAACTTCGTCCGGCGGACTTCAGTGATGATGTGGTCGGGACTTTTCGACAGCGAGACGCGTCCCCAGTACACGTCGCCGGTGGACGGCCTGAGGTTGCCGGAGACGATATCGAGCAATGTACTTTTACCGCTTCCCGACGGCCCCACGAACGAGACATAAGACTTGTCGTTGATGTCGATATTTATCATCTGGAGAGCGTTGATATAGTTCCCTTCGGACGATTTGTATGTTTTGGTGACATTGATTAATCGGATATCCATCTTATCTTGCCTTCTGTATATTTTCAGCTCTGCCGATAGTTAAAAGCGAGAAGATCACGGTCGCGAACCCGATTACCGCGATCTGCGCGGTAGAAATAGCGAAATATCTCCAATCCACCGCCCGGAAGAACGCCGTAGGCAGGAATAGTACGACCGAGAAAAGGAACAGCAAGCCCATTTCGACCACGGTATTCAGGATAATAAACGTCTTAGATGCTCCGAGCGAACGGTAGAGTGCGACTACGGTTACTTCGGAAGAGGTCTTCACATAGAGGATGATCGTATTCGCGACCGCGACCATCGCGAAGAAGTAGAAGAAGAACATCGGGTCGACCGACATGACGCCCGTATCGGTATTCTTCAGCGTCAGCATCGACGTCATGAAGAACATCCCGTAATTGAGGACGACATAGCAGAGACGCCAAAAAAGATGCACTTTCAGCTTCTTGATGTTCAGCCAGATAATATTCTGTAAGAGATTGATCATTTTTCCTGTTCCCACGGGTCTTGATTGTAAACACGTTTAATCAGCTTGAGAATTTCCAGCTTGTTCGCCGGATCCGGGTTTTTAATAACGATCATGCGGGCGTAACGGTCGTAGACCTTGATCTTCGCGAGCGCCGCCTTGTAATCGTCCGAAAGCTCGTCGGCGATAATAATCAGCCGGGGCTTCTTATCTAAATAAACCTCGAACGCTTTATCGATTTCGTTCACAGGGTACACGTCCGTATCCGGGTTAAAGTCCGGCGAAAGAGTGATATCGAAATCGCGTTTATGCTCCACGAGCAATGTAATAATCTCCGTATTCTTCATAAATCGCTGGGCGTACAACGGGTCGCCGGGATTGAGCATGACGAACACCATTACACCGCATTCCTCGAAACGGTAGTCGAGGGTGGTATCGCGGCTGAGCTTGACCTTAACCTCGTTCCAACGGGTGTAAGTCAGGCGTTCGCCGTACTTCAGAACGGTCTCGAACATACCCCGCGAATTCTTTTTATAGATTTCCGTGCTCGTCAGCATATAACGTTTTCGTTTTGAGGCGCGGTTCGCATCCTCGAGCCCGCTTACTACACGGTCGATCTCGATCAGATTCTTCCTGCCGACCGGGTAGCGGTAACGGTCGGGGAAATTGGTTATCAGTTTCGCGAGAAGCTTCTCGGTAAAAATCACCTCGAATTCGAGTACGTTTCCCCGCACGAGTAGTTCGTACTGAGTGGAGTCGAATTTCATACCCTGGGATATCTGGAGCACGCCGCTATTCGTGCTGACATAGATATCGTTCAGGAACACGATCGGCATATCCTCCGACCCGTATTTTTCGTTAATTTTTAATGCTTCTTCCGTTTTAATTTTCATGATACGCCCCAAGAATATTACAGCTAAAATTATACACTAATTTCACCGGTTGTCAACCTTTATTCTATTACTCACAAATCGTAATATGATATATATAACGGCATTCCGGACGCTCGAACTGAAGGCGATGAACCCGGATTGAAATAGTCTTGTCGTAAGAATCCGGTTTGATGTCCTGCGGACATCGCCGCGGATAGATAATTCCGGCAGATGCCGTGAAAAAGTAATCAATTGCTTGACAGACTGACGCCTAAAAAGGATAATATTAAAACATCAAATCGGAGCCGGCTATGAAATCATTACGTTATGTCTATCTCGGTCTAATCGTCTTTTTTACAATAGGATGCGGGAGCACCGAACTTCCTTACGACCCGAAAACGCTCTATCTCCATCTCCCCAGCAACCCCACTATCCTCAATCCGGTCTCGTCGGTCGATCTATACGCCAGCGTGGTGGAATACAAAGTTTTCGATTCACTGATCGAGCTCGATTCGAATATGCAGCCCGTTCCGTGCGTGGCGAAGTCGTGGGAATGGACGCGCGAGATGGTGAACGGTACAAATATGTACGTGCTGACATTTCACCTGCGCGACGACGTATACTGGCATGACGGCGTGAAGAATACCGCGCACGATTTTGTTTATACATTCGAGATGATCATGAAACCGGAAAACATGGCGCAGAATAAAATCCCATCGTTTGAAAACTTGGTTGTCAAGGTAGATGCTCCGGACGATTTTACTTTTCGGGTTTATTATAACCGTCTGCATATTCCGGCACTCATCAGTTGGGATGGATTATTCCCAATACCGAAACATATCTACGAGAAGGAGCCTGTTTTTCTCGACTCTCCCTATAACAGGGCGCCTGTCGGCAATGGGGAATATGTCTTCGTGGAGTGGAAACCCGCGATTTCCATTACGATGGTAAAGAACACCAACTACTGGCGCGAACAGCCCCAGTTCGATAAGATTGTATACAGAATTATATCCGACGACAATGCGGCATTGGCGGCTTTTAAAAAAGGACTTCTGGATTATAAAACATTGCGTCCGGAAGAGTTTGAAAATGAGAAGAATAAACAGTACTTTACAAATAATTATTATGTCTTATATTCGCAACTCAGGTCTTTTTACCATATTACATGGAACTGCAAAGAGGATTCTCTTTTTGAGGATAAGCTGGTACGTTTGGCAATGACGTATGCTTCAGACCGCTATTCGCTCAATGAAAATTATTTTCATGGAAAAATGACAGTGATTAGCGGACCTTTTATCTACGGAGAGTGGGCCTATAATAAATCAATCGAACCGCTACCGTTTAATCTGGAGAAATCAAAACAACTTCTTGCCCAGGCAGGATGGAAGGACAGCGACTCGAACGGGATTCTCGATAAGGATGGAAAGGAATTCAAATTCGAACTCCTTCTCGGGCAGACGCTTTCGGGAGAAGCGATCGCGCAGAACCTGAAGGAAAACCTCGCGAAAATAGGGGTAATAATGGAAATGCGCGTCCTCGAATGGTCGGCGTTCGATGGAAGGCTGAAGGAGCATTCGTTCGAAGGCGCTCTTTTTGCATGGAGTACCGGTACCGATCCCGATCCGTTCGATCTCTGGCACTCGAGCCAGATCAAAAATGGGGTAAATTATTCTGAGTACGCAAATCCGGAGATAGATAAACTTTGCGAGATGGGACGTATGGAACTCAATCCCGAGAAACGCGCGGAATTGTATCACAAAGTTCATAAAATACTCGCCGAAGATCAGCCGATGACATTTCTCTTTGTCCCGAATGCTATTATTGCCGTGAAGAAGGAGCTTCAGGGGGTGAAGGTCTATCCGGGGCTGAATTTCCACGAGTACTACCCAGGCTTCCTCGAGTGGTATAAAATTGAAAAGAAATAATCCCTTACGCCCCATAACACGGCCGAATCCGTGTTGCGTCAAATAAAAACCTACTCAAAATTGATATTCGTTGCGTCATAAAAAAATCTACTTGAAAAGGGATGCTTTTTCTTCTCCGTTT
>Ga0154538_165_pt3 | contig 19857 bp, 15 predicted proteins | sample RifGroF1_FD_105681 | JGI IMG/M metagenome (GOLD analysis project Ga0154538, IMG submission 105681) | Spirochaetes bacterium GWF1_51_8 | reverse complement strand
GTGGTGGTCTACCTCAACAAAGAAGCCGACCCCGAATCGATCCGCACCGTGCTCTACAATACGACGGCGTTGACCGCGAAGATCAAGGTCAATATGGTCGTGCTGGTAGACAATCAGCCCCGAGTGCTTGCGCTCCGGGACATTATCCACTACTATGTCGAGCACCGCAGGCATATCATCATCAAACGTACCGAGTTCGACCTGCGTAAGGCGGAAGAACGTCTCCATATCGTGAAGGGCTTAGTCATCGCGCTCGCGAATATCGACGAAGTGATCGAGGTAATCAAGAAGTCGAAGGACGTCCCGGCTGCCCGTGAGAACCTGATGAAACGGTTCAAGCTGTCCGAGATACAGGCGCAGGCCATCCTCGATATGCGTCTCCAGAAACTGACAAGCCTCGAAGTGATGAAGCTGAAGGAAGAAGAGGCCGCTCTCGAGAAACTGATCGCGGAATTGCAGGAAATCCTGAAAAGCCCCAAGAAGCGCGACGGGATTATCAAGAAGGAACTGACCGAGATGTCTGACACGGTCGGCGACGCGCGACGGACACATTTCGGCGAAATATCGACCACCGTGATCGAAACCGAAGAACTGATCTCCAACGACCCAATGCTCCTGACTGTCACCCGCAACGGTTTCGTGATCCGCGAGATCGGCGGCTCGGGCAGTATGCGCGCGGGCAAACGGGGCAACAAGGGGCGTAAGGGCGAAGCCTCGGACACCGACCGTCTGGAAGCAGGCGACTATATCTTCGAGACCGTCATGTGCTACATGAAGGACACGATTATATTCGTCACCGACTCGGGACGGGTTTACTCTATCAAGGGATACGAATTCAAGGGCGATATGGCCGGGAAGATCACCCGTGCGCATATCCGGAATATAGAACGCCTGCGGGATATTGTCGCGAATAACGAAATGATCACCGCCGTCCTGCCGGTGAGCGAGTTCACGCCGAAGTACTTCATGATTTTTATCTCGAAACTCGGCAAGATCGCCAAAATACCGCTCGACCAGTTCGACAGTATCTATAAGAGCGGGATAATCGCGGTAAAACTGCGCAAGAACGACTCGGTTGTCGGCGCGGTGATCACCGATGGCAAACAGAAGCTGTTTATCGTCAAACGGAGCGCGAAGGGCTTCAAGTTCCATGAGAACTCCGTGCCTGTCTATAACAGGGGTGTGGGCGGCGCTAACGGGACGTCCGTATCGGGCGAAACCGACCAGGTGATCGGGATGGGCGTGGTCGAAGACGCGCAGTTCGTCATCTTTGTCACCCTCGACGGCAAAGGCCGGATGGTCAAACCCGACGTATTCAAGGAAATGGCTACACGCGGCGCGAAGGGATGTAAACTGGTCGAGATCGGAAAAGAGCGCTTGCTTGCCTCGTTTACGATGTGCAATAAAGGGGATGAAGTCGTTATCACAACCAAGATGGGGAGGCGGATCACGTTCCCGGTCGATACGTTGAGCTCACAGCTTTTGAAGTTTATCGACCTGAACGACGGGGATGAGGTTTCCGCGGTCGCGACTATCAGCGCCGAGGTTGCCGAGGACGAAACGCCCTCGCTGAAATTTTGACGGCGGTTTATCGCCGGGTGGGGCTTAAGGTCTATTTGGGGAAAACGGGGACGTTTAAGCGGAGGATTGTGTGCATAACTATGAATGTCTGATCTTTGATCTGTTCAACACCCTGATCGTGGACGAAGGAATGGCAGAACGGGAAAAGTACCGGATGGACTCGATCTATACTATTCTCGAGAAGTCGCTTTATCCCGTAAAGTTCAACGAACTCTCGCTGAAGTACGCGAAAATGATCGAACACAGCGCCGAGTCCCAGGCGAGTACGGGATGGTGCTTTGCGCCGTTCTACCAGGTCGAGTACCTGCTGAACCTTCTCAACGCGCACGACCTGATCGTGTTTAAGAAGGTCTACGATGTGTTTATCGACGCAATCTTACAGATATGCCCCGAGCCTATTCATAACGCCCAAAAGGCGCTCGAGGAACTCAAGGACAGGGGTAAGAGAATAGGGCTGATCTCGAATACGGGCAAGACCCCGGGGATCATGCTCAGGATCATGCTGAAGGAAATCGGCCTCTTTAAGTACTTCGACGATATGGTGTTCTCCGACGAAACGGGCTACCTGAAACCGGATTCGCGGATTTTCCAGACCGCGATCGAACGTCTGGGCGCGAAGAAGGAAGAAACAATCTATATCGGCGATATGAAAGGATGCGACTATGACGGCGCAATGCTCGCGGGTCTGGGCGCTCATTTATTCGACAGGAAACAGGAAGACATATATAACGTTGTACTCACGTACAGCGGCGGATACTAAGGAGAACTTTTATGGGTTTGAAAGAAGAACTCTACGAGATTCTGGAAGAAGCCAAGAAAGAAGTAAAAAAGATCAAGGATAAAAAGCTATTCGACGAACTGCGCGTGAAGTTCCTCGGAAAAAAGGGCGAGCTCAGGAATATTCTCGGTAAGCTCGGCGCTTTAGGCGTAGAAGAGAAGAAGGAAATCGGGCAGGCGGCGAACGAGGTCAAGGATAAGATACAGGAATTGATCGACGAGGCCGCCGAAAAGATCGAGAAGCAGGAACGCGCCGCGCGCCTCAAGAAAGGCGTGCCGGATATTTCGGTCTCGCGCACCATCCCGCCTATCGGTTATTACCACCCGTTGACCGTCATCCGCGACAAGATGATCGGAGTTTTCAAGAACATGGGCTTTTCCGTGGAAGAAGGCCCCGAGCTCGAAGAGGAATACTACAATTTCGACGCGCTCAATATGCCGTGGTACCATCCCGCCCGCGACAGCCACGACTCGTTCTATATCACGAAGGGCAAGCTGATGCGGACTCATACTTCGCCGATGCAGGCGCGTATCATGCAGAAACGGAAACCTCCGCTCGCGGTAGTGGTGCCGGGGAGATGCTTCCGCCGCGACGCCGTGGACGCGACCCACTCGCACACATTCCACCAGATGGAAGGACTCGTCGTCGATAAGAACATCACCTTCGCCGATCTCAAGGGCACATTGCTGACATGGGCGAAAATGATGTTCGGGCCGCAGACCTCGATCAGGATGCGCCCGGATTACTTCCCGTTCACCGAACCGTCCGCCGAACTCGCGGTGACATGCCCGATCTGCGCCGGTAAAAAGTGCTCGGTCTGCAAACATACCGGATGGATCGAGATCGCCGGGTGCGGTTTGGTCGATCCCGAAGTCTTCAAGAATATAGGCTACGATCCCGAACAGGTTTCCGGATTCGCGTTCGGAATGGGACTCGAACGGATCGCGATGGTCGTTTACGGTATCCGCGATATCCGTTATTTCTACGAAAACGATATGCGCCTGATCGAACAGTTCGTGAAATAGGAGAAGAACATGCTGGTAACATATAATTGGCTCAAGGAGTTCGTCGATATCCCGATGTATCCGAACGAGCTTGGCGAACGCCTGACAATGCAGGGACTGGAAGTGGCCTCGGTCAGGAAAGTGGGTATCGACCTCACTAAGAACCCGCTGATCGGCGTAGCGAAGATCGTGTCGCTCGAGAAGCACCCAAAGGCCGACAACCTGACGATATGCAAGGTCGGCGACGATAAAAAGGTAGTCGTGACCAACTCGCCCAATGTAGCCAAGGGCGATTTCGTTGTGTACGCCCAGCCCGGCGCGTTACTCCCCAACGGCATCACGGTCAAGGAAACGAAGATAAAGGAGCAGGTGTCCGAAGGGATGCTTCTGCCGAAGGAATATCTCCAGATCGAGGATAAGAGCGCGGATATCTGGATACTCGGAAAGGACGCGAAATCCGCTGAGGTGGAATTCAGGATTTTTGTCGAAGAAGACTATGTTCTCGAAATAGAGCTTACCGCGAACCGTTCGGACTGTCTTTCCGTGCTTGGCGTCGCGCGCGAAGTCGCCGCTATGCTCGGCAAGCCGCTCAAACTGCACAACCCGATGGTAAACGAAAACCTCAACACCGAACCCGATATCGAAATCACCGAAAGAACGCTCTGTCCCCGTTATACGTCGCGTATCCTGACCGGGATCGAAGTCCGCGAGTCCCCGTCATGGGTGAAGCGCCGACTCTCGCTTTGCGGCCTGCGTCCGATCAACAACATTGTCGACGCGACGAACTATGTCCTTCTCGAACTCGGTCATCCGACCCACGCGTTCGACCTGAACCGTCTCGACGGCAAGAAGATCATAGTCCGAAGCGCGAAGAAGGGCGAAACGATCACCGCGCTCGACGGCACGGAATGCAGACTGACGACGGAGAACCTCGTGATCGCTGACGAAAAGAAAGCGGTCGCGATAGCCGGGGTAATGGGCGGCGCGAACAGCGAAATCCTCGAAAACACGAAGGACCTGCTCCTCGAAAGCGCCTACTTCGATCCGGTGTCGATCCGCAGGACGTCCGCCGCGCTTAAGATTAAATCCGAGGCGTCGTACCGTTTCGAACGCACCGCGGACTGGGGTATCACCCCTATCGCGCTCGACAGAATTTGCGAGATCATCATGGTTTCGAGTCCCGCGAAGGTCTCCCGGATGGTCGACCGTTACGTAAGCATCATCAAAGATAAAGTAGTCACGATCAAGGACGGATATATCTCCGAAAAGCTCGGAGTCCAGCTCGCGCTCAAGGATGTCGAGGAGTATCTGAAACGTCTCCAGTTCCAGATCATGGTCAAGCGCGAGAACAGCCTCGAGGTCAAGATACCGAGTTTCCGTTCCGATGTCGCGCGGGCTATCGACCTCGCCGAGGAAATCGCGCGTATCTACGGGTACAACAGCATCCCGGAAACTTCGTTCCGCGCCCCGACCGTGCTCCAGGGTTTGGGCGAAGTCAAAGATATTAAGTCGAAGATCCGCGAGATACTGACCGGAATCGGTTTTTCCGAGGTGTACAACTACAGCTTCATGGATCCCGCCGACCTTCAAAAGTTCCGGATCATGAATAAATCGGTCATTCCGCTCGAGAACCCGATGGCGCAGGACGCTTCGCTCCTTCGGAACTATCTCTTTATGGGGCTTGTCAAAAACATCGAATATAACGAGAAGTCGGCATACCGTCACAGCTCGCGCTTTTTCGAGATCGGCAATATCTTCAAGCACGAGCAGGATTATAGCGAGTCCGAACGGCTCTGCTTCGCGGTGTGGGGTAAGGACGAGTCTTACGAGACGCTTCTCGGGATCGCGGAAATGCTCCTGACCCGTCTGGGAACCGGCGCGCTCGATTTCAAGAAGGCGGAGTTCGACTTCACCCATCCGGAAAACTGCTCGATCGTGTTCTCCGACGATAAGAAGCTCGGCTTCCTCGGCGAACTCCATCCCGATATTCAGGACGAGATCGATCTTCGTTATCCGGTGTACTTCGTCGAGTTCAATCTCGCGGTGCTTGAGGATATCTTCTCGACCCCTATCGAGATCAAGCCTATCGGGAAATTCCCGCCCACCGACCGCGATATCTCGCTTGTGGTGGACGAGAAAATACTTGCCCGCGACGTACTGAACACGATCCTGTCGTTCAACGAATGGATCAAGAAGGTCGAATTTGTCGACCTGTATTCCGGCGGCCAGATCGGCGGGGATAAAAAAAGCCTGACCTATTCCATCCTGTTCCAGAGCGGCGAGAAAACGCTGAGCGATACGGAAGTGAATCAGGTGATGGACGACCTCGTGAAAAAGCTGGAAAAACAGTTCGAAGCGGAATTGCGATCTTAACTGATTGCATCACCGATACTTCAGCCGGAATGAGCGGAAACTCAGTTTCCGCGACTCATCTATGGTCACTTTAATATTCTAATCCAAGGAAGTGACCATTGGGCATTCCATTTCAAATAATACCTTGAATTGTTAGAAAAAGCGATGTTATTTGAACCGCCCCTATTTCTTTGACAAATCTTGCGAAAAACTGTATAATTAGGGAATATTAGTTGTATTACCCTTAAGGAGCTCAACATGGCAATGCCAAAACACAAGATCGGCAAAACTAAGACGCGCATCCGCAAGTCGATCGCATATTATGGAATAGCGAAGACCCCCGCGATGTCGCTTTGTCCTCATTGCGGTGAAAAGAAGATGCCGCACCGCGTTTGCCCTCATTGCGGTTTCTACGGTTCGAAGACCGGCGGAGTGCAGGTAATTACCAAGGCAGTTAAAGAAGCTAAGGAATAACCTTATATGAAAATCGGGGTTGATTTAATATCCGGCGAATCTGATATCACCGAGTTGGTAAAAGGTTGTATCGACGCTGTCGAAGCTGTGAAAGATATCGAAGTAGTCATGATCGGTAAACCGGAAGTTTACGAACCCTTGATACATCATAAAAAGTCTTTCTGGGGTAAGAACGATCCTAAAGGGAGATTGTCGATCCTGAAGGCGTCGGAAATCATCACGATGGAAGACGACCCGTTGAAAGTGATTAAGCAGAAACCGGAATCGAGTATCGTTGTCGGCCTTCAGGCGCATAAACGGATGGAGATCGACGCGTTTTTCTCGCCCGGGAACACCGGTGCTATCGTGGTAGCCTCGTCCCTGATTATGGGTCGTGTCAAAGGGATCAAGAAACCCGCCCTCGCGGCGTTTTTGCCCAACCGCTTGGGGAGAGCAAATCTGCTTCTCGATGTAGGCGCAAGCGCCGAATGCGATGTGGAAGATTTGCTGAAATTCGCAATCATGGGCAGGATTTTTTACAGTGAAATGGAAAAGGTAGAGAATCCCAGGATCGCGCTTCTGAATATCGGGAGCGAATCTCACAAGGGGACGGCCTTACAGAAGGCGACTTATAAAAGAATGAATGAAATGAAATTGAACTTCGTCGGGAATATCGAGGGACACGATTTGTTTACCTCGGTCGCCGAAGTGATAGTATGCGACGGCGCGCTCGGTAACGTGGCTCTCAAGGTCATCGAAGGCGCCGGGAAGACGATCACGACACTCTTGAAAGAGTCGATCAAGAGCGATCCGATGGCTAAGGTGGCTCTGCCGCTTTACGGAAACGCGTTGAAGAAACTCGGCAAACAGATCGATCCCGAGGCGCACGGGGGGGTTCCGCTTCTCGGTGTTCGCGGTAATATATTTATCGGGCACGGGAAATCGGGAAGGCAGGCGATCACGGCGGGAATTCTGGCCGCAGCTCAGGCTGTCCGGACGGACGTTCTTGGAAAAATTCACCGCGACCTTGAAACGCTGCATCTCGGTTAAAGCTCAGATAAGAGCCCCACGGCTCTTTTTTTGTTTAGGGCGGTTCTAATGATTATTAAGATTTTTAGCATGAGTGTTAAATTCTCTTTATAATTCGCCCAACGGTTACTTCCATTCCGCCTTAGAACGGCGGGTATTAAAAGTGACCTTCATGGACAGGGGGAAAGGAGGCTGCGATTTGAAACCGATAAAAGCACAGATTTCCGGGGTGGGAAAATACGCGCCGGAAAAAGTTTTGTCCAATCTCGACCTCGAGAAGATGGTCGACACGAACGATGAATGGATTTCATCCAGGACCGGAATTAAACGCCGTCATATAGCGGCGGATAACGAGACGACATCGACAATGGCGGCTGAAGCCGGACGGAAGGCAATCGAAAACGCGGGACTCAAGCCCGAGGATATCGAAATGGTCATCGTGGCTTCCTTATCGCCCGATATGATGTTTCCCGCTTCCGCGTGTTTAGTTCAGGACATTCTGAAACTCCCGAAGGCGGGTACGGTCGATGTTTCGGCCGCGTGCTCGGGTTTTGTCTATGCGTTTTCCATGGCCGCGGGCTATATCGCCATGGGTCTCCACAAAAATGTTCTCGTAATCGGTTCCGAAGTGATGTCCCGCTTCGTGGACTGGAAAGATAGAAATACCTGTGTCCTGTTCGGCGACGGAGCCGGCGCGGTCGTCCTTTCGGCCGTAGACCAAAACTCTCCTTCCGAGGTGATCGATTTCATCCTCGGCGGCGACGGTTCCGGCGGCGACCAGCTTTCGCTTCCGGCGGGCGGATCGAAAATGCCCGCGACCCATGAAACGGTCGATCAGGGAATGCATTATCTCAAGATGGCTGGAAACAATGTGTTCAAGTTCGCTGTGCGGACGATGACCGATATCACTGTCGAAATACTGAACCGCAACAACCTGACCGCCGACAAGGTGAAACTTGTCGTGCCGCATCAGGCGAATTTCCGGATCAACGACGCGGTGCGCGAGAGACTCGGGATGACCGAAGCGCAGATGTTTAACAACATCTTCGAGTACGGGAACACAAGCGGCGCGACTATCCCGTTGGGACTGGCCGAGGCTGTCGAGCAGAACTTGTTAAAACGCGGAGACTATGTTATATTCGTGTCGTTCGGCGGCGGATTTACATGGGGCGTTTCGCTGATAAAATGGTAGAAATTAAAATAGTTTTATAGAATTCAGGAGGAAAATTATGGGAAGAGTAGATAACAAAAACGCCATCGTAACCGGAGCCGCTCGCGGTATCGGACGCGCGATCGCGTTAAAACTGGCCGCCGAGGGTGCGAATGTCGTAATTGTCGATGTCAACCTCGATCAGGCCAACGAAACGGCAAAGGAAATCGAGAAGCTCGGTAAAAAGAGCATGGCGATGAAGGTCGATGTAACCAACTACGGCGATGTCGAATCGCTCATGGAGAAAGTCAAAGCGGAATGGGGTTCGGTGGATATCCTTGTGAATAACGCAGGTATCACCCGCGACAACCTGATCCTGAAGATGACGCCCGAAGATTTCGATCTCGTCATTAATATCAACCTGAAGGGCGTATTCAACGGTATCAAGGCCGCGTTCCCCGTGATGATGAAGCAGAGAAGCGGAAAGATTATCAATATGGCGTCCGTGATCGGACAGATGGGCAATGTCAGCCAGGCGAACTACGCGGCGAGTAAGGCCGGGGTTATCGCGCTGACCAAGACCGCGGCCAAGGAATTGGCGAAACGCGGTGTTTGTGTGAACGCGATCGCACCGGGTTATATCCAGACCCCGATGACCGACCAACTCTCCGATCAGGTCAAGCAATATATTCTCGGAATGATCCCGATGGAAAGAATGGGTCAGCCTGAGGATGTCGCGAATATGGTGCTGTTCCTTGCGGGCTCGGAGTCGGATTATGTCACCGGTCACGTTTTCAACGTGGACGGCGGCATGGTAATGGCTTAATTCCTTTATTTTTGCGGAGGTGAACATGTCGAAACGCAGAGTCGTTATTACAGGAATGGGAACGCTCAACAGCGTCGGTTTAAATGTAGAAGAGTTTTGGTCGAACGCGGTCGCCGGTAAGTCCGGTATCACCAAGATCTCCAATCAGGAAATGGGCGATTCTCCCTGCCAGTACGCAGGCGAGATCAAGAACGAGAAGTTCATCGTAGAGAATTTTATCGATAAAAAACAGGCCAACCGTATGGACAGATTTACCCAGTTCGGGTATGTGGTGTCCAAGGAAGCGGTCGAGCATAGCCGTCTGATGGAATACGACCAGCTTGACAAGAATAAAGTCGGCGTGTTGGTCGGTTCCGGTATCGGCGGTATCTACTGTTTCTGCGATAACGTGATCGTGCTGGAGCACCAGGGGCACAAACGCGTTTCCCCGCTCTTCATCCCGAAGATCATCACAGATATCACCTCGGGGCACGTCTCGATCCTCTACGGTTTCCGCGGCCCGAACTATTCGATCAGCTCGGCCTGCGCGTCCGCGTCGCACAGTATCGCGGTCAGTTATATGCATATTATGAACGAAGACGCCGATGTGATGATCACGGGCGGAAGCGAAGCCGCGATGAACCAGCTCGGTATCGCCGGGTTTACCCAGGCGCAGGCCTTATCGACGCATTACGCGGACAATCCCGCGGCCTCGTCGAGGCCGTTCGATAAAGGGCGCGACGGGTTTGTGATGGCGGAAGGCGCGGGCGTCCTTGTCCTCGAAGAGTACGAGCAGGCCAAGAAGCGCGGCGCGACGATCTACGCCGAGATGCTGGGGTACGGGATGAGCGGCGACGCGAACCATATCACGGCTCCCTGTCCTGACGGAAGCGGCGCGGCGCTCGCGATTGAGAACGCGCTCAAGCGCGCCGGACTGAAGATTACGGATATTCAGCTTGTGAACACTCACGGTACATCGACGCAGTTAGGGGATATTGCCGAGACCAAAGCGGTAAAACGCGTATTCGGCGATCACGCATATAAATTGAAGGTGAACTCGACGAAAAGTATGACCGGGCACACACTCGGCGCCGCCGGCGGTGTCGAAGCTGTCGCCGTGGTCAAGATGCTCCAGACGGGTGTCATTCACCCCACGATCAACCTCGACGATCCCGATCCTGAATGCGATCTCGATTATGTCCCCAACAAGGCGATAGAGTTTCCTGTTGAGTATGCGATAAGCGACTCATTCGGATTTGGTGGCCATAATGTTACTATCGTATTTAAAAAGTTTAGCGGATAATCGTGGGCTTGCTCCGGAAAGAAGGAATCAGTTAAAGGCTCTCTGTAAGCGGTTAAGAGTAGGAATCCATTCGCTCGCGCTCCTCGACAGGGCGTTGACCCATTCATCCTACGTCGACCGTGTCAACGGACAGTCGGATACCTATGAACGGCTGGAGTTCCTCGGGGATTCAGTGTTGAACGCGTCTATCTCATACCTGCTGTTCAACGATCATCCCCGTTTCATGGAAGGCAAACTCTCCGCGTTCCGTTCGAGCCTGGTGGACGAGACCACGCTCGCCGAGATCGGAATCGACCTCGGTATCCCCGAGTTCATCAACCTCGGGCGCGGCGAAAGACTGACCGATATCCGAGCGAAGAACAAGGTGACCGCCGATATCGTCGAATCGATCATCGCGGTACTGTTCATCGAAAAGGGCTTCGATTATACCTATCGTTTTGTCGACAGGATTATGCGCGAGCATATCGAACGCCGCCTGACCGACGGAGTCCGCGATTTCAAGACTTCCCTTCAAAAAATCTCCATGGAAACTTTTAAGAAATATCCCGTATACCGGATTGTCGGCGAGATCGGCCCCGATCACAATAAAACGTTCAAGGTCGAAGTCGAGGTGAACGGAAATATCAAAGCGGTGGGTGTCGGACGCAGTAAAAAGGCCGCCGAACAGGACGCGGCAGAAAAGGTTCTCGATATTCTTGAAAAAACTAAACATAAGGCGGACGGCAGATGAGAAGTATGACTGGTTTTGCCAGTGAGATGCAGAGCACCTCGAAGTATGATATTTTTATCGAACTGAAAAGCGTCAATTCCCGCTATTTCGAATTCAAAGTCAAGTCATCTTACTACCTGAACGAGCTCGAGGTGATGATCCGCAATATCATTTCCGAGAAACTCAACCGCGGAAAGATCGACCTCTTTATCAAGGTGGTCGAGAAGAACGCCGACAACTACGAAGTCGTGGTCAATAAGGATCTCGCCAAAAAGTATGAAAAAGCCCTTTTAGATATGGGGAACGAGCTCGGCGTCGTTTCGGAGCTCTCAGTCCGCGATTTCATGTCACTTGAGGGAATTATCAACCTCGAACGTGTGGGCGAGGAAGAAGAGCTCGAGAAGAAAGTGATCCAGATGCTCGAGAAGCTGATCGAACGGATCATCGAAATGATGTACCGCGAGGGACGCAAGACTAAGGAAGATATCGAATCCTCGCTCGCGAGGATCGACGAAAGTGTCCGCATCATCGAAAATCTTTATCCGCAGAGCCTCGAGAAGTACAAGGAATCTTTGCGCGAACGGCTTCAGGAGATGATCGCCTCGCATATCGACGAGAACCGTCTGATGATGGAACTCGAGATGGTGGCGTCGCGTACAGCGATCAACGAGGAAGTCGTCCGCCTGAAGAGCCATATCGGACAGTTCCAGAACGTGCTGAACGGCAAGATTCACGGCGACAGCAAGAAGCTGGACTTTATCGGGCAGGAAATGAACCGCGAGGCCAATACGATCGCGTCGAAATCCACGGACTACACGATCATCGAAAATACGATAGTCATCAAGGGAGAAATAGAAAAAATCAGGGAACAGTTGAGGAATCTTGTATGAGCGATGCTCCCAAGGGGCAGGTGATAGTAATTTCCGGACCCAGCGGCGTGGGCAAGACTTCTCTTTATAAAAAGGTTCTCGAAGAGCTGAAAGACAAGCTCGATTTTTCTATTTCGGTCACGACACGCACGCCGCGTCAGGACGAAAAGAACGGCGAAGACTATATCTTCATAAACGAGGAAGAGTTCAAGAAAATGACCGCGCGCGGGGAATTCGCCGAATGGGCCGAGGTTCACGGGAACTTCTACGGCACGCCTAAGACGGAGATCGACCGCATCCTCGCCAGCGGGAAGAGCGTCCTGCTCGACCTCGATGTCCAGGGCGCGATGAAGATACGCGACGCGTACGCCAAGGCGAAACTGATCTATATCCTTCCCCCCTCGTTCGAGGTGCTCGAACGCCGTCTCTACGGACGGAACACCGACGATTCCGAAACCCGGCATATACGGATGCAGAACGCCGTTAACGAAATGAAATACGTCTCGCGTTACCATGTCCGGATCACGAACGACGATTTCGAACGGGCCGCGAAAGAACTGCACGACACGATTGAAAAATTAGTCAGCGGAGACGAATCTTGGATCGAATACCTCTAAGGCGGCGGTTCACTCGATGAAATCACTTCTTAAATCGGCTCTCGGCCTTGTTCTTCTTTTTATCCTTTCATCCTGCGCGGGTGTACAGCGCTACGAATACAGCAGATTTATCATGGATACCTACTTCGAGATAATCGTCTATTCGGATAAGCCGTTCGGCGAGGTGGATCGAGCCGCGGACGGCGCGTTCGGGCTGATCGAAGCCCTCGAAAAGAAATTCAGCGTCACCGATACCAATTCGGCGATCTATCAGTTGAACCGGGATAAGTCCGTCGAGGCCGATAGCGAAATGCTTACTGTGTTCTCGAATACGCTTGCGATGTCGGCATGGACGTCCGGCGCGTTCGATCCCACAATTTACCCGTTGGTCGCGCTCTGGGGCTTCTTTTCCGATCAATTCCGCGTCCCGACCGCGCAGGAAATTCAATCGATTATGAAATCGGTCGATTACATGAAGATAACTATTACCGGCGGGAAGGTTATTCTGGATGGAGGTGTATCGGTCGATTTCGGCGGTATCCTCAAGGGATACGCGGTCGATCAGGCTGTCGAGCACTTGACTGCGAACGGGATCGTTTCCGGGATTGTCAATGCGGGCGGGAACCTGAAGGTCTTCGGCGTGAAGCCCGACGGCTCGAATTGGGAGATCGGTATCCGGCATCCGAGAGACAAGGGCGGGATTTATACAGTCCTCAGCCTGAAACCCGGCGCGGAGATGTCGGTCGCCACTTCCGGCGACTACGAGCGTTTCTTCATGGAGAACGGAACCCGTTATCACCACATCATGTCGCCGTTCGACGGCTATCCTGTCCATAACGGCGTGGTCAGCGTATCGATCGCGCACGAGAGCGCGATGCTCTGCGACGGGCTCTCGACGTCGTTATTCGTGATGGGCGCGGAGAAAGGGATCGAGTTCGCCGATAAAAACGGAATCGCCGCGATGATTATCACGGAGAAGGACGGGATGCTCATCGAGCACCGTTCGGTAAAATGGATGGAATTGACGGGTACGCTGACCTATTAGCGCGAGGCGATCTTTTCCAGCGCGATGATGAGCGCGCGGACCGTGTCTTCACGGTGACGGATATTCTGCGCGGCGAGTTCGAGCTTCACCGGGTTCTTGATCTCCAGTTTCAGCTTCTCGATCCCCGAATTGAAATAAGCCGCCAGCTTTTCGAGTATTTTAACAAGCCACGGGAACTTTTCCATAATCAAGCCCTGCACTCCTACCTCTTTCGACGCGATCGCGTCCTTGAGACGCTCGAGGATATCCGCGAGTTCCTGCGAGGTGTCGATCCAGTCGTCTATCGAAGTCCCCGCCTTCCCCCTGAACGACATTCTCTCTCTCGTCCTTTTGAAGAAGCCCAACTCGTCGATCTCATGGTTCAGTTCGAAGAGCTGTTTCTCCAATTCATGTGTCAATCCCAGCGCCTCGTCGGGAGTCCCGTCGATGACGCTGACTTTATCGGAAGAGGCGTTTTTCGTTTTAGGTTTGATATCAGGAGCGGCAGTGATCGCCGTGTCGGTGGAGATGATCCCGGACCGCGAGAGGGGGTGGAACGGGTCGGTGACCGTGCCGTGGTACTCCGACGGGTTCACGAGGTGATAGATCAGCCCAGCCGCGCATTCATCGGACGGGACGAGGTCCTTGTATCCGGGGTTTTTCACCCCGCGGATATATTCATCGCAGGACATCCCGTAGGCGGAAGCGAGCTTCTGGCACATATCGGTGCCGCCGGGTGTATCGCAGAACCCGGGATTGAACGCGAAGATCGACACGCCGGACTTCGAGCCGGTCTCTTCCGCGAGAGAGAGAGTCATCGCGCGGACTGCCGCCGACATCGCGGTATAGGATGACATATAGGGAATGATATCCCCGGAAATAATATTGACGATTGCGCCGTCCTTTCGCAGAAGCATCGACGGCAGAAACGCCCGGGTCATCAGGACTGTCCCGCGCAGGTTGACGCGGTAGGCGTCGTCCCAAAGGGTCAGCTTCTGCTCCATGAACGAGCCGAACGGCAGAGCGGCGGCGTTGTTCACAAGGATATCGACTTTGCCGGAAGTGAGAAGGATGTTCTCGGTCAGGTCTTTAACGCTTTCCGGGTCGGAGATGTCGGTGTGGATATAGAGAGCGTCGCCGCCCTTCGAGATGATCTCCTTCTGGACTTTCAGCCCGAGTTCGGACATATCGGCGATGATCACCTTCGCGCCGAGAAGCCCCAGTCCCCGCGCGATCTCCGCGCCGAGTCCCTGCCCGGCTCCCGTCACAATCGCGACTTTATCCGATAACACGCCTTTCTTCAGGCCCATTTTCTTCAGCAGTTTTAACATAAAAATCTCCGCGCGGAATACAAGGTTTGTATAAGTATCGGAATAATCGGGAAAAGGTAAAGAATTACCGGAAAAGGATTTGAGGAGAGATTATTTACAGGCTTCAAGAATGGAACAGATTTTTGGGACGAGTTTCGAGGTGTCGAAGGGTTTCTGGATGAACCCGGCGAGCCCCTTATCGCGGAAATGGCCGGTCGCTTCCTGTTCGCTGTACCCGCTCGCGAGAAGCACTGGAACTTCCTTATCGATCTCGCGGATTCCCCGGAACACCGCTGCCCCGTCCATCTTCGGCATCGTCATATCGAGAAGGATGAGCGAGATGCCGCCCTTGCGCTTCCTGAGGATATCGAGCGCTTCGATACCGTCGGCGGCAAGTATCACATGGAATCCCCGGCGCTCGAGCAGGCGGCGGCTGATCTCGCGGATCGACTCCTCGTCGTCGATCACGAGGATAGTTCCGGTGATTTTATGTTCCTCGGGGATGTCTGGCTTTTTCAGGAGTTTCGCTGTGTTCTTCAGGATACGGCTCTCGGGGAAGAGCACACGGAAGGACGTCCCCTTACCCGGGACGGTAACAATGCGGATGAGGCCTTGATGGCCCCGGATAATCCCCAGCACGGCCGCGAGCCCGAGTCCCCGCCCGGTGAACTTGGTGGTATAGAACGGATCGAATATTTTCTCGAGGACTTCATCGGTCATCCCGCTCCCGCTGTCTGTCACCTCGAAGAAGACGTAGTTTCCTTCCCCGGGAATCTTATCCGTTCCCTGATGAAAGAGGTTGTGGGATTCGGCGATGTATTTCTTATCGCAGTAGAGCGCGCCGCTGGAGAGGGTGATGATCCCGTCGTTGTCGCCGATCGCGTCCGAAGCGTTCGTGATGAGGTTCAGGATGATCTGACGGATCTGCGTGGCGTCGGCCTCTATCGAGGGCAGGTTTTCAGTGAGGGCGTAACGGATCGTGATTTTCTTGGACACCGACACGGTGATCAGTTGAATCATTTCTTTCACCACGTCGTTAATAACGATCTCCTGGATCAGGAACTTCCCGCGCCCGGAGTAGGCAAGCATTTGCCTCGCGAGGTCTGCGGCGCGGTGCGCGGCTTTCTCGATCTCCTTCAGGTTATCGACAACCGGCGATTCGGGCGGAAGATCGAGCAATGCGAGGCTCGCGTGCCCGAGGATGGCGGTCAGAATGTTATTAAAATCGTGCGCGATCCCGCCCGCGAGTATCCCGAGACTCTCGAGCTTCTGGGCATGCTGGACTTGCCGTTCGAGGTTGATCTTTTCCTCTTCCGCTTTCTTCCGGTCGGCGATGTCGAAAAAGATCGTGATACTCGCGATCACCTTGTTCTCTTTGTCGAACACGGGCGCTCCGAAAACTTCGAGCAAAACAGAAGTACCGTCGGGCCGCCTGACCAGTATATCGTCCACATGCCCCCGGGTACCTTTAAGCCCGAGGAAAACAGGCATTTCTTCGGGCGGATACAGTTCGTTTGTCGAACTCTTATATGCAATAGTCCGTGCATGAACGGTCTGCTCTTGAAACACGGGTAAAACCGATCCCCCGAACAACTGTCTGGCCTCGGCGTTTTCTATCAATGTCTTCCCGGATTCGGCTTCGATCATCATCACGCCCATCGGCAGGTTTTCGAGCAGAGTCTCCATGATGCGGAGCTGAAGGTCGAGCTTTTCCTCGGCGCGCTTTCGGTCGTCGATATCGGTATGCAGACCGATCAAACGGTTCGGCTTTCCGTCCTGATTCCACTCCACGAACCGGCCGCGTGAAAGGACCCATTTCCAATCGCCGCTTTTCGTGCGGATCCGGTATTCGATGATGGAGTTAGGATTAGAGCCTTTCCGGCGACTGCTAAAATCTTCGAGAATTTTCGGGAGATCGTCGGGATGCACCATGCTCATCCACGACGCCGCGCTGGCGGGAAATTCACCGGGTTCGTAAGCGAGCTGGGTATAGAAACTGGGACTGAAATAGACCAGTTCCGGCTCGATCCGCCAATCCCAGACCGCGTCGGTCGTACCTTCCAGCGCGAGGCGCAGGCGTTCGTCGCTGGCCTTCAGCGCGTTCAGCGTCTCTTTCTTTTCGGTGATATCGAGAATCACCGACAGGAAGAACAAGTTTTTATCGACATCGAGCAATTGAAGATGCACCTCGACAGGATAGACCGTGCCGTCGGCGCGCTCATGGCGTGTCTCGAAGGCGAGCGAAGCTGCTTTTTCGGTCTTGAGCGGTTCTATTAATGATTCAAACTGTTCGCTTGTAAAATCCGGTTCTATATCGACAGGCGTCATTTTCTGTAATTGGTCGAGGGAATAGCCGAGGTTTTTCCGGGCGCCGTTACTCACAAAGATGAATTTCAAAGTTTCGGGGTCGAAGACATAAACCTCGTTCAGGCTGGAATTGACAATCGAATAAAACTGCCTGATCTGCGCGTCCTTCTCGATCCGGTCGGTGACATCGCGGGAAACACCGAGTATCTTAACAGGCAGCCCGTTGTCGTCCGTCATAAATGTTGCTACGATTTCTGTCGGGATAACACTCCCGTCACGCTTGTACTGATTGATTTCATTTATATAATAGGAATTTGTTCCATTTCCCGACATGAAGTCTCGAATCGCTTCCGGAAGCCTCTGCAGGACAACCGCGTAAGACTCGGGAGTCATCGTATCCTGAATACTAAAAAGGATAAAATCGGTATTCGAGTAGCCGGTGAGCCTCTCCACCGACGGACTGATATATTCGAACTTCATCGTAGCCATATCGAGCACCCAGATCACATCGGCGGTATTCTTCGCAATCAGTTCGTAACGTTTTTCACTCTCGCGGAGCCGTTCCTCGCTGTGCTTCCGCCCGGTGATATCGGAATGCGTGCCGATCATTCTGACCGGGTTCCCTTTTTCATCGCGCTCGACGATTTTACCGCGCGCGAGTATCCATCGATAGGTTCCATCCTTGCATAAAAGACGATGCTCGATCTCGTAAACAGGTATTTTCCCCTGAAAGTATTTCGCGATTTCATTTTCCGCGCCGTCGAGGTCGTCGGGGTGGACACGTTTCCGCCACTCATCGAAATTATCCGCGATCTCGTCATCCGAGTAGCCCAGCATCTCCTTCCATCGCCGGGAAAATAGTACGACATTTGTTTTTACATTCCAGTCCCACACACCGTCGCCCGCGCCCTCGAGCGCGAAACTCCACCGCTCCTCGCTGATGCGGAGGTTCTCTTCCATCGTTTTACGTTCGGTGATATTGGTATGGATTCCGATCATGCGGACGGGTTCGCCTTGATCGTCGTACTCGATAATTTTACCGCGTGCCATAATCCAGATATAGGAACCGTCTTTGCATCTCAGACGGTACTCGCTGGTGTAATGTCGGACTTTACTGCCGAGGTGTTTATCGATATGGCCGAAAACGTTTTCCCTGTCGTCGGGATGAAGCCGGGATTTCCATTCATCGAGGGTATCGCCGATCTCGTCCTCGCCGTATCCGAGCATTTCCTTCCAGCGCCTGGAATAAATCACTTTATCGGTCGCAATATTCCAGTCCCATATCCCGTCGCCGGCGTCCTCCAGAGCGAAATGCCAGCGTTCCTCGCTCTCTCTCAGCCTTGCCTCGGCCTTAGACCGTTCCTCCATCTCACGTTTCAGTTTCAGGTTGGCGAGACCCTGCTGGGCGAGGATGTTGACGAGGATACGGTTGAACTCCATGAAGTTCTTAACCTGCTCGCGGGTGAAACGAGGAACCTTGTCGAGAACTTTTTTATACTCCGGCCAGTCGAAACCGACCTCGGCCGCCTGTTTCTCGAAAAACGCGTAATCGATTTTGTCGTCGGTATAGAAAAACTGACCGATAAAGATAGTCCCGACATGCCGGGCTTCGATGATGATCGGAAGGGCGATATCCCAAAGCCCGTTCGCGCAATGGTATTCCACGAAACGGTTTTCGTCAAGGTGATCTTTGATATATGAATCGCTGATAAGACACCGCTTTCCGGTGATCTGATTTGGACGATGGAACTTGACGCAGATATCCTGCCATTTTACCGCGGCGATGATCCTGTTTTCATGATCCATGATCCCGATAGGGAGATCGCGTACCTCGAGGAGTTTTTGCAGTTCCGCGACATCGATCAGGTCCCGCAGAGTGTATCCGGCGTCGTCAGCCCGGTCATCCTTGACAATGGATTTCCGCATTGCTTCGAGTCGATCCGCCAGATTCCCCGGCGATGTTTTTTTGTTACGAGGCATATAGTTACTTCCATTTTCCATAAAAATTATAAGTATTTTAATAGAAATATACAAGAATTCAGTAATGTTTAGTCTTAAAAATATTGCGATTCTTTGAATTTTATTCTATATTAAAATAGTAGTAATTTATTGGAGGGCGTATGCGATTATCGTTGATTCTTATCTTTGTGATGACGATTTCAGCGGCGATGTATTCCACGCAGCAAACAGATTACCTGAACTATATGTACTTCAATTCGCACATGAATCACCTGCGGACGACGCATGAACGGGGGATTCTTTTGGACAACGAGGAAGTGTTCAGCGTGATTACGGATATCCGTTACAGCGAGTACTCCGGGGGAAGCCTGATGTCGGTCATGTACGGGGCGGGATATATTGATTCCAGCCTGACATTCGGGTTCTATTTCCTCGGTTTCACCTCCGACATCGGGTTTACATTCGGAAATTACAATTCCGAATACAATCTCTACCGTGACGGATTCGGAGCATCAGGAATAGGAATAAGCCTCTTCATTTCTCCGCTCGCCCTGATTACTTTCGACTGGACATTTGCTTTCGACAGTACTTACCAGTACTTACGGGTGTTTATACCTTTTATCCGGAG
>Ga0154538_162_pt5 | contig 20040 bp, 11 predicted proteins | sample RifGroF1_FD_105681 | JGI IMG/M metagenome (GOLD analysis project Ga0154538, IMG submission 105681) | Spirochaetes bacterium GWF1_51_8 | reverse complement strand
TTTCCCCGCGAGCATACCGGACAGTTTACACACGGGGACTTTCACAATTTCGAGGCCCTCCGGTGAAAACTTCTGCCCCATGTCCCAACCGTTATTGTAGAGATGGAGTACGATATCTCTGAGGATCACCCCGCCCCCGGAAGCGGAAGGAAGGTTCTTCATCGGCTCCCCGGAGAAATTCCCAGTCCATATCCCGATAGTAAACTCGGGATTATACCCCACAAGGTAATTGTCGCGGAAGTCTTTCGACGTACCAGTCTTCACGGCTACCGGGAACGGGAAATTGATCGGGGAATTCACCCCGAACGCCGGAGTCTTGTATTTATACTCGGAAAGGATATGATTGATAAGGAATGCGGTTTCCGGCGATAGTACCGTCTTCTTCACGGGTTCTTTCGGGAAAATCGCCTGCTGGTCTTTCGTCATGATGTAACGGATGCCTTTCAGGTCGGAATACACTCCCGAGTTGGGAAACACCATATAACCGCGCACCAGTTCGTAAAGCGAGATGTCGGCATTGCCGAGGGTCAAGCCGAGACCGTAGAACTCCTGCGGCCTGTCGAGAGAATCGAAGCCCGCTTCCTTAAGGAACACGAAGTAGATGTAGAGTCCGACCTTATGCAGGAGATACACCGACGGGACGTTATAGGAACAGCCGAGCGCCATCGCGAGACGCACGGGGCCGTGGTAATGCCAGTCGTAGTTCTTCGGCACATACTTCCCGACCATCGACGGAAACTCGGAGTAGATATCCGGCAGGATAGTCGACGGCGTGAAGTCCATCGATTCGAGGGCGAGCGCGTAGGTGAAAGGCTTCATCGTGGAGCCGGGCTGGCGTTTCATCATGACGCCATTGATCTGCCCGTCCTCCGAGAAGAAGTCCACCGAGCCCATCATCACGCGGATTTCCGAAGTTTTATTGTCGACCATGAGGACGCTGACATGATTCGCGTTTTTCGTTTTCAGGTAGAGCATCCTGTCTTTGGAGATCGCGGCCACCTGTTCGTAAAGGGCGTAATCAAGGGTGGTATGGATTTCGGTGATATCGGCGGGATTTGCGGCAAGCTTCTTCGCGGTTTCGAACGCCCAGAAGCAGAAGTGCGGGGCCTTGATCTCGGCTCGATACGGGTAGATTATCAGCCTGTCCTCGTTATTGACCTCGAACTCCGCCTGAGCGATCAGTCCGGCCTTCCATGCCCGTTCGAGCAGATTCTTCGCTTTTTCCTCTACCAGCGCGGTTTGTTTGTAGGGATCGTAGTACGACGGCGCTTTCAGCATTTCGATCATCGACGCCATCTCGAGCAGGGTCAATCCTTCCATATCCTTGGAGAAATAGACCTCGGCGGCCTTTTTCAAACCGTAGATATGGTTTCCGAGGTAGATGTTGTTGAGGTAGGACTCGAGTATCCCGGGTTTATCGAAATAGCACTCGATCTTGAGCGCGCGGAAGAACTCGAACACCTTGGTGATCAGGTTGTTCCGGTTGATCCCGTATTTCAGCTTGGCAAGCTGCTGCGAGATAGTCGATCCGCCCGCGGGCGACAATCCCTTGAAGACCAATTGGTAGATTATCCTGCCGAACGATTTCAGGGAAAAGCCCGGGTGATGCTCGAACTCGCGGTCTTCGGAGAAAAGGAGCAGTTTGATGAAATTGGTCGGCACGTCCTTCAGTTCGAATTTACTGGAAAACCCGGCGAGTTCGGGTGTAAGTTCCATCAGCAGGACGTCGTCCTTATCGAAAATTTTCACCGAGGGGTTGGATATCTCGAGGAAATTCTTGTCGTAAGGGATGGCGAAAAAGATCGCGAGCACGAACAGGATGAAATTCAGAGTAAAACCAAGATAGTATAACACGTGTTTTTTCGTCATAACCTCTCCCAGTGAACAATCATTATAATGCTTATTACGCGCGAAATCAAGCGAAATAACGGGCGGGAAAATTTGTATAAAAGAAAAGGGTATTGTAAAATAAAGGCGATCTCTATTTACGGGGGACATATGAACAAGAACCTGATTCGCATCCTTGCCGCCGTTGTGATCGGAGGGGGGATTTTCGCGGTGTTGTACTGGGTGCTCGGCGCGCCTCTTCTGATTACCATCGCCGTAGGCGCCGTCGCCGCGTTCGTCCTGTTCCTATTCACGGTCACTCTCAAACGCACGAAAGAACAAACCCGCAAGACGAATATTATGGGGATCACTCCCGATATGGTCGCGCAAGTCGTGTCGCAGTCCAAGGCGAAAATACAGGAAATCTACAATTTCTCATATGTGGTCAAGAAACCGGAAGTGAAGGAAAGGATACTGAAAATCGTCACGACGGGCGAGAAGATAGTCAAAGACTTCCAGACCGACCCGAAGGATATCAAGGCCGCGCGCAGTTTCATTCATTACTACCTCGACGCCACTATCCGGATACTGGACTGCTATGTAAAATACACGAAGGGCGAAACGATACCCGACGACTTGAAGGAACGTGTCGCCAAGATCGAGGACGCTCTCGATACGACGCTGCAGCAGGCGTTCGAGAACCAGTACCAAAAGCAGATTCATGACGACGGGATCGAACTGGATGTCGAGCTCGAAATGCTGACGAAAATGGTCGAAAATGACAGGATGAAATAAAAGGAGGAGAATATGGCTACCACAGCGCCTGTTGCACCCCAGGCAAATACCATCGATTACGAGGAATTGACACCGGCTGAAAAGGAAAAAGTCGATTCAATTAAAAACGGGATCAATGTCGAAGATACGAACGGAATTATCCAATACGGTGTCGCGTCGCAGAGTAAAATTTCCAGTTTTTCGGACACGGTGCTCGATAACATCCGGAATAAAGATACCGGTTATGTCGGCGATATCCTTTCCGATCTGATCGTGAAGATCAAGGATGTCAATGTCGACAGCCTCTCCTCCGATCAAGGCTTTTTCTCGAAACTTTTCGGCGGCATCAAAAACGCGTGGAACCATTTCGTATCGCGTTACGAGAGCGTATCGGTCAATATCGAGAAGATCACCGACGAGCTCGAAAAGTCGCGCATTCAGCTTCTCCGCGATGTCACGATGCTCGACAGCCTCTTCCAGAAAAACCTCGAGTACCTCAAGGAACTCGATCTTTTTATCATAGCCGGGACTCTCAAACTGAAAGAGCTTCAGGAAGTGAAACTGCCCGAACTCCAGAAAAAGGCGCAGGAATCGACCGATCCGTTCGACGCCCAGCGCGCTAACGACTTCGCCCAGCTCATCAACCGTTTCGAGAAAAAGCTCCACGATCTCAAGCTTTCGCGGATGCTCTCGATTCAGTCCGGCCCCCAAATCAGGCTTATCCAGAATAACGATCAGGTGCTTGTCGAGAAGATACAGAGCTCCATCCTGACAACCATCCCGCTCTGGAAGAACCAGATCATTATCGCGATCAGCCTCTACCGCCAGCAGAAGAGCCTCGAGCTCCAGAAATCGGTCACCGATACCACGAACCAGCTTCTCCAGAAGAATTCCGAGATGCTGAAAATGGGGACTATCGGCGTGGCAAAGGAATCCGAACGCGGCCTCGTGGAGATAGATACGTTGAAGAAAATCAATACCGACTTGATCACGACGATTGAAGAAACCATCAAGATACAGGCGGAAGGCCGCACCAAGCGCGCCCAGGCCGAGGAAGAACTGAAGAAGATGGAAGGCGAACTGAAAGACAAGCTGATCGCCGTCCAGAAAGGCGTTCCCAGCCAGCAGACCGCCGCGGATACGGAATCCGGCATCCAGACTCTCGGCGAACAGCAGAAGTCCGCCGCGATGGATGTACAGGAAGTCGAAATCGTACCGCTCAAGCAAAAAGACCAGAACGGCTGATAAATCGAGGGGTTGTCTCAAAAGCGTACTTAAGAGGACCTTTGTCATTGCGAACGAATTTGAAGAATTCGTGAAGCAATCTATAGTATTAACTTATTAATATTTACATAGACTGCTTCGGCGCTTTGCGTTCTGTCTGACTTCGTCGGAAGGCAGACTCGCAGTGACAGACTTTTCTGATATATGTATTCTTTTGGGACAATCCCTTTTTCATATTTCTTACTCCGGCTTTATAACACACAACTATTCAGGGGGCTTCCGATGAAGAAGTTTTTCGGTTTGCTGTTATTACTCCCATTACTATTCGTCTCCTGCAATCTGCCGTCGGCCGATCAGAGGATCATTCCGATTTTTATCGGTGATAACTATTCGGACTACAACTCGTCGGAATACGGCGAATTGGTGATCACATTTACATCGCCCGTGTTCGAACTTTCGGATTATTCCGCGATGGTCGCCCAGATCGGATCGTCGCTGAAAATCTCGATCGATCCGGGGGTGGAAGGTCAATGGCGTCCGATAGATCAAAACTCCGCCGCCTATGAGTTCACCAAACCGTTACCCTCTTCATCGCGGTTTAAGGTCAAGCTCGATTACACCGCGCTCTCGAAAGCATCGGGCAAAATATTGTCCGTCACGATCAACGGCAAGGTCTATACCGGCGACGAATACTATTTCGAAACCCCCAGGATTAAGGTGTATAATTGTTACTCGCGCGGGGAATATACGGATTCTCCTCTCATCTTAGTTTTCAGTCAGCCTGTGAATATCGGCGCCCTCAAACAATCGATGATCGTTGCGCCAAATTCGTCACCGGATCAGCACCTCGGTTTCGAGGTATTGACCGTTCTCGAAACGAATATCGTCGAGAGCAACAACTGCCTGCTGTACTACATCTCGACTAATAAAAAACAATTTGTGATCCAGACGAAAGGAATGGTTCCCGCTTCTTACTATATTCTCAAAGTGCCCAAGGATTTTTACGGCGTCGAAGGGAATATGGGAACCGAAAAGGACTTTCTCTTCACCTTCAACACTTATTTCCCCCTTGTCCATCATGACATCATGAGTTCCGATTACGACTATGACAAAAAAGAATCGCATTATTACCCCTCTTCAAGCATCTTTATCAGCTTTAATAACGAACTCGATTCGAGGGTTCCCTACAGCAACCAGATCACAGTCGACCCGCCGGTGAAGGGAATGAAATTCGAACTTTACGGCGACGAGATATCGTTCAGCGCAGATTTCAAGGCCGAACAGACATACCGGATCACTGTCGGGACGGGTCTGAAAGATATCTATGGGCAGAACCTCGTGAAGCCTTACGAGTTCAAGATCGCGACCGAACACAGCCCGTCCTACTTTAAGTTTCCCTACGGCTATATGATCCTTGAAAACTATCTTCCCCAGATACTGCCGATGAAATTAGTCAATATCGAGAAGCTGGAATTCAACTCGGTCTACATATCGAGTATGGAAGAATTCCTCAGCCTGATCAATTCATCCGGGATGCTTAAAGACGCCGAGGTAAAGAAAAAGTTCACTAAAAAATCCGTGTCTGTAAAATGGTCATGGGATAAACTATACAATTTCCATTTCGACCTCTCGGCCTATAAGAAATCCAAGTCCGGTATTCTGATCTACCAAGCGGCGCCGGAAATAAAGAAAAAAAGCATCTATGAAGGATATAACACAAAGACCGGGGTTGTTCTATTCACCGACCTCGGGGTAACGGTGAAATCTTCGTCCAAACTGACATACGCGTTTGTCCGCAAGCTCAAGGACAATTCAGCGGTCGAAGGCGCGAAGGTCTACGCTGTCGAATGGACGGGCGATGAAGACGATGTCCAGACGCTGAAACTGATCTACTGCGGCAAGACCGGGAAGAACGGTTTCCTCCAGTTCGACAACCCGTCCTCCGACCCCATGCCGCTCGTCTTCGCGGAATACGACGGTAATTTCACGATGAACTACGGCATCGGCTACGCATGGGATCCCGATTTCGACGAAAAACCCGACTACTATTCCGACGAGTACTACTACGGCAAGGCCGCGTTTGTCTCCTACGACGGTTACTCCAGCGGGGAGAACATGAACGAGCTCTTCCTGTTCACTGAAAGGTATCTCTATAAGCCCGGCGATACGGTCGAGGTGAAGGGGATATTCAGGTTCCGCGAGAACGACCAGTGGATAGTTCCCGATATAAAAACTCAACCTTCCTTCAATATCAAAGTCGTCAATAGCCGCGACGAAAAGGTGACGAATTTCACGGTCAAAGCGGATGAATGGGGCTCGATCCATTGCAGTATCAAACTGCCAGGCAACTGTCCTACAGGCTCCTACTACTTCTACGCCGAAACGCCCGATAAGTCGGGATACAGCATGAGCTTCCGTGTGGAAGACTACAAGCCCGCGCAGGCCGAGATGAAGATAATCCCGGGGAAAACTTCCTATCTCTGGGGAGAGACCCTCGAGACCGACCTGATCGGATGGTATCTGTTCGGCGCTCCGGTCATCAAGCCGATCCGTTACGAGATACAGGTTCACCCGATGGAATACTCGAGTAAGAACTATCCCGCCTACTCTTTTTCGCCGTTATGGTGGCTGGACGAGTCCTACCCGGACTATTCCTTCACCCTCGATTCCAAGACGGGCTTCCCGGATAAGGACGGAAAACTCAAGATATCCAAGCTCCTCGAGAATAAAAACTTCAAGGGTAACGGAGTCGTATCGGTGATGGGATCGACCATACTCGATGACCAGAGCACTGTGTATAACTACCGTTCGGATATCGAGGTGTACAACCCGGCGCAGATCGGTATCGATATACAGAACTATTTCGTCGACCAGGGCGCGCAGGCTGAAATCGAGGTCATCGCGCTCAACGAGAAGGACGAAGTGAAAACCGGCGTCCCGGTCACTATCGAGGTCAGCCGTTACGAATGGAAGTCCGCGCAGGCCGCCGGTGTCAACGGCAAGCTGGAATGGACATGGAAACTCGAAATATCCAATATCTACAAGCAGAACGATTATATCGGCCAGAAGACGATCCCGTTAAAAGCCGATCTTCCCGGGATGTACGTCGCACGCATCAAGAGCTTTATCAAGGGACACCAGATAGTCAGCGAAGACTATTACTACGTGATCGGAAAAGGCGACTACGGCTGGAAGATCGAGAACAATAACGAGCTCAGGATCGAGACCGATAAGCCCGATTATGAAATCGGCGATACCGCGAAGCTGATGATCCTCAACCCGTTAAAGAACGCCGACGTAGTAGTCACGATAGAGCGCGATGAAATCCACCAGATCGAGCAGTTCAAGGCGTCCGACAGCATCATCGTCGTCCCGGTCACGATCACCGAGGACTTCGTCCCGAATATGTATGTGTCCGTGATGCTCTTCTCCGGGCGCACCGATACGAACAATGTCGTCGACGGCGCGGACCTCGGGAAACCGTCGTACTACCTCGGCTACGCATCGCTCAACGTCTCGAAAAAGAAGAAATCGCTTAAGATAGAGATCAAGCCCGATAAGGAGAAATACGAGCCCGGCGAAACCGCTAAGGTGACGGTCTCGGTCAAGGACTCCTACGGCAATCCGGTCGAATCCGAAGTTACGTTGGCCGCGGTCGATAAAGGCGTTCTCAACCTTGTGAACTACAGCCTGCCCAATCCGCTTCACTCGTTCTACGCCTATCGTCTGCTCGCGATCTACACGAGCGAGGTCGGTAACTTCATCTACGGTCTCCGTTATAAGGGCGAGAAGGGCGAAGTGATCGGCGGCGACGGTAAGGATACCTCGAAGCAGTTCGGGATGATCGCGCCCCGTTTCGACTTCAAGGCGACGGCGTTCTACTCCGACAAGCTCATTACCAAGAACGGCAGTCCCGTCAGTGTGACGTTCAAGATACCGGACAACCTGACGACCTTCAAACTGATGGCTGTCGCGCAAACCAAGGACTCCAAGTTCGGTTACGGCGACAGTCTGCTGACCGTCTCGAAGCCGCTCATGCTCCTGTCGTCGCTTCCCTCGTTCGCGCGGATGGGCGACAGTTTTAGCGCGGGCGTCACGGTTTTTAATTATACGGGCGAGGACGCTGTCGTGAAAATAGTTTCCGAACAGCCCGCGCCGTCGTTTGTGACAAATATCAAGCTCGCTAAAAACTCATCCGCTGAAGTGAAATTCGGCTACAAGATTCCATACTCGCCGGGTAAAAATCAGCTTGACTTTGTGATTACCGCGTCGGCCGGAAACTATACGGACGGTATCCATCTCGTTCTGCCGGTTAAAACTCCGAAGCTCACCGAGACTATGGCGATCTATAAGACGACGGACTTGTCCGCCGAGGAAAAAATAAAAATATCTGAAAACGTTCTCCCGCAGTTCTCGCGGATTATCTTCAATCTGTCACCCTCGGCATTCTCTGAGCTCAAGGGAAGCGTAGATTATATGATCGAGTATCCCTACGGATGTCTCGAGCAGAAGTGCTCGAAGATGCTTCCGCTGATACTCGGCGAGGATGTGATCGTCGCCCAGAAACTTCTCGACTTCAAGACCAAGGACGAACTGAGAAAAACGGTGCAGGACTTCATCAATAACGACGTCCCGAAATATCTCACTAAGAACGGGTTCAAGTACTGGCCGGATAGTTATTCGGACGCCGATCCGTACCTGACTGTCTATACCGCGTTCGTACTCTCGATGGCGCGCCAGAAGGGCTATCTCGTCACCGGCGATGTCATGAAAGAAGCTGAGCGTTTCGTCAAGGAGATCGCCGACGGAAAGTATTCGTTCGGGAACTCCGGATGGACATACAGCGAACATTACAAGATACTCGTGAAGGCGTTCGCGTTCTATACGGCGAGGCTCAACGGGTATGAAAACGTTTCCCTGCTCAAGCAGGTATACCTGAAAGCGAAATCCGAGTTCCGCGACGATATCTCGGTCTGCGCATACCTTCTGAAGGCCGCTTCGCTCTATAAGGAGTTTGACGGCAAGGCGCAGATGATCGCCGAACTGACCGAGAGCCTGATGAAGAACATCAAGGCCGACCAGTCCACCGCCTACTTCAACGACCCGTCGGAATGGGGATGGTTCTACTATTCGAGCGTGATCTCTACCTCGGTCACATTGCAGGCATTGCTCGAGAGCAAGGTGAAATTCGATATCGCGCATAAAGTGATCCGCTGGCTCGTCCTCAGCCGAAACGGCGATCATTGGAGCACCACCCACGAAAACGCGATGGTTTTCTGGGCATTCAATACCTACCTCGGTATATACGAGAAGTCGTCGCCGAATTTCAAGGCGAGCGCCGAAATGAACGGAAAAAGCATCCTCGAAACGGTGTTCAAGTCCGCCAACGATCCGGTGTTTGTAAAAGAAGCGCCTTTGACCGCTGGCGCGCCGTCCGAACTGATCCTCAAACTGAAAAAGAGCGGTACGGGACTCCTATATTATTATATCAAGTACCAGTATATGCTGAAGAAGTATCCCGATCAGGTGAACGCAGGATTCACAGTGCTGAAAAAATACTACGATTACGATACCGGGGCCGAGGTCAAGGACAACACCTTCATTCGCGGAAAGCGGTATATTGTCGAGATCAAAGTAATCACCCCGAAGGAAAGGTATTTCGCGGTGCTGGACGATTCACTCCCGGCTGGCTTCGAGGCGGTACATCTCGATTTCGCTACCGAGGCTAACGAGAAAAATATTCAGGAAGGCGGACAGGACAACTGGTGGGGCGGTTTCAGTTATCAGGAGAAGTACATGGATCACGTGCTCTTCATCGCGAATTACCTCAGGAGCGGCGAGCACACGATCAAGTACGTAGTCAAAGCTACTACTACCGGGGCGTTCCAGATACCGCAGACGAAGGCTGAAGAGATGTACGCCCCTGAAAACTACGGCTATAAAAACATGCCGGATATAAAAATTGTCGAATCTAAATAACGAGGCTGAATGAAGACCAGAAACTCGCTTTTTCTCAGGTACTTTACTATCTTCCTGCTGATCCTCGCCGTGCTGACACCGGTCTACTTCATCACGGGATTCCGGCAGATAGTGCAGAGCCAGAAAAAGGTACGCGCGGCCTTGATCGGGATGATCGCCGAGGATTACGGCAGCGATTCGAAATTGAGCGGGATTAATTATTTCCAGGACTCCCACGATCTCGATTCCATCCTGATCCTCGGCCTCGACTTGTCCGAAAAAGCGAGTACCGGCCTGTACAATCCGGATAGGTTTTTGTCCGAATTGAAATCGATACAGTTATCGAATATCTCTCTGCAAGACAAGCCTTCGCAGATAGAGACCGGCGACGGCTATGCGAACTACTATAAGGTTTTCGTCTCGTCGGACGGCTCGACCAATATCCTCGCGGCCGGTTTCCGCACCGAAAACCTTCTCACTGCGGGGCGGGAACTTTACACCGGATACCTGATCCTGTTTCTCGCGGCCCTGCTTGTCGGTACCGCCGCGATCTATGTCAACTCGTTCTTTGCGGCGAGGCCTCTCGAACACCTCTCGCTCTTCTCGCAGGAATTCGATTTCGAGGAAATATCGAATAATCACATCTTCCCTCTCAAGCTCTCGGACTACGACGAGCTTCAGCGGACGGTTTACGCGTTCAACACGCTTCTCACCCGTTTCAAGGACGCGATCAATCAATTTTCGTACAGCGCCGAGGGTATGAGGCTCCTCAACGAACAATTCGAGGAAATGGTCGAAAAACGCAGTCAGGATAACCGGAAATCCACCAAGTCGATCCGCAAGGTCTACGAGACGCTGATCGAAGAGTTGGAGATGGCGAGAAGAATCCAGCAGAACCTGCTTCCCAGCAGCCGCGATTTTTCAGAGCGTCACGAATTCCGCGTCGGCTCCCGTTATATCTCGATGGAAAGCCTCGGCGGCGACCTGTACGATATCATCCGTGTCGGCCGTAACGGCTATGGGTTTTTGATCGCGGACGTCTCCGGCCATGGGGTAGCCGCCGCGCTCATCACGACGATGCTGAAAGTCTCGTTTAACGATAATTCCGGATGGGGCAAAGATACCGCAGATATCGTGAAGACGGTAAATACCGAAATGACAAGGCTGATCGGCGACTTGCATTATTTTGTCACGGCGTTCTACGGAACGCTGAACCTCGAATCGGCGGAGTTCCGTTATACCAACGCCGGACATCACCCGGTCATCCTGTTTAAGCCCGCGAGCGGAGAAGTGAACTACCTTCAGACCGAAGGCTCGATTATCGGGATTTTTCCGGCCGCGAATTACGGCAGTAAAACGATCTATCTCGACGAGGGCGACCGGCTGATCTTCTTCACAGACGGCGTCATCGAATCGAGAGACGCCCAGGGCGAGCTTTACGGGATGGATCGGCTGATAGACTTCGTGAAACGGTACAGCCATATTCCGCCGAGAGAGTTCGTGGACATGCTGGTCGAGGATGTTAACGGGTTTACCAGGAACCTGCCCGCCGAGGACGACAGGGCGTTGCTTTATATCGAGTTCGTGAAGAAGATCGGCGATGATGCTTTCCACGGCGAATCGCCTGTCAGGATAGAGGCCGCGAAGTTCAAAAAAGAAGATTAGCCCCTATCCTTCTTAAACCGTTTCCTGATCTCGAGGAAGATGTCCCGGTACTCCCTGCTCCGGTAGTCCGGGTAAGTCCATTCGTAGGGTTCCCAGTCCTTCCCCCGGAAATAGAGCGTGATCTCCTCGTAGATGCCCTCGCGGATATAGATTCTGTGCTGTTGGTCTTTCGTGGTCGCGAGGATGAACTTCCCCAGCTCAAGGTAGCCCGGGTCGAAATTAACCGGGCGGTTGCCGTCGCGGGCATGCTCGTTTTCCAAAGTATTCGTAAACTTCTTGATATCGACAAGCATCACGGGATCGATCGGCTTCCCGAATGTCACGAACTGCCGGAGAATGTTCCCGCCCATCTCGCCATCATAGTAATGGGTGTAGATAAATGGAATGACCTCGCTCCGGTAGTCGATTCCGCCGTAGTATTCGGTCATCCGCGCAAGCATCTTTTCATAGATTTCGCTGTCGGTGAATATCACGCCGAGCACGAGTTTCACCTGTCCGTGCTCTTTTTCAGCGCCCATCTATTCCTCCCATTCCGTCATCTTGAGAGCGATACTTCCGTCCTTCGGATTGACCGTAAAGTAAGCGTCCCATCCCCGGAAGCCCTCGTCGAGGGAAACCGACGCGGCCGCGATTCGGCCGAAGTCGTCGCGGGTGAAAAAGACGCTGAACTCCTTTACCCCGCCCATCCCCGAAAGGAGATTGGTGGAAACTCCGTCCCACGGGACTATCACCTTTCCGAGCCCCTGCGCGGCGAGGAATATCCGGAGAAGTTCCTCTATCCTCATCGACGGGAACGCGAACTGGATATGCCCCCCGTTATCGAAAATCTCCCGCGCCGCCGTAATCCCGAAATTAAAGTAATAGTTCTTATACTTCGGGTTTTCCTCGAACGACCGGGTGTCGAGCATTCCGGCCGTGTTCGACAGGTAATTCAGGAAAGGTTCGTTTGGATACTTGACCGTCGGCAGCGGCAGTTTGGTGACGGCGATATCGCGGATAAACCCGGCGGTCTTCCCGTACTGCACGTTGACCCATCCCGAGCTGTTCGAGACGGACAACGGCAGCATTGCCGGGACGCTGTTCTGCAGCGCCTGCACAACCGCGCCGTATGGGATGACGGCGAGCATTTTGGAATTCGTCACGGGTTTCGCGTACAGCTTGACTCCGCCCGGATGAAGCACATTCAGCCATTCGCCCTTCCTGAACGGATACCCCGCGTCATAGGAGTGCGTCCAGAACACCTTACCCTTGATATCGAGATAGATCGACAGACTGCCCGTAAGAGTGTGTTTCATCGCAAGCGCGGCCCAGTCCTCGAACGGCGCGGCGGCGGAATACTTCTCCCCGACAGACTGAGTGCCGTTAGTGGAGATATAGTACCAGTATTGACCTTTCTTTACATTCGCGGCGGTCTGTGAGAACACGCCGGCCTTATCGTATTCCAGCCCTGTGACAAATCCCCATTGGTTGAGATAGCCCCATTTATTGAGTATCCTGACCGCGAAGATGCCGTTATCGAGCGGAACGATATCGTTGAACGTGACATCGAAAAGCGGGCCCCACTCGTTCATGATTCCGTAGCTCGACGGCACCCATTTCCCCTGATAGTAGTATCCGCCCGCGCTCCATACGCCGAACCCGCCGTAGTACCCCTTGAGTTTCGTATAGATCGCGGGTATCTTCATAATCCCGTTGTCTGAGATATAGCCCCATTTGTTCGAAATCATCACTGGGGCGAAACCTTCCGCGAAGTCGCCCGCCGAGTCAAAACCCGGCTCGATGGACATAATACCGTTACGGTCGATATATCCCCAGAGTACTTTCCCTTTAGCGTTTTTCAACGCTACGGCCGCCATTCCGCCGGAGAACAAACGGGCGTCTTCAAAACGCGCCGCGATCACGATTTGACCCGTCATATCGCAGAAGCCGAATTTCTCATACCAGTTTGTTATCGATATGTCCTTATCCGGAACCGCGAGCCTGACCTTGATCAGGGCAAGTCCTTCGGAAATACCGATCATTCTGAAGAAGGAGTTCGTGAGAATAGTCCCGTTGGTAAAAAGCAGTCCCTCGAGAATCTTATTGCTGAGAGGATCGTAGAAACGGATGACGGACAGCCCGTTTGTGAATACTGTAGCGCCGAGAAGCGGAAACGGGTGAATCGGCGCGCCTTTGAGATTGACACAGTACACCGGACGCTGGGCGGTATCCTTGACCACTATCCCTATTCCGCCGTTGAAGTCCGACGCGGAGAGGTAGACCGGTTTCAGGATGAAGTTACCCTTGATATCGATATAGCCATAGCGCAATTCGCCATGGCTATTCATCTTCCCGGTCACCGCCGCCTGATCCGAGAACTTCCTCGCGCTGTCATAGACGGGTTTGATCGCCCATTTTCCCGACGAGTTGAGGTATCCCCACTTCCCGTTGATATTTACCGGGAACATGCTCTCGGGAAACATCATGACGGGGGCGATAAAGAGCAATAAAATGACGATTAGGTTTTTCATTTGTCCATTCCGGTTATTTATGCGGGATTAGTTTAGCGAATGAAATAAAAAACGCAAGAAACTAAGACGGCAATTATTTGAATAAAAAGATGAAATTCCTTATGATATTTGAGAAAAGGAAGTAATGATGATTCATAAAGAACTTGTTTTCGACATCCCCTTTCGCAAGTACCAAATGGGAAGAATCGATTCGTTTATCGACGAAGAGATATCCAATAACAGTCTCGAAAAAGGTGTCGTGAAGATTACCGCTCCCGAGGGAGTCATCCTTACCTCGATAGAATACGAAGAGGACCTCGTGAAGGATTTTACCGACGCGTTTGTCTTTTTCAATCAGGAACTCGAGAAGAGCATCGATCCGTATATCCTCTCGAAGATGCCGAAAAATGCGCTGACCGTCCCGTACAATGTCAACCGCCTCGTGATCGGGGACTGGCAGCAGATCGTGTTTTTCGCTCTTCAGGATATCGAAAGCCTGACGATCAAGCTCGATTTCTACAAGTCGCATTCGATACTCGGGCTGGAATCGATCGAGACGACAAGCGAACTCCAGACATTCGACATCACCGATATCATCCAGCGGACGCTCATGAACTCGCACAACGACAACGTCACTCTCGTTTCCCCGTCGGAATCGGCCATCATTTACACATTGTACCCGGATAAGTACAAAAGCCTTGTATCGTTTCTCGAAACTGTCGCCCCCAAGAACAAAGAGTACTATCACGCGCACTCATGGGAGCGGAGCGAAGTCGCGCATTCGCACATCCGGTCGTCGTTCATATCGCAGATACTGACACTCACCACCGCGAACGGAGTTCTCGACCTGAAGGGCGAAAGACTATTTTTAACAGAGCTCGATACTATGCCCCGCAGACGGGATATTTACTTTGAAATATGGAAGGAGCACAATTAATGGAGTTTTTGATCAATAGCGAACCCGCCGATGTCATTATGGAAAATGAGAAGAATGCGTTGGAGATCATCCAATCGTTCCAGAAACAGCTTGAAAAAAATCTCCAGATTTCCACTATCGAAATAGACGGGAAGTTCTACTCTCCTGAGAGTGAAGACCTCGCGAATATCGAGACCGCAAAGATAGGGAAGATCAATATCGAAGTGGGAACGCAGGAAGAAATAGCGATGTCGCTCCTGCATGAAGCGAAAGCCATGCTCGTGAATGTCATCAACGACATCAAGCAAAACGCATTCTCGCACGTCCCGCAGTATAACGAGATCATCGATTGGATTATCGAGACCCTGAAATCGATCAATACAGTCACTGCGTTTCACCTGAACGAAATAAAAATATTGACGACGACGTTGATCCAAGTCCGCGCGTACCTCAACGACTCGGCGCGTGAGGAAGACAAAATCCCTTCGCTGTGCAATATCCTCGAGAATATGATCCAGTTCTTCGACTCGCTCCAGCTGAAGATATCGAACCGTTTCCGGATCGACCGTGACGATATTCTTCAGGGTTTGGATTCCTGCCAGCGCGAACTTCCCGAAATCTCCGAATCGCTCCAGGTCGGTAAGGACAGAGAGGCGTTCGGCCGTATCCATAATGTGATCAATATCCTCGAATCGTGCTCGATCTACCTCCGTCAGAAACATAAGGACCTTGACGAGACCGCGCGCGACGAGGCGGAACAATATTACCAGGAGCTGAATTCCCTATTATCCGAAATTGTCATCGCGTTCGAACGGGGCGACTTTGTCCTGATCGCCGATTTATTCGAGTACGAACTGCCGGATAAACTGGAAAACTATAAAACGCTGATCTCGCAGATTGACAATTAATTGTTATTCCGGTCCGGCGCTTATTCACTAATTCTCTTGTTCCGATACAATATATGCCAGTTCGTCATAACGAAAAAGGGGTAACCGGTCGAATGAGGAGTAAGATGTGCCCGCTTTACTAATTAGCGAAGAGATTCTGTCTCAGTTCGCGGATATCGTTTATAAGGCTAGCGGAATCATTTTCAAAGATTCGAATATGGCCGTCCTGATCAGCCGTATATCGAGTAAAATCAAAGAAAAGAATTCCCAAGTCGAAACCTATCTGTCGCAGCTGAAGACCGACAAGAACGAACTGACTTCCTTTATCGATTTCGTGACCACCAACTTCACGAGTTTCTTCAGGAATCAGAGGCATTTCGAGCTTCTCGAAGAAACGGTGCTTCCCCAGTTGATCAAAGACAGAGCCTCGTCCCGCCAGATCAAGATCTGGAGCGCGGGATGCTCCACGGGCGAAGAGACCTACACTATCGCGATCACGGTAAAGGAATTCTTCGAAAGGAACAATATCGATCTCACGACATGGAACATCCAGATTTTCGGTTCAGATATTAGTCTCGAAAGCCTTTTCATCGCCAAGGAAGCCCGTTATCCCGACCGTTCTGTACAAAAAATCCCTCAGAACTATATCGATAAGTATTTTACCCCCCTCGAAGGCGGAAAGTTCTATATCGTCAACGACGTTATCAAGAAGATGGTGAAATTCGACTATCACAACCTGATCTACGGAAGTATCATTACTTCGGTGGATGTCACCTTCTGCCGGAACGTCCTGATCTATTTTGACGAAGATATTCAAAAAAAGGTACTTTCCCAAATCCTCCTTGCCACGAATGACAACGGATTCCTGTTTATCGGGCATTCCGAAAGTCTGGTAGGGCTTTTCGAACAGTTCAAGCCAGTCTCCTTCGAAAAGGGGATTATCTATGTCAAGCAGTAAAATCAAGGTAATGGTCATCGACGATTCGGTGCTGATCAGAAAATACCTGACGAATACTGTAAACGGTTTTCCCGATATGGAAGTGATCACGACCGCCCCCAACGGTAAGATCGGCCTCCAGAAATTCTTCCTCTACCACCCGGACATCATCATCCTCGATATCGAAATGCCTGAGATGAACGGGCTCGAGTTCTTAAAATACGTGCAGGCGAATTGCGCGCCGTCGATCCGTCCGAAGATCATTGTATTCAGTTCGCTGGTCGGCGAAGGCAACTCGACTACATTCGAGGCCCTTTCTCTCGGCGCGGCCGATTTCATCAAGAAGCCCGAAGGCAAGATCAACGATAGCCTCCAATCCCTCGCGAAAGACCTCAGCGTCATGATACGCGGCCTGTATAAAACCCTCGAGACGACACGTGTGCAGGCCCCCGGTGTCGAGACCGAGGAACTGACCGATATCGCGGCAATCACCACCTCGCAGGACAATGTATTAACCGGAATGCACAACCTGAAAAAAGTGCTTGAAGCTAAAAAGATACGCCCTTCCCTGATCGCGATCGGTTCGTCTACCGGTGGCCCGAACGCTATCCGCAAGATCATGCAGACGTTGAAACCAATCCCCGTCCCGATGGTGATCGCACAGCATATGCCGACAGGGTTCACCCTGGAATTCGCGAAAAACCTCAGTAAGATATATGAACGGCAAGTTGTCGAAGCGAAGGACGGCGATATTCTCGAGAACGGGAATATCTATATCTGCCCCGGCGGCTGTCATTCGACAATCAAATCCGCCGGAGAGAAGCTGATATTCCGCACCGACAACCGCGACTACGAAGGTTTCTTTTTCAAGCCTTCGGTGGATATTTTTTTCAAATCGATCCGCGAAGCGGTGGGTAATAGAGTCCTCGCGCTCGTCCTGAGCGGCATGGGGCGCGACGGTTCCATCGAGACGGTCAAGATGAGACGTGAAGGCTCGATCCTGTTTGCGCAGGATGAAAAAAGTTCCGTAGTATGGGGGATGCCGGGAAACTCTATCCGTAACGGCGGGATCGATATCGTCATCGATATAGGGGAAATGGGCGAGGCGATTAACCGCGCGGTGGAATACTTGTTTAAGTGATTTTCCGCCGAAAAGGAATGAATTATTGCTAAATTCCGCGATTTCGCCTATACTATTGTAATGTCATAGTCACTATTAAAAACTAATATAAAGAAGTGACCATTGGGCATTTTTTGAATAATAATGCTTTGATTTGTTTGAAAAAGCAGGGTTATTAGAACTGCCCATATAAAAGTTCAACCCTAAAGTATTTAGGGGGAGTCCGATATGGAAGATTTTACCAAAGAACTGGAACAGGATTTTCTCGAAGAGGCGTTTTCCCTGATCGATAACCTGGAAAGCTCTCTTTTACAGCTCGAAGGGAATCCCTCGGATACCAAATCAATCAACGAGGTTTTCCGTGTGGCCCATACTATCAAGGGCGGCGCGGGTACGGTCGGGTTTGAGGAGATCCAGGAATTTACCCATCTGATCGAAGACATCCTCGATATGGTTCGAAAGGATAAAATAAAACTCAGCACCGATAACATCACGACCCTTCTCGAATCCCGCGACATCCTTGAGAAAATGCTGAACGCACGCGCAGCCGGAAAAGTATACGAGGACCCGAGGATCGCCCAAAATACCGGGGTATTGTCCCGGCTGAAAACCAGTGTTCCCTCGGCAGTCAAGACTCCTGCCGTCCCTGCCGCCGCGGTTACGCCCGCGAAGCCTGTTGAACTGAAGTCCGACAAGCTTCCATTGACCAACGAAGACCTGAGTTTGATAAACGAGGCTCTCAGCAAAAATAAAAATGTCTTTATTTTGAAATACATGCTGAACGACAAGTACGAAATGAAAGAGGTATCGTCGTTCCAGCTCTATTCGCTCCTGAACGACAACGGCGAGATTATCAAGATTATTCCTTCTCTCGACGAGTTGGAGACGGAATTTCATCGCGAGGTCGTATTCGTCGTTTCGACATCCAAGGACGCGGAATATATCAAGGATAAGACCTTCCTGAACGAGATGATTGTCGATATCGCCCTGATTGTTGTAGACAGTAAGAAACTCTCCGAACTGGAGTCGTCGAATTCCACAGGCGAAAAACCGGCTGACATATCCGAAGAATCCAAGACGGACGGCGATAAAACCGGCGATAAGAAGAACGGCACGGACGGTGATGACGAACCGAAGGATGACGCTACTCTCGAGAAGCGCAATCTTTCCACTCTGCGTGTCGAGAGCTGGAAGGTCGACAACCTGCTCAATCTTCTCGGCGAACTCGTAATCGCGAAGTCTACCTACTCTCAGCTTGACAACGATTTCGACCGCATCACGACGGATATCAAAACGACGATGAAAGAGTTCCTCAACGGCATCCTGAAACTGAACCTGACGGGTGAACCGGAAGTAGTCAGCGAGAAGAACACAACCCTTTCCAAGGCGCTTACCCAGTTGTTTCTGAGTTTCGATACATTTTCGGAGAACGTCCAGAAGATCAACCGAATTTCCTCCTCATTGCAGGAAAACGTCATGAATATGCGCATGGTGCCGATTCAGACGGTTTTCTCCCGTTTTCCGCGCCTGATCCGCGATATCGCATCCAAACTCGATAAAAAAATAGACCTGATTATCGAAGGTGTCGAGACCGAGATCGACAAAGGGATGGTGGACGATATTTTCGATCCGCTGATCCATCTTCTGCGTAACGCAGTCGATCACGGGATCGAGTCGCCGGAAGTTCGCCGGAGTCAGGGTAAAGCCGAAGTCGGTAAGATCGTGCTGAAGGCCGCGCACGAGGGCGACAGTATTGTGATCGAGGTGACCGACGACGGCAAAGGGATCGACCCCGAGGCGCTCCGTGAGAAGGCTCTCGCCACGAAGCTGATGGACAGGACCGTGCTCGAACGGATGGCCCATCGCGAGCTGTTGGGCCTGATTTTTCTCCCCGGCTTCTCTACCGCCAAGGAAGTCTCCAACCTTTCCGGGCGCGGTGTCGGGATGGATATTGTCCGTAAGAAGATCGAAGAGATCGGCGGTAATGTCGGTATTTCGACGGTTAAGGGAAAGGGCACGAAGTTTATTATCCGCCTCCCTCTCACCCTCGCGATCATCCAGGGACTGCTGATCGTGGTCGAAGGGATGTTTTATGTCATTCCCGTCGCATCGGTCGAGGAAACAGTCATCATCAACCCCAAAAACTTAAAATTGATTAACGGCAACTACGCGCTCGAACTGCGCGATAAACTGATCCCGATTCTCGCCCTGAAAAACTTCTTCTACGGCTTGCCCTTCAATAT
>Ga0154538_132_pt5 | contig 20067 bp, 27 predicted proteins | sample RifGroF1_FD_105681 | JGI IMG/M metagenome (GOLD analysis project Ga0154538, IMG submission 105681) | Spirochaetes bacterium GWF1_51_8 | reverse complement strand
ACGCGAACCGCCGTTTCCAGGTCAAGCATACCGAGGAGCACCTGACCGTGATCGACGACTACGCCCATCACCCCTCGGAAATCCGCGCGACATTATCCGCCGCGAGGAAGCTCTCAGATAAGCAGAACGCGCAGTTGATCGCCGTATTCCAGCCGCACCTGTACTCGCGCACCGAGCATTTTTATAAGGATTTCGCCAAGTCTCTCGCCGAAGCTGATAAGGTCGTCCTGACCGAGATTTACGCCGCGCGCGAAGAGAATATTCACAATATTTCCACGAAAATTATTTACGATGAGATCATAAAGATCATGGGCGAGGACAACGTGCTCTACCTGAAAAGCCTCGACGATGTCACCGAGGCGCTACAGCCCTATCTTCATTCCGATTCCATCGTGATCACATTAGGAGCGGGAGATGTCTGGAAAGTTTCGGAAATGTTCGGTCATAGTTGCGCTTAGTCTGGTTATTATCGGGGTCGGCACCGCGATAGCGTTACCGCCGAATCTCCCCGTCAAGTCCGAGTTTCAGGTCAACGGATTCCGTTTGATCAGCGCGGACAAGAACCAGATCATCGGCCTCCGTTTCAAGGGAATGGGCGACTGGTTGATGCACAAGAAAGCCTATTCAACCGCGATCAAATATTACGAAAACGCCACCCAGTATCTGCCTAACGAAGCGGATATCTACTTCAACCTCGGCGAGATTTACTTCCGTGAAGGGGTATACAATCTCGCGTCGAAGTACTACAAGATCGCGACCGATAAATACCTGCTTCCCGAGAACGCCGGTAAATCGAAGGAACGTTACTACCTCTCGCTTATCATGCGCGCGATCTCGCTCAAGCTCAAGGGCGACACGATGGAAGCCGAACAGCTCACGATGGAGATCGACAAGCTCGAGGCGGAAATACAGAGCAAGTATCCGCAGGTATTCACGAAACTGAAACTTTTATACAACGAGGTTTGGGGGAAATACGGTAAAGAAGTAAAATTCTAAACGGGGGCTGACGTGCCGATTATCGCGCTCATCATTATTTTCGTTCTCGTGCTGACTATTTCCGTCCTCATCGCTGTCCTCGTGCATAACATGCAGAAGAAACAGAAAGGGAAGCCGTTCTCCACCGAGTTCAATCAGCTCGCTCTTTCGGTCGGACTGAGCAAAAACGATATCAAAGAAGTCAAGGATATCCTTGTCAAGTCCGGTATCTCGAAGCCGTACCTGATCTTCTCGGACGCCGGACTGCTGGAAAAGGTCGTCCTCGAAAACATCCAGGGAATCGAAAAATCGAACCTTTCCCCCGAAGAAAAAGAAAAGCGCATTCTGTCGCTCTTCGAGATCAAACGTAAAATCTATAACCATTACTACAGTATGCGCGAAGGGCTCCGCAGTACGATGGAGATCGAAGCGAACCAGCTCCTGTCGATGAAGGTCGGAAGCCTCGGCAAGTTCTACACCATCCTCATTATGAACGACCGCAAGAACCTGATCTGCTCGATGCCCGAGATCAAAGAGCCGTTCTCTCTCGACTGGAAGGACAAACCGGTCGAAATCTACTTCTGGCGTTACAACGACGCGGGCTATATCTTTAAAAGCACAATCGAAAACGTCGTGAACAGCAAGCGTCTCCAGTCTCTTCTGATCGCGCACACTGCCGATATCAAACGGATCCAGCGCCGCGAGTATCCCCGCAGGAAGGCGCGTTTCACGAGCAAGTTTTTCCGTTTCAGCATCACCACTTCCGAGCAGGGCAAGCCGGTCGCGCTCCTCGGCAAGACCCATTTCGGCGTCGTGATCGATATCAGCCCCGGCGGCGCTTCGATCATGTCCGACGAGCCGGTGAAGAAGGGAAGTAACCTCAAGCTCGACTTCTCGATCAACGAGGAAAGTTATATCGCCTACGGGAGCGTGCTGAACATCGTGAAGAAAAAGAACATGTTCATCATCCATCTCCAGTTCCACCGGATGAGCGACCGTGTGAAGAACACGATCTACCGCTACGTGTATAACTATATTTAAGCGCCGCGCGCGCTAATCCTTATAATACGCGTTATCCGTGCCGAATTGGGATGAATATTCAGCCCCAACAGAACGCGGATGACACGGACTTTACTGATCCGCACGGATTTAATCGAACACCTTAATGACTTTTATTGCATTTCCGCCCCCGCATCCCTCGACCGGCATGTCATCCTGAGCCTGCCGAAGGATGTGCAATCCGAGGCCATACTACCGGCGGTTCGTGTCCCATCGCAGGCTATCATTTAAAAGCTCGTATCACATTTGTAAAGGCATTAGCTGTCACGCAATGACCGCGGTACACGGTTCGATTTCGCAACTCAGCTTTGTCGCAGGCTCACTAAAAATATATAGTACAACAATCATAATGGGATTAGCCGTACACAATACCTCATTCTAATTTGAAATTCAGCGTCAACCGCACTTCTACCGGCTGGCAGATACCGTTGATCTTCGCCGGGACGAACTTTGTCAGGAAGATCGTGTTCGACGCTGACTGCGAGAGGCAATCGTGCGGGGACGATTCGATTTTTACATGCCGGACAATTCCATTCTCATCGATATCCGCGAGCAGAACTACCTTGCCTTCGATGCCGAGTTTCCGCGCTTGCGCGGGATACGGCGGATCGATATCGCCGATCGCGGTCGGCAAGGAATCTACCATATAGAACGGATAGAAATTGGTCGGGCCGGACGGATAAACGTTTTGGGTCTTATTGACGATATTGGTCTCGATCACCTGCTGTTTGACTTCACGGATATCCCCGGAAACCTCAGCGACCGCTTCCTGTGCCTGGAAATCCTGTATCCGAATAATATTGACGGGTACCGGCTGAGAACCTTTACTCCCCATCCGGATTTGGAACACCAGGATGATAACAAGGTGAAGGGTAAGGGAACCGATCAACCACTTGATTTTCATTGACCGCCTCCCCCGCCCTGTTTTTTCGCGATAAACGCCACATCGATCCGTCCGTTTTTCCGGAGCGTATTCAGCAAGAGATCGATCGATTCATACTCCGTTTCCTGATCTCCGACTATCTGCACAATCGCATCGGGGAAAAGGCTTGCGTGTTTCTCGTAAAGGAATTCGAGCTCGCTCACATCCTTACCCTCGCCCTTATAAAAGTAAAAACCGTCCTTATCCACGAATACCGTAAATACCTTGTCCTGTGAGATCGACGAGGTTTGGACGACTGTCGGAGGATTGATCTTGATCTTCTTACTCTGGTCCATCGAAGAGACGACCATGAGAAAGATCAGCAGGAGAAACGCGATATCCGCCATTGCGGCAACGGGGATATTGATATTGGAAAAAGTTTTTCGTAATTTCATTTTTCCATCCTGATAGAAATTTTCGCGCCCGTAGCGGGTATCATCCCGATTAGTGTCAGGACATGCTGGTACTTCACACCCTTCTGGATTTCAACCAGCAGGTTCGGCCTGTTCAATGTCACGAGCACTGCGGGCAGTTCCTCTTCCGGCGTCATACTGCCGTTAATCCGGTATCCGTCCTTCGTGATCAGCACTTTATCGATCTGCTGGACGCTCACCATCTTTACCGTTTCCGACTTTTTCGGCATATCGAGCTTGATACCCGTTTTCAGCGCGAACGACGTCGTGATCACAAAGAAGATGATCAACAAAAACGCGATATCGGACTGGCTCGAAGTAGGAATCTCCGTGCTGACCCTTTTTCCGCCTACTTTGATCGTTCTCATTTTAACTGACCAGTTTTTCTATCAGGTTCTCGCCCGCGTCGATCGTCTTGCTTGTGAAGTTTTCCACTTTATTCACAAACATGCTGTATACGAAGTTAAGGACGATAGCGATCACCAAGCCTACTTCCGTAGTAATCAGCGCTTCATAAATCCCCTGCGCGACAAGACTGATCGAGACTTGTTCCGCGAACGAGATGGTGCGGAAGGCGAAGATCATCCCCGAGACCGTTCCGAGAAAGCCGACAAGCGGCGAAAGATTAATCAGAGTATTGATGATGACGAACCCTTTCTGGAGATTCAGGATATGGATATTGAGCGACGCTTCGAGTACTTCATCCAACTCCATAATACTTTTCCGGGTATCTGAGAGCCGCATTACTTCGCTCAGGACATCCCCGAGACGCGAAGGATTTTTTTCAATATGTTTTTTAATATCTCCGACCGATCCGCCGTTCTTGCACATCGCGAACAGTTTCTCGTCGTTTACACGTCTGCGAAAATAGAAGAAGCCGCGTTCCATCAAGTATGCCATCCCGAGGACCGAAAAGAGCAGAAGAGGCCACATGAAGATACCGCCCATATCCATAAACTCTTTAATATTAAAGCTGGAACTTTCCTGCTTCGGGGCGGGAGCGGGATTTACTCCCGCTTTCGTGTTACTGACTATCCCCGCCGTCTGCGCATTGGTAACGGCATTCGTACTTTGTCCCGCGGCCATTAACGGCGCGCCAATCACTAACCCCAATAAAAGAATTGTTTTCTTATACATTTTTTGTTTCCTCACTTATTTTTCTATTAGAACTTGATCTGCATTCCGCCTAAAAACGTAAACCCGAGGTCCTTGATCGCCACCTTCTGAAGCGCGCCGTCCTTGACAGTATACGAATAATCCACGACGTTTTCCCAGTTCAGCAGGTTGCCAAACGAGAAATAACTCGACGTTTCGAAATTTTTTACCCCGAAAAGTTCCAGCAGGGAGAACAGGGAGTACGGGAACGATATTTTCAGACTAATATTGATCTGGGGAGCGGTCCATTCGCTATTGAATTTTCCGTAGTAAAGCAGAAACTTCTGGTAGACGTCGGTTCCGTTTGTAATAGCGAGCTGGGAAAAGTTGGTGGCGGGGGTGTAAGGCTTCCCGCTCATCACGCGGACATCGAGGCTGATCTTCCAATCCTTCATAAAATTGAGTCCGGGGGTCGTATCGTTAGTGCGGTATGTAAATTCCACGATCGCCGAAGCGGTGTGGTTGCGGACATAATCGGGAACGAACCATTCGTCAAGCGGCGACTTATACTGCTGGGCGAGGGTTTCGGGCGAACGGTTTGTTATCTTTTCGATCGCGTTGATATAGGTATAGGACACCCATCCGTTAAACCAGCCGTTGGGCTCGGCCTTTTTCTGAAGGTAGACGTCGAATCCGAACGCTTCGCGCAGGCCGTTATTATTCAGTTGCGACGCAATATCCTGTTCGACGATGTTATTATAAGATTTATAAAACCCTTCCAACCGGAAGCAAAGTTCCTTGTTTTCAAAATCGATTCCGGCGATAGCCTGATAGTTCCTTTCATCCTTGATGTTGTAGTTGAAGAGAAGATTGTTGACATTGAACGGGAATTGATTGGCCTTAGAAGCCCGCACGAAAACGTCCCAATACTTAGTAAACTCGAGCTTCAAACCGACGAGGGGGTTGATATTATACATCCACCCGGTCTCCTGTCCGTCCGCGATATACGCCTTGAAGACTTCGCCGCGCACGCCCGCCTGAATGATGAAGTTATCGAACAATTCGATGCCGTCCATCGCATACGCGCTGCTGTATAGGATATAGATGTTATCGTTGACATTGTGGACATTCGCGATATTCGTCCAGTTCATGGCGTAATCCAGGACATACTGATCGATATCCGATTCCAAACGGGCTTTGTACCCGATAGTAACAAAACCGAGCTTGATACGGTTCCGTTCGAGCGAGTTGATATAGTAGTTCAATCCCAATTGTCCGGAGTACTGGTCTCCCAGAATTTTAAACTGAGTGGCGATATCCTGGTTATAATTGAGGTCCTGCCTGTTATATGTAAAACCGCCCGTCAGGATTAATTCGTCGCCCAACTCGGACTTAGAATAATAATTACAGGAGGCGATGAGGATATAGGTGAGATATTCGAAATTCCCGCCCGCCATGTTCGGATCGACATCGGACGCGGAAAGTGTCACTTTCATTCCCTCCGCGGAACCGAACACGTCGAAAGAAAGTTTTTCATTCGGGTTGAACATATGGCTGTATTTCAATAAGCCGTCCCAAAAGTATGGATATTGCACACCCGCCTGTCCGCCGTTAGCGATAAAATCATAGAACGTCCGGCGCAAGTTGATAAGAAAGGTATCGTTCGGTCCCAACGGGCCTTCGAGCATAAATTCCATCGTAGCGGCAGAGAGATCGAAAAGACCCCCGATCGCGTTCGTCTTTCCGTCTTTACTCTTTACGTCGATCACACCGGACAATCCCTGTCCGTAGATGGACGGGAAGGCCGCCGTGTATAACTCGATCTCGTTCACCCAGTTCGGGTTGAAGATGGAGATTCTTCCGCCCCAACGGAACGGGGTAATGACAATGATATTGTCGAAACTTGAAATGGTTTCCCAGAACGTCCCGCCCTGAATATACATCCGGCTATCGAAGGTGCTTCCGCTTGTCGCGACACCCGGCATCATCTGCAATGTCTTTACCACATCGTTGACAAAACCCTGCGTGACTTCCTTAATCTGTCCTTCGGAAACCTTTGTCTTGCTGATCGCTTCGCCTTTGTTGGCCTTTCCGAACACGGTGATTTCGCCGAGATTGTAGGTCCCGCCGGTGATTACAATATCGATCGTCCGGTCACCATTCACCGCGACGCTTTGTTTTTTCTTATAATAACCTTCCGCCGCCGCGATCAGGGTATACACACCGTTTGTCACCTCGACCGTAATCTCGGGACCGTCCGATGTATTGAAAAGGCGGTTCAGTTCCACTATGGACACCGCCGCGTTGTGCACGGGCTGATTCTTGTTGTCGAATACATGAATCTTCAGCACCGCAGAAAACAAGCCGGTCTTCGCCAGCCCGATTACCAATAAAGCAAACAGTAACTTTTTCATTCCAACCTCCGGAATTTTTAATTTCTAAAATCTGGTATTACAAATTTTAGAGACTGCTTATTTAACAAGGCTTTCTGGATAAAGTGTCACTTGGGGGAAGATTTTTTCCATACCGGCGGAAAAGGATGGATTTCGCTTTATCCGGACGGTTTCCGGTAAATACTTGATTTACCCCGCACCGCGTATTACAATATCCCAAACACAAGGGGAGAAACTTATGAAAACCGCAACGGGAATCAAGATCGGCGCGATCGCCCTGCTCGTCATTATAGTCACGGTCCTCATTATCCAAAACCTTACGCCCGCCCCGCTCTCGTTCCTGTTTTGGAGCGCGCCGTCTGTGCCGGTGATCGTCATCATCCTCGTCACCCTCGTGATCGGATATCTCCTCGGCCTGCTGACCTACCGCCTGATCTTCAACCGGAAGCCCAAGGAAGAAGAAGAGACCGCCGCCGCGAAGACCGCCGTAAAGAAAAAAGAATCCGATTCGCCGATAGACGATTGGGATGTGGAACACACATCCGAAAAGGCTCCCGCGAAATCCGGTAAGAAGTCCGGCAAGAAATAAACCTTATGGCTAAAACCCGCAGCGTATTCCTCTGCCAGGAATGCGGATATAAAACGACCAAGTGGCTCGGTAAATGCCCCCAGTGCGGCGAGTGGAACTCGTTCGTCGAAGAGGTCGAGTCTCCCGCCGATACCGCGGTATCCGTGCATGACACCCCCGGAACCGGCCCTATCGCCATCGACAAGGTCGAGTACTCCGAAAGCTCGCGTTTCTCCACCGGAATCGGGGAGTTCGACCGCGCGATGGGCGGGATCGTACCCGGGCAGGCGGTGCTTCTCTCCGGCGAGCCGGGAATCGGGAAATCCACCCTGCTTCTTCAGACCGCCGCGTCCCTTTCGGTCGGCCGTAAAGTCTTCTATATCAACGGCGAGGAGTCCAACGCGCAGGTCAAGTCGCGAGCGGCGAGACTCGGAATCAAGACCGCCGGGCTCTATCTCCTCAACGACAACAACCTCGAACACGTCGTCTCGCAGATCGATACGCATAAGCCGGACATCCTTTTCGCCGACTCGCTCCAAACCCTTTACTCGCCCCGTTACGCGTCCCTGCCCGGAAGCGTCCTTCAGGTGCGCGAGTCCGCTCACGAACTCATCTCGCTCTCCAAAGGGCTGGGTATCCCGCTCTTTTTAGTCAGCCATATCACCAAAGGCGGCGATATCGCCGGGCCGAAAATAGTCGAGCACCTTGTCGATACCGTGCTGTATATCGAAACCGACAGCCGGGGTTATTACAGAATTTTACGTTCGCTGAAAAACCGTTTCTTTTCTACCGACGAGGTGGGATTTTTTACGATGGGCGAGAGCGGATTGACAGGGATCGAGGATATCTCGACCGCGTTCACCTCGATCCATTCCGGCGAGGTCTCCGGCGTGGCGATTTTCCCGATGATCGAAGGGAACCGCGTATTCCCTGTGGAGATACAGGGGCTATGTACCGCGTCGCAGTTCAACTATCCCCGCCGCGCCGCCGATGGGATCGACCTCAACCGTCTCTCGATGCTCGCGGCGATCATGGAGAAAAAACTCGGCGCGAACCTTTCCGCGTCCGACGTCTATGTCAATATCACGGGCGGCCTGAAGATCGAAGACCCCGCGCTCGACCTCGCGGTCATTTTCGCGGTCTACTCGTCGCTCAAGAACAAACCCTCGGCGCTGGATACGATTGTTTTCGGGGAAGCGGGGCTGACCGGAGAGGTCCGCCCGGTATTCAGGATGGAGAAACGGCTCCAGGAGTCGAAACGGCTGGGGTTCAAACGCGCGGTCATCCCGTTCCAGCAGAAAGGGATCAAGCCGCCCGACGGCCTGTCCGTTCTGCCGGTGAAAAGCATCGAAGAGGGGATCGCGCTTCTTTAACGCTTTTTCTCAACCGGACTGCCGTGATGATCACGATACAAAACTGTTATGGTTATTCTTGATTCCCGATAATCCGTTTCCAGACTATCTTATCGTTGAGCATTACCGCTATCCCTTTTTCTCCCTTCGCTTCAACCCAGTCCTCGAAAGGCTCATAGAGAAACTCGCCGAGTTCTTCATAACTTTCAAACTTGCTTACCGTAGGCGGGCTGAAATAGGTGGGTTTTTCAATCAGGTACAGATCTTTATCTTTTTTTAGCAAGAGGGCCACGTGGTCCGCGCTGGCATATTTTTGCTGGGGCTCGACAATCAGGACAAATACAATTTTCAGGTTCTCGTTTTGAGGAAAGGTAAAACCTTCCTTTTTCCACCACACCTGGAAGAAGTTTTCCGTCTTTTCAAATATAGAATCGTCAATCTTCTGTATAGGCAGAGTTACTCCGTAAAACAGGCTGCGGTAAATATCCTTTTCTTTATCGGTTAACTCTATACCGGTTATTTCCTTGAGCGACCCGATTTCATTTTCAAGATGGGGCATCGGGTTGCTTTTCCGTTGAAATTTATCCAAACCGACCAATCCGTGAACCAACAAAAAACAGGACATCCGGCAGTTAAACAATCCATCCCAGTTGAAAGTCTTCTTAAAATAATCATCGGTTGAACCGGAATTTTGCCATCCTTTCTTGGTAACGTTCACAAAATCGATGCTCTGATAATATTTCTCTACCAAGGTCTTCCATATCTTCAAGTCCTCTTCCGGCACACCCGCTTCTTTCAGCAGCAGGAGTACTTCCTTGCGGCTGGTTTCCGTATTGAGGAAATGATACTGGAAGGGAAATGCCTTCTGTGCGATTAAGCTCATGCAAATGAGCAGCAAGTATTTTTTCATTCTTTTCTCCGTTTTTCACTCCATGTTTTTAATATGATATCGATTTTTCACATTCGGTTAGAGTCATTCATCTGTGGTTTGTTGGAAAAGTTCGTACCGTTTTTCAGATTGAAAATCAGTATCTGGAAAAGTAATCACAGGAATAAAAACGCGCGGTTATCCCGTTCCCACACTAGGGATCAGACAACCTGCCGGTGAAGGGCATCGAAAAAGGCGTTCTGTTACTCTAACTCTTTTTCCGCGACACCCTTACAATGACTACTACGATCACGGTGACAATCACGAACCCGGCCAAACCGATTAGTACGAAAAAAGTCTCTATTCCTTCGAACATCCCGAACACCGGCGAACCCCTATTTGTTTTCCTTCCGAAGCCGTACTATGACAACAATCATTATGGCTATCACTGCCGCGGCTCCCGCGATTATCCCTATCGTCGTCAAATGGGGTGAGATCATCTGCCAAAGTGAAGTCATCGATTCCTCCCGGGAATAAAAAAAGGGCGTGCCGAAACACGCCCTATAGAATATCGAGTTAGATTTGGTCTACTTTCGCGGATTCGGCGGTTGCCTTTTCCTTAGTGTCTTTCGCCGCCGTAGGGTCTTCTAAAATCTCTTTAAACTTCTTCTTCGCCTGCGCCTTATAGGTGTCTATATCGCCCGCGGAAAATCCGTATTCCTTTACATTGAGTTTCAGCTTGATGAACTTCGCCACGAGAGCGAACGCCTTACCGGAATCGAGCTTATTGAGCGAGGACGGGTTATTCTTTTCGGCATTGAGCGCGGTCTTGAGCACGGCGATAACATTCTTGTAGTCCGTGTCGTCGAATTTATCTTTAGTTACGGGCTGGACTACGGCGCTGTTCGTTTTATCGGCTGTAACCACTTTATTGGTATCTCCCCCGTTCGGTTTGACAGGATCGCTTCCGCATGACAGCAATACCGCGCCGAACACGGTTCCTATTACGAGGGTGATGAATATTCTATACATAGTAACCTCCTATTTATCCTTCCATTTTATCATCTTGATCGCTTTCCACGCCTCCATAATAGTGGCTTGGGCGTGGTTCGGTTTTACTACGATATTGAGCAGGGCGGGAAATATCCTCGGGTCGCCTGAAAGTTCCAGTATCTGGATCAATTCGAGAGCGATCATGTCGCTTTTATATTCCTTATCGTTCTCTTCCTTGTAATTGCTCTGGTCGTAAGCGTAGAGAAGGAGATCGACAATCGCGTCGATCACCGTCTCGTCCTTACCGTTGACAAACATGTCTTTCAGGTGCGCGGCCGCTTTCTTTCTATCCTCAAAAGTGTTGTTCAGGTCGAGTAAAACCCTGTATGACTTATTGACCTCGTCCGTGAGTGAAACCTTCGGCTTCTCTTCAGCAAAGCCGGATACAGCGAGAATCAAAAGGAAAGCCGGGAGCCAGAGCCTCTTCATGATCACTCTCCTATTACCACTGAAGCTTCTCCATCGCGTTCCATGCGGCCTGAATAGTCTGGAAACGGTGGTTCTGGACGGTCACTATCTCGAGCAGGGCGGGGAAACAGCGGGGATCGCCGATCTCGCCGAGCGCCATCACAATCGCCTCGACCACCATATCGTCCGCGACCATCTTCTGGTTGTCTTCACGGAAATTCTTATAGCTCAATTCGTTTTTAATCATGTTGACGAGTTTGGGAACCATGTTGGGGCTTCCGATCAACGCGAGGCCTTTAGCCGCGGTCATCCTGACCTTGGTGTTGTCGTACTTGTTGATCAGATTGAAATAAATTGTTTCCCACTTAGGGTCTTTGGTCTGGACTAATGCTTCCAGCGCGATCAAAACCGCATCGGGATGACAGAAGTTGCCCAGCTTGTCCGTGCGGACATCGAACTCGACAATCTCGGCCAGAAGCGCGAACTTATCCGTGCTGGTGTGCTTATTGATCGTCTTCACAATAATCACCTGCTGGTCGCGGTCGGATGTCTTGAAGAACTGTTCCTTCAGGGTCAGCAGAGACTGCTTTCCCCCGCCGATCGTCAAATCTTCGGGGACATAATCCGTCGCGAATCCGTTCGCCGACATCATCATCATTCCGAAAATCGCCATTACGAGAATCTTTGTTCTCATAACAATACTCCTTTAAAAGATTTTCCCCAAATCCCGTCTTCTTACATACTATCTTATATTACTTTTATAAAAAAGCAAGAAAACGCATATAAAAACGAGAAAAAAACAGGGTTTTTAAAGGTTTTCCCGTAATAGAACAATCCGCGAGTGTCTCGCGACAGGGATAGTGACTTCCGTCCCGGCAATCACCTGAGTGTAAAGCCTACGGGGAAGATCGTATTTTTTACCGTTTATGCTGATTGTAAAAAATCTGAAAACACGCCCGGGTTTAATCCTTTTTTCCCCCACCGTACCTTTTATGACTTCTACATTCCGCTCGTCCAAATCCTCACTGAACAATTTTAATCTTCTATTATAGTAAATAGTACATATGAAATATGCGGCACTCAGAAGCCCGCCGAATACCGCAACGGGATAAAATTTATTTACTATTCCCGTGACTATCATCCCGATCCAGATAATCTGGAACAGGATAAAAAAGAGCCTGAAGCGCTTCGCACTACGATACTTTTTTTCAACAATTATTAGTTCTTCAGGTTTCATCGGGAGAAGTTCGGATATTTCATGGTAATCGGTCATTATCGATTCCTTATAAAACACACGGGTTGAAGCGGATTACTTTTTATCGACTGACGAGACGATTTTCTGAAGAACATCCCGCAGCGATAGCCCAGTGGTGTCGATCACGACCGCGCCGACGGGAACTGTCAACGGCGAAAGCTCGCGTGCGGTGTCCTGACGGTCCCGTTCGATCATCTCGTCCTTCAGCCTCGCGAGGACGGCATTATCAATCGACGCGAGCATCCCGTTCCGTTTCAACTGTTCGGCACGGCGGCGGGCGCGTTCGCCCGGGGAAGCGTCGAGATAGAACTTGAAATCCGCATCGGGAAAGACCGCCGAACCCATATCGCGCCCCTCGCAGACATAGTCTCTCCGGCATGCGGTTTTTTGCTGGAGCGCCGTCATTTTCACACGGACACTCCTCAGTTCGGAGACCTTCGAGACATTCCGGTCGATTTCCGCCGCGCGGATTTCCCCGCTCACATCCCGGCCGTTCAGGTATATCCGTCCGCCGTCGAGCTTCAGTTCGATAGAATCGAGAAGGTTTTCCATCTGCGCGGATTCCGCGATAGGTGTTTTACTGTTGAGGATTTGAAGGGTAACCGCGCGGTACATCGCGCCGGTATCGAGAAACGAGATTCCAAGCTTTTGTGCGAGCATCTTCGAGATCGTGCTTTTTCCGCTTCCGGCGGGGCCGTCGATCGTAATGATCACAGACTCTCCCGGAATTCCTTGGCGAGCCTGAGATATTCGATCAGTTCTTCACGTTTATTCTTACGGATGAGGTCGATCACGCTCTGTATCTCGCGCGAGAAATCGATCAGCGAGCGTTCGACGTTATCGCCGTTCACGAGGATGATATCCGCCCACATCTCGGGGTTGCCCTGCGCGATCCTCGTCGTATCGAGAAGCCCCTTGCCGTAAAGGCCGAAGAAGCGGACTTCCGACCATCCGTCCTTTTCCAGAAGCCTGGAGAGCGCCGACGAAATGAGGTGCGGGCTGTGGCTGGTGGACGCGACTATTTCGTCATGGAAGTCGGCGGAAACAAGGACGATCTGAGCGCCCATCGATTTCCAGAAATCGCGGACTTTCGCGAGGATTTCCTCACGGCCTTCGCCGATAACGGCGACTATTTTTTTATCGAAAAGATCGGCTCGCGCGAACTCCATGCCGGACTTTTCGCTTCCCGCCATCGGGTGAGTGCCGACAAAGTTCAAGCCGCGGTGATTGATCTTGCTGATGTCCTTGATGACGATCCGTTTCACGCTCGCGACGTCCATGATGATCACGTCGTCGTTCAGGAAATTGTGATATTGCGCGAAAACATCCGCGATATTCTGCGCGGGCGTCGCGATGATGAAATAATCGAGACTCGCGATCATCTCGGGCGAATCGTCGCAGACTTCGTCGATAATCCCAAGACGCTTGGCGGCTTGGAGCTTTTCCTTACCGCGTCCGAATCCGATCACCTTGCTGTCGGGCATATACGATTTGACCGCGAGGGCTATCGAGCCTCCCATGATCCCCAGACCGTGAATGCCGTATACCTTACCTGGCATACCTTCTCCTCATTATGGATATCCCGAAAAATTGGGCGATTCTATAAGCTTTTAACATCTTCAATTTCAAAAGATGCCGCGATGACCGAAACGCCCTAAAGATTGATTCCTTTTCCGACAACCGGCGCGATCTTCCTGATCTCGCTCATCAGCAGATCGAACTTCTTGGGTTTCAACGACTGGGCGCCGTCTGACATCGCTTTTTCCGGTTCGTGATGCGCTTCTATCATGACGCCGTCGGCGCCGGACACGAGACCCGCGAGCGCCATCGGGATCACGTACTGCCACATCCCGGACGCGTGGCTCGGGTCGACGATAATCGGCAGATGAGTCCGTTCTTTCAGCACCGGGATAGCGAGCACATCGAACGTGTTCCGGTAGGCGGTCTCGAACGTCCTGATGCCGCGTTCGCACAATACGACTTCCTGGTTGCCTTCGGACATGATATATTCCGCGGACATGAGCCATTCTTCGATAGTCTGGGACATACCGCGCTTGAGAACTATAGGTTTTTTAAGTTTACCGACCTGCTTGAGCAGGGAAAAATTCTGGGCGTTGCGCGTACCGATCTGGAGTACGTCGGCGTATTCCGCCACCAGTTCGACATCGGCCGTATCCATTACCTCGGTAACTGTCGCGAGAGAAGTTTCCTCGCCGATCTTTTTCAGGAGCTTGAGACCTTCTTCGCCGAGGCCCTGGAAGCTGTATGGGGAAGTGCGGGGTTTGTAAGCTCCGCCCCGGAGCAGGTTCGCGCCCGCGTTTTTGACAAACTTCGCGACAGTACGGAGCTGGTCTTCGCTCTCGATACTGCACGGCCCGGCGACAATCCAGAGATTGCCTCCGCCGAGCTTCGCGCCCTTGACATCGATAATCGTGTCTTCCGGGTGGAAGTCGCGGCTCGCCATCTTGTACGGCTTCGAGACATGCACCACCGATTCCACGCACGAGATGGACGAGATTGGGTAATTGGCCAGCTTGGTCTTATCCCCGATTACGCCGATAATCGTCTGGTGTTCCCCGGCGGAAATGTGGGTACGCAGTCCCACTTTCTCGATCATATCGACAATATGTTTTATCTGTTCCGGTTCCGTTTGCGGTTTCAATACGATAATCATGCGCAATCCTCCTCGTCTGAGCCGTCAACCTTTCCATATTATACACGGTGTAAGCAAAAAATACAAGTAACAGCGCCGGAAAGGGCGAATGCCAAGATACCGGATGTGTTATTATGATATAACTGTGTCATAATGGTGCATACTTATCCCTTGTTCGTTTTTTTGTTCCCATTTTATTCAATTTTCACCGAATCCCCCCTTTTTTCCGTGTCGCTTTGCCACAGCCTTCCCGCCCGAAATATGGTTTTCCGGGTTACTAAAAGTATATGTATCTCTTTATATCATATAATCTTAAGCGATCTCCGCGCATTCCGCGACAATGCGAAAAGATGGCACGATACTTGATATAGATTAGTATAACCCTAAGGAGGTTCACTATGAAGATCGTAAAAAAGGAAGACCGGGTTCCTGAAAAGAAACCGGAATCCCTTTTCGGCGGCAGGATCTCCAATCTGATCGAGAGCATTTTCAGCGATTCATTCTTCCCGAAAGAACTGTTCCGATCCGATTGGGATCCGAAAATCGACGTTGTCGATAAAGGGAATGTCATATCGGTGAAGGCCGATCTCCCGGGGATCGACGAGAAGGACCTGAACGTCTCTCTCGAGGATCATGTCCTCACTATCGAGGGCAAACGTGAAGAGGAGCATGAAGAGAAGAAGGACGGATACCGCAGGCTGGAACGCAGCTTCGGTTCGTTCTCACGTTCGATCGCGCTTCCCGCGGGAATAGCGGCCGATAAGGTCGAAGCGGTGTACAAGAAGGGAGTGCTGAATATCGAGATTCCTAAAAATCCCGATAAGGCTCCCAAGAAACTCGAAGTAAAAGTATCGTAAGGAGGCACATATGATTTACAATCCTGTTTTCGAATGGGAAACCCTCAGGAATGTCGCCGATAGACTCTTCTCCAACCTCGGCGGATACCAGACGAGCGGTTATGACGCGGCCCCGGCTAACCTGTATGACGGTAAGGACGGCTACCTAATCCAGATCGCCGCGCCGGGCGTGAAGTCCGAGGACGTAAAGGTCGACTATTCCGGCGACGTCCTGACCGTGTCGGTAAAACGCGCAATCGAGACGGATTCCAAGGACGAAAAGAAACTATTGCGCAGCGAACGCGGTAACTATGACTTTACCCGCTCGTTCTCGCTCTCCGACGACATAGATATCGAGAAGATCGAGGCGAAGGTGATGAACGGGCTTCTGCTGATCCATATGGCGAAGAAGCCGGAAAGCAAGCCCAAGAAGATCGAAGTGAAAGTGAAGTAAGGAGGCAAATTATGGAAAAAACGAAACTCGTCCCGCCGGTGGATGTCTACGAAACCGGAGATAAGTATATACTGGTGCTCGATATGCCTGGCGCCGACAAGGAAAAAATAGAAGTCACCGCCGAAAACGAGAAGCTGACCGTGAAGGGAACGGCGGCGGTTGTCAGCGAAGAATGGACCCCCCTCTCGAGCGAATTCGCCCTCGGCGACTATTTCAGGGAGTTCACTATCGGGCACAAGATCGATCAGGAGAAGATCGACGCCAAGTACGACAACGGTGTCCTCACCGTGGAACTCGGCAAATCGGAACTCGCGAAGCCCAGAAAAATCGAAGTCAAACTAAACTAATCTTGTCTCATCCTCGAAGGACTGCCCGAACGGCAGTCCTTTTTTTATCAAACCTAAAAAAAATATAGAGGCGATTTTTCTTGACGGGAACGATTCTTTAATATATCATTATTTGCTTATTTACGCAAGTGAGGAGTATATATGAACGCTTTACCGGAAAAAGCTATCTACGAACTTCACGCCGATTTCTGCAAGTTTATGGGAAATCCGAAAAGAATTGAAATACTCTTCACTCTGAACACCGGCGAGAAGTGTGTCGAAGAACTGGCGGAAACAATGGAGATCAATCTCCCCAACCTTTCACAGCACCTTTCTATTATGAGAAACAAGGGAATCATCGAATCGAGAAGGGCCGGAAAATATATCTACTATCGTCTCTCCAACACCCGAATCCTTGAAGCGTGCATGATCATGCGCGATCTCATGCTCGAACAGGTCAATAAAAAACTAGTCATCATTCAGGAGGGCCGCCCATGAAATACAGGGATTCGGGGATGCCGGACCATGAACTTTGGAGCACTTTCTTTAATCCGGAAAGCATCCTCTCCGCAATGGAAGTCGGGAGCGGGATTGAATTATTGATCGATATCGGGTGCGGATACGGCACGTTTTTATTTCCCGAGTCGCGGATTGTCCGGCAGGCCGTCGGTATCGATATCGACCCCGGGATGATCGAATATTGCCGGAAAATGATCGAAAAAGATAAGTATCAAAACATCGAGCTGATCGCGGGCGATATCTCGAGTCCCGAACTCTCGGGCCAGCTCGCTTCCTTCATAGGACGGGCCGATTATGTTACGCTTTTCAATATCCTTCACTGCGAAGAGCCGGTCAAGCTTTTAAACACGGTGTATCGTCTCCTCAAGCCCGGGGGAAAAGCCGGCGCGATCCATTGGAAACACATGCAGACACCGCGAGGCCCGGCTCTCGAAATCAGGCCGAAACCGGAACAGATCGCCGTCTGGGCAAAAGAAGCGGGGTTTATTTTGCGGAGTGAATTGGATTTACCGCCCTATCACTACGGTCTTATCTTCACAAAACCATAAAGGAGAATAAAAAATGAAATTGGGAATTATCCTCGAGACCAAAGAGTATGAGAAGGCATGGAACGCGTTCCGTTTCGCGGTGGCCGCGCGGAAGAGCGGGCATGAGGTGAAAGTCTTCCTGATGGGCGAGGCCGTCGAGTGCGAAGGATTATCCAACGGGAAGTACAATGTCGACGAACAGATCCAAGCGTTCATCGCCGAGAGGGGCGAAATCCTCGCGTGCGGAACCTGCCTCAAATCGAGAAACCTCGAGGGAAGCGAAGCCTGCCCTCTTTCCACGATGATCGACTGCGTGAAGATGGTCGAATGGGCGGACAAAACGCTCACGTTCTGACAACCTCTGTATTTCCCCTATCACAAGTAATTCACGCACGATTCCGCTTGACACTTTCCGGTTTCCATATATAATTAATGGCTAATTTACGTGAAGGAGACTCCTGTGTCCCTGCAATCCCAAATTCGACTCTATATCATCCTATCCATAGTGGTCTATATATCCTACGCGGTCGCGATATTCCTCATGAATATCTACTACAACTCGCCCGCCGCGTCCCTCGCCGATTCGACGCAGTTCATGGACAGGCTCTACATCTTCGCGATCATTATTTCGATCCTCGCGCTGACATTCGGGATATACATCCTGCTCTTCACCTACACCCGCGGCCTCAACAAATACCGCGACATCGCCCGCCGCCTTCAGGTGATCACCACGAAGTCCGTGTTCGACCTGTCGATCCTCGACTTCCCCACCGAGGACGAGTTCGGCAGTCTGGGCGGCGACCTGAACCGTATCCTGACCCGCCTGAAGACGTTCGACGAGCTCAAACGGCAGAAGATCCATTCCGAGCGCGAGAAGTTCCAGTTCCTTGCCGACAGGATCGATTACCCGGTCATGGTCATCTCGGTGGAGGACAGCGAAAAGGTCGTGAAGTTCTACAACGAGAAGTTCAGCGAGGTGTTCGTAAAACGCCCCGAGACGAGTTTAGTCAATATCGTGCTCTCGAAGATATGGATTTACGAGCGCGACGAATCCGGCGACGAACCTGAAGATATGAATAAATTTATCGACGACGACTTCGAGCACGCGATCGACCTCGTGATCACCACCCACGCTTCGGCGGATATCAAGAAGGACATGGTCACCCTGAACGGCGATAAAACACACAAGGCTTACCCGATTGAAATCGTGCCTATTCTCGGCGACGAGCAGGCGGTTTCGGAAGTACTGCTGATCTTCAAAAAATCTATAAGTAAGTAGGAAAATGGCTGAAACTAAAAAAAAGCCTGAGACTAAAGACGCGCCTAAAAAGCGCAAATTCCCGCTCTTCCGTGTCATCCTTTTCGTCATCCTCGGCGCCGCCGCGTTAGTCGCGGTATTTCCTTTTATCGCCCAGTTGATCGCCGATCTCCTCTGGTGGAAAAGCGTCGGGTATCTCAGCGTCCTCTTCAAATTCGGATTGATCTCTGTTTTCTCGTTCGTTCTGCCGTTCCTGTTCTCGTTCGCGGTGATGAATATCTGGATACACGGCTTCCGGAGCTACAAGCCCGGCACGGTCACGACGGTCATCATCTGGCTGACATCCCTCGCGTCGGGTGTCTGGGGCTTTCTCAATAAAGAGCTCTTTATCTGGAACTTCAACATCTCCACGTCGATGGGTATCGCCGATCCGGTATTCGGGCTCGACGCTTACTTCTATATGTACAGGCTTCCGTTTTTCCGAATGATCCTCTCGATGTTCACCGTGTTCTTCCTCGTTCTCTTTATCCTCGACCTCATGGTTCAGACCAAGAAGGAGCGCCCGTTGTGGAACAAGGACAGCAGGCTCCAGTTCGGGCCGTCCCTCGCGATAGGCTTCGCGGTGAATATCGTGAACCTCATCGCGCTCCGCTTCGTCCACCTGTTCGAGACGCTTGTCCGCCAGCCAGAGGCGAAGATCGGTATCGGATTCAAGACGGTGATGGGTTATTTCGTGGGGAACTACGTGTTCATGGGCGCGGTGTTCCTGTTCGGCGCGCTCATTATTATCCAAGCGGTCAAGGGGATCAGCCTCGCGCGGATATTGGTCTACGGCATCATCACGGGCGCCGTATTCGCCCTCGGCACGTTCGTCTACCCCGCCATCGTCGAGAACTATTTCGTCCGCCCGAGCGAACTCATGACCCAGAAAGAATATATCCTCTACCGGATACACTCCACACGCGCGTCGTTCGGACTCGTGATGGAAGATTTGCAGGTCGGTTCCACCAATTACAGTATCGTCGCGCAGACTGTCAATAAAGTGCGGGTTTGGGATAACGAGCCCTACAAAAAGGTCATCAAGCAGGTGCAGGAAGTGAAGACCTATTTCGACTTCTATGACGTGGACGTGG
>Ga0154538_110_pt2 | contig 20322 bp, 19 predicted proteins | sample RifGroF1_FD_105681 | JGI IMG/M metagenome (GOLD analysis project Ga0154538, IMG submission 105681) | Spirochaetes bacterium GWF1_51_8 | reverse complement strand
GCGTTTTCAGCTCGCGGAAGTATCCCATGATGAAACTTTTATCGAGAGTGTTGCCGGAAATCGCGGGTGTCAATAACTCGGGTTTGAATAGCCCGGGATCAAAGAGCGGCGGGTATTTCTCGCGGTGACGCTTGTAGTCCGCGTCGAAACGGCGCCGTTCAAGCCAGCCGATCTTGTTCTTTCCGCGCCCCTGATGGAGATAAAACGCTTTTTCGAATTCCGCGAGCAGTAATCCGGTTTTCGATACCGTGATTCGGCCGCAGTCGGGGCTGAAAATCCCGAACTTGATTTTCAAAAGGGTTTCCTTCCATATTTCGAGCGGCGGCCTGAGCTTTTTATTCGTATCGTGCATAGATTTTCCCGGAATTGATGATGGATATTGTAAGCGGAAAGCGCGGATTAATCAAGTACTGCGTACCGCTAATCCCATTACGAGAGAAGTATAAAAATAAGACTCGTCAGCCTGCGGCCATCCTTCGCATCCGCAGGAGAGAGGGTATGCTCTGCGTACCGCTAATCCCATTACGAGAGAAGTATAAAAACAAGACTCGTCAGCCCTCGGCCGTCCTTCGAATCCGCAGGAGAGAGTATGCTCTGTGTACCGCTAATCCCAAAAAGCATAAAAATAAGACTCGCCAGCCTGCGGCCATCCTTCGCATCCGCAGGAGAGGGTATGCTCTGCGTCCGGCAGATACCGAATCAAACAGGCGGTCTTTCGACCGCCCGTAGATTTTACTTAATATCCGCTTACTAGAAGGTCAAATTTGTAGGATAATCGCAGTTCAGCAGAAGTTCAATATTCGTGACAATACCCTCGATATTCGCGGGTTTTGTACCGTTGGTGTAGGTATTTGCGGAATCAGGCCAATCCGCCCAGAGCAGAGCATTATTGGAGTATACATCCCACTTTCCGGTTTTCCATGTAGTATAACCGAGCCCGTCAAAAAATTCGTAATACCGGTAATTGGTCCCGGTGTAGGCCATATAATTCGAATCTCCGGTCGCCAACGCGATCGCCCCGCCCGCGCTGGAAATCTTACCGTAAGCGGAAAGATTCCACGCCATCGGGAAGTCCCTATTATACTCCGCCATCGCCTGGATCTGGATTTCACCCGGGGAAAGTTCGGTGATCAGGACGCGGATATTCGTGATTTTATTATCGCTGCCGCCGTCATACTTCGCGTAGATATCCAGATCGCGCTGAGGGGTCGTCTGATCGTAATACGCGACACCTTCCATAGGCGTTTCGTTCGTGCCCTTCAGGAAAAGGACGATCTTACCCTTGTAGAGACCGCTGACATTCAGCCAGTCGAAATAGATATTTGTCACCGCGAGATTTGTTCCATAGAAAAGATAGTATCCGCCGCCGAGTTGGTCGTTCATATAGACCCATCCGCCCGCGGGAATTTCGACAAGCGTTCCCTTATTCGCCAGCATGAACGTCCAGTGATTGCGGAGAGCGGTCACGATTTCGTCCCCGATCCCCACTATATACTTCGCCGCGCTGACATACGACTTGATATGCTGATACGCTGGCCCGTTGTTGGTCGAGACGACCATTGGAGCAGTCCCGCTCGCTCCTTCAAGGTTGGCGGGCACGGTCATCCACAATCCGCCTGGCATATCGGGAGATTCAACCGGCGCCGTCACACCGCAGAACGCCAACATCATTGTAACAGTAAATACCCCGAAAACTGAAAACATCCTTCTCAACATTGCAACCTCCGAAAAATTTTGTTCTGTAAAATATAACTCTTTTTACTTGCCTTTTCAATCTTCAATCGATTATTTTTATTTAACCTGTTCTCTATGTTATAATACCTCCGGAGAGACGAATGAGAGAAATTTTTTTAGCATTTTTTTTACTCTGTCCACTTCTCGCGTCCGGGTTCGACTTCGTGATCGTGAAGTACCGTTCCGGCGACTGGTATAACGCGTCCGACGGGGTGAAAAATTTCCTCGCCGAACTCGCCCAGCGGACTACGGTGGATACCGTCCCGCTCCCCGTGGAACTCCCGCTCGACGACGACCGCATCTTCGAACATTCTTTTCTTTTCCTCAACGGCCATGTGCCGGTACTGCTCGACGAGAAGGAAAAAGCGAACCTGAAGAAATTCATCCTGAACGGCGGGTTCCTTTTCGCCAACGACGACTACGGGCTGGACGAGTCGTTCAGGAAGCTGATCGCCGAACTGTTCCCGGGTTACCCTTTCGAGCAGGTGTCGTTCGCCCACCCGTTGTACCACTCGTTCTACCATTTCGATAAAGGCCTGCCGAAGATTCACGAGCATGACGGCGGAACACCGGAAGGATGGGGACTGTTTATCGACGGCCGCCTCGCGGTGTTCTATGCCTATAACGCCGACATCGCCGACGGCTGGGACTATCCCGAAGTGCACAACGACCCCGTCGAGAAGCGCGAGGCCGCGTTCCGGATGGGAGTGAATATCGTGATCTACTCCCTCACCTACTAAATATGAAGGAAAAAAATGTGAAAAAAGAGACCGTTGCCGAAACGAACCCCGAGATCGAAAAGAAAAAAGAGAAGAATATAAGACTTTTCGAGCGTTTCTCTCATTCGCGTTACCAGAAAAAGGCCGAAGATAAACTCGAAGACCCCGCTTATCTCGAGAACCTGACGGAAAAATCCGGTAAGCTCGGCGGGATAGTGAAAAAAGCCGGCGAGCGCGTCCGTATCCTGATCGACTACCTATTCGGAAAGGACAGCGATATAGGCAGTAAGATTTATACTATCGCCGCGCTGATCTATTTCATCTCACCAGTAGATTTCCTGCCCGACTTCATCCCCGGGCTGGGCTTCCTCGACGACCTCGCGATTTTAGGCATGATCGCGGGCGCGATCATCTCGAAGATCGCCGCGAAGGAGAAGGACGCCGGGCTGGCCGATATCGTCCGCCAAACCCTCCAAACCACTTCGATGCGGAAAGACCTGCGAAACGACAAACTGCTCGAATGGCTCGGGATGGACAAACGCTCCTCCGACCAGAAAGCCCTGCTTCAAACAGGGGGCGCCCGGAGTAAAATGGACCCCGCGATCCGCAGGCATCTCATCATCGTGATTATCAGCCTCGCGGGTGCGATAATTGCCGCGGGAGTTGCGCTTGTGCTGAAATTCTACTTTAAGGTCTTCTGATGCCCGATGAGATTTTCTATATCGCATACCGGATACTCTATTGGGGTATCCTCGGGGCGCTATTCGCGGTATCGGTAATCGAGGGCTACAAAGTCCTCGCGCCGTACTTCAGAGTATTCCGCGCCCTGCCTCACAACTCGAAAAAATTCATCCTCCGTACCGGAGCCGGTTTCGCGAAGGACGCTGTCGTCTCCGAACTGAAAAAGGAAATCCCGCTTCTCATCCTCGCGGGAATCCTGTTCCTCGCCGTGATCGCCCTCAACCTTGTACTCGTCTTCGTCCCGGTGAAATAGCCCATCGTTTAATCACTTTCCCCCCGGATGAGCAGAATTCATGCTATTCCCTTTCCGCCGGAGACGGCAGTTCCGGATACCATAATCTATCTTGTTATCGGGATGATACTTACGATTTATCTATTTCCCGGGATTGGTACGCTTTTTGATAGAGTAAGGCAGGAGGATAATATGGTAAAAATCGAAGCGATCATCCGGCCGTCGAGGCTGACCTCTCTCAAAGACGAATTGACCTTGTTAGGCGTGCATGGGATGACGATCCTGGAAGCGGGCGGATTCGGCCGTCAGCGCGGGCATAAGGAGTTATTCCGGGGGCATGAGTACGATGTCGAGCTGATCCCCAAGCTGATGATCGTACTTGTGACTACCGACGAACTCTCCGCGAAGATCGTCAAAAAAATCCAAGAGGTCTGTCACACCGGCGAGGTCGGCGACGGGAAAATATTTATCTATCCGATCGGCGATGTGGTACGGATACGGACAGGCGAGCAGGGCGAAGCGGCGCTCTGATTAAGGGCGGCTATAATAATTGTTCCATCAACTATCCAATATGACGGAAGCATCTCCACATTGCACAATGATCGTAACCTTATCGCCTAATTATACGGTTTTTTGAAAGCCACCCTTACTAAAAACTTGATTAATATAGGACTGACGTTAAAATAATGGGCGTGACAATACTTACATGGAGAACTCGATGTCCCGACTCCGCACTCCCCAAGCGCTGGCTGTTTTAAAAATCAAACTCGCGCTCTCGTTCGTCGTCATCCCTTTACTTTTCCTCGCGATAGGTGAATTATATATCGCATTCTATCACCCGGCCGTACCCAACGAGTTCGGGACGCAGATCGCGAAGGCGTTCTCGCCCCTGCCATACCTGCTCTATCTGGTGTTCGCGTCGGCCTTCGTGGTTGTCATCTTCCGTTTCCTCAAGCCGCTTTTCAAATTCATCCTCGACGGGACGGGCGAGGAAAAAGCACGAGTCGCGACACTGAATATCCCATGGTTCTATATGATCATGAATATCGCTTTCTGGACGCTCGGGGTTTTCGTATTCTATATCATCGGGAAATGGCAATTGCCGGTACCGTTCTTCTGGACACTGATCCTCAAGTATGCCTCGGGGCTGACCGCGACGCTCTATTCCGTCTTCCTTGTCAACCGCTTCCTCTTCGATTACAAACTGCTGCTCAATATCACGGATATCCGTCCCGGCGAGAACGATATCTTTTACCGGAATAAAAACTCGATTATCAACTTCGCGAACCTGTTCTTCCTCGCCGCTCACCTCTCCTATTTCGTCTTCATCAATTACATCCGAAAGGATTATTTCGATTCGATGGAAGGGATGTCGGTCAGGCTTCTTACTGTCGCGGTATTCTTCTTCGCGGTCTGTTACGGCCTTTACTATGTCTCGACCCTCGAGTATAAACGGCAGATCGGGATCTTGAAATCCAAGCTCGACGAACTCTCCGAGGGACGCGAGGCCGACCTGACCAAACGGGTCATCCTCACCCATTTCGACGAGATCGGCGATATCGTGCATCGGGTCAACCTGTTCAGCCAAAAGCTCCAGGAGAACTTCCTCAAGATCAGGACCATTTCCGCGCAAATCGATTCCCATTCGCATACCGTCTCCCAGTCGTCGCATGTTGTCAACGGCAATGTCAACGAGCAGGCGGAGAGCACCGAGGAAATCTTCGCGACAATGGAAGAGTTTACCAGCACGATGGAGAGTATCGACCAGCACCTGACCAATCAGTCGGAAATCATGGCGCAGACAAACGAATCGATCCGCCGTCTGTCCGAAGCGGTCAGGAATATCACCGAAAACTCACGGAGCGCGAACCGGAAGGCGTCCGAAAGCCTGACCGTCGCGGAAACCGGGATCGGGAAAGTAAACGTCTCGATTGAAAGAAGTAAAAAATTCATGGAAAACATACGCGGGATATCCGGGAAGATACAGAACGCCGGCGAGCAGACACGGCATATCGACGACATCCTCGAAACGATCGAGGCGATTGCCGAAAGCACGTCCATCCTCTCGATGAACGCGTCCATCGAGGCCGCTCACGCGGGCGAGATGGGGAAAGGGTTTTCTATCGTCGCGACCGAGATCCGCAACCTCGCCGAACGGACTTCCCATTCTGTCATGGATATCGAAACCCTCATCTACACGATCAAGAACAGTGTCAACGAAGCGGTGAAGCTTTCCGAAGCGGGAGAGAAGGACTGGCTGGAATCCGAAACGATCAACCGCGACGCCAGCGGCTCGTTAAAGGCGATTGTCGAGAATATCGAGATCAGCAATAAACTGATGCATGAGATCGGGCAGATCACTCAGGAACAGGAGCAGATGGTCACCGATGTCACGTTGAACACCGAGAAGCTAAACCAGATATCCGATTCGATCCGCGTCGCGATCATCGAGCAGTCCAAGGGCGCGAATCAGATTATGGAGAACATTCAGAATATCGTCCGCAGCAGCGAAGAAAATGTCGATTCCACAGAGGAACTTTCCGCACTCGCCGAGAACATGGAGTTACAAGGAAAAGAGCTTTCCGGAATAGTCGAACAGTTCAAACTATAAGACTTTCAGAAGTTCGTCCGTATCGAGATTCCATTCCTTCGCGATGATATCGATCAGTTCGCGTTCGGCGTCCGCGAGCAACCCATCGGCCATAATCATCTTTACCGCGAAACGGGTCAATTCCTTCTCGAAGTTCATCGCGTTCGGATCGGTCTGTATCCAATGGGCAATCATCTGAACCGCCTTCGTAAAACGGCGCTTCAATGCCGACTGCTCCAGCACTTTCAGGTAATCCCGTTCTTTCAGGTAGTTGCACTCGCCGTAGTAAGGTTTCTCATAGTTAAAAAGGGCGCTATGCTTGACACGTTCGGTATGCAGAAATTCCTTGATGACGTCGATTTCGTTATCGTCGATATGCCCGTCGCATGCCATCAGGGCGTATAGGATATCGAAACCGGCCTGTTCGAGAGTCACCAGATATGTCGCTTCTGCCATAAGCCCTCCTTAATAAGGATATTTTAATAAACTCCGGCGTCTTTGTCAAAATAAAAAACCCCGCCGAAGCGGGGCTGATTGTTAGTAAGACCAGTAAGGCGATAGAATGACAGTGAAGATTAATAGGTACAATCCGAGGAAAATAGCGACAAATCCCAAGGGCGTCTGAAAGGGTAAAAGCTTGCTGTCGATCATCTCGAGCTTTTCAGCGGGAAGTTCCTTGCGCGACTTCAGGAAGCTCATTGCCAATATCGTTCCCAAAGCTAACTCGACAACAAAAGCAACGATAAAGATAATCCCCGTGATGACCGAGAAGTAGAAGATACCGGATGTAACAAAAATAAACCTGACAAGATCGATAATACCCCAAACGGCAAGAATGAATCCGATAATGGTCTTGAAAGGAATCAGCTTCTGAACTATTTCACCGGCCTTGGCGTTTTTCTGGGTAATGAAATCAGAAAGCGCGATAGCTCCGCCCAAAAACAAAACTATAATACGAATTAGACCCATAGATTTCCTCCTTTTGATATATACAATTCTACACATGAATCGGAATATTGTCAACAAGTTCCCGGGTTATTCGGCATAAAAAAAGGCCGCCGTGAACGGCAGCCTTTTTCCAAATCATATACAGTTTGTTTTCCCAACCCTATGAAAACCTCTACTTATATTACCTTAATAAGAGAGGCAAAGTGAAATAAAAATAAAATATTTTTAACGGTCTTCCATGTCCTCTTCGAAGTCCTCCTCGAACCCGTCGAATTCGTCGTCGTCATCGTCCGCCCCGAAATCGTCATCATCATCCTCGTCCTCTTCCTCGATCAAGTCGTCGTCCCATTCGGTATCCTTCTCGAGTTTGTAATCGTCCATCTCGTTAAACCGTTCCTCGACCAGTTCGTCGATATTGAAATCCCACGACTGGCTGAGTTCGAGAAGGAGGTTGTATTTGAAATCGGGCAGTTCGCTCTCGCCGATGATATTCTCACGGGTGTATTCCATCATCAGCTCTATATCTTCGTCCGTGCTGTCCCCCCTGAAAGAATCGGCCGCTCTCCTGAAACGGTCGGTAAGCTCGACCTGAGTCATCTCGCCGAGTTCCTCCATTTCATCGTCCTCATCGATATCCCCGTCATAATGCTCCTGGAGAAAATCCATGATCTGGTTGACATCGGTGTTCAGCAGGTCGTTATCGTCGCCGGAGAGAATAGCCAAAATATCGAATGCGGCCTTACCCTGATTCATAACCGCCTCCGTAAAAAGTTTATGGAAAGACCAAAAATTGTATTACAGAAAAAATAAAATGTCAACTCGAAAAATAATCTCCTTCGCATCATTTGCTCTTTTTCCGCTTGTTGGTTAAATTTTACTGCTGTAAGGAGAAATATATGAAAAAAAAGATCGAGGCCAATGTAGAAGGAATGACCTGCGCGGCTTGCTCCGCCCGTGTGACAAAGACACTTCTTAAGACGAACGGGGTTTTCGAGGCGAACGTAAATCTCGCCTACGAGAAAGCCGCGATCCTTTACGATCCCGGGATCGTCACCCCGGAAGAACTCGCCCTCGCGGTGGAGAAATCCGGCTATAAGCTCGTGATCGACAAGAAGGCGGAATTGCCTGAGGAAGAGAAGCTCCGCCGCGCGAGGAACCGTTTTATCCTCGCGGTCGTGTTTACCATCCCAGGCATGTTCCTCATGCTCGTTCACATGTTCGGCTTATTCCATATCCCGTATATGAGCTACCTTGAGATTGGGTTTTCGCTTCCCGTGATCTTCATCTCCGGGCGCGGAGTGCTCAAGCACGCGTTCCTATCCATAGCCGGGCTTTCACCCGGGATGGATGTCCTGATCGCGATGGGCGCACTTGCGTCGCTGTCGACCGGAGTCATGGGCCTTTTCGGAGTGCCGGTGACCGACTTCTCGCTCGTGGGCGCGATGATCGTGACTTTCCATCTCCTCGGGAAATACCTCGAGGCGGCGGCTAAAGGCAAGGCGTCGCGCGCGATCCGCGCTCTCGCGGAATACGGAGCGAAGACGGCGCGGGTTGTCCGTGACGGCGCAGAAGTCGAAATCCCTGCTAGCGGGATCGCCGTGGGCGATATCGCGGTTGTCAGGCCGGGTGAAAAAATCCCTTCCGATGGCGCGGTCGAGAGAGGTGATTCCTCGGTAGACGAATCGATGGTCACCGGAGAACCGCTGCCCGTCGAGAAAAAGGCGGGCGATAACGTGATCGGCGCGACTGTGAACGGCAACGGCGTGCTGTATATCCGAATCACGAAGACCGGCAGCGAGACTTTTCTCGCGCAGATGATCCGGCTCGTGGAACAGGCTCAGGCCGGAAAGGTCCCGATTCAGGAACTCGCGGATAAAGTCACCGGAATTTTCGTCCCCGTCATACTCGGGATATCGATAGCCGTCTTCCTGCTCTGGATGCTCTTCCCCGCCGCCGGCGATAGTGTGGTGAAATGGGCCGCCGGGTGGATACCGTGGAGCGACCCCGGGATGAACCCGTTATCTCGGGCTGTGTTCGCCGCCGTCGCGACCCTTGTGATCGCGTGCCCCTGCGCGCTCGGGCTCGCCACTCCTATGGCGGTGATGGTCGGAAGCGGGATTGGAGCGCGTCACGGCATCCTTATCCGCAACCCTGAGGCGATTGAAAAAATGAAGGATATCGATACCGTATTGCTCGATAAGACCGGCACTATTACCGAGGGGAAGCCGTCTGTCAGTTCGGCGGACTTCGGCGGAAACTCCGACGGATTCGATCTCCTCGCCTCGCTCGAGCAGATGTCGGAACATCCGTTGGCGGGCGCGGTGCGGAACTATGCCGTGTCGCGGAATACGAAACTGCTTCCCGTGACAGACTTCCGCGCGGTTCCGGGTAAGGGTGTCGCCGGAAAGATCGGCGGGACGGAGTATTTCGCGGGGAGCCTCGTGTGGATGACCGAGTCCGGCAGCCGGGTCGATCAATTCCGTGAGGCGATAGAAAACGCCTCGGGTGAAGGCCTGAGCGCGGTGTGTCTCGGTTCCGGCGGGACGATGCTCGGATATGTCCTTATTTCGGATAAGATCAAGCCCGATTCCCGCGAGGCGATCCGCCGCTTGAAGGAATCCGGGATTACGCCGATGATGGTCACCGGGGATAACGAGCGCGCGGCGAAGCATATCGCCGGGGAGGCGGGAATAGACCTGTTCTACGCCGGGGTGCTCCCGGGCGACAAGATCGGGCTGGTCAAGCGCCTTCAGGCCGAAGGGCGCAGGGTCGTGATGGTCGGCGACGGGATCAACGACGCGCCAGCCCTCAAGGGAGCGGACGTGGGTATCGCGATCGGTACCGGGACGGACATCGCGATCGAAGCGGGCGACATCACACTCGTCAACGGCAATCTCGCCGGGGTCGGACACGCAATCAAACTGTCGCGCGCGATATTCGCGAAAATCAAACAGAACCTGTTCTGGGCGTTCTTCTACAACCTGATCGCCATTCCTCTCGCGGCGCTCGGCCTCCTGCATCCCGTGATCGCCGAAGGCGCGATGGCGTTCTCGTCGATCAACGTCATCCTGAACTCGCTCAGATTGAAACGGATCAGGCTGGAATAAAAAAACCCCGCGGCGAGCGCGGGGCGGATTTGAAATAAGAATTAGCTCTTTACGATCATCGGGGCGAGGACACCCGCGAGCGCGGAAAGGTTTCTGGTCTGGAGCCAGATTTTACCGGGTCCGACATATTCGCCGACCAAACCTTCGCCGGAAGCGAGGGTCGAGAACAAGCCCTTTGCGGCCTTTTTCAGTTTATACTGAACCTGTGATTCCCATGCTACCATGTGGCCGGTATCGACAATATAGGTCTCGCCGGGAGCAAGTTCTTTCATCAGGATCGCGCCATAGGAACCGAGGAACAGATCGCCGGTACCGGTGATCTTGGAAAGGAAGAGGCCTTCGCCGCCGATCAAAGCCTTCAGAGAACCCTGAGCGCTGATCTGAAGATCGACCGAACCAGCGAGATATGCACCGGCCTGTGCCATGAGGGTCTGGCCGGAGAGTTTGACATGAGCGATATCGCCGGGAGTCGCGGGTGTGATCAGGAGTTCGCCGGGAGCCTTGGCGGTATAGACTGATGAAAACAGAGATTCACCCCCAACCATAGCCCCGAGGGCGCCAAGTAATCCTTTACCGGTGGTCTTCGCCTGAAGTTCGATAGTGGGACTCATCGCCACCATCGCTCCGGCTTCGGCCTTGATAGCTTCATTAGCCTGCATCGTGACCCTTAAAATCGTAAAAACCGGGCCGCCTTCAATTTTGAAATCCATAGGATCCTCCTAAAAGGTTTATTTCATACTAATCAGCCTTTCATACATAAAATATCACTTCTTGAAAAAATTCATCATCCCGGAATGCAGGAGCCGGATGATATCGTACATCACCTGCTCGATCCATTCCTTGGATTTATTCTTCTTCAGGATTTCCAGAAGCATATTGATATAAGTTTCGGACATCAGATCGATGACAAATTCTTTATTCACCTCGAATTTCTGCCCGGTCGTTTTTTCTATCTTCTCGATTATTTTTTTCAGGTTACTGGCGAATTTTTCGGCTGTTTTCTGCCGCGTATCCGCGAAGAGGGAACCCTTGCTTCCCTGAAAAAGGATAACGAATTCTTTCTTTTTATCGTGGATGTACTGCGCGGAATAGGACATCAATTCGTTCAGGCCGTCGCTCGAAAAATCCGGATTGCTCATGATCACCTCTCCGGCCTGATGGATTACCGTGATGATCTCATTTCGGACATCTTCCAATAGCGCACGGAACATATCTTCCTTATTAAGGTAATAGCAATAGAGATTGCCGACCGTCATGCCGGCCTTTTTCGATATCACCCGCATCGAAGCGTTTTTAAATCCGTGCTGATAGAACTCTTCCAGCGCCGCTTTTTCGATTTTCTTCCTGGTACTATCAAGTTTCACACGCATATATACCCTCGGGATTTATTATAGCCATTTTATATCTTTTGTAAAGGTTTTACTGAAAAGATTCTTATCAAATTCGTGGATATCGCATTTAATTTCAATCTTATCGAACAGCGCGGTTTGCACCGACGACGCAGTGTATGTTTTCCCAGCCAACTGGAATTTTATCCCGGCGTTCGCGGAGACCTTGGCCGTCTCGGGCTTGCCCCGTTCGACCGTCGCCTCGTACAGATGATGCATTTCTATATCCGGTATCCCAGGAAACATATGCATCGATATCTTCACTCCGGATTTTACCGTCACTAACGGATTTTTCAGATCGTCAATCACTTCCCATATTTTCTCCTGCTTCGGCGTCCCGAGACCCTGGAACAGGTCGCTGTCCGGCGGGGGGACCGTCGGCTTGAATGTCGGCAGGGGTTTATCCTTGAGTGTCGGGATGACGCATTCCTGGGTGATTTCCGGCCCGAAATGGATGCTCAGGCTTCCCGTGTAGGGTAACGGGAATATCCTCGGAAAATCGGAAAGCTGGATACTCACCCGCAGCGAGTGAAGCTTTTCCAGGCGGTATGCTATCGGCATAAAGGGGATCGTGATCGTATACGGCACGCCGGGCTCCACTGGCGAAGTCTTATCGAGGCCGTCGCGCTTACTCAGCCGCAGCCAGCCCCGTGTGATATAGCGCGAGTTTTCTTCGTTATCTATGTCGCACAAACGGACGGTGATCGCTGCATCGGGCATATCGGTCGAGACGGTAAGAGTGACACGCGGTTCGCCCGCGATCTCGAGATTCTCGGGGATCGGCGACGTGGTAAAACAGACCGATTTCGCGTCGTCCGGCGATTGCTCCTTCGGGTAATCGATGCCGAGAGTGAGAACCGTCATTAATCCGGCGTGCAGTCCCACAGTGGGATCGTGCGCGCACACAAGAATCATATCCCGTACTTCCGTTCCCTTGCCGAGCGTCCTGTTCGAACGGAGGTTGAGCACGATATCGTTGAATCCCGACGGCGGCCAGTTTTCTTCATACCGCCAATGCTCCTTTCCCATGAAATAGACCGACACCGAGGGTTCATCCATAATGCCGTTCGGGATACCCTTCAGCCAGTAATCGAACCACCGGAGCGCGACTTTCATATAATCGGCGGGCTCCTTATCGGTCATACTGGGCCACATATGCACCCACGGCCCCATCATGAGCTTCTTTTGCCCAGGGATTTTACTGAACATCTGGGATGTGTCGCTATGCGAAAACCCGTTCCAGCCGTCGAGCATATATACCGGGATCGTGATTTTCTCCGGGGTGATATTGGCGTTTTTCCAGTATGTGTCGAGGATTGTGTGTTCGGTCGGTTCCATGATAAACGGTTCGAAACCGGCAAGGTGATCCTGCCATATCTTGTTCCATTCTTTTAGCCCTGTATGATTGAACGGCGGCAGTATCTGGATGAGGTTCATCAGGTTGATCCACGAGCCCATCAGCCCGAGCATATTGAGCGATCCGCCGGGATAGACAAGGTTGGGATAGAAGTTGCCGGGAGCCATCATAGAGAAAACAGCTTTCAAGGCGGGGGGATTTTTCGCCGCCGCCGAAAGCGCGGACATCCCGCCGAACGACTCGCCCAGCATCCCGATGTTGCCGTCGGAGAAGTCCTGGCGCGAGCACCAGTCGATGATCTCTTCGATATGGGCGTCTTCGATGATCTGAAACGGCGATTTACTGACACCGCCCGAGGAACCGATACCGGGGAGATCGACCTGTACGGCCGCGTAACCGGCCTGAGCCAATTGATATGCTTCGAGGTTGAGCAATGGCGCGAGGACTCCGTCCTTCATATACGGATAGACGGACAGCACGACCGGCCACGGCCCTTTACCGGCTGGAAGAAAGATATTCGCCCTGAGGACGATCGATCCTGCCAGGGAAATTTCGACATTCCGTTTGGCGCGCGAGTTTAAAAACGAGACCAGCTTGAGTTTTTCTACGAGACTTCCGAGACCCAATTCTTCCCCCAATTATGTGATGATATATTCTATAATCATTATACCAAACAAGCAATTTTTACGGAAGTTTTTCAATAGGATAAAATCTTATTGCGCGGGTGTCTTGTTTTATAAACCGGGATGTGATATAATGAAGGTGTAGGGTAGAAACAGACGGCGGAGGCTGGTATGAGAAAAGCGTCATTAATTATCGGTATTCTTGTTTTAATCGTTAATTTTTCCTTCAGCGAAACCCTCAGTCTGGTCACAATCGGTAATTTCGCGGGCAAAATCCAATATAAACCGATGGACTCGTCGGTTTGGGAAAACGCCGTTTTCGGGGATAAGCTCTCCGGGATGACCGAAGTCCGGCTGAACGGAAAAGTCGATTTCGTGACATTGATATTCCCGGACGGAAGCGAAGCGGTGATCGAAGGCCTCGCGATGATCCGGATCGACGACCTCGACGCGAAGGACAAAAACGGGATTTCGTTCAGTAAAATAGAGATCTATTTCGGAAAAGTGAAATTCTATCCCAAAGACTATCTTGCGCATTATTTTAAGGTCAAGACTCAGGCCACGACGCTCGAGGTCAAAGGGAAGAGCGTGGTCGGCGCTGACGGTAAGATCGAGGCGCTCGAGACCGAGGCCGGGGTGAAACCGCCGATCATCACTATCGCGGGCGAAATCAATGTCGGTGTGGACAAGGTCCTTAAGGCCGGCGAAGAGGGCGAGATCGTCATCCAGATCGAGAACAGGGGCAAGGGCGACGCCAAGGGCCTCTGGGTCGAGTTGAAGCCGTTAGCGGGGACGAACGGCATCTCGGTCACATTGCCGGGGACTATCGACGTTCCGGCGTCGGGAAGCAAGATCGTGACTATCAAAGTCGCGGCCTCCAAGTCGATCCAGAGCGGTTTCGCGGAGTATAAGATCACGATTAAGGAACCGTTCTTCCAGAAGGACTCCGACCCGTTGACCGTCAAGTTCGAAACGCAGGAGTTCCTTTATCCCCAGTTCAACCTGATCGACTGGGGTATCGACGACGATAAAGATGACGAAAGTTACGGAAACAACAACCATAGCGCGGAAGAGGGTGAAAATATCGAACTCGAAGTGATTATCGGGAATACCGGCGAGGGTCGCGCAATGGGGGTGTTCCTCAACGCCACGGTGACGGGTAACGGCGGCGTGGTACTGATCAGCGACCTTCCGTACTTCAATCTCGGCGATATCGCGCCCGGCGATTACCGTAAGGTGAAAATCCCTCTCTCTATCGGCAAGAACCTGAGCGTGAAGGATGTTAAAATCCAGCTCGATATCAAGGAGACGAAGGGAAGCCTGAGCCTGACCGAGTTCATCGAGTTCGGGATCGGGAAGCAGAAAATCGCGCCGAAGGAAGTGGTGGTCGGCAAGCCCGGCTCATGGGACGTGAAGTCCGCGAAGGTCGATATCGACGAACATATCCCCAAGGGGAAATCGCCATACTCCAATCCGATAGCCGTGATTATCGGGAACAAGGACTACGCCAACGATATCAAGCAGGTGGAATTCGCGGTGCACGACGCGGAGATCGTGAAAAAGTATTTTATTACAACGTTCGGCATCCCCGAGAAGAATATCCTTTATAAAGAGAACGCGGACGGCGCGGTGTTTAACGACATCTTCGGCCCGAAAGATAATGCGTCGAAAAGCCGTCTCTACCAGACGGCGCTGAAGCAGAAACCCGACGCGGTTTATATTTACTACAGCGGGCACGGCATCCCCGGCCTGAGCGACAAGAAGGGCTACTTCGCCCCCGTGAACGTCATCAAGGATAACGCCGAATCGACCGGATACTCGCTCGATGTTTTCTATCAGAACCTCGCGATCCTGAAAAAGTCCGGCGTCAAGAAGATCATCGTGATTATCGACGCGTGTTTCTCGGGCGACTCCGATGTAGGGATGATCATCGAGGACGTATCGCCGATCTACGCGAAGGTGGATAACGAATTGGTCGCGGACGATATCGGGACGGTGTTCACCGCGACAAGCGGCAACGATTACGCGACATGGTTCCGTGAGAAATACCACGGCCTGTTCACCTATTACTTCCTGAAGGGCGTGGGCGGCGATGCCGATAAGAACGCGGACAAAAAGATTACTATTCTCGAGATGCGGGAGTATCTCCTCGCGACCGTCCCCGACGAAGCGATGTTCCTGAAAGGGATCGCGCAGACCCCGCAGATCAGGGGACTGGACGATGAAATAATCGTTATTTTGAAATAGTATTATCATTGAACGTATTACTATTCCCATATGTGTACTCGTAATTCGTTTAGTATTGTATCTATTCAACTTATATCTTGACACACTCCTCCCCCGCTTTATAATATTGGACTTAGACTGGAGGAATTATGTCAGGATGGAATATTCGCGCAAAACTCGGCGTAGTATCCGGGGCTCTGGGAGTTTTTCTAATCATCTCGCTTTTATTATTCCTATTCACTATCGGGGAAATGTTCATCAAGCCCTTACTCAATTCGAATTTAAGTCAGATCAAGGATGATATCTATACAACTGTTCAATCGTCCTACCGGATGACGTTGGAAAACGTCAAACACAACCTGAAAACCGCGGCCTATTTTATCGAGGGCAGCACCGCAAACGATTACAGCGTCCCGGTCGAATGGATGGCGATCGATCAGATCACAAGGATCAGTAATAAAGTTACCATGCCGGGATTCAAGGTGAACGGTAAGGTCATGCTGAAGGACCATTCGCTGGTCGATTCAATTACCGAGATGGTCGGCGGGACGGTTACGATCTTCCAGATCATGACCAACGGCCTGCTCCGGGTATCGACGAGTGTAAAGAATCTCGACGGTTCCCGCGCTATCAGTACGTTTATCCCCACCGATTCTCCCGTATACAAGACCGTGATAAAGGGCGAAACGTTCTACGGGAAAGCGTTCGTGGTGAACGACTGGTATGTCACTGCGTACAAGCCGCTTTATCATCCGACGCAGGGCTTGATCGGCGTCTTATATGTAGGGATCAGGCAGGAAATCCTGAAGAGCATTTTCAAGGACTTTGCGTTCGGCGATGATAAAAGCGGATATGCGTACATTCTCGACGCGAAGGGAAAGGTCTTCGCGCATCAGAAGGATGAGATGGTCGGAAAGGACTGGAGCAAAGAACCGTTTTTCCCGGAGATGATGGAGAAGAAAGAGGGTACGATCTCCTATTACTCCGAAATCACAAAAAGTAAAAATATCGTCCAGTACCATTGGTTCGCCGAAATGGAGTGGCTGATCTGCTCGGAGATGTCGGAGAAGGACTATTACATGATCTACAACAACCTGCTGATCGGCGGACTGATTTCCGTCCTGATCGTCTGTGTGATCCTGGTCCTGATCGCGCTTGTGTTTTCCGGAAAGATCGTGAGAAGTATCGGTTCCCTGAGCGGAACCGTGAAGGGAATGGTCGACCGCGGGACTATCGATATGACCCGCAGGTTCGAGTATAAGAGCGGCGACGAAATCGGAAAGATCGTCACCGACATCAATGTCATGATCAACGACCTCGAACAACTGATCGGGATGTGGAAAGTATCCGGCATCAATCTGGTCAATGTCACGACGAAAATGAATACCGTTATCGAAGACGATGTCCGCACCGAAATCGAAAGCATCAAGAAGAAGATCAGCGTGATCGAGGGCAATCTCAATGACGAAATGTCCTCTGTCGAGGAAGTGAACGCCACGGTCGAGGAGATGTCCCGCAGTACGGACGCAATCCTGCTGAATATCCAGCGTCAGGCCAGCGCGGTAGAGCAGACTGCATCCTCGATCGAACAGATGAACCGGACGATCGAGCACGTTCAGGGGATCGCGCTGGACGCGAAAGGGGTTTCGGTCAACCTGAACGCGGTCGCGGACGAAGGAGTCAACTCGGTGGAGAAGGGAATCCTCTCAATCCGCGAGGTATCGGAATACTCCCAGCAGATTCTAAAAATGCTTCACCTGATCACGGATATCTCAAAGCAGACGAACCTGCTCGCGATGAACGCCTCGATCGAGGCCGCTCATGCCGGGGAATCGGGAAAGGGATTTGCCATCGTCGCCGACGAAATCCGGCGTCTCGCGGAATCCACAGGGAAGAGCGCCCGTGAGATAGGCGAAGTAGTCAACACGATCCTCGAGAAGATCAACGAGGCGGTCGAGCTTTCCGAACGCGCGGGGACGGGGCTGGAATCGATCCTGATGTTCTCTACCCGGAACCTCAAATCGATCAACTCTTTAGAGACTTCGATGAAGGAACAGGTCGATTCCGCGAAAGAGATATTGACAACTACACAAGAATTGGTTCATACGACGGAAGATATCCGTGTCTCGATGGAAGAACAGAAGCAGGGCACGGACGAGTTTAAATTATCGATGCTGAACCTGAAGGATAACTTCAACACCTCGCGGGATAATATCGGCGAACATATCGAGTGCCTGGAACGGCTCATTCTGGATATGGGGAAACTGAAAGACCTGTCGGAACAGGGAAAAACGATGGGCGAGCATCTGAACTCGATGATTACGAATTTCAAGGTTACCGAAACCGAAGAAAATCACGAAGTCGAACCGATCACTTCGATTAAACTGGTCGACTGACTATTCCTTCGCCCGTTTCATCTGAAGTATATGAATGAAATGCGCCCGTTCATCGTCGATGATCTCGTCGAGGAATTCATGCTCGTCTATCCTGACGATCCTTTTTATCTCGCCGTAGAACAGGACATTGTCGAGTTCAAGTCCCATCGCGAACTCGAAAATGCTCTCGATATCCTTCAGATGACGCAGTTTCTCGCTGAGGATTTCCTTTGAGAACATATTCGAACGGAAGAATTTGAAGATTTCCTGTGTATTCTGATCGGGCGAGTTGTATTTCAAGATGCCCTTGATCTCGGAAAGACGCTGGACGAATTTTTTACGGTGCTCTTCCTCGGCATCCGCGAGCTTTTTAAACAATTCCCTGATCTCGGGGTCTTTTACTATCAGTGCGATATTATCATAGAGTTCGCGCCCGGTCTGCTCGAAATCTATCGCAAATCCGTAAATATCCTGCGCAGAAAGTCCTTTCAGGTTTCCGAATTCCATAACCGCTCCCAGCATATTGATATATATTAAAATGAATCTGTCGGTGTGTCAAGGGCTGACGGATTTGAAAAGCTATAATTATTATGTTACAATATCCTTGATACCTAAGGAGAAAGCTCATGAACGCCCGCAAACTTTTTCTCGGATTTTTCGTGCTCGCATGCGCCGGATGCTCGTCTATTCTCGAAGCGCTGCTGGCAAGCGATTTGTCCGTTTACATTCATGAGCCTTCCGGGTATTACCAGACATCGGCGGTAATCACTGTCGGCGGAAGCGTTTATGTGAAAAGCAACCTTTGCGAGTATGTCTATCTTTCGGTCGAACCCGGCGGTTATGATAATTCGGAGTATCTGCCGGGCGGCTCATGGAGCATTTCCGCGCATCTTACCGAAGGGTTAAACACAGTCACGGTCTATGCCGAGGGCACCAACGGCGATACCGGATTCCCCGCCTCGGCCACTTTCTATCTCGATTCCATGAAACCAGCCATCACATTCAGCGGTTCTTACATCAATAAGAAGTTCTATACCGATCAGGATATCGTTTTCAGCGGGTCTGTCTATGAGAGCAACAAGATTAAGGTCTGCGGATACGAATGCTCATCGGGCGAATGGGGGCATTTCGTTTTTACGTCCGGGACATACAACTGGAATGTAACATTGACCAATATCCAGTACAATCGAAGTTATATATTTGAGGTTATCGCGGAAGACGCCGCGGGATGGCAGAAAACAACAAATTTCACGTTTTTCGTGACAAATACAAATACCTGACAGAAGCTAGCTCGGCTGGTAATTACTCCGTCCGAGAATCCTCGCCACGCGGACAAGCAGGTCTTCCCGTTTGAACGGCTTGACCACATATCCGCTGATCCCGAGTTCGACTAATTTCTTCACGAGCCCTTCGTCGGTGATGCTCGTCACCATGACGACCTTGATCTCAGGATCGATCTTCCGTAAGCCGGCTAAAGTCTGGACTCCGTCCATCTCCGGCATCTCGACGTCGAGGAAAACAAAGTCGGGCTTTTTAGGTAATGAGACATATCTCCCGAGCGCGACCCTTCCGGAATCGGCGTCCGCGATCACCTCGAACCCCTCGCTCTTTAGGATTTGCGCGAGCAGTTTCTGCATCATCGTCGAGTCGTCCACGATCATCGCCGTGAACGGTAAACCGTTTGTAGGGCGGATACCTAACGGGATTCGCCTGGGTTCTTCAGCAGGGAACATATCACGCTCCGGTAACAGGAAATAACGGCGCTCCGAAGAGCGCCGCTGGTTTATTTACTTTTTCAGTAATGCAATAATTTCGGGGGCTTTGCCGGCGCTGCCGAGAACATCTTTGTTCTTGCGCATATAAAGTTCTTTGAGAGCGTCGCGGGCAGGGCCGAGATACTTGCGGGGGTCGAATTCCTCGGGCTTGGTCGCGAAGACTTCGCGGATTTTCGCGGTCATCACGAGACGGCCGTCGGAGTCGATATTCACCTTACATACCGCCGACTTCGTTGCTTCGCGAATCTGGTCTTCGGGGATACCGATAGCCTCCTGCATCTTTCCGCCGTACTTGTTGATAGTCGCGACGGCATCCTGGGGCACCGACGATGACCCGTGCATGACAATCGGGAAACCGGGCAGGGTCTTGACAATCTCGTTGAGGATATCCAGACGGATCACAGGTTTCGTGCCGGGTTTGAATTTGTAAGCGCCGTGGGAAGTCCCGATAGCGATCGCAAGCGAGTCGCATCCGGTCTTCGATACGAAGTCCGTGACTTCTTCGGG
>Ga0154538_122_pt1 | contig 20376 bp, 20 predicted proteins | sample RifGroF1_FD_105681 | JGI IMG/M metagenome (GOLD analysis project Ga0154538, IMG submission 105681) | Spirochaetes bacterium GWF1_51_8 | reverse complement strand
GTCCCGTTGAAGAGCACCGAGATCAGCAGGTCCTGCATCAAGCAGGCCGCGCCGGGGGAGATGACCTGCTCCGCCTCGACAGTCAGATCGCGCTGTGCCTCGAAATCGTCGATGATACGTCCGTAACGGTCTTTTACTTTAAGCACCGCGATCGGGATGACCTGTTTACCGTTATTCGCGAATGCCGCGAACGCTTGGCAGACTTCCAGAGGCGAGAAGATACCCACGCCGAGGGAGAACGCCATATCCGGTTTAACACGTTCCTGTATCTGGTCTGAATTGAGACCGAAGAAGAGACCTATTTTATGGATCATCGCGCCGTAGCCGACCACTTTCAGAATCTGGTCCCATACCTGTATGGCGACGATATTGACTGAGTACTGCAACGCCGTGCGGACACGGAGAGCGCCCTTGAAATTCCCGGAGTAGTTTTTCGGAATCCATTTCTGCCCGTACTGGTTCTCGTAGTAGATCGGCATATCCTGAAATACGGTTGCGGGCGTGATCAGCCGGGCGTCGATAGCGACGGCGTAGTAGATCGGCTTAAATGTCGAACCCATCTGCCTGTATGCCTGCACCGCGCGGTTGAATTGATTGGCGTAGTTGAATTCCTTACCGCCGACCATCGCTTCGATGTAGCCGTTTTTCGGGTTGATCGAGACGAGCGCGCCTTCGATCTGATCCTGTTTTTTATGCACCATATTACCGAGCATCATTCTCTGCTTCATCATTTGGTTCACATCTTCCATACCGAGGAGATAGGACGAAAGATACACTATATCGTCGACTTCGAAGATGAGTTCGTTCAGTTTCATCTTGGCTTTTTTCTCGCCGAGAGTGATAGTATCGATACCGAAAACAAGGCTGACCATGTCGACAAGGTCTTCGTTATTCCGTTTCACGGCGATCTGGGTGTCTTTGAACTCGTTATCGTAAATAATCTGAACTTTATCGAGCGCGCTTTTCACTTCGGTATTCGCGGCAACCTGTTTATCGAGGTCGAGCGATGTAAACACCTGCAATCCGCCGGTATACAGCTTCTCTTCGCCGTACTTCTCGATCAGTATTTTACGGATGTATTCCGTGAAAAACGGCGCCATGTTGCTTTCGTTGCGGCTGGCGCTCAAACCGACCATTTTGAATGAAGTGTTATAGTTTTCCCAGAAGTTCTCGAACATCTCGCGGGCACTGTCCATAGAAAGGTAACCGAGGCTCGCCATCGAGGCGAGAACTACCCAGTGACGCTTCTGCGAAAGAATAGGCTGGGAGATAGGGGAGTATGCAGACGGTCTCTGGACGAGGCCCACAAGGAACGACGCTTCGGCAATATTCAGGTCCTGAACTGTTTTCTGGAAGAAGTATTGTGACGCGGCCTGTACGCCGTAGCATCCGTGGCCGAAATACATCTGGTTGAAATATAACTCGAGTATCTCTTCCTTGGAATACTTTTTCTCGATTTGGATTGCGTACCAAAGTTCTATGACCTTACGGAAAACGGTCTTTTCCCCTTCGGTGAACAGAACCTTCGCAAGCTGTTGAGTGATACCCGAACCGCCGGCGATATCCTTACCGAGCAGGGGATTGATAAACACCGAACGGAACATCGCCCACGGATTGAAGCCGTGGTGGTTGTAGAATTCCTGGTCTTCGGTAGAGATCAATGCCTGTATCAGGTGCTCGGGTAATTGATTATAAGAAATAAGCTCGCGTTTCTGGTAAAAGAACTCTGTGATCAGGCGGTTCTTTACATCGTACACTTTCGTCGGTACGTTGTACATCGAGTAGGTCTCGAGCGGTTTGATATCGCTGAGTTCCTCGAACGATATAATGATCTGCGCGATGAAATACCCGGAAAGTATCCCTATCAGGATGAGCAGCGAGAAAAATATTTTCTGCAGCCTCGTGACAGGAACATTTTTACGGGTATTGTATATTATGCCTTTGATTCCCATGCTTGCCCTCTCCAAATTCATATTCACATTATTATAAATCATTTTGCGTTAAATATCAAGCGGATAAACGAATAAATACTCTATCTATTGACAATATTCCGATAATGATATACAATAATATCTTATAATTTTCCTTGGAGGCATGAATTGGGAATTCCTTTGGATGAAATCCTCTCTCTCGAGGGGAATAAATACGAAAAAACGGCCGCCGTCATCAAGTACATCCGTTTTCTCGCCCAGAAGAACGACGACCAGCTCGAAATCCCCGTAGGCCGCAACCGCAACGAAAAACTGACCCTTGTCGCGATGAACGACATTCTTAAGGGAAAGGTTTCCTACGAGCTCGAAGACATTCAGGATGAATGAACCCTGTTTCCAAGGGTAAAATAGCCGCAATCATCGGACCTACCGCAACGGGTAAAACTTCCGCCGCTGTCGAACTTGCATCGCGATTTAACGGTGAAATCGTTTCCTGCGATTCCGTCCAGATTTACCGCGGACTCGATATCGGTTCGGCTAAACCCCAGCGCGCGGACATGGAACGTGTCCCGCATCATCTCATCGACCGCCTCGATCCCGATACTACAGTTGACGCATGGAAATACAAGACCCTCGCCGAAGAAGCGATCCTCGATATCCTTTCACGCGGGAGAACACCGTTTCTCGCCGGAGGGACGGGGATGTATTTCAATTCCCTTTATTTCGGAATGTTCGAAGGCGCATCCCGCGACGATAAAGTCCGTAAGGAACTGGAAGAACGCGCTGTCCGCGACGGCCTCGGTTCACTTCTCGAGGAGCTCGCGCAAATCGATCCGGATTCCGCCGTGAAAATCCTCCCTAACGATAAACGCCGTATCGTCCGGGCATTGGAAGCGTACCGCGTCACCGGAGTCCCGTTATCCCGCCTGCGTGAAAACAATAAAAAACTCGATCTCGATTGGCTGATCATCGGTCTCAACATGGAAAGAAAGACCCTTTATGCGCGGATTGATAACCGGGTGGACGATATGCTCCGCGCGGGACTGATCGCGGAAACGGAGGCGCTGATCGCGACATACGGCCGTGATGCCCACGCTCTGCAAAGTATCGGATATCGTCACGCGGCTGAATTCCTCGACGGGCGGATGGATTTAACCGAGATGACTGAACTCCTGAAGCAGGATACCCGGCATTACGCGAAACGGCAGTTGACATGGTTCCGTAAAGTCCCCGGTGTGCATTGGTTCAACCCGGGACAACTCGAGCAGATCGGACAAACGGTCGCGGCGTTTTTATCAGCATGATACAATAAAACCCTATGATAATGAGCTGAAAATCCTTGAATTTTATTTTGTTTCAGGACATAATTGTTCATCCGCTGCCGGGAGGCTCCGATGAATATCGTGTTTTATCTGCACCCGCCGGTCGATCTCCGGCCGATCTATCCGTCGCCGGTACCGATCGATCTCCTGAATTTCTCAGCCGGACAGGAAAAAAACGAAAATATATTCTCCCGGAACTACGACAGCTTCAAGGAATTCTTTCCGGACGCCGATTTTTACGCCATCGATCCTTGTCCGAAACCGGTGCTCTTCCGGCTTTACGAAGACTTAAATATTCTGAACCTGCCGACCGATTCCCTTTTCGCGAAGGTCTTCATTTTTTCCACGTTTGTCGTAGCCCACGAAATGAAAACCAGTACGCTCTTTTTCCCGTCATACCTCAATATATTGCCGTTCGAGAAGTTTTCGGCCGTGCTGAGAGACCTTTTTACCGACAGTACGCTGAACCAGGGATTGACATTTTTTTCCAGTTCGCACGACGGCCCGCAGGACGAATACGTTTTACCCGGCGACCTTATTATTAAAAAGCGCTCGGGATCGTTCTTCGGCCTAAGCAAAATTCTCCTCCCGGAAAACTATCACCTCGAGAAACAGAAAGAACCCGCTTTACGCGCTCTTGGTTCGGCGGGAGTGTTTCATTTTAATGTCGTCAAGCTGATGAAATATTTCTCCGAGGCGTCGGACGACCTGCAGGAACTTTTTTTCCTGCTTGTTGACGCGTGGAAAGATAACCGTTCGGTCAACACCGCTATCCGCGATGTGATCGCCGCGCTCGAAGGCCAGAGCTTTTTCAAGATGATCGCGAGTCTGGACGACGTCCTTGTCGGCCGTATAGACGGGGTTTTCCAGTATATCAAGGGATTGAAAGATTTCAGGAAGTACCTCCCGGGCGACACGGAGGGCAATTTTATCGACGGCCCAGTGTCGCTGTCGAATGTCCGTAACTCGCTGATTATCAACAGGGGAACTCATACGATCAATGTGGACGATATGAACGGAGTTTGCGTACTCGCGGACGAGCAGGAGATTCGGATTAAAGGGATGTAGGTAATGGTATTATCGCTCTAAAAACTTGATATTTTACCCGGATACGATAGAATGATAAAAATATTTTCCAGGAGGATGAGATGAAAGGTTTATTGAAGGGTTTGTTATTTGCCGTCGTCGCGGTGCTTTTTGCGTCCTGCGTACAGGAAGTGAAGATGATCGAATGGTCGGCGAACGCTAAGGAATATCAGGCTAAAATCGGCCAGAAGTTTACCTTCGAAGTCAAAGGCGGCGGAATGGGCGGGAGTGTCTGGGGAACGGATATCTACACCCTCGATTCCTCGTTAGCCACGGCGGCGGTACACGCGGGAATTATCACGTTCGATAAGGGCGGGAAATTTACAATCGAGATCAAAGCGGGCGAACAGAATTACACCGGTTCCGAACGGAACGGTGTGACATCGCAAAGCTGGGGTTCGTATGCCGGAAGCTATGTATTCGTCAAATAACGGCCGATAAGTGAAACAATTTCAGCCCGGGGAGATTCATCTCTCCGGGTTTATTTTTGTCCGGGGTCTTTCAGAATCAGCGAGACCAGTACCTGACCGTGATCGGACTGCCATTCGGGGATATCTTCGTTCGTCAATGTCCTGTCAAGGATGTGATCGTTGAAAATCCGCATATACTCCACGCGCCCGATATGCGCCGGATTGGAATGGACGAACTCCTGTGAAACGAGGATATGGTCGAGCGTCTCGTAACTGCCGTTGTAGATATGCGTATAATACACGTCATGGTTGCTCCGGCGAAGCTGGATATCGTAAGTACTGTACAGAAGCTGATCCCATGACGCTTTTTTCACTTCGGGGGCGAATTTTTCCATCGGAGAGTCGCCCGTGATGATCCCGGTCGTCACACTGTCGCGGAAATCGTTCAAGTCGCCGAAGAGCATGAGCGGCTTACTGTTGCCCTCGATCTCGTCGATCACGAGCGATCTCAGCGCGAAGGACTCTGCCGCGCGGATCACGAGCGCCCGCGCTTTGCCGTTTGCGTAATCGCGTTCGGAAGCGGGCGATGCGGTGTTCATCCCGTCGAAATAGGGGCGTTTAGATTTCAGGTGAACAACTATCACGGTAACGTCAATCCCTGCCGGCAGGCTGACTGTCGCGCGGAGCACCGGATGATGGAAATGACGGATCGGGAACTCCTTGCCGCGGGGGAATGTTAGCACGGCCTTTTCCGGGAATGCGGTGATCGTGCGGACATCGCTCATCGGAAATCTCGACAGAAGGCCCGTCAACGGCACGGTGCCGCCGACCTCGCACACGGCGATGTTGGGATTGTTGTACGCTCCCGATTGCACTGCAGTCTGAACAAGGGCGTCGCGGTCGAAGACTTCCTGAAAACCGATTATATCCGCGTTCATCAAGGCGAGCCTTTCGCCGATCCATTCCTTCTTCTTATTGAAAAGGTTTTCCTCGACAATACGCCCGTAAATTTTCTTCCCCGGCAATGCGAGGTTGCACACGTTAAAATTCGCGATCTTGAGTTTCATCAGTCCCCCTTCAGCGATACGATGGTCTTGCCCTGTCCGCCCTCGTCGGGCTTTGCGAAACGGTATGAATCGACGATGTCGAAGGTTTTCAGGAAGTCCCAGATCGCCTTGCGGAGTATCCCTTCGCCCTTGCCGTGAATGATCTCGAATTCCTTCACACCCTGCACCCACGCTACATCGATGTTTTTTTCGATCAGCCTTAACGCTTCGTCCGCCCGCTCCCCCCGCACATCGAGGATAAGATTGAGTCTCGGCAGGTCGCGGCTGAGAGAGCCTTTCCCGCTGTCAGGACGCTCCTTCTCGGAGAGGAACAGGTCATCGAACCCGGAAGTGACCGAAATGAGGCCGATACGGATTTTTACCTTATCGCCGGACACATCTTCGACAATCCCTTCCTTATCGAAACTTCGGACGTAGACGGTCATACCCGGCTTGAGTTCGGACACGGGCGTTTTCTCACGTTTGAGTATTTCCGATTCCGCGCGGTCAAGGAACTCTTTCGCTTCCGTCGCGGTCTGTTCCGCGATCTTGATCTGCTCGCGGACACCGGGATCGTCCGGACGTGTTTTTTTCAACGAGCCTTTCAGGGACGCGAGCTGTTTCAACGTATCGTCCAGTTCGCTTTTCAGCGAAGCGATTCCTTTTTTCTCCAGCGACTCTTTTTCTTTCCTGAGCGTTTCGATAATCCGCGACTGCTCGTTTTTCAGGTATTCGACCTCTGTGAGTTTTCGCCGCAGTTCCTCGTTCTGGCGCGCCACCTCGTTCCGTTCGTGCTCGATATTCCGAATCAGTTTCTCGCTTTCAGAAAAATGCTCCTTCAGGAACACCTCGGCACGCTGTATGATATCCGGCTCGATCCCGTAACGCTGAGCGATCTTCAAGGCGAAACTGTTTCCCGTTCCGCCGACGAACAGGTGAAATAGGGGTTTCAGGTTCTTGTCGTCGAACTCCACGAACGCGTTACAGACACGGGTATCGGAAAAACCGATCTCCTTGATCCCCTGATAATGCGTAGTGACGATAAACCGCGCGCCTTTATCGAGGATAGTGCGGATGATTTCCTGTCCGAGGGCTTCGCCTTCCTTCGGTTCGGTCGCGCTTGTGATTTCATCGATCAGCACAAGGGAACCGTTATCGCACGAACGGATGATCTTCGACAGGCTGACGATGTGACCGGAAAATGTGGAAAGATTGCGGGTGATGCTCTGTTCGTCGCCGATCTCCGCCATCACTTTATCGAAAATACCGATCTCGGAGTCGTCCGATGCCGTGACAGGGATTCCCGAGAGCGCCATCAGTGTCAGCAGGCCGACTGTTTTCAGCGCCACGGTTTTTCCCCCGGCGTTCGGCCCTGAGATAACCAACCCTTGGAATTTACTGCCGACCTCGATATCTATGGGTACGAGATCGTTGTTTTTTATCAGGAGCGGGTGAAACGCCCGCCGGAGAACTATTCTCTTTTCGGGGACTATAACAGGGAAACCGCAACGGTACTCGATGGCGAAGCGGGCCTTCGCGGACAGCAGTTCGAGAACACCTAAGAGCCTATCGATCTCGGTTAAGTCCTCGGCGGATTCCCCGATTTCCGCTGTCAGTTCGCGGAGTATCCTGCGGATTTCGGAAGCTTCTTCTTCGTCGATTCCCATCATCTCGTTATTGAGCGCGATCACGGTATCCGGCTCTACAAACGCGGTCTCGCCGCTCTTCGAAAAGGAATGAACGATACACTTGATGCGGTTCTTGAACGAGGTTCTGAGCGGGATAACATAACGTCCGTCGCGGACTGTGATGATCCGTTCCTGCACCCCTTCCTTGACCGTATCGCTTTCGAGGGTACGCTGGAGTACGCCGTGTATCTGGCCGCGGATCGTTTTTTTCCGCGCGTGTATCCTCGCGAGTTCCGGCGACGCCCTGTCCGCTATCGTCCCGTCGGAGTCGAAAATATGATTGAACCTGCGGAGAAGAGTGTGGGGGATGACCGCATGGACGATAGAACCCCAGAGAAGGGGATATCTTTCAGCCTCGGCTTTAACCGAATCGTAATTGGAGATAAAAATCTCGAGGGTATGTTTAATCTCGAAAACTTCTTCCGCGCCGAGGACAAATCCCGATTTCGCGCTGTCGGTGAGAGAGCTTTCGATATCCGCTGTTTCATCGAAATGAAGCCCCCCGAAGTCTCTTGTAAAATCGCGGACTTCGCGGGTAAGGCCGAGTATTCCGCGGATAGCTGCGGCATCGGTGGAAATCTCTATCTTATCGAGTTCGCGTTTTCCCTGAAAAGTCCGTATATATCCGCCGAGGATGAGTAAGACCTTATCGTATTCCAGAACCGAAAGATACTCGTTCAAACCGCTTTCCCCTTGTTAAAAGCCGAAACCACGTCCGCCGCGATCGTATAAAACTCGTCCGCGGTGTTTTCCCAGCTAAAACGGGAAGCCCATTCGATAGCGTTCTTAGAAATTTCTTTCAATAGCGGCGCGTCCGTGAAAAGCCTCGTGATCCTTTCCGCCATTTGAAGGTAATCGCCGTTCTCTACAAGGAACCCGGAGAAACCGTCGGAGATTGAATCGATCAGACCTTCCACACGGTAACCAACAGCAGGAAGCCCCGCGGCGTTCGACTCGATCACCGCGATACCCCATCCCTCTTTTTCTGAAGCGATAGAGTAGGCCCATGCGCGCGACATGATCTCGTATTTCTTTGCATCATCGATAAATCCGAAAAACGTTACACGCGATTCTATCTTTAATTCCCCGCAGAGGGCTTTCAGGGCGTCTTCCCGGTCGCCTTTTCCGGCAATCCATAAATTCGTGCCGGGAACGGCTTCCAGAACCTTGTGGAAGGCTTTAATAATATGCTCGACACGTTTATACTTCTTCAAACGTCCGATATACAGGAGAGTAGGCGCTTTTTCTTTCGGGAAGCCGGAATTCGCGCGAATCTCTGTAAATGTAACCCCGTTATAGGATAAAAACGTGTTTTTCAGTCCGAAGTGTTTTTCAAGCGCATCCTTCGTGCTCGCTGAAACGCATATAGTCGGAACGTCGCGGTAGTATCTAAGGAAGTGCCGTTCCATTGTGTAGACATAGAGCGCTAACGGGAAAAAGAGTTCGCTGAACAGGCTTTTGCCGTGAATATGATGGTCGATAGCGAGCACGGGGATATCCTTGATATATCTATGCACGGCGAGCGGGATTTTAGAAATATCGTCGATAACAAGATCGTAATTGTTGTATTGAAACCGGGTTTTCCAGTATTTGCGGAAAGTGAAATTAAATCTGAAATTATCCGGGATTCGGATGACATGGTAGCCGTTAATATCTTCTTCGTCGATACATCCCGGAAAAGCCGCCGAAACGAAATCAACTTGCCAGTCCTTGGGTTTACGCTTGAGGATTTCGTCGATATGAGTTTCCGCACCGCCGGCCTCTGGATTTTTCATATCGCGCCAGTTAATAACAAGGACTTTCATATTTGCCTCAAAACGACGCGCGGATCAGGTTAAACCCGAATTGAAGCTCGGGATGGGATGAATCGCCGTATTTCTCGACCTTCGCGGCATGGATATAAAGCATGTCCTGGAAGGCCACATAAAGCGGAATCAGGAGGGTATTCAGGTAGATATAGTTCCAGTCGACCACATCGAGGCCGTAGGAGCCTTTGAGGTTGAAATTGGCGATCTGAAGGATATTAAGCGTCAAGTAAAACGTGATGGGTATCGAAACGAAGAAAATGATATCGAAACGCCTGATAATACTCTCCTCGGGAGAGAACTCGATCTTCCCGGTCTTCACATAGCTTTTAGGGATTTCAGGCTCTTCGGTTACGAAAAAGGGCGTATTGGTTACCGACTGCATATTCGTCAGCGAATCGACATCTATCGTGAGATACGCAAAAGCATGAGCGGCTGTGGAGAAAAGGACGGTAAATGAAATAAAAATCCTTAAAAACATCGAACTCTCCGCATTAGGAATGAAGTATTATATTGAAACTCGAATAAAAAGACAAGCTGTGATAGAATGATTCTTGAAGAGAAGCGTACAGGTGAAACATATCTTGTACTTCCGATAAGATATATTATGTTAAGTATTACTCAAACAAGGCTTCCTTGCCTTTTTTTACACATCTTCTTATAATATCACCTTATTTTCCGGGAGGAATTGTCATGAGACTTGTGATTGCGGTTATCCTTACTGTTTTTTCTTTATTCGGTTACGTAACAGCGCAAACGGCACAGAAATCCGCTAAGGTGTTCGTTCTCTGTTATCATACCTTTCACAATGAAAAGAAAAGCCAGTATAATTTCACGCCCGATGAGTTTAAACAGCATATCGAGTCGATCAAAGCCCTCGGTTACCATTTTATCTCGATGGACGATTTTCTTGCCGGAAAGTTCGACTACCCTCTCAATGTCATGATCACTATCGACGACGGTAACGCTACAATAAAGAATATTTACAATTCTGTGCTGAAAAAGAACGGGATTATGCCGGTGTTTTTTATCTATCCGAACATCATCGGAAAAAAGGACTACGCGCTGAAATTCGACGAACTGGTTTGGTTCAAGAACGACGGAGTTTCATTCGGCGCGCACGGGTATTTCCACGAATATGTCAACCAGAAGCTTTACGACCTGAGCGTACAGCGTTTCAAGGACGAGATATACAAGGCAAAGGACGTTCTCGAACAAAAGCTTTCCATCCCGATCAAGGTTTATGCCTACCCATTCGGGCTGTATTCCCCTATCACTATCCAGCACATGATTATCGCGGGATATAAATACGCCTTCACGATCAACTGGGGTTACGTCCAAACACCCATCGATCAAACCAAAAAGTATGAGATACCGCGTTATCTGGTCGAGACTTCTTCATGGAAAAGCATCTATGAGACATTGAAAAAGCACGCCGTACCGAAAAACAAGTAGTATCTTTTCTTACTACCCCCGAATCCCCTATCCGTTTGTTCCATTTTTCGGGAATATAAGTTATAATTCCTTTAAAAACATGGGGAATTTCATGAAGTTTCGTATAGAAAGAGACAGTATCGGCGAGAAACAAGTGCCCGCCGGGGTTTTATACGGGATACACACAGTCCGGGCGATGGAAAACTTTCCACATGCCGGAAAAAACACCTCTGAGAGCCTTATCAAGGCGATTATCGATATCAAACGGACTTCCGCCATAGTCAATAAAACCGAGGGCTTTATGGAGCCCGCTAAGGCAGACGCCATCGTTTTATCCTGCGACGAACTGCTTGATAAATATCCGGCGGAACAATTCCCGATACCTGCCCTGCAGGGCGGCGCCGGAACGTCGGTGAATATGAATGTAAACGAGGTTATCGCAAATTCTGCGATCCTCAAACTCGGCGGAAAACCCGGCGATTATCGCATGGTTCACCCCAACGACGATGTCAACAAATTCCAATCCACCAATGATGTTTATCCATCGGCGCTCAAAATCGCCGCTATCCGGCTTCTGGAGCCGCTTTCCGAATCGCTCGCCGGCCTTCAGTCGTCATTTCAGGAGAAAGAGCGGGAGTTTTCGGATATCCTGAAAACCGGGCGCACCGAGATGCGCGACGCCGTTCCGGTGACTCTCGGGCAGGAATTCGGAGCGTTTGCCGAGGCATTCGCGCGCGACCGTTGGCGGGTGTATAAATGCCAGGAACGTCTCCGGGTGCTCAACCTCGGCGGGACGGCTGCCGGAACGGGAATCAACGCGCCCAAGATTTACATATTCCGCATGATCGAGGCGCTCCGGGAGTTTACCGGCCTCGGGATCACGCGCGCAGATAACGGAGTCGATATGACGCAGAACGCCGACGTGTTCGCCGAAGTCTCAGGCATCCTGAAAACGGTCGCGGTAAACCTGATCAAGGTGTCGCACGACCTGAGACTCTTATCGAGCGGGCCGTCAGCCGGGTTAAACGAGATAAACCTTCCGCCTCGCCAAGCCGGTAGTTCGATCATGCCGGGCAAGATCAACCCCGTGATCCCCGAGTATGCGGCGTCGGCTGGTATACAGGTTATCGCATGCGACAGCGCGGTCACACAGGCCGCCGCTATGGGACAGCTCGAGCTGAATGCGTTCATGCCCGTGATCGCTGAAAACCTTCTCGAAATGATCGTCTTATTAACCGGTGCGTGCCGGACTTTGAAAACCGCTTGTATCGACGGCATCACCGCAAACCGTGAAATTTGTCTCGCCGCGCTCGAAAATAGCGCCGTGTTCGCTACCCTTCTCGCTCCGTATATCGGCTACGACTCAGCGGCAGGAATCGTCAAGTACGCCGGAGAAAAGGGTCTTACGATCCGCAAGGCCGCTGTCGAAATGAAGTATTTTACGAATGAAGAGCTGGATATCATCTTCGACCCGCGTCAGGCGACATCGCCGGGTATCTCGGGAAGCAAGCAGTTGAAAGACAGGCTGAATTTAAAAATCGACGAGGATAAAAAATGAATACCGCGCCAAAAAGCGAAAGGATGCATATCGGGATTTTTGGCAGACGTAACGCGGGCAAATCGAGCCTCATCAACGCTCTGACCGGACAGGATATCGCCCTTGTTTCGGAAACAGCCGGAACGACAACAGACCCGGTCTATAAATCGATGGAAATCTTGCCGATCGGCCCTGTCGTGATCATCGACACCGCCGGTCTGGACGATTCCGGCGATCTGGGCGGGAAACGCGTGAAGAAATCGCTCGACGTCCTGAAAAAATGCGATTTCGCAGTAGTAGTCGTTCCTGCTAATACTATTGCGGGGGATTCGCTCCAATGGGAGCTCGATCTGATCGAACGGATCGCCGGGAAGAATATCCCGTGCGTCCTCGCGGTGAATAAGATCGACATCGCGGGAATCGACGAATCCGCGATCAAGGAGAAGTTTAAGAATATCCCGTTCGCCTCGGTAAGCGCGTTAAATGGGACTGGGATCGACAGGCTGAAAGAGCTCCTGATCTCCGAATCGGACTCCACTTGGCATGAGGACACCATCCTCGGCGATCTGATTTCACCCGGCGATACGATCGTACTTGTCGTGCCGATAGACGATGCCGCCCCGAAGGGCCGTTTGATACTGCCGCAGGTGCAGACGATCCGCGATATCCTCGATCACGACGCGGTCGCGGTGACCGTGAAGGAACGCGAGCTTGCCCATGTCCTTCATTCGATAGGCGTCACCCCGAGGCTCGTAGTGACCGATTCGCAGGCATTTCAGAAAGTATCCGCGGATACCCCTGAGCATATCCCGATGACGTCGTTTTCGATACTCTTCGCCCGCTATAAGGGCGACCTGCTGACATACCTTCGCGGGATAAAAAAAATCGACAGTCTCAGGGACGGCGATAAGGTCCTGATCGCCGAGGCCTGCACACATCATGTCCAGTCCGACGATATCGGTACGGTAAAAATTCCCCGTTGGCTGAACCAGCTCACAGGAAAAAAGCTGGAATTCGAGAAATTCAGCGGATGCGGATATCCCGACGACCTGACCGATTACCGCCTCGTGATCCATTGCGGCTCCTGTATGCTGAACCGCAGAGAGACTGTCGCACGTGCCCGTGCGGCGGAAAACGCGGGGGTCTCGATTACCAACTACGGCATGGTTATCGCCTACTCGTTCGGGATTCTCGAACGCGCCCTGAAACCGTTCGCTATCGCGCAGGCATATTTCAGCGGCGACATCTACTGACATTTTGACATCTTCGCGGAGGACGGATAGAATAGTATTGAAATAATCGGTGAATAAGTGTTGCTTTTCATATTGAGAAACGTATGATATACTGTATTAACGGAGGAAAGTATGAATTTTAAAACCGAGCCGTGCAGGATTGTAAGGGAGTATTCGAGCGATAAGCCCATGAAAAAGCCGCGCAAATCCTTACTTGCGGCTCTACTCATCGCTTCAACCGCCGCGATCACTGGATGCGGTGGGTACCATGAAGTCATGCCTCCGTTAGCGGGAAAACCCGCGATCCCCGGTATCCACAAGAAATCCGACCTGAACGAGATCGTACTCAGTCAGTTTAAAAGTAAACTGGATGTCACGATGAGGAAGGACTACAAGATCACCTTGACAAATGGGGCGAACATCATCGAGTTTGTCGCGGATGCCTACTGCGAGAAGAATAAAATCGCTTATGAATGGACCGCCAACGGGGAGTACCCGTTCATCACCAACACCGCCGAAACCCTCGATAAAAATGAAATTGACATGATAAAGAAGTATAAATTCGGCTCGACCTATATCCTGATATTCGACTCGAAACAGGAGTACAATATCATGAAGACCTTCGATGAATTCGCGGAATTCTATACTAATGAAACGAAAACCGGGGGGAAATAAGGTGGCTTTCATAATCAAGCCGGAAACAAGAACGGTGTCACCGGGAAAGAAGGCTCGTTTTGCGGTAATGATGGCCTTTCTCGCTATTTCGGCAGGGAGTCTGTTCGGTTCAACTCCCGATCCCGATGTTCCGAAAACGGCAGGCGTTCCCTACGACCCGATGATCCGTTCTATCGCAGAGCTGAATGCGGCCGTCGATTATCGATTGACAAATTCGCTGAATATCGGAATGAAACACAATGTCGCGCTGAAACTGGACGACGGTTCGGGAAAGAAAATTGAATTCATCGCGGACGGCTATAACCCGGAGAAAAAAATCGCATACGAATGGGTTTCAGCCCCTGAGTACAGCACTAACACAATGGACACAATTCTCGATCTTAAGGAGCTATCATACCTCGTAAAGAACAAGTTCGGCGATACCTTTATCTTCGTGATTAAGCAGAGGGAACGGAGCGCTATTTTAACCGAGACGGATATTTTTATCAACGATTATAAAACTCAGATAAAAAAGGAAAAGTGATCGTCATTAGACGACCGAAACGGGAGGATCAAATGGATTTTCAGTTGAAAAAGGAAACGTTTAAACCGGAGTACTCCGCGGATAAAGGAAAATCGCGGAAACACGCATTCGCCGCGGTTTGTATCATGCTGGGCGTCGCGATAGCGGCGGGAACGAATTCAGCGAGCGCGGGCGGCGGTCCCTTAGGCGGCGATATCGCCTACTTCCCTGAGATTACGAATGTCGGGGAAGTAAAAATAATCGTGGATAGCGAGTTTAAGAAGCATCTGCCGATTAATTTTTCGACCGATATGAAAATCAGCCTAAAGACCGGTCAAGGCTCGATTGAGTTTACTGCCGACCTTTATGACAAGACATCCGGGATCGCGTTCGAATGGACTGGGGCAAAGGAATATGGGAAAAACCTGAAGAATTCTGAAATCCTGTCTAAGGACGAGATAAAATTAATTAAGGACTATCAATTCAGTTCGAACTATATCGTTGTTCTCTCGACAATATATGAGTACGACTTGACCGAGCAGGTCAAAACGTTTATCGAATTCTATATGAAGCAGTAATCACGAAGGAGTCCTTATGAAATTCGAATTGACGAGGGAGAAAAGAACTCCCCGATACACAGCGAGAACCAAATCGAAAAAAGCGAAATCCATGCTTCTTGTCGGGGCATTCCTGCTCGCGGGCGTGTCCGTTTCCGGCGCGGTCGATGAAGACTGCAAACCCCTGCTCGGCGAACCGGTCGCCATGCCGAAACCGTTAACCTCCGAACAGGTTAAGGCGATTGTCAATGAAACATTTAAAAATACGCTCGGCTTCGAACTAAAGGATGAAAAAGTAATCAGCCTGAAATCCGGCAAGAATACGGTGAAGTTCTTCGCGGAAAACTATAACTCCCAGAAGAAAATCGCCTTCGAATGGATGGGCGACAGCGGTTATTACGACGGTAAGAACGAGTTTTCCAAACTCCTATCGAAGGATGAGATGAAATGGATCGATAAATATCAGTTCGATCAGACCTTTATCATCGTTTCTTACGGGATCAATCAGGAATCGATCCGGTACGATATCGCGAATTTTATCAAATTCTACACGAACCGTTAAATGAACATCGTACTCCTCCTGACCGACAACTGCAACCTGCGGTGCACTTACTGTTACTACAAGGGTATTCAAAAACGTATTAACGGCAATGAAGAGAATATCAAAACCGCGATCGGGTATTTTTACAAGTATGCGAAGGAGATGAACCAGAGTCTGCTGAATATCACTTTTTTCGGCGGGGAACCTCTGCTTTTCTTCAACCTGCTGAAAACCGGTGTCGAGTACGCGGACAGTCTCGCCGGGCCGGACTTCAAGATCGCTTACGCGATCAATACGAACGCCACCCTTTTCACCAAAGAAATCTTCGATTATCTCGAAGCGCACAACTTCCTGTTCTACGTTTCCCTCGACGGGATGAAACAAACCCAGGACGAGCAGAGGCCGTTACATAACGGGGCCGGGAGCTACGATCTGATCAAGCCGTGGATTCCCCGTCTCGCCGCAGCGAACACGATGGTCGAAAAGGTAATCACTCCCGAAAACGTGTCGCGTCTCCATGACGACATCGAGTTTATTGTCAACCAGGGCTTCCGTTCGATCATCACCTCACCGGACTTTTCGGGGAATTGGACACGGGAAACGTTCGAGATACTGGAGAGGGAGTATGAGAAGCTGATCGCGTACTATATCAAAAAACAGAGGCGCGGGAAAGGGCTCTATCTCAACGTCGTCGAGGATAAGATCAAGGCGTTCCTCGCGAAGAAATCGTTCAAGGAAACCTGCTGTAATCTCGGCCAAAATATCTTTGCCGTCACCCCGGGCGGGATCATCTTCCCTTGTACGCGTTTCGCGGTGAACGATCCCGACAGTCCCTATATCATCGGGACACTCGAAAAGGGTGTCGATCCCAAGAAACTTCTCATGATGTCGCATTACCACGCGAAGGACAAGCCACAATGCGAAGACTGCACGATTAAAGACAGGTGTCTCGGGAACTCGTGCGGGTGCATTTCCTATTCTACCACTGGCGACATCGACGGAATCAGCCCGTTCGTCTGCGAGCATGAACGGATGCTGACGCGGCTCGCCGACGAACTGGCCGAAGAAATATTCAGTTGATTATTTCTTTATTTTCATTATCTGGAAAGAATACCCTTTCACATAGACCTTCGCGTCTTTTGCGTATTGTTCCTGTCCGCCCGTCATGAGAAATCCGATCAGTTTACCATTGAGTTCCGGAATGGAAATGTTCTTATCAGTGTCCGATGCATTCACGAAGACGAAAACCTTGTTTTTCCCTTTCCCTCGGGTATATCCGAGCACTGCTTTATCACCGGTATCGATAAACTCGACATCTTCGCCTGCCAGTTCGGGATAAGCCTTACGGACCGCGAGAAGCATCCTGTAGAGATTCCAAAGCGAATCCGGGTCTTTCTGCTGGGCGGATACGTTGTAAGGATCGGCGTACGGCGCAGGCGGCGCCCACGGATTCCCAGAGGTAAATCCCGCGTTGGCGCCGGATGTCCATGGCATCGGAGTCCGTTTCAGTTCGTCCTGTTTACCGGAGTTCTGGAAGAGTCCCACCTCTTCGCCGTAATATAAGAAAGGTGTGCCAGGCATAGTGAGGAGGACGACTGCGGCAAGCTTCGCCTTATTGAAGTCGTTACCCAGCATATTCATCGCGCGGAATTGGTCGTGATTGGAGAGAAACGGCGCATAAAACCCGTTGGGGGCAGGAAGCGTTTTCTTCTGCGCAAATATCTCAGTCACTTTGACACTGTTCTTCCCGTTGACAAACGCGAGGATACCGCTTGAAAGGGCGAAGTCGAAGCAGAGATCGAGGCCTTTACCGCCGTCGTAGTACTTCGAGACGATCGTATTCGCCTCCCATGTCTCCCCTACGAGCATCGTGTTCGGATTGATCTTTTTGCAGAATGCGTTAAAATCCCGCCACCATTTCAGTGTCGCGGGGGAATCGGATTGTCCGGGCCCGCCGCCTTCCTCGATCAGGTAACGCGCGGCGTCTAAACGGAAGCCGTCGATGCCCTTTTTAATCCAGTATTCGGCGATCTTATAGATTTCCTGTGTTACAGCCTTATTCTTATAGTTCAGATCGGGCATCCCGCTCCAGAAGATAGAATAATAGTATTCCTTGCGGACATTGCTGAACGACCAGACCGTATTCGCTCCGCCGCCGCCCCACGGCTTCCCCCACGGGCCTTCCGGGATGGTCTGCGACCAGACATAGTAATCGGTATAAGGGTCCTCTTTCATAGCGGATTTCACGAACCACGGATTGTTCGCGGAAGTATGATTGATCACAAGGTCGAGAATGATCTTGATCCCGCGTTTATGAGCTTCCTTAATGAAAAGGTCGAAATCGGCCTCGGTGCCGTATTCCTTGTCGATCTTATAGTAGTCGACGGTGTCGTAGCCGTGGTAGGACGGCGACTCGAACGCGGGCATGAGCCAAACCGCGTCGATCCCGAGATCGCTCATCGTTTTCGGGTTGCCGTCGTTGAGATAATCGAGCTTTTCGATCATCCCCTTGACATCGCCCTTTCCGTCTTCATCCGAGTCGTAAAAACTGCGGATGAAGATTTCATAAAAAACGGCGTTCTTCCACCATTCCTTTGGGAACAGCGAGTTCGCGAGAAGCGCGAACATTACCACGAGAATTAGTCTTTTCATTTATTAACTCCTTAAAATAAAAAAGGGCGGATAAACCGCCCTGTTCTTAGATATATTTCTTGTATTCGGGATTGTCGGGGAAGTACCTGACCGCGACAACCTTGTTCCCGCGCCCGTTGTAGATAAACCCGCCGTTCCAGTACTCGAGAGCGGCGAATAACGCGTTACCGCCGTCCATTTCGTTCGATTCCGGCCCTTTCCATGCCACGAGATCGGCGAAATGCTCGAAGTCCTGCGAAACGAGACAAATCGTCCGGTTCAGCGAGAACTTGTTCCAGTCCTGCAAAAGGCCGAATCCGATCCCTTCGTCCTCGACTATTACCTTGGCGCGCTTGTTGAAATCGAACCAAACGCGGATTTTTTTATTGGGATCGAGCTTATTGCCATGCTCGATACCGTTCTTGATCAACTCGCTGATCTGCTGTTCGAGGAGGTTGACTTCCTTATAAAGATCGGGAGCATACTGAACAATATAGGAGGTATAGGCGCGGACTTTCGAAAAGTCGCTGGGGAACTCTTTGTAATACATTCCGTGGGTGTTGAAAAGAACGTGAGTATCGTCCTTCAAAAGCTGTTTGATTTCTATCTCACGGTTGTCCTGGAGACGCACGATCAAGGTATTCTCGTTCTTCCAGCCCACTACGTCATACTTATAATAATCGTCGACCAACATGAAGAGTTCCTCCTTCCCAAGGTAAAAAGTTTAAAAGATTTCATTAATGCATCGGAAATTATTAACTGGAACTTGATTTATGATAGAGTTAATTAATCTTTTTGTCAATGAATTTTTTATTACTGTGACGTGAAAAGTTAATATTATTTTTTTATCGCCGCGATGACGACTGTTTCTGATTTATGTTCATGAAACTCGTGAAAAAACGGGTCTTCCCATATTCCGGACACTTCGAATCCGCTTCGTTTCAACGATCCGATCACCGCCTCGGGAAAATACGGCCTGAGTTTCAGCGAATGGATCTGCCGCTCCTTGGCTTTATTTCCCTCCCAACTGATTTCGAGGATATTGAAAACGATCTCTTTCAGGTCGACAAAGTCGTAAAAACGGACAAACTCGCGGTCGTCCTTCCTGTTGATCGAAATGATTCTTTCGCTGAATTTGAGGATACGCGGATAATTTAAAAACTCGAGGACTAACGCTCCGCCGTGGTTTAACGAGGAATAGAACGAGGAACAGGCTTCCTGCAGGTCGGAATCCTTCAAGAGGTGCGGTATGGTGTTGCCCATACAGATCACGAGGTCATGCTGTTCCGTGACAGCGGAATCGAGATGACGGATATCGCCGACATTCCAGTCCACGTTCACGCCCGCGTTATGTGAGTTGATCTTTGCTTTATCGATCATCTCAGGTACGATGTCCACCCCAGTGACCCGTAACCCTAGTTTTGCCCCGGCGATAGCGTAAATCCCCGTCCCGCAAGCGGAATCGAGAAGCGATTGCGAAGGATATTTGGAGATAAGCGACCGGATAGCGTCCTGCGAGTAACTCTCCCACTCCGTATATCCCGTCATGTCGTCATAAAAGGAAGCAACCGATTGATAGAACATATTTCCTCCGGAGAATATTATAAAAGAGAATGAGAATAAATAAAAATAAAATCCGGTTGAAATTTGACGAAGAAAATTTTTTCAGATATAATATTTGCCATGATGAGGCGGGAATGCTGTATCTACGGGGCGTAGCGCAGCTCGGTTTAGCGCACCTGCCTTGGGCGCAGGGGGTCGGAAGTTCGAATCTTCTCGCCCCGAATGTAGAAGAGTGAATCGCGCTTGTAGCTCAGCTGGATAGAGCAACGGCCTTCTAAGCCGTGGGCCACAGGTTCGACTCCTGTCAGGCGCATTACGCGGAGGAAATAGCTCAATTCGGTTAGAGCATCGGTCTGTGGCACCGAGGGCTGTGGGTTCAAGTCCCATTTTCCTCCCATTTTTATAAAGACGATCAG
>Ga0154538_163_pt4 | contig 20638 bp, 19 predicted proteins | sample RifGroF1_FD_105681 | JGI IMG/M metagenome (GOLD analysis project Ga0154538, IMG submission 105681) | Spirochaetes bacterium GWF1_51_8 | reverse complement strand
GAGAATCAGCGTAATCCGTGTAATCCGTGTGCTATTGGGGTAAAACAATATGATTCCGTTAATACTGAAAATATGTGGTTGGGATTTGTTTGCATTTTATTTACGCTTGACTTTTGTATTATAACGCATTATCATTTTGTAGTTAACGGGAGGAAAATTGACCAGACTGCTAATCGTGAGCGACACCCACGGCAATGTCGGGAAGCTCGACGACCTGATCCGGAAATACGACAAGCAATATGAATACCTGATTCATTTGGGCGATAGAAGCTACGATATCCTCTCGCTTCAGGAAAATATCGGGAACCTGATATCCGTCAAGGGAAATATCGAGGGGCAGTCGACCGGGCTTTCGCGCGACAACACGCCGTATGAAGTACTGGTCGAGCTCGACGGGGTAAAGGTCTTCGTGACTCACGGGCACCGTTACAGCGTCAAATCGACACTGATCTTCCTGAAGAAACAGGCGAAAAAACTCGGGGCGAATTTAGTCCTGTTCGGGCATACGCATGAGAAGTACCTCGAGATCGAGGACGACATCATGTACTTCAACCCCGGCGCGTTGACCGATAACGACTACGGATACATCTCGCTCGATAACGGCGAGATAGTCAGCATAGAGCATGTATATCTTTCGGAGCGGTGGTGAGCTATGGTAAATATCGTCAACCAATATCCTAAGTTTAAAAACACTATGATCCTTCAGGAAATATCCGAGTTTATCGAGGAAGTGCTGAAGGATTTCGGGCGCGGCGGACGTGTGATGAATATCGTGCTGTGCGACGACGGGTTTATCCGCGACCTGAACCGCGACTACCGCGGGTTCGACAAGCCGACCGACGTGCTGTCGTTCTCGATGGAAGAGGGCGAGGTGCTCTGGGACGGCGATGACGACAGTATAGGCGAGGTTCCGGTGGAGATGGGCGATGTGATGATCTCGGTGGATACCGCCGGGCGGCAGGCTGTGGAGTACAACGTCCCCCTCGAGGAGGAACTCGTGCGCCTTTCCGTTCACGGCGCGTTACATCTCTTAGGCCTCGATCACGAGATTTCGCCGGAAGAGGAAGAAGCGATGATGAAGAAACAGGATGAACTGATCGCCGAGTTCTTCAGGAAGTACTCGTTATAGATATTAGGGTTCAACTATCCTAGTTATTTTCAACAAGTGGTAGACATTGTTAGAATTTGGAGCCCATTTTCCGCTTTCTCGAATAAAGTATTCAGTGGTGAGCATAAAAAAACCCGGCCGAAGCCGGGGTTTTTTGTCATACAAAGACAGTAGGGTTATTCCACCACCGCGAGGATGTCGTCCATAGAGAGCAAAAGGAAGTCCTTGTCGTCGATCTTGATCTGGGTTCCGGCGTACTTGTCGTAGATGACCTTGTCGCCTTTCTTGACAGTAATCGCTTCGTCCGTACCGATCGCGTCGACGATTCCCTCAGTGGTCTTTTCCTGGTTCGCGGTTTCGGGGATAATGATACCGCTCTGGGTTTTCGTTTTCTTCTCTTCCATCTTGATTAAAACCCTGTTTCCCAAAGGTTTGACTGACATTATCTCCTCCGTTCATTGTTATTTTTAGAGTTAAATATAATTATAAAAAGCGAAATCGTCAAGGGCGGATCGGTGACGAACTCATTTTGTCATTGCGAGGCCGCGCTATGAAGATTTCTTGAAGCGCGGTAGAAGCAATCTATTTTAATATCTTATATAATGTTATACGGACTGCTTTGCCGCTTCGCGTCTCGCAGTGACAAAAACGATGTATTTTATAGTTTGTCAACATCCCCATGGCGGATCGGGTCTAAAACGGGTCGAAATCGATGTTCTCGAAGTCTTCCGGCCGGGTCTTCTCCCAACGCGGGTGCAGGAGCGAGAACCATTGCTCGGGATACTTGCGGATATATTCTTCATAACGCGAATTGATATATGTCATGATCGCGGCGTTGTCCTTTTCCTGATCGCCGGTCGGGGTATATGTCCACGGGTCTTCGAACTTGAAAACATACTTGTCGTCGGTGTCGCGGTAGCAGTGTCCCATGACGATGGGCGAGCCGAACTTGGTATGGAGCTTGGCGGGGCCGTTCGCGGTCGCGCTGGGCATTCCGAAGAACGGGACGAAGATCGGCTGAAAGTAAAATGTCTGGTCGGCGACAAGCGCGATTGTTCCACCCCCCCGAAGGTGTTTCGCGAGACCCTTCGTGTCCGCGATCTCGTTGTAGAAGCATTTGACTTTGCCCTTTTTCTCGCGAAGCCTTTTCAGCCAAAGGTCGGTATAGGGATTGAACTGGCGGTTAATGATCACCGCAAGATTGCAGCCAATTTTCGCCGCAACGCTTCCCATGTATTCCCAGTTTCCGAGATGAAGCGTCATGACGATACCGCCTTTTCCCGTGGCCTGGGTATTCATCACGGCCTCGAAGTTATCGAAACGCGCAAACTTTTGGTAATTCTTCGCGGTGATTTGTCCGAGCTTGAGGTATTCCAGCCCGAAACGGACGATATTGCGGTAAAGCTGACGGACTATTTTATCCTGTTCTTCTTTGGAAAGCGGGTTGTCTTTGTAGATGATGCCGAGGTTCATGTAAGCCCATTTCTTATCGCGGGTGTTGACATGAAAGAAAATCCAGCCGAGGAAACGCGAGAGTCCCTTGATCCACGCGAACGGGATCAGGCTCAGGAGTTTCGCCAACGGGACAACGATGATGTATTCCAGAATGTAACCGATACGCTCAAAAAATCCGACTTTCCTTCTGCCCAAAAATGACCTCTATTTTTGAAATTAATTTGCGGGAGTATTCGTCAGGGGCGCGCTGGAATTGGTGACAACGGCGGGTGGCTCGTTCTTTTTCTGTTCCGATTCGATTTTTTTCAGCAGTTTGGCCGCGAGAACATGAGGAGCCTTCGACGGCGAAAGGGTTTGAAGCACTTTTTGAAGACTCGCGACCGCTTCGGGTTTCCGGTTCTCCATGTAATTGATGAATCCCACTTCGTAATGAGCCCATGCCACATATTCCTGGGCGCTTTCATTCTCGCCGTACAGCTCGATGATCGAGTTATAGTAGTAGAGCGCGCCCTTGTTGTCATAGTTGATATAACGTTCCACGCCCTTTTCCATAATAAACTTGGGCGAGAGCGCGTTAAGTTCGGATTTGGTCATTAACCCGGAACTTCCGCAGGATAATAGAGTTATCGTAATAAACAGAAATAACGCAGACAGACGCATCGGTGCTCCTTGGCTGTATTCATGAATGCATACGGGCACTTCTAATAACCGCCGATCCCCGGCGGCAGTGAAGTGCCCATTGGGCAAATCTTTCCATTATTAACAACAATACCTGATACTAGTTCCACAGGCTTGTTTAACAGCCCTAATTATAATAGAGTAGGAAAAAAGAATCAAGGATAGACCGCGAACCGTTTTTATCTTGGCGCTCGCTTTCTTTTTTTCCGCGCATGTGATAGAATGCCTGATGAAGAAAACCGCCGCGATCCTTTTGATTCTGATATCGATTCCCTCTCTTGGCTATCCCGCTGATCCGGAAGAAGCGCTGTTCGACAATATCGAGGTCGCTTATTTCGGCGAGACATTCACCCACCCGGGCTTTTTCGCCGGGAGCGAATGGACGATTTCCGGCGGCGAGTGGTTCTTATGGTTCGCCTCGGGAACATTGGGCTTCTATGTCCATCCGCGCAACCATACCGGGATATTCCTCACTGCCGAGACAGGTTTCCGGGCGAGTTTCGTTTTCGGGGGGACGTTCGGAGTGCACGGCGGGCTCGGCTATCTGCACACGTTCGCGGGCGGGCCGGTCTATGAGATGTCGGGCGGGATTCCCGTGCAGATCGTCGATTACGGCGAGGCGAATCTCGTTATCCCAGTCTTCATCGAAATCGGTTACGACTTCCGGGTGAATGCAGGGCTTCCGGCGCGGTTCTTTATCGGCGCGGGCGTACTCATCGAGTACCCTTTCGAGAACATGCTTCTCCCGCATCCCGCGATCGAGGCGGGAATTGCGTGGTATTTCGGGGAGGGCGAATGAAACAATCTGTTTGGGCCATAGCCGCGCTTCTATTATTTTCCTGCTCGCCGTACTATATCGAGGGCGACTTTTTCTTCATCCGCAATAAGGGCGCGGATATGCCGGTCTGGGTCAGGGGAAACACCTTTTCCGGAACATATATCCTTATCCTGCACGGCGGTCCGGGCGACACCTCGTTCCAGTATGTCTGGATGGAGTCGTTCCGCGAGCTCGAGAAGAAGTACGCCGTGGTGTACTGGGAGCAGAGGGCGTCGGGGAGCGCGCAGGGGAACTGTCCTCCCGAAACCCTCAATCTCGCGCAGTTTGTCGAAGACCTCGAGATAACGACCGACACGGTCGAGTACATGTATCACCCGGCGAGACTCGTGCTTTTCGGGCATAGCTGGGGCGGCGCGCTCGGGGCGGCGTTCCTCGCGGATACGAACAGGCAGGCAAAGGTGAACGGCTGGATGATGGCCGACGGTGTGTACGACTTCCCGCTGACCCTCGAACTCTCGCGCCTCAAGGTGATCGATTACGCCAACCTGCGGATTTCCGCCGCCGGGGTAAGCGAGAATGAGAAGGATATGTGGCGGACGGCGCTCGAATGGTATTCCGCGCATCCCGTGCTCGGCAACTCCGATCTCGGAACCCACGCCGGGTGGGTGGGCAAGATGGGCGGATATTTCCATAGCCCCGATATCGAACAGGCGTATCTCAGGCTCCTCTTCGGCGATATGGCGTTTTTTTCTCCGGCGAGCCTCATCGCTACCTATATGAACGATATCCTCGTTTCGGAAAAGTTCGACGTCACGGGGATCGACCTGACCGTGGAACTGTCGAATATCTCTATCCCTGCGCTGTATCTATGGGGCGCATATGACGGGATTGTCCCGGCGGCGCTCGGGTCGAATGCGCTTATTCTCACGGGCACGGTGTCGTCGCAGAAGACGCTCGTGGTTTTCAACGAATCGGCGCATTCTCCGATGATCGAGGAACCTCAAAAGTTTGTCAGCAACATCGCGGCTTTTATCGACTCGCTGGAATAAAAATCTTGTAGCGGAAAATAAAAATCGGATATATGATAAATAAAACGGTAAGGAGAGCGGCATGGCATCGAACGATAAACTGTCAATCGGGGTAAAACTCGGGTACGGAGTGGGCGATCTGGGCGGGAACCTGTTTTTTACGATCATCGCGTTCTGGCTCATGTTCTTCCTGACCGACGTCGCGAAGCTCCCGGCTACGCTTGCCGGTACCGCGATTCTGATCGGGAAATTGGTCGACGCGGTCACCGATCCTGTCGCCGGATACCTCTCCGACCGCACGAGGACCCGTTGGGGGAGAAGGCGACCGTGGTTTTTTATCGCCGCGATCCCGCTTGCGTTCGCGGTAACATTCCTCTTCACCAATCCGAGGATTGCCGATCAGAATCTCCTTTTTATCTGGGCGGCATTGGCGTACAGCCTTGCCTGCACAGTATATACATGCGTGAACATACCTTATAACGCGTTGACACCGGAACTGACGAAGAGCTATAACGAGCGGACGTCGCTCAACGGGTTCCGCAACGCCTTTTCGGTGGTGGGGACGCTTCTCGGGGCAGGGCTCGCGATGACGCTTGTCGGGATAGTCACCCCAGAAGGCTCGGCCGATCAGACAGCGGGATTCACATTCATGGGCGCGGTTTTCGGCGGTATCATGGCCGTTACTGCGATCATCGCGTTCTTCGCGGTAAAGGAGCCGCCGTTACCGGAAAAGGTCAATTCCGAAAACATCTTCAAGTCTTATATCGCGGCATTGAAGAATAAGCCGTTCAAGCTGATTCTTGTCCCGTGGATCCTGTTCATGATCGGCGTCACTGTCCTGACCGCAACGCTGAAGTATTATTTCGATTATGTAAAGATGGACGTGAGCATGGATATCGCGATGCTTGTCCTCTTGGTCAGCGCGATGGGCTCGATGCCGCTCATGGTACTGCTGTCGAAAAAGTTCGGCAAGCGGAATACTTATATCGGCGGGATGTCGTTCTTCGCGGCGGTGGTGCTCGTGATGTTCTTTTTCGGCAGGCAGTTTAACGATATCGGGACTTATATCACGATGGTCTTCGCGGGAATAGGGCTTTCGGCGAACTACGTCATGCCGTGGTCGATCATCCCCGATACGGTCGAACACGATTACGCCGAGCACGGAATCCGCAGGGAAGGGGTGTTCTACGGACTGTGGACATTCGGAATCAAGCTCGGTCAGGCGCTCGCGGGTTTCCTGATGGGCGTGATACTTGACTTGTTCAAGTACGTGCCGAACGTCCCCCAGAGCGATACGAGCATTTTCGGTATCATGCTCCTCGTGGGGCCGGTCACCGCGCTTTTCTTTGTCGCCGGGAATATCGTCCTCGCGTTTTACCCTATCGATAAAAAAGCCTATGACGAACTCCGGACGAAGATCGAAGCGCGAGACGGAAAACAGTAAACGGGCTATATTAGGGTTGGGTCACTTCCCAAATAACAGGGAAGTGACCATAAAAAAATGATACCGTTAAGGCAAGTCAGAACTCTGATTATTCCACTTTCAGGACGGTCTGGATCGCCTTGACAAAGCCTTCTTTCGGCATAGCTCCTACCGCCATCTGAGGCTGGCCTTCCTTCGGAATAAAGAGGATGCTCGGTATGCTCTGGATACCGAACGCGCCTGCTACTTCCTGTTCCTCGTCGGTGTTCACCTTGTAGACATTCAGTTTCCCCTTGTAGTCGTTGGAAAGCTCTTCGAGGATCGGGCTGACCATTTTACACGGCCCACACCAGTCCGCATAAAAATCGATGATACACGGAAGTTCCCCTGCAAATTTCCATTCGCTGTTCTTCTCGAAATCGAACACCTTTTCCTTGAACGTACCCGATGTCAAAAACTCCATAATAACCTCCTTACGAACTGATAAATAATAATATTATGATATATAAAAGTCAAGCCGTGAAGGAAATATTCTCTTGACTTTTTCCTTGAATAAAGATAAGCTTTTGGGACGGGAAAGATAGAAACGGTAATAAATTATAGTCGCTTTAATATCCTCATTTGGTAAGACGACCGTTTGGGATTGAAAATTCATATTTTTCCAAATATTTATAGAAGACATGGGATATTACAACGCCCTTATCCGGTTTTCCGGCCATGGAAGAGAAAAACAAAAAGTAGGAACTAAAATGCCTGAAAAACACTTGAAAGCGGATGTAACTGTACTCGGAGGCGGCCCCGGCGGGTATGTCGCTGCGATACGCGCGGCACAGCTCGGCGCGAATGTCGCGCTCGTGGAACGCGACCTGATCGGCGGCACTTGCCTCAATTACGGCTGTATCCCTACCAAGGCTCTTATTCGCTCGGCTGATATTTACCGGACGGTGACGGAATCGAAAAACTTCGGCTGTAATATCACAGGCGCGGTGTTCGACTGGTCGCAGGCGCAGTCCCGGAAGGCCCGTGTCGTGACCACTCTCCGTAAGGGGATCGAGGGGCTTCTCGCCAAAAAGCAGATCACGGTGATCGCGGGTGAGGGTAAGGTTTCCGCGCCCGATCTGGTGTCGGCGGGTTCCGGTAACGATTTCACGGCTATCGAAACAAAAAAACTGATTATCGCGACTGGCGCGAAGACCGCGCTTCCGAATATCCCCGGCATCGATATCGACGGCGTAATGACCAGCACCGGAGCGCTCGAACTGAAAGAGCTCCCGGGCAGTCTCGTCATCATCGGCGCGGGTGTCATCGGGATAGAGTTCGCGTTTCTCTTCGCGGCGCTCGGCGTACAGGTCACGGTGATCGAAGTTCTCGACAGGCCGCTTCCTTTACTTGACATCGACATCTCGGCGGAAATAGCCGACAGCGCAAACCGGAATAAAATCGGCCTCTTTTGCCAGGCCAAGGTCGCGAAGTTCGAAAAGGCCGGAGATAAAATCAGGACGGTATTCACTATCGGCGGAGAGGAAAAAACGGTCGAAGCCGACAAAATCATAGTCGCCGCCGGGAGAAAGCCCAATCTCGACGGGATCGATGCCAAACAGATGAACCTCGTTTTCCATCCCGACCGGAAAGCGATTGCGGTCGATCACGGTATGCGGACGAGCAGGAAGGGTGTTTACGCTATCGGCGATGTGACGAACGTCTTCCAGCTCGCTCATGTGGCATCGATGCAGGGTGAAACCGCCGCTGAGAACGCGATGGGGATGGACTCATCCCTCGACTACTCGGCCGTGCCGTGGGCGGTGTTCTCGCACCCGGAGATCGCGGTGGTCGGCGCGGCATACGGCAATGTCAATCAAAAGGGCGTGGAGGCCAAAACCCTCAAGTTCCCGTTCGCGGCGATAGGGAAATCCGCGGCATACGGCGAACGGCGCGGTTTTGTAAAACTCTACTGTGACAGCAATAACGGTCGCGTGATGGGCGCGGCTATTGTCGGCCCGGGCGCTCCCGAGATGATCCACGAGATCACGTTCGCTATCCGCCACGATATGACAGCGGACAACATCGTGAAAACCATCCACGCGCATCCTTCTTTCTCGGAAGCGATCCGTGAGACGGCGATGATGTTCGACGGCGAGGCGATCCATTTCGGCGAATAAATCGCCGGACGGACTTTAAACATTGCATATTTGAGGGTATAATAAAGTAGTTATTTTCGATCGGAGGGCAATTATGAAAAGAACGATTATGGGTGTGTGTTTTTTATTAAGTGTACTGCTTCTCGGCGCGGCGTTGCCCGCGACAGCCGGAGCGGCCACTCTTCACGCCGTATTGATCTGCGAGGACGACTACGATAACGCCTATCTTAATAATATCGCGGACAGTGTCAGGGTCGACTATGAAAACATGGAAAAGTTTGTCGATATACTCGCCGGGATGGGAATCCTGAAGGTGAAAAAGATCGTCGTGAAGGGAAGCGATGCGACCTATCAGGGAATTGTCGACGCCCTCAACGGTTTGACTAAGGGCGTGGACAAGGACGATGTCGTGCTCGTTCATTTCGCCGGACACGGCGGGATGACTGGCGGTAAGACGTTCCTCGCGACCGCCGACGATAAATACCTCTACCGCGACGATATGGAAAAATTGGTGAAGGCGATCCCCGTGCGGCTGAAACTTGTGTTTACCGACGCTTGCAGCAGTTCTATCGACGCGCTGAAATCGATGAAGAAGCTCGCGGCCGATCCCGACGAGGACAGGGAAGCCGCGATCAAGGAAATGTATAAAAACCTCTTCCTGAACTACGAAGGCCTGCTCTATGCTACCGGTGCGAGCGAAGGCGAATACGCATGGGGCGGCGGCGAGGGCGGAAGCTATACTTACTCGCTTGTCGTCGAAACCCTGATTCAAGACCCTAAGACGACATGGAAAGAAGTCCACGATCAGTCTGCCAAGAAGACCCAGGAGAAATTCGACTATATGGTCAAGGTCGGCGCGTTAAGCCAGAACGACCTGAAAGACCTGAAAAAAAAGGGGATCACCGGACAGCATCCCAAGGCTTATTCTATGCCCGCGCTCAAGAAATCCGGTAAAGTGGAAATCGATAAAGTGGTCATCGCCGACGACAAGACCGACCAGAAGCAGATGAAGCACAATATCGAAATCCTCAATAATGTCGATAAGGACGTAACATTCTATATCGATAAGAACAAGAATTTCGGAAGCGGCTGGTCTGACAAGAACACCGAGAAGAAAACATTCAAGCCGGGCGAGGTGATCCAGCTGAAGGACGATAAGCCCATCAAGCTGTATTACATCGCGGGAAGCGGCGCCGGATACAAGAAATACTTCGAACTCGCGAAGGGTAAGTTTGAGTTCGTGTACGACAGGTATAACGTGATGCAGTTGTACAAACAAGGAACCCAGAAATAAACGGTTAGCTATAACAAATGCTTGGCTCAAAGGGCTTGTTGACAAACTAATATAACACATGGTTTTTTGTCACTGCGAGCCTGCCTTCCTGTCCACCTTCTGACGAAGGCGGAAGGCGGGCTACCGAAGGTAGATAGGGAACTGAGTGGCGAATCAGTCTGTGTAATTTATTATGAGACTGTAAAATAGATTGCTTCACTTACGCTCGCAATGACAAGCTTAATTTTCAAGTTTTAAGTTTTTCTCCATTATTTCCGAGTTTTTGGAACTGCCAATATTCAATAATGAAATAGATTGCCTCGGCTGTGGTTCGGCCTGCTCACCATGACGCCTCGCCATGACAAAATGACTTCGTCAAACACCCCTCGAAGCGGGGCTTTTTTTTCGATCAGGGCGAGCCGTCGATCGAAGCGATATTCTTGCCGAGATGGTAACTGATCCGGTAAGTTTTTCCGGTCTGCGTGTGATTACTGCTGTATGAAATTTTGATCTCGATGAGGATTTCCTCTTTCAGGCCGCGCAAAGCGTCCCGTTTGTCGATCTCCGGAAAAAGCTGGAACAGGTTTACCGCGAACTCCGATTCCTTGAACGAGGATTTCCCCTTGTTGTAAGCCTCGGAGAAACGCTGGAGCCATTCCTTATCGGTCTGGGAAACGGCGGAGGCGATCACGATCTTGTCGAAGTAATGCCTGTTCGACGCGGGCGAGATACATGCGATCCGGTAGTTCTTGTGATGCTTCTGACCTTGATGGGTAAAACTGACATTGAGGCGGACATTCAGCGCCTCTTTCCTCCCGATATTCCGGATTGAGTACCGGAGATTGAGAAGGCCGACCATTTTATCCCGGTCTTCCTTCTGCTCCTCGAGCTTATTAAACTCGAAATCGTCGAGGACGATATTGCCGCTGTTTTCCTCGATGTGACGTTCCTCTTCGAGCCGGATCATCCGCTCGTTGAGCTCTTTCTGCCCCTTGGAATACTTCGCGAGGAGCACCATCGCGATCGCGGTTGTCAGTCCCGCGAGAAAAGTAAGCGCGCTCAGGATAATATTCGGCCAATCCGTACCAATACCCTGAGCGGCGATGTTTGTAATGAAAGTGTTGGTTATCTGCATGCGGTTACCCTGTCAGTAGCAGAGTTTTCCGATACTCAGTAATCCTAATTTTTACTTCTTCTTTGTCAAGGCGTCGTAGACGGCGATCATGATGACTTTCGAACTGCCGGTTGCTCCGCTGACAGCGTCGGTTTTAGGCGACTGCGCCGCGACTATCCGGTTCGTCATGTCTTTTGCGTCATACTGCGGCCCGCCGCACATCTGATCGTTAATCTTGACACCGGCGATCTTCTGGTCCTTCACCGTTACGTCGAGATCGACTGTGCAGACGAAATCTCCGGCTTTGCCGTTATACACCCCGTCCGCGACCTGTGTCATATCGACATTAGTCACCCTCGGGAACTCGGTGACTAAATAAACTCTCAACTGGTCGAAACGGAGCATGAAAAGACCCCACGCCGCACCCAATACGAGAATGATTACGCCGAGAACAATTAAAACTTTTTTCATCTTCTTCTCCTTGAAGTCGCAAAAATTTACGCTATATTTTAACATAAAGTAACGGAATATCAAGCGGAATGCTGTTTGAAATTTGGAGCACAAAGTTGCAAATCCCATCGATCCGATATACAATAAGAGCCGGTTCATACGGAAGGTACGAATGAGTTTCAGGCAAATCATAGACAAACTGAACGGGATTTCGTTGGGGCAGGAAAGGTCCGTATTTCTCCAGGAGCTAAAGGACGCGGATAAGACCGCGCAGGAAGCCCTGAAGTCCGATAATTTCGGGCGTTGGGAAAACGGCATGGGTCTGAGGATATCCGCCGATCTGACGATTCTTCGCGATACCCTGCTTATGAAGGCGATGGAGTACTGCGGGGGGCTTCCCAAGGGACTCGCGCTTCTCGCTGTCGGGGGATACGGACGGGGCGAGATGTCGCCGTATTCCGATGTCGATATCCTGATCCTGCACCGCGACGATAATCTGCCCACCGAGTTCATCAATCAATTCCTTTACATCCTTTGGGATATCGGGCTGAAGCTCGGAAACAGTGTCCGCTCCATCAAAAACGTGGTCTCGCATAGCCGTGAGGATATCACCCTCCTGACCTCTCTTTTCGAGTCGCGGCTCCTGTCGGGCGATTCGAAGCTGGTTGACGAGATGTATAAGGCGATCACGAACGTTCTCAACGGTTTCCGCGAGGAATACTTTAAGACCAAACTGGAAGATATCTATAACATCTACCGGAAAGTCGGGACGACCGTGCTCCTCAAGGAACCGAACCTGAAGGAGAACGCCGGGGGCTTACGGAGCGTTCATTACGCCGAATGGCTGAACTTCGCGGTGTCGTCCAAGCCCGGGATGGACGGCCTTCAGAGTCTGCTGGGGGGGGAGAAGTTCGCCGAGCTGAAAATGTCCTACGACTATATCCTCTATCTCCGGAATATGCTCCATTTCCTGAACGGCCGCAAAGAGGACAATCTGCTGATCGATTATCATCTTCCCATTTCGCAATACCTCGGTTTCGAGGGCGAGGATCTCGAACGGGTGACGTCGTTTATGCGCGACTACTACGACCGCGCGATGAAGCTTTTCCTGCTGTCTTGGTCGGTGATCGACTCGCTTTACGCGGAGTTCTACTCCAAGAAGAAAAAAGTAATCGACGAAAAGTACTATACGATCCAGCAGGAGCTTTTTGTCTCCGATCAAGTCGTGCCCGCGCCGGAGGAGGCCTTCGAACTTGTATATCTCTGCGCCTCGAAACGTTACCGCCCGTCCTATACACTGATCTCGTTTCTGCAAAAAGCCGGGACAAAGCTCACCCCGGAGCATAGGCAGTCCAAGCTGATATTTTACCGGTTTATCGACATCCTTGGGCTCGAGAACTCCTCGGAAGCGCTCAACCTCATGAAGATATCGGATTTTCTTTACCGTTATATCCCGGAGTTCGAAAAGATCAGGCATTACATAATCTATAATCCATTCCATAAGTACACTGTGGACGAGCATTCGGTCGAGGCGATCCGGATGCTGGAAGAACTGCTGACCGGCAAGTTCAGCGACATCGAACGGGGTAAAGTGCGCGCGCTCGCCAACCTGGCGGCGGATAAAAAGGACGCCCTTTGGATCATCAAAATCACCCTGCTCCTGCACGATATCGGGAAGGCGTTCCCCGGCGACCATTGCAAAAACGGGGTCGGGGTGGCGGAAATCGTATTCCGCGAGATGCCCCTCGCGAACCGTTACCGCGAAATCGTCTTCTTCCTGATCGAGAACCATCTCGTCCTGTCGGAAGTATCGCGCCGTTCGGATGTCTACAACCTCAAGACCATTCTCGACTTTTCCCAGCGCTTCATCCTTTCGGCATATCCGGTGGAATACCTCGATTTCTTGTTTCTGCTGACTTATTCGGATATCGTTGCGACAAATCCCAACAACTATACCGGATATTTCTCGTCGCTTCTCTTCCATATTTTTGAAAAAAGCCGTCTCGTGATATCGGGCGATATGGACGAGGAGCAATGGAGTGTCATGATCCGGGCGAAACGCGCGAATGTGTCGAAGGCTTTCCCGAAGGGCGGGATCGATAAAATCCTCGAAACTCTCGGCGAGGAATACCTGAATCGTCATACCGAGGAAGAGATTATCGAAGACCTGAAAACGGTCACCGCGCTCAAGGACGGCGAAACCCGGGTCTCGGTGCGGAAGTATAACGAGCACCTTCTGGTGAAGATTTTCTCGCCGGATGAGCTTGGGTTGTTCGGTAGGCTCGCGGGTATTCTCCTGCTGAACGGCGCGAACATCGTGAAGGCGAATATCTACACCTACGACAAAGCCGCGCTGGACTTTTTCTATGTCACGGAAATCTTCAACGCGAACCTTTCGCTCGAAACGATGAAAAACGAATTGGATCATTGGATAGAACGGCTGAACGAGAGTATCGGCGAGTACCTGAACAACGAGGCGAAGCTCGACGGCAGGATTGTCGCGCTCAAGCAGAAGATCAAGGGCGTGCCGGAAGTCTTCAGGCGAAAGGCCGAAGTGTCGATCATTGTCAAGGAGAAGAACCAGCTCCTGATCACGGTATCCGGAAGCGACCGTCCGGCCCTGCTGTATGATATCTGCCGTTACCTTGCGGTCAGCGGGATCAACATTCTGAACGCGCTGATCGATACGGTCGGCTGGCACATCCGCGACGAGTTCACAATCGAGTGCGGATCGAGTCCCGACGAGGATACGGTCAACGGGTACGAAACGCGTCTCAAGGAAATTGTCGATTCGAATTTGGGACAGGGTTAGGGAGGAATTTTGAAAAAGACCGCCGTTTTGATGATACTTCTTTTCACCGTAGTAATGAGCGCGCAGGAAGTATCGTATAAGGTAAATAAAATCTACAATGAGAAAGGAAAGCTCGTCAAGACGGAAAACGTCTACACAATGACCACGGACGCCTTTTTCACGCCGGTAGAATGCCCGGAATTCAATGTCAGTTTTTATCTCTCGACGAACATCGATACGAACCGTGTGAAGGCTGATGATAAAATCGTTCTCCTGAACGACCTCTATGAAGTGCTGGCAGAGGATGGGGTCGTGCGTCCCACCAATCATATCAATATTTTCGTCTTCTCCCGCATCACGAACTACGCGGAGGTGATCGAAAAGATACTGGGCAGTGAAGTCTCCAAGAAAATATGGGGACGGCCGCTGACATTTCTCCCGGTGAACGGGCTTAGTCTGCTCGTGCCCCCGGGTTTCTTCCGCATGCCGGAAGATTTCGCCTACCTGTTCCCCCACGAGTTCGCGCATTATTTCATTCAGCGTGTGGAAGAAATCCCGTATCACAATACGATGTACTGGCTATTGGAAGGCCATGCCGACGAGACCCAGTTCCGCGTGCTCGGGAAGCTGTATCCCGATAAGTACCCGTACACCAACAATCTCGCCGTCGCGCTCGCGCAGGTATTGAAGGTCTATCAGTTCACGAAAAAATTCCCGACGGAGGAAACCTTTCTTTACTTCGGCGTGACCGACTACTACACCTACATGACCCATTACATCTACAACCTGTCCTTCCTCGCGGTGGACTATATCAATAACAAATACGGCCCCGAGAAGAAGATGGCGCTTATCCGCGATATGATGGTCTATTCGCCGGAAGAAAATATCCTGACAAATCTCGGGATCGAATACTCGGATTTCTATGCCGATTTCCGCGAATACATTCTTTCGTTCGATAAAAAACACGACTTCGTGAAAATCCCATCCGATCTGTTTATTCTTGAGAAAATGGATCAGCTGAAGAACGGCGACCTGGACGCTAAGGCCGTGAAGATGGGTATGGATAAGGGGAAATTCTATTTCGACATTCATTTTACGGGCGGACTATGGGGAGTAGGCGCGAACCAGAACATGCGTTTCGAAGTCTCGCTGACTTCCGGCGAGCAGGAATACCGTTTCAAGTTCGACAGCAACTACGGCGTGACCGCGTCCATCACCATGACGAACAAGGATAAGAACCTCGGGACGTACTATAACTCGTTAGTACCCAGCGATTATATTGTTTATAACGAACGCGTTTTCGGGTGGATCGATAACGTCTTCGGGTTCGACGGGCTGAAGGTGGATAAGGTGAAAATCGAGGTTTTCGCGCACAAGAACTATAAAGAAAAAGCGGTCTACACGTTGGAATGCTTCCCGAAACCGCTCGCGAAACAGTAGGTGAAGAATTTTTATTATTTTATTCATCCTTTCTTTCCAACGGGGGAAAGAAAGGATGTAAAGAAAGCCCGCCCCGCCTGATACCGCATTTTTTCCTTCTCGCGGAATTTTAATTCGAATAGCGAAACGAAAACGCCGTAACTTGCCGTGTGAGGTGCACACAGGAGTGTGAGAGATGGAGGCTTCGGACAACGGCGTTTTTTATCGTTTCGCGGGAAGGCTGAAAAGAAAATTATATCGGGTTTTATTTGCGGTATAGCGGCGGGGGAGGAAAAAAAGAGGAAAGGACAAGGGAAACACCCCCATTTTCGTCTTTTTTGTATTTGCTTTTGGTTGCGATCCCAGATGATGGTTTACAATCAAGAAGGAAGTACCGAGCGACTTGTCCCGCGACCAAAGGGAGAGGGAAGACAAGGATATCGAAGCCGGTGTTTCTTTGTCTTTTTGGCCGTTTCTCCGCGCTTTTTAAAGCGCATCTTTCTCCCGGGATATCCAAATAAGGGCGTAAGTTCGGGTGTTCGGCTTGAAATCATCGAATATTTCGTATCGTGTTACGCCCGATTTGGATTTCCCGGCTCTTCCCGGAAGCTTTAACCTGCGCGGCATCCTTTCTTTGTTTCTTTCTTTACCATGCTGGAAAGAAAGAAAATTGTTCCTATTGATTCCCCCATCCATCCCGGCGATTTCTTACGTTTTTTTAAATTAGAAAATTGATTCTTAACCTATTCTACTGAAAGGTATTATAATAGACAAAATCAGGGGAGAAAAATGCCTACAAAAACTAATATAATAAATGATATCAGTGATGACCTTATTTGTCACCGTTTTTTAAGGAATTAAATGTCAATCAAACGATTTACAGATGGGTCGTTTTTCAGCATCTATTAAAAATCCTAATAGATAAAAACTTCCGAAAGGATTTGCCTCAAAGGGAAGAATTATAAGCACTCCTAATAACTGATGTAGCATAGCGAAACAGTAACTATTTATTGCCGATATCCGCTAAGAGCTGATCGACATTCTCCTGCGAGATGAACGATTTCCTGTCGAACGAGAGGTCGGTGTTCGCCTGGTGGAGCTTCTCCAGAAGGCCGTAGATCATAATCATCAGGAACTTCATCCCGGATTCGGAGTGCGAGAATAGGAAGTTGAGGAGATTCCTGCGGTCGATCCTGAGCGCGGACGGAGTGTCGCCGGCGATGATATCCGCGGTGCGGGGGAGTTTCACGAAGATGGATGCCTCGCCGAACAGGTCGCCTTCGCCGAGAGTCGAGATGTAGACATCCTTGCCCTCGCGCTTCTTCATTACCTGGAACGAGCCTTTCAGCACGATATAAAGATACGGTTCGACCTGTCCTTCCGTGATCACGGCATCGCCTTTATCGAAATCGATCTGCTGGGCATAGCCGATGAACTGACGTTTTTCCCCGATAGTCATGTGTTTGAAAAGGAGAAGCTTCCCGATCTCGTCGGCGAGCTTGTTGATATCGTTTTCATGCAGGTCTTTCAGCCTCATACGCACCTCCGCAATGGATGTATTATGATATTTCGCGCGCCGGGAAATAGCAAGAAATGGATCGATAGCCTCATTAAACCGATGCGGTTGTTTCTTGAGTAATTTTCGGAAGTTCATTACAATATATCACTAAAATTTTACGGATGTGTCGCGGGAGGCGGAAATGAGTTTTATTAATTCCATAAAAGAGTTGTTTGTAAACGATATCGCAATCGATCTGGGGACGGCGAACACATTGATCTTCGTCAAGGGACGCGGGATTGTGCTCTCAGAGCCGTCGGTAGTAGCCATACAGACCAGTTCCGGTAAAGTGATCGCGGTAGGCCGTGAGGCGAAAAATATGCTCGGGAAAACCCCGGGGGATATCGTCGCGAAACGCCCGATGAGAGAAGGGGTCATCGCCGACTTCGAAATGGTCGGTAAGATGATGAAGTATTTCATCAGCAAATGTCAGCCCCGCCGCAAACTGGTGCATCCCCGTGTCGTGATCGGAGTTCCGTCGGGTGTCACCGAAGTGGAACGCCGCGCGGTACGCGAGGCGGCAAGCCAGGCCGGCGCAACCAAGATTTACCTGATCGAGGAATCCCGTGCGGCGGCTCTCGGAGCCGGTATTCCTATCGAGGAACCCGCCGGGCATATGGTAGTCGACATAGGAGGCGGTACGACCGAAGTGTCGGTGCTCTCCCTCGGCGGTATCGTGATCTCGACATCTATCCGCACGGGCGGCGATAAGTTCGACGATTCGATTATGAGCCACCTCAAGAAATACCACAACCTGATTGTCGGCGAAAAAACCGCCGAAGAACTCAAGATAAAGATCGGAAGCGCGTATCCGTTAAAGACTGTCGAGACGATCGAGATCAAGGGACGCGACGCGATCAGCGGCCTTCCGCGCACATTGAAGATCGACAGTGTCGAAGTCCGCGAAGCCTTACAGGACACGGTGAACAAGGTTCTCGACGCGGTCCGCACGACTCTCGACCAGACCCCGCCTGAATTGGCCTCGGATATTATCGACCGCGGTATCGTGATGACCGGCGGCGGATCGCTCCTGCGCGGCCTCCCGAAGTTTATCGCGAAGAATACCGGCGTGCCTGTCTTCCTCGCCGAAAATCCCCTCACCTGCGTGGTGATCGGTTCCGGCAAGTTTCTCGAACAGCTGAAGAAGTACGAGCACCAGTACGTCGGTTAAACGGAAAATATGGACAATATTTTTATATTCAGAAACCGCTCCTTTTTGGTCTTCCTCGTCCTTCTCGCGGTCTCTACCCTCCTCATGGTGCTGAACATCAATATCAGCATCAATATCCGCCAGGTCTTCTCTGTGATCGTCATCCCGATAGAACGCGGGATTTCCGGAATCGGCGGATTCTTCGACAACCTGTTCAACGGCATTACACGAATCAACGAGCTTGAAAAAGAGCTCCAGATCGCCCAGGAAAGACTCATCAACTATCAGGAGAAGATGCTCCTGTACTCCCAGCTTGTCGAAGAGAACACGCACCTGAAAATAGTCCTTTCAATAAAAGAGAACCTGCAATACGAAACAGTATACGCCCGTATCATCTTCCGCGATCCCACCCTGATGGGTGACTACTATATTATCAACAAAGGCGCTATGGACGATATCCGTGACAATATGCCGGTGGTGTCGTTCGATACGAACGGGAATATTTATCTGGTCGGTAAGATATCCGAGGTCAGCCTGAACGCTTCGAAAGTGAAGATTATTACCGCGAAGAGTTTCTACCTCGGTATTTCACTCCAAGCCAGCGGATATGTCGGTATCCTGAGCGGACAAGGCTCGTGGAACCAGAACTGCAATGCGGATTATATTCCGTCAGAGGCCGATCCCGAGATCGGCGACCGCGTGGTGACATCGGGTGAAAGCGATATCTTTCCTTACGGCCTGATGGTCGGACATGTCGCGGGGGTGAGTAAGAGCGTGATGGAAGAATTTTTCCAGAGAGTATATATCGCGCCGGGATTTAAGTACTCCGCGCTGAAGGAAGTGTTTATCCTCGATTGGCGTCCGGGCGCAGAGGCAAGTAAAATCATCGAGAATACCTATGAACAGTAATTTAATAAAAGACATCATCTACGGTGTTATCATCGCTATCCTGTTGTCTATCCAGACCACGCAGATTTTCGCCATCGTGACGGTGATCCCGGATATGATAATGATCGTCGTCATCCTGCATAGTATTTACTTCGGGGAAACGAAAGGGGTGATATTCGGATTTTTCATGGGCTTACTGGTCGATACGATGTCCGGTGGGCTGTTCGGCTTGTCCGCGTTTGTGTACGTCTTTATCGCATGGTTTGTCGCTGTGTACAAGAAATACATCCAGGCTTCCGAGATCGTAGGCTTCATCATCTATATCGTGGTCGCGACATTGCTCAAATACATCTTCTTTACGATATTCTACCTGATCTTCCAAAAAGCGGGACTTCTCGATATCAATTTCTTCCTGAAAATGCTCGGCGAGGCGGTTTATACTTCGGCGTTCGCGGCGCTCTTCTTCTTCGGGTCGCCGTTACTCTACAAGCGCGAAGAAGTCGAGTTCTGACCCTACGGCATGATTGTTTCGCCGGAATTCTTGTACCGGTCCCTGATCTTGTCCAAGTTGTTCACAAACTGCGGCTCGATAATCCTTTCCACTACTTTCCTGTCGTAATCCTGTTCGAGGTCGACCGGCACTTCGTATTTTAGCACCTTTTCCTGTTTGTGAGTATTGATAAATACACTGACAACGGGGCGAAGCGTGTATGGGTCGTGAGAATGGCCTGTCACCACGCCGATCTCGCCGGAATCGAGCACCACATAGGAGTCGATCGGGAAAACGGGGACTTCACCCAGCCGTTTCGAGATATAGAAGAGGAACGATCTGTCCTGCCTCGGGTTAAAACGGATACCGGCGTATTTCAGGATGAAGCTGAATATTTCCGACGAATGCCGCGGGGGATGGTACGGACGGAGCGAAGTCCCGGCATCGAAAACATCGCATAACGTGATCATTTGCGCAAGTTCGTTGCTCTTCTCATATGTCACGCCGAATGGGTATCCGCCCCCGGAATACCATTCGTGATGGAACAGGACTGCGTTCAGGATATACGCGTCGATATTCTTTTCATTCTTCAGGTAGTTGTAGGAGAGGATGGGGTGCTGCTTGACGATCTTCCATTCCTCTTCGTTAAGCTCGCCCTTTTTTTCGATGATCTCCTGCGGCAGTAAGAATTTCCCGATATCGAAAAGCAGACCGCCGATTCCGATCTTCCTGATCCGGAATTCTTCCTGTTTCATGAGGATCGAAGTCATCATCGAGAGAATGGAAACGTTGACGGCATGGGTAATATAGTATTCCTCGGGGGTTTCCGAGTCGAACAGCGAAAGCGAGCCTTTATTATAATCGCTGAGATCCTTGAACAGCATACCCGCGAGCTCG
>Ga0154538_120_pt5 | contig 20948 bp, 19 predicted proteins | sample RifGroF1_FD_105681 | JGI IMG/M metagenome (GOLD analysis project Ga0154538, IMG submission 105681) | Spirochaetes bacterium GWF1_51_8 | reverse complement strand
GGAAGGGGTAGCCTGATGAAACGGAGAATCAAGGGGTTGGTTAATGCGATTCTCGGAATCTTTTTCGGCGGGGTAATTACAAGTTGTTTTCCCGCACCTGCGTATGCTGGGCCGCGGCCTGACACCAATAAAATGAATATCTCCGGAAAGGTAGTCGATTCCGCAAGCCTTATGGCTATACAGGATGTCCGGGTGGATTTACTCTCCGGTATTATCACGAATAGTACTGTTTCATATTCGAACGGTAGATATGGTTTTTATGAAGAGTATTATTCAAATATCGTTTTAGCCGCGACTGACATCGACGGGACGACGAACGGATTCTATTACCCGACAAATTTCACGCTCGTGATGCCGAAAGCGAAGTATACCAGCTCTACCAACTTCGATATCCCGATGAAGCTCAGCAACTGAATATTCAAGGAGACTTCGATGGAGATCACGGGCAAGGTGATCGGCGGTAAGACCGGTACGGCGTTGATTTTCGTCCCCGTGGCGATGATCGTGACCAACACCACGAACCTGACCATCGAACTGAATTAAAACTTTCAGGGGGTGCGTATGATGGATAGAATTCTCAAATGGGGGACGAGCCTGCTATCGCTCGTGCTGGGCGCATGCGGGATGTTCACTATCCCCGCCGCGGCATATATGGGGCCGCCCCAGCCTGAAAAGACGCTGATCGGCAAGGTGAAAAACAAGCTGAACCTCGATGAGATCGAGGGGATCCGCCTGATCTTCATGTACGACAACGGCGCGAAGGCGACGAACTTCTCCAAGGCGGACGGATCGTACACGGCGGGCTACTACAACGGGATCGGCAAGATCAAAGCCGACGATGTGGACGGCTTGAAGAACGGAGCTTTCCATTCGGCCGAAATCGTCACCCATTTCTACAATGACGACAGCCGGATGACGAACTTGGAGATCCTGCTGGACGAGGACAAGTAATGCTGAAAGTGTTCAAGAAGCTCGCTCACGACGCGTTCCTCGAGAACTGGAAACAGAATGTCGAAACACACCGGATGCACTGGCTCGAGGTCGAGGTTACCCATCGCTGTCAGCTCCATTGCCTGCATTGCGGGAGTTCCTGCGGGACGGAACAGTACGCGCCCAAAGAACTGGATTTCGAAGAATGGCTCGATGTCTTCCGGAAGGTCGCGAAGGCGTACGACCCGGCTCAGATCAAAGTCGCCGTCACGGGCGGAGAGCCGTTAGTCCGGCCGGACATCTACCGTCTGATCGCGAATATCACCGAGATGGGCTATAAGGTGAGCCTGATGACGAACGGGATGACTATGGACGATAGGATCGTGAAATACCTCGCGGCGGCGCATGTCAACGGGATCGGGGTGTCGATCGACGGCCTCGAAGAAAACCACGACTGGCTCCGGAATAAAAAGGGCGCGTTCGCCAAAGCAACGGATACGTTAAAACGCCTGCGTGACTCGGGCTTCTTCTATGTAGAACCGATCACTACTGTCAATAAACGAAATTTGAGAGAGCTCGAGCGGATGGAAGAAATGTTCATCGCGATGGATATGCCGTCGTGGCGGATGTTCAAGACGTTTCCGATAGGGCGCGCGAACGGCTATCCCGAGCTTTTTCTCGACGGCGTCGAGTTCAAATACCTCATGGATTTTATCAGGAAGCGCTATACCGACAAACGGCGGAAGATGAAGGTGTCGTTTTGCGAAATCGGGTACCTCGGCGAGTATGAGCTCGATGTCAGGAGCTTTTTCGCGCAATGCTTCGCCGGGATCAACACCCTCGCCGTACTCGCCGAGGGGAGCATCACCGGGTGCGCGGCGGTATCGCCGGAGTTCATCCAAGGCAACGTCCGCACCGACGATGTCGTCGATGTCTGGGAGCACCGATTCCATGTCTTCCGCGACCGGAGCTGGATGAAGCAGGGGAAATGCGGTTCGTGCAATGTCTACCCGTACTGCCGCGGCGACGGCTTCCACCTCTGGAAGAAGGACGGCGCCGATCCCGCCGAATGCAACTATTCGCTCCTCACCGGGAAATCCCTTACCCAAATTTAACCTCTCCACATCGGCTTTTCTCTCCACAACGGCATTTATCCCGCGCTCACGTGCGGGACGTCCCGGCGGTAGTCTGCATTCGTGTTCATCCGTGATAAATTGGTTTATCCCAATAGTACGCGGATGACACGGAACAGCGCGGATATGCGCGGACGAATGCGGCAGTCGGAAAGCCAAATACAGTTCACACGGAGAACCCCTCGATTTACTCGGGGCAGGCACGGAGAATGAAGCGGGGATGCTTAGTTGAGAGATACCATTTTGCCGATATAGCTATTTTTTCTCATCATATCCTTGCTGTTGTCTCAGTGTCCTCTGGGTGAAATCTCCTATCCGGCGGTAGTCTCCATTTGTGTTCATTCGCGGATAGAATACTTGTGCTCATCCGTGATGATTGGGTGTATCCCAATAGCGCGCGTATGACACGGATGAACGCGAATATGCGCGGATTGAAAATGGCAGTCGGAGAAGTAAAGCCATCTCACGCCGAGACAATTCTATTTTGACCGGGACGAATTCAGATGCAGGAAATAGCTTGAAAAATAAAGTATCGTTTTGTCTTTCATACTTTTTCCCGCCTCTATGCCGACTTTAACATTAGATCATCATTTTATAATAATCTTCCCAGTGAAACGGTAAAAACGATGTTGTTCGAGCCATGCAATTTGAAGCTTTTTGAATGTTTTCAAGGCGAGTTACATCGTTTTCGTTTCACACAGTTAATTATACATCACGCCAACAGAAATCACCGGCATCAAGGCGGGCATACTTTCTTTGCTTCTTTCTTTCCTATGCGGAAAGAAAGAAGATTCAGGTGTTGCAAAAAATCATTTCCATTTAAAACCCAGAAGTACCCCACAGGATAGCGCGGAATTCGCCGAAACGGTTCAGTCCGAGCGACAGGCTCGCGCTTAACGCGAACGGATCGGCCAGATGCACCCGCAATCCCGCCCCGTAGGCGTCCGCGAGATAGTCTGTCTGGAAGAGCGAATTGCCGAACGGACTACTGACACCGAAATCGGTGAATAAATACGCGTCCCATGTCGTATCGAAGACCGGCGGAAGGAAGAACTCGAACAGGCGGAAACGGTACTCGATATTGAGAAGCGCGTAGTTCTCGGCGTAGGACACGGTGAAAGGCTGATCGGAGCGCACCGACATATTGACCGTACCGCGGATGTTGAACTTATCCAAGTACGGAAGTTCCGCGCTCGCGAAACCCCCCGATAACTGAAAATTGATTGAATGCTTCCCGCCCTTGAGAGGCCTTTTTATCGCGACTATCGCTTGGAACGACGCTTTCCAGTCGGGATGCTCGAGCGGTAAGTATACCTTCGCGCGGATGGAAAAATAGCTCGCGAAGCGGATCGGGTCCTTGCCGTCGTCGAACGCGAACGAGAGGTAGGGCGAGAGGATCATCTCGCTACGTTTCAACGGGCCGATGAACGCGAGGGGTACGGCGGCGTTATACGACGAGTGGATCACCCGGTAGAGCGTGATATCCATCCCCGCCATCCAGTCCACCGGGAGCTCGATCCCCATTTTTAGAGAAACGGTATAGAGGTGGTAGTTCGCGACCGAGTGCGGCAGGATGCCGTTATTCCGGTAGAACGCGCCGAACTTGATATGGAACGGCAGGAACAGGAGGTACTTCATACCGAGTTCCGCGCCGGTCAGATTGTATCCGAGATTGAGCCGGAGACCGAACGGTTTCCCGCCGAGTTTGACGAGGGTGAGCGTGCCGTATAAAAGCCCGCCGCCGAACTTTACCGGGGACGACTCGACTATTTCGATCACGACCTGGTAGGTGTCCGGCTGGCCGTCGACAGGCAGAAGTGAGCCCTGTACCGCCGCGAAGTACTTTGCCGCGAGAAGCCGGGATACCGAACGGGAGACCTCTTTCTTGAGCTTCGATTCGGTCAGTATCTGGCCGGGATAGAACGAGAGCAGGGTAGTGATTGTGTAGGGTTCGGTGATACTCCCGGGCAGGGCTTCGGGCAGGTTCTTGCGGTCGCTCCAGAGATAGGTGTACTTGCCGTCGATAACGATCTTCACCGAATCGATTGTGACAAAACCGGCCGTCCATCCGGCGCTGAGGCAGAAGAGTGTGAATAGCCCGATCAAAAGGGTGAATTGCGCGTTTCGGGTCATACCGCCCCATGATTGATTATTGAAAGCTACTAGAAACTTTCAGCAGTTTCTGAATTTATCTGAAAACAACATTCTTCCTTTCTTTCTGAACGGCCAGAAAGAAAGGAAGCAAAGAAAGAGCCGCCGCGCCGATACTGCTTAAGAGTAGACCCGGAAAATCCGGAAAAGGCATAACTCCTCCCTACGGTCGTCGGACAATGCCTATTCTTCGGATTTTCCGGCAGCAAGCCCCGCATTCGATAGTGCAAAGAAGATAAGGAATGCGGGACAAGAAGCGCAGTATAGTGCGCGGAAAAAACAGCCGAAAGGCATAATTTTATGATAAAACTGTTTTTGGCTGTTTACCCCCGCCGCTTTGACGCGATTTTTGCTAAGCGAAACGGACAGAAACGCCATCTGTTCGAGCCTTGATTTATCTCATATCAGTGATTTCTTAGGCGGCGAGTTACGGCGTTTCCCGTTTTGCGTCCCTGCACTTCAGAGCGTCATTCCGGCGGGGAACTTCTTTCTTTCGTTCTTTCTTTCTGGGTTTGCAGAAAGAAAGAACAGTGCCTTTTTGTGTTCTAAAGGAGTTTTTAGAACTTCCATGAAAGTAAATCGAACTTCAATAAAATCAGCCTTCAATCTAAAACCGGGAATTGATTTAATTTCTCATCTATTATATAATACTTCTTCTAAAAAGACAAAGAGGCTGGATATGCAGGCGATTACCGGAACGAATATTAAAGAACTGAAAAAGCTCTTCAGCGGAAAAGTCCGCGATATCTATGAAATCTCGTCCGACAAGTGGCTGATCGTGACCACCGACCGGATATCCGCGTTCGATGTCGTATTCAACGAGGGCATACCGGATAAGGGGCTTGTCCTGAACCGTATCTCGAATTTCTGGTTCGGAAAGATGAAGATGCTTCCCAATCACCTGATCTCATCGTCGCCGGAGAACTCGCTTCCCTACCTCAAGAACTATCCCGGCGTCGCCGAACGTTCGGTGATTGTCCGTAAGGTCAACCGCCTGCCCGTGGAATGCGTGGTGCGAGGACATCTCTTCGGCAGCGTGTACGACGAGTACAAAGCGAAGGGCACCGCGGGCGGCGTAAAACTTCCCGAAGGGCTTCGACTCGCCGAACAGCTCCCGGAACCGATTTTCACCCCGGCGGATAAGGCCGAGACAGGGCATGACGAAAATATCGATCACAGCCGTTTCTTCGGCGTAGTCGGTCAGGAGACGGGCGAAAAGATCATGAAGTATTCCATCGAAATCTATAAAACCGCGCGCGATATGATGAAGAAGGCCGGGATTATACTCGCGGATACCAAGTTCGAGTTCGGGATCGACACGGACGGCAGCCTGATCCTCGTAGACGAAGTGCTGACACCCGATTCGTCGCGTTACTGGGATAAAGACTCGTTTAAGCTCGGTGAAAGCCCCAAGAGTTACGACAAGCAGTTTGTCCGCGACTACCTCAACTCGCTCGGGTGGGACAAGACACCGCCGCCCCCGCCGTTGCCCGAGGATATTATCGAAAAAACCCGTGAGAAATACCTCGGCATCCTGAATATTATTGAAAAACTCTAAGAGAAAAATATGAATATGAATGGGTATCCCGAATCGGAAAGCCAGAAGAATGTCCAGCCGATCCTGCTCAGGTTCGCTCCGGCATGGAAGAGGATTCTGGCATACGTCATAGATAAAGTCTTTCTCAATATCATCGAAGTCGTGATGATCTATATGATCTTCTCGAAGGAAATCGGCCTGATCTATGAGACACAGGGCGACCTTGACAGCAAGCTCCAGCTTCTCGTCAACTTCTTCACCGGCTACTCGAATATTCTCCTGATCGCGATTATTGTCGTGGAAGCGTCCTATTTCGCGCTGATGTGGTTCGGCGGGAACCAGACTATCGGGATGAAAGTGCTGAAGATCGCGGTGATCGACGCCGCGAACAGGAAACTCGGTATCCTGATGTGCCTTTTCCGTTATATCCTGATCTTTCTCGCGTCACAGTTATTATATATTCCGCTCCTCTTCGTGATCAATCCGGCATACCGGCAGAGACTGCACGATTACCTGACCGGCACGGTGGTAGTGGAAGTGCCTACACGCGAGGAACTGGAACACAGCCGTGAGAAAGAAGTCGCAGAGCCCGACGAGCCGCTAGATTAGCGATGGTCGCTCCAAATAATCGCCCCCTAGAAAACCGCGGAGAAGTGATTCTCGGCGGTCTGTTTCCCTGCATTCTTCTTTGCAGGAGCAGACATACTTTCTCACGAAGGTTGAAGGCAGGAATACAAGGAAGCGACCATTAGGTATATTTAGAGATAAATTACAATGAAGTTTTAAAAACTCTCCAAAAAAGTCAAGCCCTTTGTTCTTTCTTTCTGCAAACCCAGAAAGAAAGAACGAAAGAAAGAGGTTTCCCGCCTGATGCCATTCCAAAGATGAGAAGCGCGGAACGGGAAACGCCGAAACTCGCGGTCAACTACCAAAAGAATCGATAAAGAGTCACGCTTCAGACATCGGCGTTTCTGGCCGTTCCGCTTAGTAGAAATCATGGCATAGCGGCGGGATTTGAACAGCCAAAAACATACTACATGCGAGATATAAAATAGGCTGTTTCACCCGCGCACTTTAAAGCGATTCAAACTCCCAGAAAATCCGAAGAAAAGGCATATGTCCGACGACTCCCACGGAAGAGAGAAGGTCCGACAGGAGCCATGGATGGCGGGTCGGACGACCGAAGGAAGGAGTTATGCCTTTTCCGGATTTTCTGGTTCTTCTCCTGAGCTTTATCAGCGCGGCGGTTCTTTCTTTGCTTACTTTCTTTCTGCCCGCTCAGAAAGAAAGTAAGTAAGAGTGTATTTACAGGTTATTTAACTCTTGAAGGTTTCTAGAAATATCCGCAATTATTGTTCTACATGATAATAGTTTTAAAAACCACCTTTATTTCTTCTGGCGGTGGTCCTGGAAAAATCGTTTATCGAGATTCGCTTCGTCGACCTGACGGTAAAACTCTTTTTCGGAGAAGTCCATCCTGTAATTCTCGCAATAGTTCTTTAGAATCTCGTATGCCGAGTTGACCTTCGCCGAACGGCTCTCCGCTTCATCGGGAATCAGTTCGGAGACGTCCGGGTGCAATGCCTTCATCAAATCCTTATACCGCTTACTGATCTTTTTATAGGACGCCGGGATTGTAATTCCGAAAACATCTTTCGCCTTCGCAAACTCTTCGTAAGTCAAGAATAAACTCCTGTTGTGAGATATTTGTCATATATCTTTAATAATAAAATATTATGCAAATCCCTTGACATAACGCGTAATTTTGCATAAGATTATTATGCAAAAAAAACGATATCGCACCTCCGCTAGCAGGCAAGTTCTTTTAGGAATATGCCTGCTAGTACTATTTTCAGGCATATCGTATATTCTTCCTTAGAACTATTTCCCCGCCCGCTTTTTTAACGGGATATCCAGACAGATCATGCAGATATCGTCGTCAAACCGATCCGAGTTCCTGAAATCCATCAACCGCTGAACAAGCCGTTCGATGAAGATCGGCACCGGCATCGGGAAAAGCTCGATCAGCACCGAGTTCAGGTAAGCCGTACCGAACTCTTCTGGATTTGTCCGGTTGTCCCGGATCGATACCGTCTCGGTCAGGCCGTCGGTGCAGAAAACCAGCTTCGAGCCTTCCTCGACCGCGAGCTTCTGGTTGATATACTTCCTATCGCCCTCTTTTATCTCCCTGCTGCTGAGCACACCCAAAGGCACCCCTTTTTTATCCTCGCCGATCGCCGTCACAGAGTCCTTCCGGATCAATAACGGCGGCAGATGCCCGGCGTTCGCGTAAATAAATTCCTTCTGTTCCGGGCGATAAATCCCATAAAACGCGGTGATGAAATTCCCGCCCGTGAAGCCGTAGAGGAAGTCGTTCATCAGGTAGAGGAACTCCGCCGGGTCGCTCAGTTCCATGGAGAACTGGAGAGTGACGCTTTTAATCATCGAGGTGATGAGAGCGGCGGGGACTCCGTGGCCCGATACGTCGCTCAGGAATATCCCGATTCCGCCGTCGGGATAACGCACCATATCGAAGAAATCGCCGCCCACTTCTTCCATCGGATGATAGTAGAACGCGATATCCGGAGACGGCGAGGCCTTCGGGATGAACTGCATCTGGATCGCCCTCGCGAGCGACAGCTCGTGCTCGTATATCTCGTTGCGGATTTTCAGCTTGTTCTTCTCGGTCTCCAGTTCGGCGTAGGTGTTCTTCAGCTCGTCCTGCGCTTTTTTGCGTTCGGCGACCTCTTTCTTCAGCGCTTTCATCTCACGGATATCGTGCGCGACGATCACGAAACCGGCGTTATCGCCCAGGTTGTCCTTGACAACCGTGGCGTAGAGCGATACCGGGATCAGTTCATGCTTGCGCGACACAAGATGAAGCTCGTTAGTGAACGGGATATACTGCTCACGGATTTTCAGGATCAGGCGGAAAAACTGGTCTTTCTCATGTACGAGCGGCGAAAACTGTTTTCCGATCAGGTCTTTCTGCGTATAGCCTAAAAGCTCTTCCGCGCGCGGATTAGTCTTGAGGACATTTCCCTGCGGATCGACAAGGATCAGGATGTCCATCATCTTCGATGTGATCTCGTCCGTGACGATCTCCGGCGTCAGGTTCATCAGCCTGTACCGGATGATCGATATCCATATCCCGAACGCCCATACCCCGAAGAAGATATGCCCGAGCGGCGGGATGTCCCACCCGAGCGCCGACGAGAAGTAGTTCGACAGAAAGGTCAAAACCGTGCTGATCAGGATAGTGACGATCATAATAACGGTCTGGATGCGGATCTTCACGCTGTTCCTGTTCTGACGGAGCCACCGCAGGAGCATGACGATACCCGTGACCGCGAACGACAACTGGAAGAGGTTATACGCGATCACCCACGGATCGGACGAGTTGACCAGTTCCTTCCACCCGTATGAAGCGGGGATAAAGCCGTAGGCGTAGAGTGCCCCGGATAGCGAGAGGGAGAGGAAGATCATTCCGGGGATGTAGAACAGCACCGGCAGGAGGATATGGAACTTGCGGGGACGTTTCCGTGTGAGGACGAACCAGAGATGAAATCCGGCCGCCGAGGCGAGATTCCAGCCGACCGCCGAGAAGCGGTACCATGACAAAACCTCGGCCATATCCGCCGCGGAGAAGATAAACGTGTATCCGAGCGCCCATGCGGCAAGGAGGAGGGAGAACACGGCGAATATCTGATTCGCGCGGTTTTTCCATCCGCGGAACAGAGCGAAAATAGAAAGAAACAAGTAGAAGATCACGAAGGTGAAGGATAGAAGCGATAACAGCAGTTTCATTCGCGCCCCTCGTTCGGCTATATTTTAACATATAACCGACCCGAGTCAAACAAAAAACGAAGGGTTTGCGGAGTTATTTTTTACTTTGTATGACACGCAGGGAGAGCCTGTGCTCGAACTTCTTTGTGAGGAAATCTTCGCCGAATTGCTTTTTCATCTCGGCCTCGATCTCCCGCATAATCGCGTCGTGAGCGTTCCTGTCTATCCGAATCTGCGAGGAACGGGTGGCGTCGCCGATCTGCCGCCATGATCGCGCGATCAAGTCGGGTTCGTCGAAATGTAGGCGGGAATCGTCGATAGCGCGGTAGTTCCCGAAAACCTTTTCCAGCCCCGGCAGAAAATCGTCCCTGCCCCATCCGGGGGACTTGACGAGGCCGATTTTGCGCTCGTCCGCAAGCTTGTTGTAGAGTGAGTCCATCACTGAGGACGGGCTTTTTCCGGCGTCGTGGAACTCCGGGGTCTGTGTGAGGAACGAGCCGCCGGGTTTCAGGACGCGCCAGATCTCAGATGCCGCCTTTTCCGCATCCTTGATCAGGTGCAGGACGTGGAACGCCGTCACTATATCGAACATATTGTCCGGGAACGGCAGGTCGAGGGCGTTACCGCGGATAGGGACGATATTTTTTATCTTTTCACTTTCGGCCTTGGCGATAAGGAGCTTCAGCATTCCTTCGGAGATGTCGCATGCGTAAACCGTTTCCGCGAATTTCGCGAACCGGACGCTGAAAATGCCCGTACCCGCTCCGAGGTCGAGGATGAGCGGTTTCGGCGGCATCATCTCGCGCAGGACTTCCGTCAGGCGGTCGAGAAGGAGCGGGTTGCCGTAACGGGTGTCGTCGTAGTCGGCGGCGATAGTATCGAATCCGATGTACTCCAGCCCGTCCGCGCCCTCGGCGATATTCGGGGCGTCTGTCAGGCGCAGGATACCGTCGCGATGCTCGTAGACAATCCCGCAAGCCCCGCAGACATAAGTTCCATCGAGAGTCTGTTTACATTGGGGGCAATAGATGTCCGGCATAGGATTCTCCTTGAAGAATATTCTATCGTGTAAAATATTTCCTTGCAAATATGTCACCGGAATGCGGTTTTTGCGTATCAAACATATAAAAAAAGAGGGGGTGACAAATGATCGAATCTGAAGATAGTCGGACGAAGAGGAAGGAATTTCTCACGTTATTTATTATTTCCGTCGTGACGGCTGCGTTGTTTACGTTATTCAGCTTCGTAAGCACGGAGTTGAGCACGGGGGTGTTTGTCTGCCGGATACTCGACGTTTTTTCGAGCCTGATCTTTTCCGGCACATGTGTCTATCTGCTTGTCCGGCACCCGGAAAAACGGTTCCTATGGCTTTTCGGAATCGCGGGTCTGCTGATCGCAATACTCCTGTATCTCAGTCCATGTTTCTACATGTACCAAAACCAGACCGACGGTTTCAGACAGTTTTACCTAATCGGGATTTACCTGTATCTCATCGGAATGATCTATACCGGGGCCGGGAAAGACCGGACCGCGGAGTGGAAAAACTACCTGAAAGCCGCGTCGAACGGGATGATTGTCATCACGTTCCTGTTCGCGGTGATCTATTTGTTATTCCACGTCGCGGGAGAAGTATTCGCTTCGCCGTATGAAAGAGAGCTGGTGCGTTTCACCCTTCCGCTTCTGATGCTCTGCTTTATTGCTTACGGCGTCATCGATCAGGTGAACCGGAATCCGGGCGCGTTCGGAGAGCTCTCGTTTCTGCTGTCGAAGGTACTGATTCCTATCCTGCTTGCGGTTTCGGCGGGTTTTACAGTCATGGCGGCAGGAGGGGATGTGCACCGGATTTGCCTGGACAATGAAGCCGCACTGTGCGCACAGATATCGGGTTTCCTTGTTCTGCTGGCGAATATATTTTACCTGACAGGGGAGCGCGATGAGAATAAGCCCGGTGTATTCGACTATTTCGCCGCCGCGATGAATCTCTTCGCGGTGCCGTTTCAATTTCTCTTCGTGTTCATGCAGTACTCGCGGATGTTCAACTTCGGTGTTACCGCGAATCGACTGATTTATTGCCTGAACGGGACGGCGCTGATCGTCCATTTTTGTCTGACCGCCGTGTCCTACATTCTGTTTTTTCTCCGGAAAAAGCCTTACGGTTCGGTCAGGGAAACGGTGTGGCGGTACCTGATCGTCTACGCGGTCATCGGGGTGTTCGCCGCTGGAATTCTACCGTTAATTAGGCTTTAGTCATATCGTTAACTCATTACCCGGTAAGGCGTTTTTTGGCAAAAAATTATTTTTTTCTACGCTTGATATTTCTGAAAATTGCTTTATAATTTATAATGTAAATGTGTAAAAGAGGGGACTGCAAAGGCGTAATAGGGATGGACGATACTGAAACCGGCCGAGATATTCCGTATCCGTTTTGCTCGATTCCCCATACACATTTCACTTTAACACTGCTACCCCGAATGTCCATAGGAGGAATATAAATGGCTAGAGACGATTATAAGCGCACGGAAATTAACGGTATTAAATACTACGGGAAGCACCTGATGCTGACCGCCGTCGCGTGTAACGAGAACCTTCTCAGTATCGAGAAGCTTTCGATGTTTGTGAAGGAAATGATCCCCAAGATCGATATGGTTTCCTTCGGCGATCTGGTAATCCACCGTTTCGGCGAGGGCAAGGAAGTCGGTATCTCCGCCGTGCAGTTAATTGTGACGAGCGCGATCACGATCCACACCAACGACGGAGCGCGCGATATGTACCTCGACGTTTTCAGCTGCAAGTGGTACGATGAAAATATTATCGTAGATATGGTAAAGGAGTTTTTCGCTCCAGAAAGTATGCACGTTGCAAACGTATTAAGGAGGTAAAAGAAATGTCGGAAGACATGCAATCGAACCGATTTTACCCGGAAGACATGGATCCTTTCCCGAACGAACCCACGCGGGAAAAGTTCAGAATTGTAAAAACTGACGACAAGGGCGAAGGTATCGTAGCGCTCGTCAGCTTTCATCCCGGGGAAATAGCTTTCCGGTTTCAGGGTGAAGTCAGGACTGAAATGACCTTGTTTACCCTGCAAATCGAGCCCGGACTGCATCTTCACGATCCCCATTTTATGGGGAAGGTTCTTCATAGCTGCGACCCGAATCTGTCCTGTAATATGAGGACACTGACCTTTACCGTGCTCCGAGACATTCACCCGGGGGACTATCTCACAATGGACTACGAAGAGACCGAAGATGAACTGTGGCGTTTCTTCGATTGCCAGTGCGGCTCTCCGAAATGCAAAGGGGTGATAATGGGCAAAAAGTACCGCCAACAGATTGCATCTGAAAAACAGGCCGTATTAGCGGAATAACAAAATCAACAGAGAGCGTGAGAGTATCACGCTCTCTTTCTTTGCCCCGGATATTTGACAACTATGGAAGAAATTGTATAATTAAGGGCTGTAAAGCGATGGGGGAGGCTCTATGCCGAATTATCGTCTGATTACCCGCAGCGACTTCGACGGTCTTGTCTGCGCGATCCTTTTTAAAGAACTCGACATGATCGACCGGATTCTGTTTGTCCACCCGAAGGACATGCAGGACGGTAAGGTCGAAGTGGCGCCCGACGATATCGCGACCAATCTGCCGTATGTCCCGGGGCTCTTTCTCGCGTTCGACCATCACCTGAGCGAGACCCTCCGTATCGCCGGGCATCCCGCAAACCATATCATCGATCCTAACGCCCCGTCGGCGTCGCGCGTGGTCTACGAGTACTACGGCGGGAAGAAACGCTTCCCGCATGTCTCGGACGAGCTTATGGACGCTGTCGACAAGTCCGACTCCGGCCAATTCACCCAGCAGGAAGTCCTTTATCCCAAGAAATGGGTGCTCCTGAACTTTATCATGGATCCCCGTACAGGCCTCGGGCGTTTCAAGAATTTCCGCATCTCCAATTACGACCTCATGATGACCCTGATCGAGCATTGCCGGAACCACGGGATTGAAGAAATCCTCCAGCTCCCCGATGTCGAGGAGCGGATCGAACTTTACTTCGAACAGGAAGAGAAGTTCAAGGAACAGATTCGCCGCTGTTCCACATTGAAAGATAACCTCGTCATCCTCGATCTCCGCGACGAATCGATTATCTACGCCGGGAACCGTTTCATGATCTACGCCCTCTACCCGATCGTCAATATCTCGATGCATGTCATGAAGGGCAAGATGGGTCAGAACACGGTATTCGCGGTGGGGAAATCGATTTTCAACCGGACGTCTCGCACCGATATCGGCAAGCTGATGCTGAAGTACGGCGGCGGCGGCCATGCAAACGCCGGAACCTGCCAGGTCGATAACGATGTCACCGATAAGGTGATGAACGAACTGATCGACTCGATCACCCAAGACGGATAAAACACCGATCCGGTCTAAAACCGATTTTCAGAATACCCCCGTATTCCGTTACTATTCATTTTCCGAATCGTATTAATATGAAACCGTTAACGGAGGGCGATCATGAAAAAAGATGTTTTTACCATAAAACCCGAAACCCAAATCTCGAAGTACCGCATGAAATCCGCGAAATCGCTGAAAAATCTAACCGCGGCTGTGATCGCCGCCGGGTTGCTCATGATACTGGGAAACGGTCTTAACGGGCAGTCCGAACCGGAAATGGGGATTGTCGCATATAACCCGCAGATAAACACGGTTAAGGAATTTCAGGAAATCGCCAAGCCGATCATGGAATCCCACTTCATTCAAAAAATCACGAAGGATGTCCCGGTAACGATCCAGTCCAAAAAGGGCGAGGTGAAGTTTACCGCCGAGCTGTACAACAAGGATAAAAAGATCGCCGTCGAATGGGTGAATTACGACCCCAAGAAAATCGGTGCGGGTGATAACAAGTATCTCGATTCCAAAGAAATCTCATCGATCTCCAACTACCATTGCGGAAACGAGTTTGTCATCCTGATCTACGGGAAGGACTACGAGAGCGTTCAGCAGGAATTCGATACATATTTCGAATGGTACAAAAAGGAATATTCGGTAAAAAAGCCCGTGAAGGATTAAGATACCTATCATCTCATCCATCCTTTTCTTTTAACACTACTTTGCTTACCCATGTGGCGCGAAACCGACCGGATCGAAGATAATTCCCGGCATTTTCCCCCATCCTTAGACATTTTCACGGAAATCCGTTAAAATATACCGCGTTAATGCCGTACAGGAGAGGAAAATGACAAGAGACATCGATATGGTCCGGAAGTTTTACGCGGGTCTGCGCGATAAGGTCGAAGGCGCGAAGAAGGCGCTCGGGCGTCCGTTGACGCTGACCGAAAAAATCCTTTACTCCCATCTCGCGGAGAAACCGAAGGGCGAACTCAAGCGAGGGTCGGACTACGCCCTGCTCAATCCCGACCGTGTGGCGATGCAGGACGTGACCGGACAGATGGCGCTTTTACAGTTTATGACCGCCGGGCTGAAGAAGACCGCTGTGCCCGCAACTGTTCACGCAGACCACCTGGTCGAGGCGTGCTACGGCGCGCGCGAAGACCTCCGCAACGCGCTCGATAACAATAAAGAAGTCTATTCCTTCCTCGAAAGCATCACAGCGAAATACGGGATCGGGTACTGGAAGCCCGGAGCCGGGATCATTCACCAGATCGTGCTCGAGAACTACGCGTTCCCGGGCGGACTGATGATCGGAACCGACTCGCATACCCCGAACGCGGGCGGCCTCGGTATGATGGCCGTGGGTGTCGGGGGCGCGGACGCCGTCGATGTGATGGCGGGGATGCCGTGGGAGCTCCAGATGCCGAAAATCTACGGGGTGCGCCTCAAGGGTAAGCTCCGCGGGTGGACGTCGCCCAAGGATATTATTTTGCACCTGCTCGGTCTCCTGACAGTAGAGGGCGGTACGGGCGCGGTGATGGAATACTTCGGCGAGGGGACGGTGGGTCTCTCTGCTACCGGCAAGGCCACTGTCGCGAACATGGGCGCGGAACTCGGCGCGACCGCTTCGTTGTTCCCGTTCGATAACAAGCACACCGAGTACCTCAACGTCACCGGGCGCAAGGATGTCGCGTTGATGGCGAACGGCCTCGCGGACTGTCTTGCCGCCGACTCGCAGATTTACCAGAACCCTGAGAAGTATTACGATAAAGTGATCGAGATTGACCTCGGTACGCTCGAACCCTATCTCAACGGGCCGTTCACGCCGGACAAGGCGTGGCCGATCTCCAAGATGAAGGACGCGGTGAAGGAAAACGATTATCCCGCGCAGTTATCCGCCGCGCTCCTCGGGAGCTGTACCAACGCGAGCTACGAGGATATCGATAAAGCGGCGCAGATCGCGAAACAGGTGCTAGACAAGGGGCAGAAAGCTCGTTCGAAGTTCTATATCTCTCCCGGTTCGGACAGTGTCCGCGCGACGGTCGAGAAGGAGGGACAGCTCGCTATCCTGAAGAACTTCGGCGCGACTATCCTCGCCAACGCCTGCGGGCCGTGTATCGGGATGTGGAACCGAAAGGACATGCCGATGGGGATGGCGAACACGATCGTGACGTCGTTCAACCGGAATTTCAAGAAACGCGCCGACGGCAATCCCGCGACCTACGCGTTCGTCTCCACCCCGGAGATACTGACCGCGATGGCGGCGGCCGGGACGCTCACCTTTGACCCAACGAAAGATAAAATATCCATCCGATACGGCGAAGAGGGCTTTATGCTCGTCCCGCCCGTTCCGCGCGAGACCCCTGCGAAGTTCGAAGCCGCCGAGATCGGCCTGATCGAACCCCCTGCCGACGGTTCGGGGATCGAGGTTAAGATCGATCCGTCGAGCGAAAGGCTCCAGATGCTCGAGCAGTTTCCTGTCTGGGACGGAAAGGACATTGTCGACGCGCCGGTGCTGATGAAGATCAAGGGAAAATGTACGACAGACCATATCTCGCCCGCCGGGGAATGGCTCAAGTATAGAGGACATTTGCGGAATATCTCGCGGAATATGTACCTCGGCGCCGTGAACTCGTTCACGGGCGAAGCGGGCAAGACGAAGAGCGTCCTGTCCGGCAAGGAAGGTACTCCCGCCGAGATCGCGGGCGAGTACAAGGAAAACGGGATCGGATGGGTGGTGATCGGCGACTCGAATATCGGCGAGGGCTCGTCGCGCGAGCACGCCGCGATGGAACCGCGTTACCTCGGGTGTCTGGCCGTGATCGCGAGGAGTTTCGCCCGGATCCATGAGACCAACTTGAAGAAGCAGGGCATCCTCGCGCTGACATTCGCGGACACAGCCGATTACGATAGAATACAGGAAGGCGACCGTCTGAGTATCCCGGGGCTGAACACGCTTGCGCCCGGACGGCAGTTGACCCTCGAAATCGCGCATTCCGGCGGCGGAAAGGAAACCGTGACGCTCAACCACACGTTCAGCGCGAACCAGATCGAATGGTTCAAGGCGGGGAGCGCGCTCAATTTGATCGCGAAAGCGGCGAAATAACGCGTGTTTTCTTGTGTTTTCGGGGAATAGTTCTATAATATAGTCGATATAATGATGTTCCGTTAGGGGTGCCCGGAAGGGCTGAGAGCATACCCTTAAACCTGATCCGGTTCGTACCGGCGGAGGGAAACGGTTTTGATAAAAAACCACGACCGGCGCCAGCCGGTTTTTTTTATCGGATAATTGATGAAAGAACCGTAAAAGTTTTTTCGGAGGGGCTATGATATCTGTCAGGATAAACGGCGAACAGAAAACGATAGAGCAGTCGAATGTCGCGGAACTAATCGAAGCGCTCGGCTATGCTCCCGATAAGGTCGCCGTGGAGTGCAATATGGTGATTCTCGGCAGGAATCTCTGGAGCGGGACAACTCTCCGTGACGGAGATATCCTCGAGATTATCGGTTTCGTCGGAGGCGGATAAATGGACGACATACTTAGGATTGGCGGAAAGGAATTCCGCTCACGTTTTTTCCTCGGAACGGGCAAGTTTTCGAGTTCGAAGCTGATTCCCGACGCGGTACGCGCGAGCGGGAGCGAGCTTGTGACAGTCGCGGTGCGCCGTGTGGACCCGTCCGCCAAAGAGGAAAACATGCTGAACTTCATCCCGCAGGGGGTGACTGTGATGGCAAACACGTCGGGCGCGCGTAACGCTCTCGAAGCGGTGCGCATCGCGAGGATATCGCGCGAGCTCGGTTGCGGGAACTTTGTTAAGATCGAAGTGATCCGCGATAACAAGTACCTTTTCCCCGACAACGAGGAGACTCTCGCGGCGACAAAAACGCTCGCGGCGGAGGGTTTTGTGGTGATGCCGTACATCCTGCCCGACCCCGTCCTCTGCAGGAAGCTCGAGGACGCCGGGGCGGCGAGTGTGATGCCGCTCGGGTCGCCTATCGGGACGAACAAGGGGATCAGGACGCGCGAACTGATCGAGATCATAATCGAGAACTCGAACGTGCCGGTAGTGGTGGACGCCGGGATCGGACTGCCCTCGCACGCCGCCGAGGCGATGGAAATGGGTGCGGACGCTGTGCTGGTGAACACAGCTGTGGCGACCGCCGAAAATCCCGTCCTGATCGCGGAAGCGTTCGCGCTGGGTGTCCGCGCGGGACGGCTCGCGTTTCTGGCGAACGCCCGCAGCCCGTTGAACGAAGCCTCCCCGAGTTCGCCGTTAACGGGTTTTCTGGGCGACGCTGACGGGTATTAGAAGCGGTACTGTAGACCCATGAGACTTTTCTGTAGATATGCTATAGTTCGACTTACTCACTATGACAAAAGTGAAAATCGGTCAAATAATTGGAATAAATCCGTCATGGTGAGTTTACCGAATCATGATGGGTAAAATAACATAGGAATAGTTTAAAAATTATGATGATTTAAGAAAACCTATGAGTTCATTCTTACTTTCTTTCTGAGCGGGCAGAAAGAAAGTAAGCAAAGAAATACCCGCCGCGCTAATAAAGCTTAGGAGAAGAGCCGGAAAATCCAGAAAAGACATAACTCCTCCCTTCGGTCGTCGGACAAATGCCTTTTCTTTGGATTTTCCGGGGGTTTAAAGCGCTTTAGAGTGCGCGGACAAAACAGCCAACTTCAATCATGTAGTTATGACTTCGGCTGTTCGAACCCCACCGCTATGCCATGACTTCTACAAAGCGGAACGGCCAGAAACGCCGATGTTCGAAGCGCGACTTTCTAACGCTTCTTTTGGTGGTTAACCGCGAGTTTCGGCGTTTCCCGTTTCGCGCCCCTCTTCTTTGGAATGGCATCAGGCGGGGAACCTCTTTCTTTGGTTCTTTCTTTCTGGGTTTGAAGAAAGAAAGAACAGATGGTTTTACATCCATGGAAAGTTTATAAAATTACCTATATTTTAGATGAGCTGAGGAAGACGATGGAGTAGAAATGAAAATCTTAGAACAGATAAAATCTTGGAACAGGTACGATTTTACTGGCGCGGCGGCAAAGATGACCGGGCGCGATGTCGAACACGCGCTTTCCGCCGAACGGGTGGACGAACAGGGACTGCTCGCGCTTCTCTCCCCCGCCGCGCGGGATTACTTCGAGCCGATGGCGGTGAAGGCCCGCGATATCACCCTGCGCCATTTCGGCAGGACGATCCAGCTTTATATCCCCCTCTACCTTGCGAACTACTGCTCGAACTCGTGCACCTACTGTGGATTCAGCGCGAAGAACAAGATCGGCAGATCGAAGCTGACTATGGACGAGATCGAGGGTAACGCGGCCGAGATCGCAAAGACGGGGATGAAGCATATTCTGATTCTGACCGGTGAATCCCGCGCCGAAAGCCCGCCGGAATACATTATCGACGCAGTGAAGATACTGCGGAAGTATTTCGTTTCGGTGTCGATCGAGGTTTACCCGATGGAGACGGACGAGTACCGGATGCTGAAAGACGCCGGAGTGGACGGGTTGACGATCTACCAGGAAACCTACGACCCGGGAGTCTATTCCGAGGTGCATCCGGCGGGGAAAAAACGCGATTACGCGTACCGGCTGGGCACTCCCGCGCGCGGCGCGGAAGCGGGATTCCGGTGGGTGAATATCGGGGCGCTCTACGGGCTTGCCGAACCCGCGAAAGAATCGTTCATGTCCGCCCTCCATGCGAAATATCTCCAGAATAAATACATCGATACTGAAATCAGTCTATCGTTGCCCCGGATGAACGAGGCTGAGGGCGGCTATCATGCGAAATATACCCTCGACGACCGCGATTATGTAAAGACGATGCTCGCGTTCAGGATATTTCTCCCGCGCGCGGGGATAACCCTGTCCACACGTGAACGCGCGGAGTTCCGCGACAGGCTTCTCCCGCTCGGTATCACCCGGATTTCCGCCGGGTCGATGACCACGGTCGGGGGGTATGACGTTCAGAGCGCGGACGTGCCGCAGTTCGAGGTCTCCGATTGCCGGAGCGTGGACGAAGTGGTGAAGGCAATCGCGGAGAACGGCTACGAACCGGTATTCCAGGATTGGGTAGCAATATGAAGGTGGGGATAGCCGGAGCGGGCGGGCTTGGGAGCAATATCGCGATGCATCTCGTCCGCGCGGGGGTGTCCGGCATCGTGATCGCGGACTTCGATGTGGTGGAGGAAAGCAACCTGAACCGTCAATTTTACTTCCGCGACCAGATCGGGATGAAAAAAACCGACGCGATCATAATCAACCTGAAACGCATCGATCCCGGCGCGGATATTACCGCAGTCGATATTAAGCTGGATAGCGATAATATCGCGGGGGTGTTCGCGGAGTGCGGGATTGTCGCGGAAGCGTTCGATAAGGCGGACTGCAAGGCGATGCTGCTGAACGCGCTGGGCGGCGCCGGGAAGAAGATAGTCGCCGCGTCGGGGGTCGCGGGGCTACATACCGACGGGATACGGACGCGGCGGTTCGGGGAAAACATTAAAATTATCGGGGATTTTGTCTCGGATAACACGCAAAAGCCGCTCTACTCCGCGAAGGTCGGGACGGCGGCCGCGATGATGTCCGGAATTATCCTCGAATGGATGGGGTACGCTGATGAAAAATAAAATTTTACCGCACGGGGTTTACACGATCACGGCGGAACAATATTCCGGCGGGCGGAAAAATACCGAAGTCGCGCTGGCGATGGCCGTGGGCGGGGCGAAGGTGCTCCAATACCGGCAGAAGGCCGGGAAAACCCCGCGCGAGATGCTCGAGGAATGCCGCGAAATCCGCAAAATAACCCGCGATTACGGGGTGATCTTCATAGTAAACGACTATATCGATATCGCGATACTTTCCGACGCGGACGGGATTCATATCGGGCAGGACGATCTCCCGCTGAGCGAGGTGCGCAGGCTCGCGCCGGAGATGATAATCGGGGTTTCCACCCATTCGCCGGAACAGGCGCAGGCCGCTTTGCGCGAGGGCGCGGACTATATCGG
>Ga0154538_133_pt2 | contig 20999 bp, 14 predicted proteins | sample RifGroF1_FD_105681 | JGI IMG/M metagenome (GOLD analysis project Ga0154538, IMG submission 105681) | Spirochaetes bacterium GWF1_51_8 | reverse complement strand
GTTCGCTTGTCTCCTACTCCGAAGGAGAAGGCAGGCAGGCTCACCATGACAGTACCGGCCTCATCTCAGAAAGCGATATCTATAACCGATTGCCTCGCTCCGCTCGCAATGACAATGCAGGTTCGTCAATACACCCCTTTGGGCGCGGCAGTTCATTTAATATCAAATAGGCTTATTTTCAAATTATGTTGCCTTCTTCCTCGAAACGATCCCGTCCCAGATCAGCTTGAATATCGAAGTCACAAGCGACAGTCCCGCGATCACGCCCCACACCATCCCGTCGTAGATCGGCAGGGTCTTGAACACGAGGTTCAGCGGCGGAACGAACACGATCGCCGCGATCATCGCCATGGTCACGACAAAGAACGATTTCAGCAGTTTGTTGGGCGCGGCAAAACGTCTGACGAGACGGCCTTCACGGAGCACGAACACGTAAATCTGCGGCGAGAGCAGGGTGATCGCGAACGCCACTGTACCGGCGAGGATCAGTCTCGCTTCCTGGAATTTGTCCGCCGCTTCCTGCGGGACGAACGACGCGAACGAGGTGACCGCCGCGATATTCTCGGGCGTGAGGTAGTTGTACATCAGCACATACCCTGCGGTGATCGCCGCCCCGAACACAAACCCTTCTATAATCATACGGATACGTTCCGTGCGGTTGATGATCGGCTCGGAGAGCTTCGCGGGCTTCTTCTCCATGATGGTATCGTCGGCGGAGTCGGTCGAGATGCCGACACCCGGGAACGACTCCATGACCACGTTGGAGAAAAGGAGCTGTACGGGGAATAACGCGCTTCCGCCGAGCACGAAGAGCGGTACGGCGAGAATAGCCGCGACTTTACCGAGGTTGTTCGTGATTAGGTAGCGCACGAGCTTCTTCAGGTTCTGGTAGATCACCCGCCCCTCGCGGATCGCCTTGACGATGGTCGAGAAGTTGTCGTCGGTCAGGATGATATCCGCCGCTTCCTGCGACACCTGCGTCCCCGCGCGTCCCATCGCGATACCGACATCGGACCTCTTCAGGGCCGGGGCGTCGTTGACACCGTCTCCCGTCATCGCGACGATATGGTCTTTATTCTTGAGTTGTTCGACTATTTTCAGTTTATCGAGCGGGGCCACGCGCGAGTAGACACGGAGATACTCCACCTTGGCGGCAAGTTCTTCCGGGGTCAGGTTCTCGAACTCGCGTCCTTCTATCGCCTGCTCGATATCTTCGGCGATCCCGACGCTCTGCGCGATGGAAAATCCGGTCTTCTTGCTGTCGCCCGTAATCATCACCACGCCGATATTCGCGCCCCTTGCTTCCGCGATCACCTGCTTTACTTCGTCCTTCGGCGGATCGTAGATCATCGCCGCGCCGAGGAAAATACCGTCCTTCACCGCATCGTGATCGAGCTTCTTCAATGCCGTCCCGGCCTTCTTCTTCATGAAGCCGATCAGGCGGTAGCCTTGTTCCGAACGGGACGACAGGTCGTGCAGGATGCGTTCACGGTCGCCTGCGTCGAGGTCCTTTACTTCGTCCTTTATCATGATCTTCCCGCAGAGTTCGAGCACCTTATCGGGCGCGCCCTTGGTATAGATACCCCGGTCGCCGTGCGCGTCCTCGAGCAGGATGGCGGAGTACATGATATCCGACGAGAACGGGATGCGGTCGATTTCCCTGTATGTGTCGAACTGCGAGGGTTTGAACCCGGAGAGAATGCCCGCCTTGATCAGGGAGGTCTCGGTCGGGTCGCCGCTTTCGCTGACTATGTTTCCGTCCTGCTCCGTCACCTGCGCGGTCGAGCATTTGACCGATGTGAGGAAGATGTCGTGGATCGCCTTCATCTCGCCTTCGGACATCAGCCGGAACACATCCGCCATATGGTAAAACTCGTTATCGAGATAGTATTCTTTGACAGTCATCTTATGCTGGGTGATCGTCCCGGTCTTATCGGTGCAGATATAATCCACGTTACCGAGCGTCTCGACCGAGGAGAGCTTCTTGACGATGACCGAGTTGCGGGCGAGCCGTTCCACCGCGAGGGAAAGGGCTATCGTGATCGACGCGGGAAGCCCTTCGGGGAACACCGCCACCATGACGCTGATCGCGGTCAGGAGAGGAAGCTCGATCATTTTCAGGAAGAGCTGCCAGTCGGACGGGATACCCGCCGCGAGACGGGGGATACCGGTCAGGATCAGGACTACGAACGCGGAAATGGCCGCGAGGATCACAAGGTATTTGATCTCCTTATCGAGCTTGATCTGAAGCGGAGTCCGTTCATCCTCGGCGCTCTGGATATTCTTCGCGATCTTACCCATTTCGGTAAACGATCCGGTCTTCACCACGACCGCCTTGCCATGCCCGTTGAGAACCTTGCTCCCGCTGAACAGCATATTCCGCATCTCGTACAGCCGGAGGCTGTCGCCGGGAATGGGCTTGATCTCTTTATTGATAGGCTCGCTTTCACCGGTGAGATGGGCCTCGTCGACCAGCATCCCGGACGCCTCGATGATGCGGGCGTCGGCGGGGATGATATCTCCCGACTCGAAAACGATGACGTCGCCCGGCACGATGAACTTCGAGGCGATCGTCTCTATATTTCCTTCACGGACGACGCGGAATTGAGGGGAGAGGATTTTTCTCAGGGCATCGACCGCTTTTTCGGCCTTGCCGTCCTGGATCAAACTGATAATCGTATTGATGAGTACCACCCCGAGAATGGCGCATCCTTCGATCACGTCGCCGATCAGGAACGAGAACACTGTGGCGACAAAAAGGATGATCACCATCGGCTCGGTGAAGCTCGCCCAGAGCTTCTGCCAGATCGTAACCTTTTTTACCTCGCCGAACTCGTTCGTCCCGTACTTATCGAGAAGCTGGTCGGCCTGTTCCATCGTCAGCCCGTTGATAGAGCTCCGAAGTTTCTTTAACGTGTCCTGCGCGCTTAATCCAGTAAAATCCTGCAATTCCGGCTGCATCTTTTTTTCCTCGCGATTTTATCAAAATTTGAACAATAAATCCGTATTTTTCCAAACTCAACCCTCTCCGGGTATCCCTTCCATCACCCGGCAGAGTGTAGGGATATATTATATTACGCTATGCGGATAATCTCAAGAAGAGAAACCGAGCGAATCGAGACTGTTAGTTCCTCTAACTAAATATTGTAGCATTCCGGGCGATCCTATGTCAAGATTTTTTATTTTCCGCGTTTCAAAATCAATCTATGCTTGCGTTTTATTCCGCGAACGGTTAGAATATAAATCATCGTGAAGGAAAGGGTATGTTGCAGGAATTACTCCAGCTCAAATATGTCGCCATTTTCGAAAGCGCCATTCTTATGACAGCGTTTATCTATCACGGCCACGGGACGGTGTGGCTGAAATTCTTCAATAACGACGACAAAGCCTACCGCCTTCATTTTATTTCGGCGTTCGCGCTCTTCCTCGTCATCCCGCTCGTCACCCTTTTCATCTACGGTAAAAGCCCCGTCGACTTCGGGCTGAAACTCGGCGACTGGCAGACAGGGCTAATCTGGGTCAGCGTCGGATTCGTTGCCGCCGCGATAGTCGCGATCACGACATCGCCGATGCCCGACATGAAAAAGCAGTATCCGTTCTCCAAGAAAGCGATGGAATCCCCGCGCGGGTTCGTGATCTACGAGCTTATGTACCTTTTCTTCTATTATACCGGGTGGGAATTCCTGTTCCGGGGTTTTCTGCTATTCTCGCTCGCGCAGATCGATCCCGTGATGGCGGTTCTCGTGCAGGTCGTCCCGTCCACACTCCTTCATTACAATCATCCCGAGACGGAAACATGGAGCGCGATCCTCGCGGGTGTCGTCTTCGGATATGTCGCATGGACAACCGGATCGATCATCTACCCGTGGCTCATGCACGCGGCTTTCGGGATTTTCACCGATATCGCGATCTATATCCGGTGGAAACGGAAGGCGAAAGATGCGGCTTAACGACGAAGCGGTCAAGAAGGCAATCGCGCAGTACCAGTCAGCCAAGACCGACGACGAACGCAATCGCGCTATAGCGTCATTCCGCAAAGAAACCGATCTCTATATCTACAACTTTCCCCGGATGTCGTACCGCAAGAGCCTCGACTTCTGCTCGGACTTCTTCCTTTACGTCGTCGAACGGCTTGACGGCATCCTGAAGAACTACCCGCTCGACGCGAACATCCAGTTCAAGACATGGTTCAACTATGTGCTGAAGAACCAGGCCGTCAGCTTCATCCGTTACACGCGCCCCGGGGAAAACCCCGTGCTGACAGTGGATAATATAGAAGACTATCCCGGCCCGGAGATATTCACGACCGACCGACCGGATTTCGGCGCGCTCAAGAAAGGCCTCGCTCTCCTTCCCGCGATGGACAGGCTCGCGCTGAAGTTCTACTACCTGCCGGAACTGATCGACGGCGGCGATATACGCGAGGCGTGCCGTGTGTTCGGGATCGCGCCGGGAGCGGCGTTGTCGATCCAGCGCGCATTGATCGCGGCGAACTACGAGGATATCCGCAGGCTCCGTGAAGTCTCCGCCAGGGTGACCGAGCTTAACACAAAGATCGTGCCGTTAAAGTACAGGCTGTATCATGAGAAGGAACTCGGGCTGGGTGAAAAGAACGAGCTCCTCGAGAAGATCGCGCGGATGGAAGCGGCACGGAATAAAGAAATCCGGAAGATCGAACTGCCCGATAAACGGCTCTACCAAGACTTTATCTCGCTCTTCAAGAACATCCGTCTCGCGCAATACCGTCTGGATAACGCCCGGAAACGCCTGAGGTTCGAGATGCTCAAGCTCGCGCGCGCCGAGGGCGGGGAGAACGAAATATGAGCTTTTGCGGAAAATTCGACGAAATCACGATGCTCAGATATATCGACGCCATCGCGGGTCACGGCGGACTCGATAAAGAGACTCTCGCCGCTATCGACGCCCACCTGCTCGAATGTCCGGAGTGCCTGAACGAGGCCGCCGAACTGAACAGGATCGGCGCGGCGGCGGATTCCGCCGAACCGGTGCATCTCTCGCTTAATAGTCCCCAACCCGGTCAGGCGGCGGTTTTTCCCAACGCTTACGCGCGTTTCGTCTCGGCGGTGCCGGTACGCGGCGGAGAAAAGTCCGGCGGCGCCGAAATCTACCGTCTGGATAACCCGGTATGCGAAATACGGATTACGCGGAAGGCCGAGGGATCGTATAAGATCGCGCTCGTTTTCGGGGAACGGTTCACTGAGTATGTCGAACTGCGCTCGCCCGGCGCGCCCGCCCCGCTCTTCCTGAAAAAGCCCGACAGCCGCGAAACGGAAATCCGTTCGGTAGCCCCCGGGAAGTACGGCCTCGCCCTCGGAAAAACAATCCTTTACATCGAACTGCGCGCCTGAAATTTTTCACGAGTTACGCACAGTTTTCGGATAAAAATTTTTCAAAACGCCCGAAAAATACTATAATACTTTTCGCGGCATCTAAACCCGCGATGTAACTTCGGTTTCTGGGGAGAGGAATGTGGAAGAACTTACCGTTTCTATTTTACTAAGAGAAGCTAAGATTTTTTCTGAAAAAGAATCCTCACATAAAGAAGCCGCTCTATTCGGCTCAAATAACGGTAAAGCTATTGGAACTTACTTAGAGCATAAATTTAAAGAAACTTTATCATTGAAATACATATTTTCCAAAGGAAACTCTGCTGAGGGGATTGATTTTCCGGACTTGGGTTTGGATATAAAATCAACAAGTATTGAGCAACCTCAATCATCATGTCCCTATAAGTCTGCATCACAGAAAGTCTTTGGATTGGGATATTCGTTACTAATATTTGTCTATGAAAAAATCGACTTTCATGAAGAGAAGTCATCTACACTAAAAATCCATCATACAGTATTTATTCAAGAAAATCGTACGGCGGATTTTCAATTGACGACTGAAATAAATAAAATTATCGATAATAATGGAAATCATGACGATATCGTTGCTCTTTTGTATGATAAAAACCTTCCGGTCGATGAGATTGCCGCAAAAAAACTCGCTTCTGAAATAATTGAAAAGAAACCCGCTGTTGGTTATCTGACCATTTCCAATGCTCTCCAATGGAGACTGCAATATCAAAGAGTAATCGATAATGCCGGAAAAGTCGAAGGTATAATTAAAGTATGAATAAATTAGATATAATTCAATTCGGGGATTTTCAAACTCCTAAAGAATTGGCTTTATTAATGTGTAATATTCTTCGGAAATATCAGTTTAATCCGAAAACTATCGTTGAACCCACCTGCGGAGTAGGCAATATTTTAACAACCGCTAAATCGACGTTCCCGAAGGCTGAAAAACTGATTGGTATTGAGATTAATCCGGAATATCTTGATTCGTTGAAAGAAAGTATAGATATGGAAAATGTTCATCTTTTTAATCAAAACATTTTTTCTTTTGATTGGAATAGCATAGAAGGTACTATGTCCGATCCTGTTTTATTTATTGGAAATCCGCCGTGGGTTACAAATTCTGGTTTAGGAATGATGGCTAGTAATAACACCCCTGAGAAAACTAATTTTAAAGGTTTAAGAGGAATAGAAGCGATAACCGGAAAAAGCAATTTCGATATCGCCGAATATATTATTATCAATCTCGTCGAAGGGTTTATCGACCGTCAAGCTGTTTTTTCATTCTTATGTAAAACCTCCGTCGCGAGAAGCATTTTTCAATATATCTCTATTAAAAAATTTCCCGTCCGGCTTTGCGAAATGTATGAATTTGATTCTAAGAAATATTTCAATGTCGATGTCAATGCCTGTTTATTCAATATTATCGTTTCCGAAAACGTCGAAGGCGATTTAAAATGCAACGTATATAAAAGTCTGGAAAGTAATGAAATAGTATCGGTATTATGTTTTAGTAAAAACATGCTGATAAATAATCTTATCGAGTTCGAGAGATATTCCGGTTTAATCGGAAAATCCCAATATACTTGGAGAAATGGAATTAAGCACGATAATTCTAAAATAATGGAATTAGAACAAATAAACGGTAAGTATGTTAGTGGAAACAACGAAACCCTCGATATCGAACCCGATCTCATCTATCCTTTATTAAAGAGTTCTGATATTTCAAAATCCGATTATTTTATCAGAAAATTTGTAATTGTAACTCAAAAAGCCGTCGGTCAGGATACCGCTTATATTTCTTCCCATTTTCCGAAAACGTGGCATTACCTAAACAAAAACCGAGAAACCTTTTTATCGAGAAAAAGTTCAATCTATAATAACAAACCCGCTTTTTCCATATTTTCAGTAGGTGATTACACATTCGCGCCTTGGAAAATAGCGATTGCCGGATTGTATAAAAAAATAAAATTCTCGATTATCGGTTCTCTGGGAGATAAACCCGTTTTAGTTGACGATACGTGTAATTTTATACCATGTAACACCGAAGAAGAAGCAATTTTTATTTTAAGTTTATTGGAATCCGAACCTATTATAACCTTATTAAACTCTTTGATTTTTTGGGATTCTAAACGTCCTATTACCACCGGAATTCTCAATTCAATCGATTTGAAAAAAGTTGCAGAATATTTTCATAAAGAAGACTTATTTGTTTATTATTTGCAAAATAATGACTACGTGAAAAAAGTTGATAATCAACCTATTCTTGAGTTTAATTATTAGGTATAAAAGATTTAATATTCGGGGAGAGGAATGGCGAATTATCTCAAATCAATCGAAATCACCGGATTCAAATCGTTCCCGGTAAAATCCCGCATCGAATTTCTCGACGGTATCACGGGCATAGTCGGCCCCAACGGGTGCGGCAAGTCTAACGTGGTCGAGGCGATCAAGTGGGTACTCGGCGAGCAGAGCGCGAAAAGCATGCGCGGCGAGAAGATGGAAGACGTCATTTTCAACGGCACGAAGGAACGCCCGCCGATGGGAATGGCCGATGTCAGCGTCACGTTCAATAACGAGGCGAAATGGCTCCCGATCGAGTTCTCCGAGGTCAGCGTCGCCCGCAGAATATTCCGTTCGGGCGAAGGCCAGTATTATATCAACAAATCCAAGGTCCGTCTCCGCGATATGGTGGAACTCTTCCTCGATACCGGGGTCGGCCGCGACAGTTACGCGATCTTCGAGCAGGGCAAGATCGACCGCCTGCTGTCCGAAAGCCCGCAGGAACGCCGTTTCCTCTTCGAGGAGTTCGCCGGGATATCCAAGTTCAAATTCCGCAAGGAAGAGGCCGAACGCAAGCTCGAAAACTCCCGCCTGAACCTCGAACGCCTGAACGATATCGTGATCGAGCTCGATAAGGAAGTGGAGAGCCTCCGCACTCAGGCCGAGGATGCGAACAAGTACAACTCGCTCCAGAACGAATTGAAGACGCTTGATGCCAAGTTCGCCGCGCTCCGTATCAAAAACATCCGCAAGGAAATAGACGCCCGTATCGAAGAGAAAACCAAGCTCGCGGATAAGCAGAAGGTTCTGTCCGAGACAGTCCGCGACCGTGAGGATGCGATGCTCGCGACCGACGGCGATATCCAGAAGCGCGAGACCGATTTCCATGCGTTCGACGACCAGTTCGCGCAGACCCAGAAGGAGTTCGCCGCCGTCCAGACCCGCCTCGAAAGCAACCGCGAACGTGTCCGTTCGCAAACCGACTGGCTGTCCAGTATGGAAAACCGCATCAAGGAAGACATGGAGCGTCTGACAGTCCTGCAGGGCGAGCTCAAGCAGAAGGAACACGATTCGCTCGGGATCAATGTCGAAAAAGACGAGTCGTCGTCCGCGATGAAGGAAATCCAGTCGCAGATCGACGAGGTCTTCGTGAAGATCAAGTCGCTCGACGAGAAGATTCTCGCGAAGTCGCGCGAGCTCGGTTTCGACAAGATCATCACCAAGGACGATATCGAGCGCCAGCGTCAGGAGATTGTGGCGTTCCGTACCCGCCTCGAAAACTACCGCGTCTCCATCGAGGAGAAGTGGGAAGTCGGGCGCAACTTCGAGACCGAGCGCAAAGAGAAGACCAATCAGCTCGAGATATTCTCGCGCGACGTCGAAACATTCAAAAGCGAACTCGATAAAATTATCAAAGAAATAGACATATCCCTCCAGAAAGAGAAGGATATCCGTCAGGATAACCTGCGCACCGGCGAAGAAATCCGCGAGCTCCAAGTCAGGCTGAAGTCGATGGACAAGGCGATCATGGAGTCGCTCGAACGGCAGTCCGGCGAACTGAAGAAGTTCACCGAACGCAAGCCGATGCTCGACGCCCGCCTCGAGTCGGCGTTATCACGTCTCACCGGCGCGATCGAGTCCGGCGCGAACACCTCGGCCGTCCTCGAGGGTGTGGCCGAACTGAAAACCAATTTCAGCGAATACCGCGCCTACTACGAGAACATCCTCGGCATCCTTTACAGCGACGATGGCGCGTACACCCAGAAGGAAAACATCCAGAACCGGATCGAGGAGCTGACCGGAAAGATCGCCGCAAACGAGCAGGCTCTCGAAGAGACCCGCGCCCGCCTCCGCGACCTCCAGTCCGTGCGTTCCGATATCCAGAGTTCCTACAATAGGAACGAGTTCGAGACCTCGGCGCTCCGCAAGGAGATCGTTAAGCTCGACGACCAGATCACCAACAACCATTCCGCGCTGAAGTTCCTCGAGAGCCAGATCGCGTCCCATTCGGACTCGATCAACAAAAAGGGCACCCTGATCGACTCGATGATCACCATAGTCGAAGAGTACGAGCGCGATATCCAGGAACTGCGTTCCGCGCGCTCCGTTCTCGGCGAGGAGCTCAACGGTAAAAAGGTCGATTTCGCCCGGATCGAGGAACAGTATAAGTCCGTCCGCAACGAATCGGAACGTATCCGCCACCAGATCGGGGATATCGAACGGCACCGTGTCAATTTCGAGAACGACAAGAAGACCACCTTCCAGTCTATCGAGGAGCTAAAGACGAGAATTGGCGAAGACTCGATCTCGGTCGAGAGTTTCAGCCAGAAGATAGAGGCCGGAAGAACCGAACGTGAGAAACGCCTCAAGGAAATAGAACAGCTCAAGACCGCCCGCAAGGCCCTCGAGTTCCAGATTCGCGAGTACAACGAGCAGAACATGAAGCTCGAGAAGCAGATGATGGAGTTCGAGAACGCTATCGGCGAACGCACCGGGACATTGCAGAGTATTGTCGAGAACGCGATGAGCGCTTACGGGATCGACGTGACCGGGATACCGGTCGGCGAGAACGACAATATCGACAGTATCCACGCCGATATCAAGCGTCTGCGTAACGATATCGCCAAGCTCGGCAATGTCAACTTCCTCGCGATCGAACAGTTTCAGGACGCTAAGGAACGCCTCGAGTACCTAATCTCCCAGCGGCTCGATGTCGAAAAGGCGATGGCCGATATCCAGGGCTTGATCGACGAGACGAACGAGAAGTCCGCGGAACAGTTCAGCCGCGCGTTCGAGGACATCCGTGTGGCGTTCAAGAAGATATTCTCGCGCCTGTTCGACGGCGGACGCGCCGACCTGATCCTTCAGGATAAGGAGAACGTCCTCACCTCGGGTATCGACATCATGGCCGAACCGCCGGGCAAGAAGCTCCAGAGTATCTCGCTCCTCTCGGGCGGAGAACGCGCGCTGGTAGCAATCGCGGTCATTTTCGCGATCCTCTACCTCAAGCCGACGCCGTTCGTGATCCTCGACGAGCTGGACGCGCCGTTGGACGACGACAATATCGAGCGTTTCAAGAACCTGCTCGCGGAATTCCGCCAGACAAGCCAGTTCGTGGTCGTGTCGCACTCGAAGTCCACGCTGGAAGTCTGCGACGTCCTCTACGGCGTCACGATGGAAGAACTCGGCGTCTCGAAGGTCATTAACGTCGCGTTCGACGAAGCCCAGATGCTGTTTAAGGACGAAACCCCGGAAAAGTAATCCGGGTCGTTTGGAAATGAGTTTTTTACTTCACCCGCGCTGGTACCTGACTGTATGGAAAAAACCGGCATATGGATGACTTTAAAACCACGGGGTAAATTATGAAAGTGTTTTTTCTGCTCCTTCTCGTCCTCATTTCGGGAAACACAGTCTATGCGGAACAGAAAGCGCAGTCTTTTAAAGAAATGCTCGGTTTAGCCAAGAATGAGTCTTCTCCCGATAAGAAAATCGAATACCTGCAAAGCGCGGCAAAACTCGCTAAAACCGCCGGGGACAAGCAATGGGTCCATTATCAGATCGGGATCACATACGGCGAAGGTCTCGGCGATTTTTACCGCGGATTTATCGAAGTCTCTACGGCTTATCAGCTTGGTTTTACTAATAAAGCTGTTAGTGCATATATAAATAAATATACCCATGATCCTGAGGTGCGTTTCATCGACGGGGACAGCCCGCCGCTTCCCGGCAACCCGAAAATTCCCGCCGGGCAGTTTTCATTTATCCTGATCTCCGATACGCATGTCCTTACCGTTCTGCCCGATTCGAACTATATTCAGCTAAAAAATAAACTCATTGAGAGCGACAGGTTTATTATTATCAACGGCGATCTCGTATCGTCGCCGAAGGATCCCGGTAATTATTTCCGCGCGAAAGAGCTTTTCGACAGTATCGGGTTGCCTTATTACACCTCGATCGGGAATCATGATTCTCATTACGGAGGATGGTTTGAATATAAGCATTCATTCGGGAAATCGCATTATTCCTTTCAGGCCGGCGATTTGCTGGTTATCTGCTTAGATTCCGCAAATGGAAAGCTGGGGAAATCGCAAATGGAATGGCTCAGGGATGTACTGAAATCCAAGAATCCCGGTCCGTGCGTGGTATTCAGCCATTTTCCGCTGATCGGTCAGCCGAACTACATCTTTACCAATCAAACTGACTTTCCGGAAGCGGTTAAGTTGTTTGAAAAATACGAGGTGGATTGGGTTTTCGCGGGACACACACATGCTCATTCTTACGTCCAGACGAACGGTATAAACTATCTCACCTCGCCCGTGTTCTACAGCCAATACGGGAAATATATCCGGATGACATACGATAACGGCAAGCTGGAATACAAATTACTCCCGTTATACCCTTAAAGATATTGCATCGTAGCTGTCCGAATTACAGCGAGAAACATGAAAAAGACGATCGTCTGCCCTGCGGTTTCGATAGGGAATTGCTCTTCTCTCAGCGCTTTGTCCCTCGGCGGGAAAAACATCGGGAGACGCACCCCATAGCTGAAAAAGCAAATCGAGCCCTAATTCCAACAGTCCGCGCTTCATCCGGCGACCCATCCCATATTCTATCCCGGAAAACAATGTAGGGATAAGTTTGACATTATCCCATCATATAGATATATTATACACAATTAAGACATGTCTATAAAGGAGTCAAAATGAATCACCATGAAACGATCACGGAAATGGATGGAAAAACGTTCTATTACAGTTTTCTTTCCGGTTCCAAGAAGCTCATGGAACACCAAAGCGACATCAATAAGATCAACATTTTCCCCGTTCCCGACGCGGACACGGGTACGAACATGGCTTCGACCATGCGTTTTATCATAGACAACACTCAGGCACACGACTCATTCAAAGTGACCGTGGACTCCATCGCGGAAGCGGCGCTCGACGGCGCGCGCGGCAACTCCGGCGTGATCTTCGCCCAGTTCTTCTACGGCCTGAGCCAGAGTATCGGACATGACGCGAAGATAGTCATGAGCAATTTCGCCGCGGCATTGAGGAAAGCGGTCGATTATACCTACGAGGCGATCTCGAAACCCGCCGAGGGCACGATCCTCACCGTCATCAAACGCTGGGTCAATTATATCTCGGAGAACGTTCATAAAACCTTGGACTATGTAAAAATGTTCCGCGATTCCTACGCCGTCGCCCATCACACGATGGAGAACGAACGGATGGACGCGATGCGGAAGGCGAATGTCGTAGATGCGGGCGCGAAGGGCTTCGTGCTCTTCCTCGAGGGGATGAAAGAGTTCCTTCACAAGCGCGACACCCAGGCTCTCGAACACCTCAATCAGGATATCGTCCTTTTAGAGCAGAAGGAAGAAACTCCGCTCGAGATGGGCGAGTTCCGTTACTGCACCGAAGCCCAGCTTCAGGGCGAGGCGCTGGACAAGAACAAGATCCGCGCGCGGATAGAAAAATGGGGCGATTCGCTAGTGGTCGCGGGTTCCGAGAAGAAGGTGCGTATCCATATCCATACCGACAATCCCGCCGAGTTCTTCCAGGATCTCTACGGGTACGGGGATATTGTGTTTCAAAAGGCGGACGATATGCGCCGCCAGTTCGAATCGGCGCATCACCGCAAGGCGAAAATCGCGCTCGTGACCGATTCGGCTTGCGACCTCCCGCAGCAGCTTCTCGACCATTATCAGGTCCATATGCTTCCGATCAATATTCATTTCGGTAAGAACCATTTCCTCGATAAAATTACGATCACCCCGAACCATTTTTACGATCTGGTCGAGGAGAGCCCGGTTTATCCGAGCACCTCCCAGACCAACGAGAGCCTGTTCCTCAGCGCCTACTCGTTCTTAAGCTCGCATTACGACTCCGTGATCTCCCTGCATATGTCCGGTAATCTCAGCGGCACGTATCATAACAGCGCGAAAGCGGCGGAACGGATTATCGGCGAGCACGGTAAAACGATATCCGCGATCGATTCGAAGACGTTGTCCGGATCGCTCGGGCTGATCGTCCTGCGCGCGGCGCAGGCTATCGAAGCGGGGATGTCCCACGAGGAACTGACTCGCCTGATCCCGGAATGGATTGCCAAATCCGAGCTCTATGTCGCGGTCAAGACATTGAAATATATGGTACGCGGCGGGCGTGTCAGTGCGATGAAGGGCGCGATCGCCAACCTCCTGCATATCAAGCCGATTATCACTATCGACAAAGACGGGAAAACCGAGAATGTCTCTAAGGCATTCAGCCAGAAAGGATTACTGCGGAAGATAGACAAGATGGTACGCGAATATGTGAAGACCCATAAAATCTGGACCTACAGTATCGTGCATGCGCATAATATGCCCGAAGCGTTGAACTACGCAGCGGATATGGAAAGAATTATCGGGAAGCCTCCCGCCTATATCCAGGATATTTCCCCGGTGATCGGCGTGCATGCCGGATGGGGAACGGTCGCCGTCTCGCTGATGGCGGAATAACGGGGATAACGACTTTACCTGAAAATTAGTTACATCCAGTATCCGCAGAAGATAGAATCGGGCCCGGCTACTCCGCTTTCCGGGCGGAGACACGGATTCGGTAATCGTTAGGTTTTTCGGGCGTGTCGCCGCCGTAAGAATTAAAGTGTTCGATTTCGCCGAACCCGTTCAGCTTCAGAAGAAACTCCAATTCGCTCAATGAAAACATCCCGAACCGGTGCGTTTTATCCGCCTTCTCGACCATTTTCCCATCTCGATAATGTTCAAAATAATCGTAATGCGTCATCGTATCGGCCGCGAAATCGAATTCGTGCCGCGACCGCTTGACCACTCTTGAGTTTTCAAATTCGACCGTCTCGTCCTCCATCGGCTTGAAGTTCTTGAGGATCAGGAGAAAGTTCACCGCTTCGATAAATACGATTCCGCCCGGTTTCAATGCGCGGTTGCATCTCCGCAGGGCTTCCGAACGGTCGTCAGGGGTCAGCAGGTATTCGAACGGGCCGTTGACAGCGAGCATGGCGTCATAACGGCTATCCTCGTCGATCTCAAGAAAGCCCTTATTCTCGACCCGGATATTTTCACATTCCAGCTTTTTCGCTTCCATGTAGTAATTCCCGTCCGGCTCGTAACCAGTAACATCGTGGCCGATACCGGCGAAGAGTCCGGTCATCCTTCCCGTGCCGCACCCGATATCCGCTATCGCAAGTTTTCCAGCCCCGCATCTCCGGGGAAGGTGCTTCGAGAAAAACGTCAGGATATCCTTCGGATCGGAATCCATCGAATAGAAACAGTTGTAGAAAAAGGATTGGTTGTTTGCTTCCATTGCTTACCTTCTTAATAAACGGGGGTTCGGTATGATTACTTCAGCTTCCGTTCGTGGGTGATGAGGGCGACGCAGTTCTTGGAGCGCTTGTTCGCGAGGGTGAGGCCGGGCGAATACTCTTCGCCGTAGTTGTGATACTCCTTCAGGATAACAATCCCGTTCTTCTTGCAGAAGTCGCGGAAGTCCTTGATCGTCACGAGATGGATATTCGGCGTGTTGTCCCAATCGTACGGGAACTCTTTCGACTGGGGCATCTTGCCCCTGAAGAACAGTTTGAGCGGCAGACGGTAATACCCGAAATTCGGAAAACTGACTATCCCGAACTTCGCGATACGGAGCATGTCGAGCATCAGTTCGTCGGGGTGCTGTACCACCTGCAATGTCTGGCTGAGGACGCAGTAGTCGAACGTATCTTCCTTGAAGTTGGACAGGCCTTCGTTCAGGTCCTGGTGGATCACCGGAATGCCCTTCTTCATACACACGATGGTCTTCTCGATATTGATCTCGATCCCCATTCCCTTGACGTCTTTCGTCTTGATAAGGTATTCGAGCAATGCCCCGCTGCCGCAGCCGAGGTCGAGCACCCATGTGTCTTCTTCGATCAGCGCGGAGATCACACCGAAGTCAAGGCGGTCGTCTATCGTAACAAATTTACGGGGATTATTGCTTACCACTTCTCCTCCCAGAACATCTCGTTGTTATAGGTGGCGTCGATAAACGTCCCGATCAGTCTCGTCTCGAGCTCGTACTCCAGCAGGAACGCGTCATGCCCGTAAGGCGAATCGATATTCACGTAGGAGACGTCCTTCCCGGCCTGCACGAACGCGTCGAGCATCTCCTCCGACTGATAAGGCGGGAAGAGCCAGTCCGAGGTGAACGACAGGATCAGGATACGCGCCTTAATCAGGTCGAGCGCCTTTTCGAGACTGCCGCCGCCGTAGTACTCGGGCACATCGAAATAGTCCATCGCCTTGGTTACGAAGAGGTAAGTGTTGGCGTCGAAACGTTCCACGAATTTCGTGCCCTGGTAGTCGAGGTAGCTCTCGACCTGGAACTCGGACGAAAAGTCGAAATTGAGCTTTTCGCTGCTCTGGAGTTTCCGCCCGAACTTCTCGTGCATCGATCTATCGGAGAGGTAAGTGATATGCCCGATCATACGCGCGATGGAAAGTCCCTGCGCGGGGACATCGCCGCCGTAATAATTCCCGCCCTTCCACTTCGGGTCGGAGATGATGGCGTTACGCCCGACAGCGTCGAACGCGATACTCTGCGCGGAAAGACACGCCGTGGACGCGATAATGATGGCCGAACGGACGCAGTCCGGGTAACGGAGCGCCCACTCGAGGGCCTGCATTCCGCCCATCGACCCCCCGCTGACCGCGAGGAGTTTCTGCACTCCGAGGTGCTCCATCAGTTTCTTCTGCACCTTGACCATGTCGCCTATCGTGACAACCGGGAAATCCATGGCGTAAGGCTTTCCCGTATGCGGGTTGATAGACGCGGGACCGGTCGTGCCGACACATCCGCCGAGGACATTGGAACAGATCATGAAGTATTTGTTGGTGTCGAACGCCTTCCCCGGGCCGACCATATCTTCCCACCAGCCGGGCTTCTTATCGTTTTCGCTGTGATAACCCGCCGCATGAGCGTCGCCGGAAAGCGCGTGACAAAGCAGAATTGCGTTATCTTTTTCAGTATTCAAAGTCCCGTATGTCTCATACGCGACTGTCACGGGCCCGAAACGTTTGCCTGAATCCAATATTAAGTATTCGTCGTCATCTTCCGCGAAAGTGAAATATTCCGTTTTCACCTGTCCGACAGTGTTCGCCGGTTTCTCCATCTACTTTTCCCTCTATGAGACATCATGATGTACCTGATTATCTTAACTTTAATCGGGCAATCTGTAAAATAAATTGCCCGATTATTTTTACTCAAATCGCGGAACAAACGGGCGATTGACAATTTTAAATTTTCTATTAGAATCATAGTGTATTCTGATATAGAAGGGATGGATGCGAATCGTTTGCCTTTTTTTAGTCTTCAGTGCGATATTTTCCGGCTGCTCGCTGAGTCATGTCGAGTATATTCCCGCAAATCCGCAGAACGGCATTGCTTTTCTATCCAATTCCTCCATGGTATCCAACACAATCGTCAAATTGGACGGGATATGGGAGTTTTACTGGGGACGATATCTCTACCCGGGCGATTTCATTCTGCAAAAACAGACACCCGATACCTATATCAAGGTTCCCGAAGTCTGGAACTCGTTTTATATCGGCGGGAATCAGGTGCCGGAGCAGGGATACGCCACTTACCGGCTCGTGCTGAAGAACATCCCCCCCTTCACCAACTTCGCCCTGTTTATCAATAATGTCAGCGTCGCATACAGGCTCTATATCGGCGGGAAACTGGTGGGCGCGAACGGGATCGCCGGGACGAACAAGCAGACGACCGTCCCGTTCTATTACTCGATGCTCTACCCGTTCTCGACACTCGATAGCGAGATCGAGATCATTTTCCATATCGCGAACTTCCATTACACACGGGGGGGACTCTGGCATACCCCACGTTTCGGTAAGCTGGAAGCGGTCATCCACGAGACCGGCGAGTCGTTCGGGATGGATTATTTCATCCTCGGCGCGCTGATTATCATCGGGGTGTATCACCTTGTGATCTTCCTCCTCCGGCGTGACGACCCATCGTCATTCTTCTTCTTCCTGCTGTGTATCTCGTTTTCCCTGCGGGTGCTCTGCACGATCAACTACCTGATCACACAATTCCTTCCCGGCATCCCGTGGGATATCGTCGTCAGGTTCGAGTACTTCTCGTTCATCGTCCCGACAGTATCGTTCCTGCTGTTTCTCGGCTCGGTGCTCAAGGAATATGTCTTCCGTCCCTTCCATTACGCGATTTACGGCATATCCGGATTTTTCGCGCTTCTCGTCGTCATGACCGGTGTAGACTTTTTTACCCGTTATATGTTCCAGTACATGATGCTTGTGATCGCGGTCGTCCTGTACAGCCTATTCGTCATTATCCGGGCGATAGTCCATAAGAACCGGAACGCGGTCTATGTCCTGATCGGTTCGCTTTTCATGATTGTAGCCGTGGTGAACGATATCCTTTTCTACAGCTATGTGTTCAACGCATTCGGGACGCTTTCGCCGCTGGGCACATTGTTCTTTTTCTTCACCCAGTCCATCGTGCTGTCGATCCGTTTCTCCAAGGCGTTTCGGACAGTGGAAACCCTGACCCTCAACCTCGAGAAGAAGGTTCTCGAACGGACATTCGCGCTTGAGAAGGAACGGAACAAGCTCCGCCTGAATAACAAGATGATCGAAAAGGAGATGAGTCTCGCGAGAAAGATCCAGAACGAGTTCATCCCGTCGGAGACGCCGTTGAAAACAATCGCCGCGTATTACAAACCGATGCTCGCGATAGGCGGAGATTTTTACGACTTTTACCGGATCGAAGCGAATAAGGACCTTCTCGGCGTGTTTATCAGCGATGTCTCCGGCCACGGCATCCCCGCCGCGCTCGTCACCTCGATGATAAAAAGCACCCTTTTGCAGGTTGCGCCCTACTCGACCAATCCCGCGAAGGTGATGTCCTACCTGAACAGCGCGATCTTCAATATGACCGCCGGAAATTTCGTGACCGCGATGTACGGCATCCTCAACTATGCCGACGGGACGTTTACCTACTCCAACGCCGGACATGTCGCGCCGTTCATCCTCACCCCGGACGCCGTCCTGAAAATGGAGGGCAAGCACAGCCCGCCCCTCGCGTTATTCAACAACCAGCAGCTGAAGGCGGATAAGAAGTTTTTCAAGGTAAACAAGGTTGTATTGAATCACGGCGCGAAGATTCTATTATATACGGACGGCCTGACCGAGGCGGTGCATATCGACGCCCGGCTGACGATCCGGCCGGAGAACATTATCGATTTCGAGACGGCGGTTCTCGACAGACTGCTCGAGTCCTCGAAAAACGACAGTATTCATGCGATAGTCAACAAGCTCAGCAACGGTCTGCGGTACTTTCGCGGAAGCGACGAGTATGACGACGACGTCTGCATCATCGGACTGGAAATCTGAATTGAGCAGCGGTGCTCGGTCTTTGTTTACGCGACTGTATTAAAATGTTTGATTTGAGGCGTTTGTCGAATTCTGTTTTATGAAAATTGTCTGGGTAAGATTGGCCAATGATGATGTGAAATAGGGGGGTGTTTTTATATAATCCTGACCATAATCATAAGCATTTACTATGCTGTCATTATTGATATCTGTCTTGATAGCAATATAGTAATTATACTTTTTTAATGCTACTGGTGTTATTTTACTATTCCAACTTTCATCACACAGTATGATGAATTTATGGGGAATTTCATCTAGATCCATTACCGATTCATTCAATAATGAAGCTGCTTGATCGGCAATACTTGTATCGTAGCCATAGATAGCAAATTTTATTTTAGAGTGAGTATAAAGAGTTAAATCTGATTCCGAATCGATAGTAATTGCTACTTCTTTGATACCAAGCAAATCAGAACAACTAAAATTAAATATTGCATAAACGGCGATCAAAACAATCGAAAAATACTTCATATAATCCCCCTTAATCTATAATCTTTATTATACCATATGCAGATTCAAATTTCAAATGCAACATGTGAAAACTCTAATAGCGTTTGTAGCTGCCGGCGTTCGATCGGTATTCCGGCAGTTGCTCAAAAAAAGGTAATATCAAGGACATTTTCCCCGAAAAGCGTGTGTCGTACTGAGAATGACAGTTTCATATCACAATATCTTCATTACCTCTCTCCCTCAAATTACTTGCTATTCCGCCGCCGTTCATGTAAAATAATCTCCGCTCAATTCTATGTTTGCAGGAGATGTACCGATGACCGACCACGAAATTCGCGACAACAAACTCTATATAGGCGGATGCTCCGCGGAAGAACTGGTAAAAGAGTACGGCTCGCCGCTCTACGTCTACGACGAGACTATTATCCGGAGCCGTTTCCGGAATCTCGCCGATTCGATACCCTACAAGCAGAAACGAATCCATTACGCCGCGAAGGCGAACACCAACCTGCATATCCTCAAGATCCTGAAAAGCGAGGGGGCGTTTATCGACGCGGTCTCTCCGTACGAGATCGAGATCGCGCTGAAGGCCGGGTTTCAGGCGTCGAAAATCCTCTACACCGGAATGAACCAGACCGAGACGGAACTGGAGACGCTGAAGAAGCTCGGAGTCCGTCTCAATATCGGCTCGCTCCACACTCTCAAGATGTACGGCGAAAGAAATAAAGGCGCGGAAATCTCCCTGCGTATCAATCCCAATATCGGCGCGGGCCATCACGACCACACGATCACCGGCGGCCCCGATGTCAAATTCGGCATCTTCGAGTCCGATATCCCCGCCGCGCAGGAAATTATCGAGAAGTACGGCCTGAAACTTGTCGGTGTCCAGTCGCATATCGGCTCGGGCATCCTCGAGGATACGAAATATATCGAAGTGATGAACATCATCCTCCCGCTCGCGAAACGCTTCAAGGGTATCGAGTTCGTCGATTTCGGCGGCGGAATCGGCGTGCCCTACCGCCCGAAGGCCGACATGTTCAATCTGAAACGTTTCGGGGAAGAAGCGTCAAGGATCATGAACGACTTCTCGAAAGTCTACGGGAGCGAAATCGTGTTCGCGATCGAACCCGGGCGTTACCTTGTCGCGGAGTCCGGTGTCCTCCTGGCCACTGTCACCGATATCAAAGATACCACCCGCTTCCGTTTCGCCGGGGTCGATTCCGGGTTCAATCACTTGATCCGGCCGATGGCATACGGAAGCTATCACCATATTGTCAACGCCTCGCATGTCGAGGGCAACGAACGCGGAATTGTGGTCGCGGGCTACCTCTGCGAGAGCGGCGACATCTTCACCCGCACCGAGGACGGACCTGTCGAACGCGGCTTGTCCGACCCCAAACCGGGCGACATCCTCGGTATCCTTACCGCCGGCGCATACGGCTACTGTATGG
>Ga0154538_113_pt1 | contig 21371 bp, 18 predicted proteins | sample RifGroF1_FD_105681 | JGI IMG/M metagenome (GOLD analysis project Ga0154538, IMG submission 105681) | Spirochaetes bacterium GWF1_51_8 | reverse complement strand
GTCTATAAGTCGCCGAAAGTCTATCATATCGCGCATCTCGATATCTCAAAAATCGCCGATATTAAAATCAATCAAATGAGCGGTATACCCGGCGCGCTGATTTTCACATCGAGAGAAGGTCTGATCCTGATCGACGCGCAGAAACTATACCCGTTCGGCAATATCACGATGCACGAGGGTGTCATTGATATCGGAAATGCCCGTTATTACCACGCTCTCGATTACATCCCCGAGATCAACCTTTACTGCCACTCCCTCACCCCGTTTCAGAGGTGGAATGATAACAAAGAAAATTATTCCTTCCTGTTTCATATTTTCCTGATCCTGATAACAATCATCTATACCGCGAGAATTTTCATCAGTAAAGTCATCTTCATCGACCCGGTCTTCCGCCTGATGGACGATGTGGTCAAGATAGATATCCGGAAAAAAATCGCCTTTCCCGACCCGTCGTTCCATGAGTTTACAGTCATCCGTGAGAAGCTCTCCGAACTCTACCAGGGAATCCGTTCGGAGATCAGTATCGAGAAGAACCTGAAAGACTATTACGATAGTATTATCAATTCCTCGCCGAACCTGATCCTGACTACCGACATGAACGAGAATATCGTGATGATCAACCAGACCGCCGTCCATTTCTTCGGGAAAGGCGCCGCCCAAGACACGAAGATGATCCTCGACGACTTCTTCACCCTCTCCGAGGACGAGCGTCTCCAGTTCGAGAGGAACAAAAAACTGACTGGGAAGACCACCACCATCCTCGGGAAAAAGATACCGAAAGACCACAAACTTCAGGTGTTCGATGTGCTGATCTATAACCTGACCGCGGACGAGGAGATCATCGGGTTCGCTTTCGTCCTTATCGACGTCACCCGTCAGAGCCTGATGGAAGAACAGCTTCTCCAGACCCAGAAGATGGAAACGGTCGGTATTCTCGCCGGGGGTTTCGCCCACGATTTCAACAATCTCTTGACCATCATCATCGGCAACCTCGATATCTACCGTTATGCTAAGGACGAAGCCAAACGGGCCGAGCAGATCGATTCTGTCTACAACGCTTCGCTCAAGGCATCGGAACTGGTCAAGCAAATCCTCAACTTCTCGCGCAAGGAGGATATACAAGTCGAGTCGGTAATCGCGGAGGACGTGCTTATGAGCGTCGTCAAGGTGGTCAAGAACTCACTCCCGAAGCATATCAAGATATTGAACAACATCCTGACCGAATCGACGTTCGTAACCGCGGACGCCGGACAACTTATTCAGGCATGTCTCAATATCGCGCTGAACGCCCGCGACGCCATCCCGCCGGAACGGATGGGTAAGATCGAGATTTCGACCGGAATAGTCGCCCGCCGCTCCCGCGAACTCCCGCTTCTGAACCTCGACGAAAACCGTGAGTATATCAAGATATCGATCTCCGACAACGGGCAGGGTATTCCCGACGACATCCGCGACAAGATATTCGATCCGTTCTTCAGCACCAAGGAGCGCGATAGCATCAAGGGGCGCGGATTGGGTTTGTCGGTCGTCTACGGGACGATCCAGCGTTTCCATGGCGCGATCGACTTCGAATCGTTTAAGGATAAGGGTACGGTTTTCAATATCTACCTCCCCGTCTCCGAGCGCGAGCCGAAGGCGGCGGAAGAACCGCCCATACCGGCGCCCGCGAAGAAGCTGAACCTTTTGGTTGTCGACGACGACGCGAATATCCGTAAACTCGGCCAAAAATTCCTCAATCTCCTCGGGTACGAGTCGAAAACGGCGGTAAATGGAAAAAAAGCTGAAATAGTTTTGAAGGAAAACAGATTTGACATTATAATTCTAGACCTGATTATGCCGGAGTTCGACGGAATCTATTTCCTCGAGCATCTCAAGAAGAATAATATCGAAATCCCCGTGATTATCACTACCGGACATTTCGACGAGTTCTCGAGGACGGAATTGGGAAAGTACACGAATGTTAAGGGATTTATCGATAAGCCGTTTACGCTGATGCAGTTTTCACAGGCTGTCCGGGATACGGCAAAACTGATACCATAGAACCTGAAGGAGATCATATGGGCAAGTCATTGAAAAAGGCTGAAAAGCATAAGGGCGATATCCGTCACCTGCGGTTTACCCTGAAAATCAAGGTCACTATCCTGGTCTTCTTCCTGCTGATCTTCACAGTCGCGATCACGGCGAATTTCACGATCCAGTACCAAAATAAAATCCTTGACGACCAGATGGCTGAAACGATGTCGGTCTATCTCAATACGTTCAAACAGACGGTCACGAGTTCCATTTTCGAGCGCAACGACCGTTTCACGCTCCAGCAGTTCATCACGTCCTACGAGTCCATCCCCAGTTTCTGGATGGCGATGTTCGTGGACACCGAGGGGACGATCATCGTGCATTCCCAGCCGGAGAATATCGGGAAAAAGGTGGCGACCAAAAACCAGCTCTTTCTCGAAAGCGGTTTCGAGGAACTCCCGCACCTGATCCAGAACTCTAACACCGAGGGCGTGAACTACTATGTGGACGGATTCCTGCCGGTCTACCTTTCCGACGAGTTCGGTGTACCGGAACTGAGCAATTTTAAAAAGTTCTACGACCAGTACCGTGAGCGCATGATCTTCTCGCAGGCGAAATACCCCGAGGAGATCAGGAACAACTTTTCGCTCATCCAGGTTTTCGATAAATGCTACGAGATGGTATTCAGCGAGGATAAAACCCCCTCCGCGCTCACCGAAAAGTTCATCGAATCAGCCCAACTGACGGAATCGGATATCGGATTTGTCCGCGATATGAATAAAAACTTCACGGACTACAAGAACGGCTACGAGTTCGACCTGAAGAAGGAAACGATCGAGCGGCTTGTGAAAATACTGAACGTTTACGGAGTCCTTCCCGATGCCGGTAAGGCGTTCGCCGGGATGAAGGAACGGAATAACCTTTTCACTCATAAGGACATGATGAGCCCGTCGATCAAGAACGACATCAAGTTTATCTATTACCTGAAATCGTTTATTACCCGCTATGTCGCCGGGAAGAAAACAATGACCGAGGCGTTCGATAAAGAAATTATCGATAAAGTGAAGAAGATCAAGCAGAGCCAGATGATCTGGTACCCGGTAGACCGTTCGTACTACACCACGCTTTTCCTCCAGCTCGCGGAAAACCTGAAAGAGTTCGAGAAGTCGCTAGCCGAGGGGGAAACAGCCTCTCAGTTCCTTGTGGAGAACACGTTCCGCAGCGTCTTCAATATTTACCGTCTCGGGAGCGTCCGCATCCTGCTGAAAATGGACAAGATTCAAGCCGAGCGCGAGAAGATCGCGAACCAGACAGTCGATATCGCCGTCCTGTTCATTCTCCGCATGCTCGTGATCACCTTCTTCGTCGTCACGTTCATCATCTCGCCGCTCAATACCCTCGCGAAGGGCACCGACGAGATCGCGGACGGTGTAGCGAAGGGCGATATGGGCAAGCTCGACAACGAGGTGCTTATCAAGAACCATGACGAGCTCGGTCAACTGGCCGATAAATTCAATATCATGACCCGCAATCTGAAAAAAGCCTTCCTCGAGGTCGAAGATAAAGCGCGTATGGAAGAGGAACTGCGTGTCGCGCAGGAGATCCAGACCGCGATTCTGCCGTCCGCCCTTCCTGAGCTCGACGGGTACCGGTTCAGCCGTTACTACGAGCCGCAGACCGAATCGGGCGGCGACTATTTCGACTTCATCGAGACCGATAAGGATCACCTCGGGATCGTCGTGGCCGATGTAACGAACCACGGTGTCGGGGCCGCGATGGTGATGGCGGTGCTCCGTTCCGCCTTGAGGACATTCGCCGACCAGAAGATGGATCCCGCGAAGGTGCTGAAAAATATCAACCCGATCCTTCTCCGGGATTCGCCGCCGAACATGTTCGCGACGGTGTTTTTCGGAGTACTCGACACCAAAAAAGCCGAACTGCTGTACTCTATCGCCGGGCACGAACAGGGTATCCTATTCAATCCCGAGGACCAGAAGATACGCCTGATGAAGACCGGAGGCCTGCCGGTCGGGTGTATGGACAGCGCGATTTTCGACGCGCAGATAGAATTATTCAAGACGCCTTTGAGAAAGGGGGATTTCTTTCTCCAGTACACCGACGGTATTGTTGAGGCCAAGTCGGCGACGTCCGAGGAGTACGGGCATGACCGTTTCTACCGTGCCATCCTGAAATACGTTTCGGACGACCTGGAGGCTATGACTAAGGGAATCATCGCCGATCTCAAAGAGTTTACTAAAGGAGCGTCCCAGAGCGACGATATCACCCTGCTCATCATGAAAGTCCTCTAAGGAGGTTTCGATGAAGGGTACGCGTATCAAAGTATGGGAGAGCGATCCCGCTGTAAGGGAATCGTTTCTTCAGGCGTTCGTCCCGGAAGGGATCAATGTCGATATTTCGGATCAGTCCGGCAATATTTTAAAGGACATCCGGAAAGAGCTTCCCGATCTCGTGTTTATCGATACGCTGTTCCCGGGGCTGGACTGGAAGGCTCTCTGCGGCGAGATATTCAATAACGAGCATACATTCGAAGTGGCGGTCGTCCTCTTATTCAAGGACGCCGACTTCGAGACATTACGCGTGGCGAAGCTCGCCGGAGCGACCGACGTCCTGATAAAGCCGTTTCAGCCCTACGAGCTCCTGATCAAGACCGAGAATATCCTGCTTTTCAAGAGCCGTTGTCATATGAAGAGCAATCTGGTAGCGTCGCATGTCGGGTTCTCGGTGGAGCATTATGTCGGCCAGCCGCTCACAGCGGTACTCGGCGCGGTGAAAACGCTCCGCAGTCTCCGTGAGCGCGGGATCAAGCCGACGGACGATCAGATGCGCGACATCATCGATATTATCATCGACGGCTCGGACGAATTGAGCACAGTGATCAAGAAATTCGGCAAGCTCAGGTCGTACCATGTCACCGACCGTTTCTCCAATAAAAAGATCATCGAATTCGATCCCGATGCGGACGACGGCGATGACGGCGGCGTCAGTTTGTTTTAAGACCGCTTCTAACGTCCGCCTTTTTGCTTTTGATGAGCAGTTATATTATCAAATAACGCTTGATATAATAGAGGTACTTTCAAAACCTTGATTATTGTAGAAAATCTTTGGATACGCTCTTACTTTCTTTCTGAGCGGGCAGAAAGAAAGTAACAAAGAAAGAACCGCCGCGCTGATAAAGCTCAGAAGAAGAGCCGAAAAATCCGGTAAAGGCATAACTCCTCCCTTCGGTCGTCGGACAAATGCCTTTTCTTCGGATTTTCCGGGAGTTTGAAGCGCTTTAAAGTGCGCGGACAAAACAGCCAACTTCAGTGTTGTAATCATGTCTTCGGCTGTTCGAACTCCGTCGCTATGCTGTGAATCTTCTCAGCAAATGCAGCTTCGACTTCCTGTCTGCCTTCGGCAGAAGGCACGGCGCTCAGCATCCGGAAGCCGAGTAGCGCAGCATATCGAGGCGTCCGTTTCGCGCCCCCATTCTTCGAAACGGCCCGTTTGCTGCAGTTTTTATACCGCCCATAAGAATTTGTGAGGAAAAAAATGAAGAACTCAATCGTTATCCTGGACTTCGGTTCGCAGTATACCCAGTTGATCGCGCGGCGTATCCGCGAACTGGGGGTTTATACGGAAATCTACCCGTACTCTATCGGGCTGGAGGGTGTCAAGGAGCTTGCGCCGTCGGGAGTGATCCTCTCGGGCGGGCCGTCGTCGGTCCACGACTCGGATGCGCCGTTGCTCGCCCCCGGCTTCTTCGATATCGGCATCCCGATCCTCGGTATCTGCTACGGGATGCAGTTGATGTCGCACCTGATGGGCGGAAAGGTCGAAAAAGCGACGAACCGTGAGTACGGACGCGCCCAGCTTGTGGTCGGCGAACCGGTTTCGCAGTTGTTCAAGGATGTGGAAATCCGCAGTGTGGTCTGGATGAGCCATGGCGATTCGGTAGTCCGTCTCGCTCCGGGTTTCGAGCAGATAGCCACCACGTCAGATAACGACCTCGCCGCGATCCAGAACAGCAAACGTTCCATCTACGCCGTCCAGTTCCATCCCGAAGTCGCCCATTCCGAGCAGGGAAAGAAAATCCTCTCGAACTTCATCTTCGGTATCTGCGGGATGACCAAGAACTGGAGTATGCGCGATTTTGTCGATAAGCAAATAGAAGATATCCGGAAGGTCTGCGCGAATAAAAAGGTCGTGCTCGGTGTGTCCGGCGGGGTGGACTCCACCACTCTCGCGGTGCTGATGAACAAAGCGATCGGCGAACAATCGGAAGCGGTGTTTGTGAATAACGGCCTATTGCGCTGGAACGAGGCGGACGAGGTGCAGAAAAGCCTCCGCGAACGGCTCAACCTGAATATCCGTTATATCGACGCATCGGAGCAGTTCCTCGGCGCGCTCAAGGGCGAAAAAGACCCCGAGAAGAAGCGCAAGGCTATCGGCAAGGTGTTCATCGACGTGTTCTGGCACGCGGTCAAGGACTTCGATTATCTCGTGCAGGGAACGCTCTATCCCGATGTGATCGAGAGCGCGCCGGTGAAAGGCCCGTCCCGCACGATCAAGACCCATCACAACCGTGTCGCCGAGGTCGAAAAGCTCGAGAAGGAAGGCCGCATCCTCGAACCGTTCCGCTTCCTCTTTAAGGACGAAGTCCGCGAGGTCGCGAGAATCCTCGGTATGCCCGAGGACATCCTGAACCGTCACCCGTTCCCCGGCCCCGGGCTCGCTGTCCGCGTGATCGACGATGTCACCCCGGAAAAGCTCGATATTCTCCGCCGGGCGGATAAGATATTTATCGACGCCCTTCACAAGTACGGCTGGTACGACAAGGTCTGGCAGGCGTTCGCGGTCTTCATGCCGATCCGCAGTGTCGGGGTGATGGGTGACGAACGCGCCTACGGTAACGTGATAGGGCTGCGCGCGGTAACAAGCGTGGACGGTATGACCGCCAACTGGGGACACCTGCCCTACGAGCTCCTCGACGAGGCCGGAAACACGATCATCCGCCAGATCAGGGAAGTCAACCGTGTGGTCTACGATATCACGTCCAAACCCCCCGCCACGATAGAATGGGAATAGAATGCCCGCCGGTAAAGCAAAGCGTCAGCGTCACGCTCAAGAATTCCGCGCGCTTCTGGAGTTCATCCGCGCACAGTACTCCGAGGGACTCAGGCATCTTCACGCATGGCGAAACACGCCCGCCGGGTCGTTCGACGGGCTGGCGCACCGTGACGAAGCCTATCTCTACCTGATCCGCCTGAACGATTCCCATAAGGACGCGCTCACATTCGGGAAACTCCTGCGTACCGCCCGGAACCACGCGAACATATTTGCCGCCGGACGTGACGAACAGAAGAAGCTCCGCGCCGAGTTCGGGGCAATGGAAGCCGGATACGAGAGGTTCGGCGATATCCGCGAACGGCTGAAAACGCTCCGCGACAGGGTGTTCGCCCATAACGACCGCAGCCTCTTGGATGAGGACGGCCGGATTATACCGGTCCCGCCGCCCGGGATCGACGATGCCGAACGGCTCTACGGGTTTATCGGCGGTATACTCACAGTCTTTTCCGGATACAGCCTTCTTGAATAACCATAAAATTTTGCCTCGGACGGCTTCCTGCTCTATACTCTCTCAAACTTAAAATCGGGGTCTGTATGAAATGGATCGTTTTTTGCGTCATCCTTCTTATTTCCATGGCCGGAATTGTCTATCCGAAGGTCGTCATCAATATCTGGCATCCTTACCGCGCGGGGGAAGCGGACGCTATCGTGAAGGTCGCCGAGATGTTCAACCTCTCCCACAGCGAAATCCAGGTCAAACTGCTCCCCGTGCCGTTCGATTCATTCAGCAGTAAGGTACAGACCGTGATCGGCGCGGTGAATAGCGGGCAGGGCGGCGAGGAGGGCCCCGACGTCTTCGTCTGCGCTCACGACGCGGCCGGAAATCTCGCCCTTCGGCAGTTCATCCTTCCGATCGAAAGCTTTATCGATAAATCCCTCACCGCCGAATACTTCGCCAACACGATCAAGGCGTTTAACTACATGTACGACGATGCCCTTTGGGCGCTTCCGGGCTCGTTCAAAAACATCGCCCTTTTCTACAACAAGCGTTATATCAACAACCCGCCGAAAATGCTCAGCGAAATCCTCGCGCTCGCGAAAAAGTTCCAGAACCCGGCCGAAAAGGCCTACGGTTTCGCCTACGAGACCGGGAATATCTACTACCACACCATGTGGCTTCAGGCATGGGGCGGGACTATCTTCAAGAAGATCGGCACGACCAAAAAGGGATTCCCCATTTTTCTCCCCCTGCTCTTTTCCCAGCCGATGATCGCGTCGTCGGAATTTGTCTACGGTCATGTCAAGGCCGGGAACTTCACCGGCGCGTCCGAAACCGAAATCCTCTACTCGTTTAATAACAACAAGACGCTTTTCGTCGTGTCCGGGCAATGGTTTCGGGGGGCTATCGCGGCGAATATCGATTACGGCGTGGCCGAACTCCCTATCGTGGACGAGATCGACCGTCAGGCTATCCCGTTCCTGACTGTCGAGGGCTACTATATCGCGTCCTGCACCAAGGATCAGGCGGCGTCGGTGGAAGTGATCAAGTACTTCACGAGCGCGGCGATGGGGCGTTACTTCGGCAAGATCGGGAAGCAGACCCCCGCGAACAAAGGCGCGTATGCTTACCCCGAGGTCTCGGGCGACCCGATCTCGCAGATTTTCAAGGCCGCCGCCGGTAAGGCGATCTCGATGCCGAACAACCCCGAGATGTCGTGGGCGTGGGAACCGGCATACATGGGGCTTATAAATGTAATGGCTGGGATGCCCGCGAAGGAAGCATGGAAGGAGAAGCAGGTCATCCTGATGAAACTGATCGAGAAGGAAAACGGGATGAGCTACGCTAAACTCGGCTGGGATTACGGCAAGCTCAACACCCCTATTCCTGTAGAATAGACAGTATCGATTCAGTCGGGGAATATGCGGGAAAAACAAAAAACTCTTTTTCCACCCCAATAGCGCGCGTATTTCACGGAAAGATAAGGATTGAAAATTGCGGCCTGAAGGCAAGATTCAGTTCACACAGAGTCCACGGAGAAAAAAGCTAGGATGCTTGTTTGAGAGATACCATTTTGCTGATATAGCTATTTTTTCTCATCCGGTATGAAGAAATTAAAAAAATTGAAGAGCCGCGAACGTAAAATTCATTTCACGCTACGCCTTTTTCGATCTCTTTGGGGTATGTGCAGAGAAAAAAGCGGAGATGAGTATTTGAGATATTATCATGCTTCGGCAACTCTTCTATTTTCCTTTTTGAAAGATCGAGTTTAAGACCATAGTATCGCGTAAGCAGAATAATATCTCTCATCAATTATCCATTGTATCATCTCTGTGCCCTCTGTGTGAAATCCCCTATCCGGCGGTAGTCTGCATTCGCGTTCATTCGTGTTTATTCGTGGAAAGAATGTTTTTGTTCATCCGTGATAAATGGGTATGTCCAAATAACGCGCGGATTAGAAAACGACGGTCGGCAAGACAAATACAGTTCACGCGGAGTACACGGAGATGAGACAACAGACTCTTTTGACAGAGAGATTCTTCGACTAATTTTACAACCCGTTTTCTCACGGATCGCGCGGATATGCGCAGATCGAAACCGGCAGGGAAATCCCTTCCCCGCACTGAACTCATCCCCTCGGCTGTTCCCTCTGCGTCTCTGAGTCTCGGCGGTCTGTATTTCGGAAATAACCTAACTTTGAGAAAGAGGCGGGAATGTGAAGGCAGAACAGATAACAAAAAAAATCTTTAAAAACCGCTTGACAAACCGCGAAATCTATTATAAACTTCTAATAAAGTTAGATAAGACTAATACGGAGTTTGTTATGTCTACACTGGAATGCGTAAAGCGCGGCGAAAAGGTGACCATAGTCTCAATCGAACACACCCATCACTCCTCGTTTCACGCGAACGACAACCCGCATGTCGGGCACGGCGCGGAAAAAAAGGACTGCTGGGGCGGAGGGATCCACCGTCTCGAATGTATGGGCCTGCGTGTCGGGAAAACAGTCGAGATGCTCCGTAACGACGGTCACGGGCCGATTTTAATCCTCGCCGACCAGTCCCGCCTGGCAATCGGACGCGGTATCGCGAGAAGGATCACCGTGAAGTCCGCGGAGGAAAACGATGCCGAGTAAAAAAAGCAATACCCCGAAAAAGACTATCCTGATCGCCGTGGCCGGCAACCCGAACTGCGGCAAGTCGACGTTGATCAACGCTATCGCCGGGTCGCACCTCTATGTGGGGAACTGGCCGGGCGTGACTGTCGAAAAAAAGGAAGCCCAGATCGAATACGGGGATTACATCCTGAAATTCACCGATCTGCCGGGCACCTACTCCCTGACACCGCATTCCGACGACGAACGGGTCGCGGTGGACTTCCTGACCGCTGGAAGGCCGGATATCCTGCTGAACGTGGTCGACTCAACCAACCTCGAACGTAACCTCACATTGACAATGCACCTTCTGGAACTAGAAATCCCCGCCGTCATCGCGCTCAATATGTCCGACGAGGCTGAGAAGAAGGGACTTATCATCGATCAGGAGATTGTCAGGAGCACACTCGGCGCGGCGGTAGTCAAGACTTCCGCCGTGAAGAAGGCTGGGATCGCCTCACTCCTCGATACGATCGTCTCGGTGTACGAGAAGAAGACCCCGGTCAATCCCGCCCAGTCCCGTTACTCGCAGGATATCGAACTCGCGGCCGCCGGGATCGAGAGCTGTCTATCAAGCTGCTACAAGGGCGGCGCGGTATTTCCGCTCCGCTGGGCGGCGCTCCGTTTGATCGAATCGGACGAGTTTTTCCTCGAGAAGTCCGGCATCACCGATCCGGAAAGCTATATCGGCACCTCGCTCGACCATCTCCATAAGGCGCACCGGAAAAATCTGCTCCCGCTGATGGACGACGAACGTTTCGCCCGCGCGAACGGCCTCGCTCAGCTCGCGTTAAAGAAGCCGCCGCTCTCGTCCACCGAGCTCACCGACCGAATCGATAAAATCGCCCTCAACAGATTTCTCGGGATACCGCTCTTCCTTGTCTCGATGTGGCTGATGTTCAAGTTTACTTTCGATATCGGGAACCCGTTCGTGGACTGGTTCGATTCCATCGTGACCGGGCCGTTCTCACGCTGGGCTCAGGCCCTGCTGGATCTGATCTCCGCGCCCGCATGGCTCGATTCCCTCATTGTCGACGGGATCATCGCGGGTGTCGGCGGGGTGCTGGTCTTCGTCCCGCTCATCTTCCTCATCATGTTCTTCGTCACCTTCCTCGAGGGGAGCGGGTATATGGCGCGCGCGGCGTTTCTGATGGACGGGATCATGCACAAGATGGGCCTGCACGGGAAATCGTTTATCCCGCTTGTGTTGGGGTTCGGGTGCAACGTGCCGTCGGTGTACGCGACACGTATCCTCGACGACACGAAGGATAAGGTCATCACCGTCATGATCTCGCCGTTGATCTCCTGCGCCGCAAGACTTCCGGTGTACGTCCTTTTCGCGGCGGTGTTCTTCCCGGTATCGATGTCGGGAACCGTGATCTGGTCGTTATATCTGCTGGGAATCCTTCTCGCGTTCCTGATGGGATGGCTTCTGCGGAAAATCCTCTTCAAGGGCGAGACCCACGAGTTCATCATGGAGCTTCCGCCGTATAGAATGCCGTCGTTATCGAACCTGCTCGTCCATACATGGGATAAGGTCAAGCATTTCATGGTCAAGGCCGGGACCGTGATCCTCGCGCTGACCGTCATCATATGGTTTATGACAAAACTGCCGTGGGGTGTGGAAAAAACCGAGGATTCGTTCCTCGGGCAGGCGGGTAAGGCGATCGCGCCGATCTTCGCGCCGCTCGGCTTTGGCAACTGGCAGGCGTCCGCCTCGCTCATCACCGGGCTCGGCGCAAAGGAAGTCGTCGTCAGCACGATGGCCACTATCTATGTCGACGACCAGGCGGCGGACATGGTCTTATCGAACAACGCCGCCGGAGTACTGAGTAACTCGATGGCGGAATCGGGCACAAACACCGCTCCCGCGCCGACATTCCTGCAGGACCTCGGCGAGATCGGTTTCGGTTTCCTCACCGCGCTCAAGAACGCCGGGCTTAATCTGATCTCGATTTTCGGGATTGTCACCATCTCCGCGGACGAGGAAGCGCCGTCCACCGAGCTTTCCGCCGAACTTCATAAAACGTTTACCCCGTTATCCGCTTACGCCTTCCTTGTGTTCGTCCTGCTCTATGTCCCGTGTATTACCTACCTCGCCGCGATGAAGCATGAACTGGTAAAGTGGAAATGGGTGGGGATCACCGTGGTCTATCAGCTTACCGTGGCGTGGGTCATGGCTTTTATTATCTTCCAGGGAGGAACTCTCCTCGGATTGGGAGGCTGATATGGAACTGAACGCTCTCGATATCGTGCTGATGTCGGTCATTTTTCTTTTAGCGGTGTTCATCCTGATCCGCCCGTTTTTACCGTCACGGAAGAAGGGGAAGGACACGTGCGCGACTTGTCAGTTCTGCACGATGGACAAATGCCCTGTGCGGAAAATCGCGCCGATAGAGAAAAAGTAAGGGTATTTGCGACATCCAAATGGCTTACGGATTACACGGATATGTGCGGATCGAAAAGGGCGGCCTGAAAGCGAAATACAGTTCACACGGAGTTCGCAGAGAAAGAAGCGGAGATGCTTAGTTGAGAGATACCATTTTACTGACACAACTTTTTATCTCATCCCGAGGGATGGACTTTAAGATTGAAAAACCGATGGAGCAAAATACAGTTCACGCGGAGTTCGCAGAGAAAGAAGCGGAGATGCTTAGTTGAGAGATACCATTGTGCTGACACAACTTTTTATCTCATCCCGAGGGATAGACTTTAAGATTGAAAAACCGATGGAGCAAAATACAGTTCACGCGGAGAACCCCCTCGATTAACTCGGGGCAGGCACGGAGAAAGAAGCAGAGATGTTTGCTTAAAAGATATCATTATATTACCATAACTATTTTTTCATCTCATGTAGAGCTGACTGAATGGCAATAATGTCGTGAAAACAAATAGGTATCTCTTATCAAATGTTCTTGGTTAATCCTCTGTGTGCTCTGTGTGAAATCTTCGGTTTGGCGCGGGTCTCAATTCGTGTGCATTCGTGGATAGAATACTTGTGTTCATCCGTGATGAATTGGTGAATTCCAATAGCGCGCGGATTACACGGATGAGCGCGGATATGAGCGGATCGAAAAGGGCGGCCCGAAAGCAAAATACAGTTCACACGGAGTTCACGGAGAAAGAAGCGGAGATGCTTAGTTCAGAGATACCATTATGCCGACACAGCTATTTTTTTCTCATCCTGTACAAAGAATTTAAAACTGAAGAGTCGCGAAAGTAAAACAATATCTCTTACCAAATATCCTTGCTAGTGTCTCAGTGTCCTCTGCGCGAAATTCCCTGACCGCTCGGAATCTTTGAGGTCTTTCGGGTGTATTCGCGGACTTCCCGGGTAAAACAATGGACTCTCATTTCATCTCACAACCTCGGCTGTTTCCTCCGTGTCGGTTTTTATCCCGCGCTCCCGTGTGGGACGTCTCGGCGGTCAGTATTTCGTCCTTCTGAGACTCTTCCGCATTGCACGGGGCAGGCGCGGCGGAAGATAAACTACAGCTTGAACACCTTCGGGCTTTTCACCTTAATCGCGTTCCGGAGGTCGACAATCAACCGTGAATGCTCGACAATAAAGTCCGCGTCGAACACACCGTGGTTTGTCGTGATCACCACACAGTCCGCGTCCGCGAGGGCTTCCTCTGTCAGCATCGGGAGACTCGTGTACTCACGGCCGTGCTCGGTCACGATTTTCGGGATGAACGGATCGTAGTAGGAGATGTCGGCTTGTTTTTTCGCGATCTCGTCGATCACGAGTAACGCCGGGGACTCGCGGTCGTCGTCGATATCCGGCTTATACGCCGCCCCGAGAAACAGGATCTTCGAGCCGTTCAGCGGCTTCTTGTGCTTGTTGAGCGCGAAGCTGATCTTGACAGCCATCCGGTGCGGCATCTGGTTATTGATATTCCCCGCGGTGTTGATCATCGTCAGGTCGAAGTTATAGTTCTTGGCGATATACTCGAGGTAGAACGGGTCGAGCGGGATGCAGTGCCCGCCGATTCCCGGGCCGGGATAGAACGCCTGAAAGCCGTAGGGCTTGGTCTTCGCGGCCTCGATCACTTCCCAGATACTGATATCCATCTTCCCGCATAAGAGCGCGAGCTCGTTCACAAGCGAGATGTTCACCAGGCGGTACGTGTTCTCGAGAATCTTCACCATCTCGGAGACGCGGGGGGAACTGACCGGATGGAGGGTCGTGATCGCGAGGCCGTACATCGCCATCCCGAGCTTCTGCGCGGTCTCGCCGAGCCCGCCCACCACCTTGGGAGTGTTCTCGGTGTGGTAGTTCTTGTTGCCGGGATCGACACGTTCGGCGGAAAAGCAGAGCCAGAAATCCTCGTCCAGCTTCATCCCGCTTTCTCTCTCGATAATAGGCCGCATCAGGTTTTCGGTCGTCGTCGGGTAAGTGGTGCTTTCGAGCGAGATGAATGTCCCGCTTTTCATGTATTTGCCGATTTCTGCGCATGCGCTTTCGATATAGCTCATATCGGGCTTTTTGAACTTATCGAGCGGGGTCGGGACGCAGATAATCACGGCGTCGCATTTCCCGATCTCGGAGAAATCGGTCGTCGCGCGGAGCATCCCGTCCGCTGTCACGGCTTCGAGCTCGCCCGGCTTGATATCGCCGATATAGTTTTTGCCGTCGTTGACAGCCTTCGCCTTCTTCCCGCTCTTCTCGAACCCGATCACGCGGACATTTTTCCGGGCGAATACGACCGCGAGCGGAAGCCCGACATATCCCAAACCCAGTATCCCGATCACGGCTTCCCGTTTTTCCAGTTTCTCTAACAGCTTTTGCGCCGCGGAATTCATATTTCGCTCCGTTTGTCTCTTTCTTTTTAGTCGCGTGCCGCGTAATTCTTCTCGATCCATTTCCGGTACTCGCCGCTCCGCACCGATTCGATCCACTCTGGGTTATTCAGGTACCAACGGACTGTCTGCCGGAGTCCGTCCTCGAACGTCACGCTCTGCTTCCAGCCCAGTTCTTTCTTCAGCTTGTCGCAGTTGATCGCGTAACGGCGGTCGTGGCCGGGGCGGTCCTTTACATATGTGATAAGACTCTTATACTCGTCCTTCGGTTTACCGTTTTCTCCCGCGGCGATCTCGCAGATCAGGTTGACCACTTCGAGATTCGGGCGTTCGTTCTCCCCGCCGACATTGTACTTATCGCCGATTTTACCGTCAGTGATGATTTTCCAGATCGCCGAGGCGTGATCCTCGACATACAGCCAATCCCGGACATTCATCCCGTCGCCGTATACCGGTAACGGTTTCCCCTCGAAGCAGTTCAGGATCATGAGCGGGATGAGCTTCTCGGGAAAATGGTAGGGGCCGTAGTTGTTGGAGCAGTTCGAGAGTGTCACCGGCAGGCCGTAGGTGTGATGGTACGCCATGACAAGATGGTCGCTTCCGGCCTTCGACGCGGAATACGGACTCCGGGGGTCGTAGGCGGTGTCTTCGAAGAAGTAGCCTATATCGCCGAGCGAACCGTAGACCTCGTCGGTGGAGATATGGTGAAACAGCACGTCCTTCCGGTCTTTCCAGAACTCGCGGGCGGCTTCGAGCAGGTTGAACGTCCCGATCAGGTTGGTCTGGATGAACTCGCCCGGGCCAGTGATCGAACGGTCGACATGAGACTCCGCCGCGAAATGTACGATACAATCCGCGCCGGTATCCTTTAACGTCTTCATCACGCCGGCCTTGTCGCAGATATCGACATGTTCGAAGAAATAGCGCGTCCCGCCGTACTCCTTCTCGATATCAGTCAACGACAGCAGATTCCCGGCGTAGGTCAGTTTATCGAGATTGACCGCTTTACCCTTGTAGCCGCTTTTTCGGAATACGTGACGGATAAAGTTCGAGCCGATAAACCCGGCTCCCCCCGTGACTAATATGGTCTTAAATTCGCGCATTTTTACCTCTATTGTTTTCTTTCGGCGTAGATATTATCCATCAGCCTGAAGATCATTTCTTCGATATTCCGAAAATCCGTCCCTCTCGACGACATTTCCGGCGCGGTCTGGATATGCGCGGCGGGTTTGATTTCACGCCCGGCGTTCGCGATGATACGATCGACGCTCTCGGGGGTCGATTCGAGATGGAACTGGAGCGCTATCACGAGCGACTTTCCGTCCTCGGCGATGAAACCCTGGTTGAACGTGGCCTCGCTCGACGCGATCCGGATCGTCCAGTCGGGCGCGGTGAACGTGTCGCCGTGCCAATGGTACACTACCGGTTTCAGGGGCATCCCTTGGAAGTATGGCGAAACCCGCGCTTCTACCGTCCAATCGATTGGAAACCAGCCGATCTCCTTCTCTTTGTTCGGAAAAACCTTTCCGCCGAGCACGTCCGCGAGCATCTGAGCGCCGAGACATATCCCGATCACGGTTTTACCGTCGGAGATACAGTCGCGGATGAACGCCTTTTCCGTCCGGAGCCACGGGTAAATCTCTTCCTCGTAGGTGCTCATCGGCCCGCCCATTATCACAAGCCAGTCGAACGAGTCTTGCGAAGGGAATTCCGCCTTCTCGAATATCTTCGTCGAACTCAGGCTATGCCCGCGCGCAGCGGCCCATTTCAGGATGTTCGCCGGGTCTTCGAAATCGACATGCTGGATATAATGAATTTTCATCGCCCCTTCTCCTTTTCTATAGTTACTACACACCCTTTATCGAATTCGGTCACCTTCGCTCCGAGCAGTTCGTCCCGCAGGCCGGGATGCTTCGACGCCGCCTCTTCCAGTTCGCGCCGCGTGTTGTCGCCCTCGCCTTTCAGGAGATAGAACCTCGCGGCCTCGGGCGCATGCGCCTTCTGCCACGTCACGATGTCCGTTATCGACGCGAACGCCTTACAGATCACGATGCACTCTTCGCGGATCGACGTCTTCGGGACGACCTTCAGCGTCTCTATCGGAAGTCCGAGCGAGGCGGCGATCCAGTCGAGGAATGCGATCTTCCGGTCGTTGACTTCGGCGGCGATATAACGTTTCTCCGGGACGGCGAGCGCGAGAGGCACGACTGGCAATCCCTGTCCGCTCCCGATATCCGCGACCACGGAAACATTGTCCGCGCGGATAAACTCCTCGAGGTAAAGGCTATCCGCGATATGCGCCCAGATAGTCTCCTTGTCCTTCGCGCCCGTCAGGCTGAACTTTTTATTCCATTCCCAGAGTTCGTCCACATAACGCGCGAGCTTGGGGTTGTCCCTGAATTTCGTCATTTTGTTAGTATAAAGGAAGATAGCGGGATTTTCAATATTTTCGGCGTTCGGTTCGGCAATAAAGGTTTATGCGCCCGGTTTACATGGAGTGAGAGATATAAAGCACCGCTTTTTTCCATCACCGAAATAATTGACATCCGAAGCGGGAGTGATACAATAAATGGGGGTAAAATATGATCGACGAACTGATCGGTTTCCTGAAAGACAGTCCCGGGGTTTATATCCAGACTCACGATTTTCCAGACCCCGACGCCGCCGCTTCGGCGTTCGGGCTGCGTCACCTCTTCCGCCAGCGCGGGCTGAATCCGGAGATCGTCTACGCGGGCGAGATGCAGACCCCGACCCTTCTGACGATGGTCGAACGGCTCGCCATCCCGGTAATCAATATTAAAGACACCGAACTCGATCCGTCGTACCCTATCGTCATCGTGGACGGCTGTAAGGGCAACAAGAACGTCACCGACCTGCCGGGCGAGGAAGTCGCCGTGATCGACCATCACCTTGTCACGAACCCCGAATCGGTCAAGTTTTCCGATATCCGTTCGCACTACGGCTCCTGTTCGACGATCATCGCGGACTACTTCGACCGGCTCGATGAGACGATGCCGCGCGAGGTAGCCACCGCGCTTTATATCGGCCTCGAAGTCGATACCGCGCTCCTGACCCGCAAGGTCGACGCCGACGATCTCAACGCGTTCGGCAAGCTCTTCGCGTTGACCGACCACGCCCTCGCGAACCGTATCCTCCGCAACCACATCCAAACCCAGGACTTGAGTTTCTATAAATACGCGATCGACCACCTGAAGATCAAAGACCGGGTGGCGTTCTGCTACTTCCCGCAGGGGTGCAACCAGAACCTGATGGGGATACTGGGCGATTTCTTTCTCGCGCTGCGCGAGGTGAATTTCGTCCTGCTGTGCGCGAGGAACGGCTCGATGGTGAACGTTTCCCTGCGGAGCGAGGTGCCGGAGTGGAACGCGTCGCTCGTGATCCGGAAGGCGCTTGAGGGTATCGGTAACGGGGGCGGGCATGCCGAGATGGCGGGCGGTGTGGTGCGCGACGCGGATCAGTTCCAGCCGGAACTCTTTTTTAACGCAATAGAAATGATACTCGCCGAAGAGGACTTGCGTCACCAGAGCATATTCCGGAGATAGAATGCCCTATTCCAGCTCGAGCATTTCCCTCGGGATATGGAACGGGATACTCTCGACAGTCCCTTCGCCGAAACTCGCGGTCAGTCTCCAATAGAAGCAATAAAGAGTCGCGCTTCGGACATCGGCGTTTCTGTCCGTTTCGCTCAGGAGAAGTCGCGGTACAGCGGCGGGGTGAGCAGCCGAAGACAAAACTACATGGGAGAATTAAAGTTAGCAGTTTCGTCCGCGCACTTTAAAGCGCTTCTGACCACCGGAAAATCCGACTAAGGGCGCATGTCCGACGCAGTCCAGTTTTCGCTTCACTCGGTCATCTAATGCGAGTTGCGCCCGTCTCGGATTTTCCGGCTCTTCTCCCGAGCTTTATCAGCGCGGCGGTTCTTTCTTTGCTTACTTTCTTTCTGACCGCTCAGAAAGAAAGTATGAATGTATTTATAGATTTTCTAAAATCTTTTAGGTTATTTGAAGTACCCTTATAGAATTTAGAGATATTTTAACCAGACTAAAAATATATAGTTTTTCTATTCCAGCTCGAGCATTTCCCTCGGGATATGGAACGGGATACTCTCGACAGTCCCTTCGCTGAAACTCTCGTCGTCCCAACGGATCAGGATGTTATCTTTCGGATCGATCTGTTTATCGTGAATAATGAATACCGGATGCCCGGATTTCTTCTGGGTGACTACGAGGTAGTTGTCCGGGGAAAGGCGGTGAATTCGCATATTGAAGACGTCGAATGCCTTGTTATTAAGAAAGCTCATATACCCGGTATCGCGGTGCTCGGACGAAAACCTGAGGTTGAACTCGCTCACCAAATTGTCGATAATCTGCCTGAGCTCGACGAAATCGATATTCTCTCCGCCCGATACGGGATAAAAAAACTTCGTGCGGAGCCTTTGATAGCTCGCGATCTCGGCGATAGATTTTTTCTTTGCTTCTTCGAGAAGCCTTTCCCCCAGCGGGGAGAGATCGATTTTTACCTTAGCCATATTTTTCCTCCGGCATTCCGGCAATATTATACCCCGGAACTGTTTTTTTGAAAAGTATTGAGTTATTCGTTTCGAGTTTTTGCGTTTTTAACTTATAAGGCTTACAATATTCAAGGAGTTCTGGGGTGTCAGGGGAAAACATGCAAAAAAATGATATCTATCGAGTGCTGTTCGCTGTTCCGGAAAGCGAACATGTGCGTTACAGAGACGCTCTCAAAGACTCAAAATTCCAGTCCGTTTTTCTGCCCGACGATTCGGATGTAATCTCCCATTTCCTTTCGAGCGAATGCCGGATGCTCGTAATCGACATCGACCCGTTGGAGAACCGCCTGATCGAATTGATTATGGCGTTCTTGGACAGGATAGAAGTCCTGCCGCCGATCCTTTTCCTCACAAGCGAGTATTCGAGAGACGATATCGCGAGCGTGATCAAGTTCGACGAGGCGGATGTTTTCACCAAGGACCCGAATTTCAACTTCCTCGCGATCCTGCCTCACCTGATCGATAAGGCAGTCCGCCGGAGCCGTTTTCAGTCACAGCTCGAACGGCAGGACTTCGAGCTCCAGAGGAAGAACGAGACTCTCACCGAGGAAAACGCCCTGCTCTTTATCGCTATCAGCGCGTTCGACGACCCGTTTTTCGTGATCAATACCGAGGACTATACCGTCTCGATGACTAACCGGCCGGAACTGAAGAACGGTTTTACCGAGCCGTTGTACTGCTACCAGATGATCCACGGCCTCAATCTCCCGTGCAGGTCTTCCGGGCTCGAGTGCACGATCGACTCGATCCGCGCCTCCGGTAATTCCGAAGTGAGCATCGATCACGAACTGAAAGATAAATCCGGCGCCGAAACCCGTTGTGTGCTCCGCGCCCTTCCCGTCCTCGGGGAAAACAACCGGCTTGTCCGGATCGTGGAATTCGTAAAAAAGAAAACCTAATTCAGGATTCTCTATGGGAACCGACAACAAACGCGAACTCATTCTCCAGGCCGCAATCGAAATACTCCATCATCAGAACTACCAGAATATGACGACTTCGGAAATCGCCCGCCGCGCGGGAATCGCCGAGGGCACGATCTACCGTTATTTTCAGAACAAACGCGACCTCTTTATCGAGGTGCTCCGGTTTATCAGCAAACGGATGGGTGAAATATTTGTCGAAGGTGTGTCTCCCGAGGCCGACCTGAAATCGAACCTCCGCGTTCTCGGGAAAAATTTCTATATGCGTCACAAAGAAGGAAGCGGGCTGTATAAAATTCTCTATAAGGCGTTTTCAGAGGTCGAGGACGACGATATCAAGAGCGCTCTCGGGAATATCTATACCCAGAGCGTGGAGATCATCAAATCCATCCTGAAATCGAGCCTCGGTAACGAAAAGGTATCCGTTCCGGAAGAACGGCTCGAAATCATTATCTTCATGATCTGGGGGATCGGGGATATCGTGTGGAAACGTTCGATCGTGTCGGGCGAAAAGACCATGTCTCCCGCCGAAATGGACAACCTTGTCGAAATGGTCTACACCCTGATGAAAAGCTCCTGACAAACCCCGCGTCTTATTTGTCCCCACCTTTTCAAACTGCGGAACCTGCACCGTGCCGGTCGAGGCTTCCGTGTCAAATTGGGTTTTTTCAGCTATGCCCTAATAAAGCGCGTAATGGCGCGGATACTCTCCGCGTTTTCCTCCGCGCCTCGGTATCTTTGCGGTAACTCCTCCGGCTTTTCAGACTACCGCACCGCAGTGGCGCAAAGACGTCCCCGCTACGCGCGAAAAGACAGAAAAAA
>Ga0154538_169_pt2 | contig 21884 bp, 21 predicted proteins | sample RifGroF1_FD_105681 | JGI IMG/M metagenome (GOLD analysis project Ga0154538, IMG submission 105681) | Spirochaetes bacterium GWF1_51_8 | reverse complement strand
CTGCGCCTTCGGTGTCATCACGATCATCCTTTCCATTCGCAACCCTTTTTTTTAGGTCGCTTATTTTAAGGATGACATTTCTATTTTGTTAATAAGGGACATTTCTATTTTGGTATAACAAAATGAGTGCTAATTCAATGCTAAGAGAGCGGATGGTTGTTCCAATTCCCTGAAAAAAAGCGCCCCCGTTGGGCGTGTTGACGAAGTCATGAAATACACGTTTTTTGTCACTGCGATACCGCGCTACGAAGAATTTTTGAAGCGCGGTAGAAGCAGTCTGTTTAATTTATATACCCAGTAATTAAATAGATTGCTTCGGCTATGGTTCGGCAAGCTCACCATGACGCCTCGCAATGACAAAATGAGTTTGTCAATACGCCCGTTATAGAACGGGAGCGGCTTTTATGAGTGGGGTGAGCCCCGCATTCTAAAGTACAAGTAAACAAAGAATACGGGACAAGCGATGTGTCACTCGATACGGATCACGGTCAATTGAATGGGGACGCCCCATTTCTTCGACCCCGGTTTAAACTCGAGGACCTGATAATCGAAAAACACCCGCAATCCGTCGAAACGGAACATATCCGGCAGGAGATCGGGAACGAACTTTTCCCCGCGGTCGTTGACGATGCCGAAGAAACCGCCGTCCTGTTTGATGTAAACCACTGACCCGTAGTTCTTTTCATCATATTTTTTCACTTCTTCGACCGGAGGAGCAGGCGTTTCCTCCTTGACTGGCGGTTTCGAACAGCACCCTGCTATGGCGAGAAAAAGGATCGAAAGAACCGATCCCGCGATTATTTTCTTCATGTTACCCTCCATGGTAAAAAATCACACTATCCCTTATTGAGTATATCGGACGCGTTCCCGAAAGTATGAGGATTTTTCCCGAATAAATATTATCATTTCGGAAAAACAGCCCGGGGGATTGATTTTTTACGGAATACTGTTTAAACTATTGTAGGAAGAAGATATAAGAAGTAATTTTATCAAGAAAACCCCAAGTATTCCGATACATGATAGTGAAATACTATCAAGGAGTAGAATATGGGCGAACCCGAAGATATCGATATAGAATCAGGTGAGGAACAACAGCAGGAAGAACAGCCCCGAGAGGGGTTCTCGATTGGTAAATTAATAGAATGGCTTTTGGCGAACATGATCCCCGTGATCATCGCGGTGGTCATCTCGATCATCTTCATCGTCATCTACGTTAACGCGCAGATTTCGAAGAAGAGCGAGGAAGAGTACGAAACTCATAAGCTCAGCGCCAAGCCCGACCCGAAGGCGATATTCACATTGGACGACTTCAAGGTGAACACCGCCGACCGCGACGAACCCCATTTCATCCGCGTGAAGTTCTATGTGGCGTATGACGGCGAAAACAACAAGCTCCAGACCGAGCTGATCGACCGTAAGATACAGTTGAGGTACATTATCCTGAGTATCCTGAACTCCAAGCAGAAGATGGAGATAGATACCAACGCGCTCAAGGAAGTGCTCTGCGAGGAGATCAAGAACGCGATCAATAATGTACTGAAATACGGCGAGGTAGAAGACGTCTTCTACGACGAATTTGTCATATCCTGACGGGGTATAAACGGTTCCGGTTCCCAATTTTCCTAGGAGACAGCGATGACAGAAATTCTATCGCAAGATGAGATAGACGCCTTATTAACAGCCGTATCCAGCGGAGAATCGCTAGAATCGGAACCAATGAGCGCCCCTTCCATGGGGGGGGGCGGTTCACAGTCGGTTAAGCCGGGACGCGAGAAAAAGCGTCTGAAGGTTTACGACTTCCGGCGCCCGGACAAATTCTCGAAGGACCAAATCCGTACATTGCAGATGATGCATGAAACGTTCGCGCGTCTGACCACAACCTCACTCTCCGCGAACCTGCGTACCCTCGTGCACGTGCATGTGGTGTCGGTCGACCAGTTGACCTACGACGAATTCACCCGTTCTATCCCCTCGCCGACAACTCTCGGCATCATCAACATGGACCCGTTAAAGGGTAGTTCGGTCATCGAAGTAGACCCGAGCGTGACCTTCGCGATCATCGACCGCCTGTTCGGCGGAAAGGGCGAACCGTTGAAGACCAACCGGGAATTGACGGATATCGAGCTTTCGGTTATAGAAGGGATCATCGTCCGCCTCCTGGGCAACTTACGTGAATCGTGGGCGAACGTGATCGACCTCAGGCCCCGTTTGGGCAATATCGAGACGAACCCGCAGTTCGCGCAGATAGTTCCGCCGACAAGCATGGTCGTTTTGACCACGTTCGACACAAAGGTCGGCGACGTCGAAGGGATGATGAACTTTTGTATCCCGTATATCACGATCGAACCGATCATCTCCAAGCTGTCCGCGCAGTACTGGTATTCCAGTATCCGTAAGGGTATCACGACAGAGAACCTCAATCTGATCAAGGAACAGATTTCCGATGTCCGTGTGGATGTGACGGCGAAGCTGAGCGAAGCCGAACTGAAGTTCCGCGAGATCGCCGCGATCCGTGAAGGGGATATTATCCGCCTCAACGGCTCGATCAAAGCGGATGTCGAAATCCTGATCGGAAACAGCGTGAAGTTCCGGGGAAAGGCCGGTATGGTCGGCAAACGTGTCAGTATCCAGATTCAGGAAGTGGTCAGCCTGATCGACGAAGAGATGCTGCAGGATATTTTGATGGGCGAGGAAGAATAAAGCCCGTGGGTATAAGGAAATTCGTTTTTTTTCCGATTTATAGATAAAGAAATAATGGAGGAAAGGTATGAGCGACGGTACCCTGTCCCAAGATGAAATAGATGCATTATTACAAGGTACAGATGAATTAATGACGGAAAACCTCGGGACGACCGCGCCCCTTGGTTATGAAGCCGGCCCTTCCGTGTCCGCCGAAACTATCTCCGAGACCGACAAGGCGACATTGGGCGATCTGTTGCGCGAGATCGGCAACGCGCAGGCGAACGCTATCTCGACACTCACCTCTGTGACTACAAAGTTCAGTTCGCCGTTTATCGACGCCGGACAGCTTGAAACCCTGAAAAAGGATATCAAGGGTAAAGTCATCCAGGCGAAGGTCAACCTGACTGGCGGTGTGAGCGGCGAATGGGTCTATATCGTCCCCGAAAAGAGCGTCCTCTCGATCACCAATATCCTGATCGGGCAGGAAGACAATACCGAAGTCACCGATCTCGTGATCAACACGTTCGGCGAAGTCATCACTCAGACCACCGGCGCATTAATGACGATCCTGACCGACAAGCTCGGCAAGACGATCACCCCCGGTTTCCCGCATATCGACTTTCTCCAGGACGCAAGCGCCCTCAGCGTAGCTGGCGGTACGTTCGTAGTCCGTATGAACTATGTCTTCAATCTCCAGGATAAAGGCAGCGCGCGTTTCTTCGTGTTTATCCCGATCTCGATGGCGCGCAGTATCATATCGAGCTTTAACGCCGCGAAAAACGCGGGCGCGATGAGTATGGGCGCGGAAGCGCCGATGCAGCAGTCCGGTATCCAGATCAAGCCGGTGGCGTTCGAACCGTTACAGATGGGCGTGGAATCGGAAGCGATGGGCAATATCACCCTGCTTCTCGACGTCCCGATGCGTGTGACCGTGGAACTCGGACGTACCAAGATGACGATCAAGGACATCCTCGGTCTCGGCGAAGGTTCTATTATCGAGCTCGATAAACTCGCCGGTGAACCGGTCGATATCCTTGTCAACGATAAAGCGATCGCGCAGGGTGAAGTCGTGGTCATCGACGAAAACTTCGCGGTACGCGTCACGAAGATCGTCACACCGATGGAACGCATCTTCGAGTCCCCGGAATCTCAGTTCTAGCCTTCAATCGAAATTTGCATATAAAAAGCGTCCCGTTTTTCGGGACGCTTGAATTTTCAGTTTTTTTACCTTTCCATTTTCTTAAAACTTGTCACTTGTCACATATAACTTTTCACTTAAATATCAGCATCGTCGAGGTTTGGTTGATATGTCCGATATACTGTTCGCCGTAGGTGCTGAACCCGATAGTCGGGATATCGGAGAATATCTTGCCGTAGGCTTCGGTCTGGTTCTTCTTTTCGAGTTCGAGGGTGCGCAGGATGCAGTGGAAGTTGATGATCCCCGAAATCCCATTCATCTCGGCGTTCTTCGCCTCGATCACCGCCCTCGTATCCGCGACTATATCCTGCGACTCGAGGACGGACAGTTCCATTCCCTGTTTGACATTACAGTAGAACACGATATCGTCGCCCTTCGCCTGCTGGGGACTTCGGACATACGGCTCGCCGTCGTCCATCAGGCCGATAGGGTTATGCATGAACCTCGACGCCGCTTCCGACGGCTGCACCCCGAGCGCCTGGGCGTATGCCTGTAACGCGGGCCGGTTGTTGAACTCGTGAACAGTACGGGAGGCTGCATCTACCTTGGTGGCGACGAGTTTCGCGGGAAGCTCGTTGAAACTCTGGGTCTTGATGAGATCGAACGGGGTGCCGGGTTTGAGCAGGGCGAGGATTGCCGCGTCGGTGTAGGCGATTCCGCCCGCGTAAACATAGGTCTCCTTGAACTTCAAATCGTCGCCGGCGGACGCTCCGATAAACGTGACATCTGTCAGGTCGCCTATCTTCTCCATTATTTTTTCTTCCGCGCCGCTCATTCCGTCGATCAGGATGATCCCGATATACTTCGTGAAGTCGAGATCGCGCATCGGTGTCTTAAAATAGGCTTCGAACTCGCCGAACGCCTGCTGGACGGGGTTCCCGGTTTTGATATTTTTCATGACCACTACTTTCGCGTCGAGCATCGCGGGACCGTCGAATGCCATCGCGACGACGGAATTCTTCAGCATCTGACCCGAGACTATTTCACCCGACGTCGAGCATCCGAACGTGAGCGATTTCGGGAACGCGTTCTTCATCGCGGCCGCTATCGTATTCGGGTCGTAGTTCGACGAGGCGAAGAAAAGCACCATTTTCGGGTCGTATCCGATAAGTTTATTACTGAGATCGTTCGCCGCATCCGCGGGATTAGGTAAACTGGAAAAAGCCGTGTTTATTCCCATTGAGTTCTCCTTACATTAACGGTGCGCGTCCGCCCATTTCGAGAGCGAGACGTTTCAGATGTTCGATAATCTGGGGATCGTCGGGCGACAATTCATTGTACTTGTTCGGGTTGATCCCTTTCAGCAGCATTTTCGTCCGGGTCGTCCGCTCGATCAGCGGATTACCCTTAGCTCTTTCCTGGATAATAATTTCAATCATTCTCTTGATCTGTCCGGCCATGAATGTCTCCTCTGAATTAACTCTATGTGTGTAACAATTTACACGCGGGTAAAAGATACTGAATACGACATCATATTAAGTGATAATGATAGATAGAGAATGCAAAAAAAGCAAGATTTTAAATAATCCTATCAAAAAACAATACTTTAATCGGGAATTTTCACCGATTTGGCTATTTCGCTCAATACGGAGCGGTATTTGTCTCCCGAGCTGGCCGACGAGTAGGACAGGATCTGGTATGCGGCAGTCCCTTTTTTCAGTACGGTGATCGTCATTTCGATCTTCGTACCGCTGATCTGCCCCATGAACACGCCGGTGTATCCCTCTTCGGCGTTGTAAAATCCGGCGTCGGACGGATCGATATAACATTTAGCTTCATCGAGCTGGTTTCCGCCGATCTGGAACGAGTCGGCCTCGGAATATGGACGGACCACGACGTTCTCATAGATGTCCTGAACCTTCTCATCCCCGGGGATATTGAAGAACTGGGAGAGAAGGACGGCGGCCTGGTCGTCGGGGCTGAATACGCCGACACGGTTCTCCTTTTCGTCGATCGTCCAGCCGTTCGGGTATTCGAAGGTCACATCGAGATTGGAACCGGAGTATATTCGGACTCCGCCGGTACCGGAAGGTTTGCCGTCCTGCTGGGACGATGTGCCGTTTTTCCCGCCGCATCCCGCGAACAGAAGAACCGTCAGTAAGAATACGAATGAGACTCTTTTCATGATAACCTCCAAGATGTTCCTATTTGGCGATCTTGAATGAATCGATAATCCGGGCGTTGACAGGGCCGTACTGTTCCAACGACTCGCTTTTAGTCAGCATGTGGAGAATATACTGGTTCGTCCCTTTTTTCATGACGATAAACTGGGCAGAGTAAGAGTCCTTGCCGGCGAAAAATTTCCGCGCGGTGGAATAACCTGAATCCGCGCCGCAGTTCTTCAGGAAACTATCCTCGAGCAGGATCTGATCGGTGCCCTTGACATTCTCTGGATCTATTTTGGAAGCCCCCGAGGTCAGGGTGAAAAGCGATTTTTCGGCGATCTGGTCGAGGGAAGCGCCTGAGTTAACAAGAACATAGAGGATGTCCGCTTTATCGGGTGACGATACCCACACCGATGCCGTGTCTTCGATCAGGTTTTTCCATTCGGACGGATAGCCGAACGAAATACCGAAGTTCTGGCCGGAATACGTTTTGAATGAGGATGGTTTTACCGCTGAATCGCCGCCCGCGCATGAAGCTAAGACGAATACCGCGGCTGTCATCAGAATAAGGGAACTGAATTTCATATTTTCCTCCGGGTTATAGTCTATTCTTTGATCCATTTCTGCGGCGGCAGGACGATCGGAAACTCGATCTTGCTTGCCGGCGGGTACGGTTTCTTCACCGGGTCGGTGTGCAGGTAAAGCGTATTCGCGTCCGACAGCACGATCACACAGGGAAGGTATCCCGTGTTCGATCCGCCGCCGAAACTATCAGCCGGCGAGTTCGTATGGTTCTTCTTCGCGAGCCGGTAAAGGTCGCCGCCCTGCCATTCCGCTTTTCCGGTCTGCGTGAGACTCGACCATTTGCACTCGTTGGAGAAGAACTTGTTTTTTAGTACGCCCTCGGCGGTCAAAAGGTAACCGTAAAATAAGCCGTTCGAAAGGGTCACCGAGACCTTGGTTCCGGCCGCGGCGTCGTCAGTCCGCACCCAAACCCCCGTTATCCACATGCCGGGGCTTTCCGCGTTAACCGGCTTCCCGGCGCAGGATGCGGACACGGCGGCAATGACTGCTAGCGCAATGACAAGAAACATCGTTCTATCCTGCAAGCCCGGCCTAACCGGGGTTTTAATTGTGCGACCCCTGCGATTTCGAGACCGCCGATACGAAAATCGCCGCCACTATCAGAATCGCGCCCGCGACTAACGGGATCAGGAAGGTGTTCCGGAAGAGCTCGATAAACGGATCGAGGAGTTTTGTCATTACCGGAAGCAGCACCGCGAAATCGCTCATATCGATCCAGTCGGCGGATTTAAGAAGCGCCGTGAAAGTGAGATAGATACCCATGAGCGGTAATGACGACACCACGAGGGTGACGCCTATCGAGGAAAGGCGGCCGTACCCGGTATTAATAAACAGAAGCGCGGCGAGCAGGGCGATACTGACCCCGAGGAAAATATAGTACCTCGACGAGATCGTCTCATGGAACTCGCGCGACAGGAAATAAAATCCCGTCCGTTCCTTTCCCTCGTATTCGAACGTATCCGCTTTCAGCTTCTTCTTCGTACCGGAAGCCTTGGGACTTTCGCCTGTTTTCGAGATCGACTGCGCGTAAGCGTCGCCTTTTTCGTATAACGGGTCGATGAACTTATTCGTCGCAATATAGATTATGATCTCCCTGTCGCTCAATCCAGCGATCTCCTGTTTGGTGATCGTCACTTTCAGTTCGGGGAAGGGCTGGGACTTCTGGTTCTTCTTGAGTTCGGCCTGGAGGGGCTTCAGGAAGTTATCGAACATCTCGGGATTCTGGTCGTAGACCGTCCCGAGAGTGTCCGTTCCGATCTTTGTCAGGAACGGTTTATCGCTGATCTGGTTCAATAGATAGAGGAAAAAGGTGATATTGAGCAGGAAGAAAAGGACGAATCCGATGAAACCGGAGAGGCATCCGCGCCCCGCTCCGCCGCCGGTTTTCTGCGGGATGGACGAACTGGGCGGGATATATCCCGACTGCGGGGGCTGTGAGGCCGAGGATGACGGGTTGAATGATATCGACATTTTGTTTCTCCTCGATACGTCCGGAGAAAACGAGCCGGACTTTCTCTTACGGAATGCGCTTTTATTATCCAATGGAACTGAAAATAAATCAAGGTACCGCGTATCCTAATGCGCAGCGCACCCCGGACGTGTAGGCAAACCCATTTTGTCATTGCGGGTGCAGCGAAGCAATCTATTTTAATATTCGACAATAGATTACACTAACTGCTTCAACCTTTTTTATAATTTTCACAACGCGGTAGAAGCAGTCTATGTAAATGTTTATCAGTTTATTAGATAGATTGCTTCACGAATTTTGCAAATTCGTTCGCAATGACAAGACTGACTTTCAGAAAATTTTAAAGATGACTACTTGTGGTCATTTCAAAGAATTTTTAAGGATGACCACTTGACAGTCCGCCCCGGTGCTTTATACTAATACGGCCGCTTCTAATACCGATCGATGGAGGCGGCTGTCGGGCGTTTCGTTTCAATGAATACCTCGATTTGTAAAAAAAGAGGGTTATCGGAACCGTCCCGATGAATAAAAAACCGGAGGATGTATGAAAAAGATAGGGGTTATTATGGCTGTTCTGATACTGAGTACGGGAAGCTGGGCGGCGATCCCGAAGGACGCGGAGTTATTCGAATCTCTCGCGATAGTCGTGCCCGCGAAGGAAAAAGCGCAGTACATCTACGGCGACAACAATGTCGGGTTTTATGAGGGCTACACCCACGATTATATGAAGGGGCAGGGGTATGTGATGTCGAGCGCCGCGAATTTCCGCGATTTCGCGTCCTACTGCGGCGACAAGTTCAACAACAAAAAAGAAGCCGATTTTACGAAGATACTTCCTTACGGAGTGCAGGCCGTTTACATGGGCTGTTTCGACGAGATGATCATTCACTCGATGGAGAACGCGGTGACGCTGTCGGTGTATTCCGATAACGCCGATATCCTCGCGCTCCTGCCGGTGATGTCGATCCCCGAGAAGAAGACGACGGTTTCCGAGCAGAAAGGGGTGTATCTCTTCTCGCCCACACCCGCCCCCGATCCCAAGAAGATGGGGCTGATCCCGCCGTATGTCGCTGTGTCCGCGAATACCGGGTTCACCATGGTCGCCGGTTCGGTCGACGACACGAACAAGCACCCCGAGTACAAGAAAGTGCTCAAGCTCAACAAGATGAACATAGTGACGGTGTTTTCATCCAAGGAAAAAGTGAAAAAGTTTACGATCAATATCGCGTTCGGGTTCACCCCGGAACAGGCTGTGAAGAAGGCTGAGGAGCTCGCGAAAAAGCAGGGCGACGCGGTGCATAAGGCGAAGATGTACAAGTTCCTTACGGAGAGCTATCTCTGGACGGACGATATGGAATACAACAAGGCGCTGATGTGGGCGAAGATCGGCGCGTACGCGATGGTAGTCCGTGAGTTCGGCGTGGGTATCTGGGCGGGCCTGCCGTGGTTCCGTCAGAACTGGGGCAGAGATACATTCATCTCGCTCCCCGGCACGCTGATTACTACCGGTATGTTCAAGGAAGCTCTCGACTTGATGACGAACTTCTCGACTTATCAGAACAAGGGCGAGCTCGGGATGGAGATTCTGTTCGACGAAAACAATAAAGAGCTGAAGGAGCAGATCAAGGCTTATGTGAAGGACAATATCAATGTCAAGATGTCGTTCAAGCCGGGAAAAATCCTCACCACCCCCGACCGTTACTATATCGACAATCAGGACAAATTGAAGAAAAAGATCGAAGAGATGAAGAAGGCTATTCCTGAAATACTCGACGCGACATTCAAAGTCGAGATCGGGAAGAACTACGGCCGTATCCCGAACCGCGTGGCGAGTAAGGACGATGTGATCTACAACACGACCGACGGCACCCCGTGGTTTATCCGTGAGGCGCTGGAATATATCATGTACACGGGCGACCTCAAATTCGCCAAAGAGATTTATCCCGTGGTCAAGCTCGCGATCGAAGGGGCGATGAAGAACTATGTGGACGAGTACGGCTTCCTGACGCACGAGGACGCGGACACGTGGATGGACGCCAAGATCGGCGGAAACTTGCCGTGGTCCGCGCGCGGAAACCGTGCGGTCGATATCCAGGTGCTGTGGTATGTCGCGCTCCAGTCCGGGGTGACCCTCGCGGAGTACAGCGGCGACAAGGAGTCCGCGAAGCAATGGAAGGCGGTGATGGACAAGCTCAAAGCCAACTTCCCGAAGTTCTTCTGGGACGAAGCGAAGAAAATCCTCGCCGACCGCATCACTAAAGAAGGGACACAAGACTTTAAGGTGCGTCCGAACCAGCTCATGGTGATCTCGGTCCCGTTCGACGACCGTTTCGTGTCGGGCGAGATGGAAGCATACATCCTGAAGAACGCGGTGAGCGAACTGCTGTACCCTTACGGAATCGCGTCCTTGGCGCAAACCGACCCGTACTTCCACCCGTATCATGAGAAATACGACGCGTGGGCGAATAAAGACGCCGCTTATCATAACGGCACGGTCTGGGGCTGGAACGCCGGGTTCACGGTGACCGCGCTCGTGCGTTACGGCTACACCGAACTGGCTTACGCCCTCGCGACCAATCTCGGCTACCAGATACTCTACTTAGGATGCCGGGGGAATATGAGTGAGCTGGTTGAGGCCATTCCGCAGAAGAACGGCCAACTGAAGCTTTCCGGGACTTACGCTCAGGCGTGGAGTGTGGCGGAATATGTCCGCAACGGGTACCAGGACTTCGCGGGCTTCAAGCCCAACCTGCTCAAGGACGAAGTACTCCTGATGCCGTCCGTCCCGTCGAAATGGAACTCCTATTCCTCGGAGTTCGCGTTCGGACAGGGCGCGAGGTTTACAGTCGATTTCAAGCGCGACAAGACGTTGATGAACTTTACTATTTCATATAAGGGCTACGCGAAGCCGCTCACTGTGAACCTGACGCCGTTGATGGGAACTTCGCGCGTGCTAATTCAATTGAAGCTCAAGGCCGGACAGACCGCGAAGGTGGAATTCGACAGCGCGACCGGTAAGGCGAAACTGAACGGCAAGGAAGTCAAGACCTCGGTCTATCTTCCTTCCTACGATAAGATTATCGGCGACCTGAAATTCGTCAAGCCGGATATGAGCGATACCGCGCCTTCTCTCAAACAGAAGGACTATTTACAGAAGATCATCGAGTCGAAGCAGTACAAATAGGCGGAATGTGAAGATTGAGCGATAGAACAGTATCGGGTAACAGCGATTATAAGGAAGCAAGATGAAACCGTTACAGCGCGGCGCGCTCGCCGTCATGGCGTTTCTGCTCGTCTCGTGCGGGCTCTATATTCCCGAGCGTGCGCTTGTGAGCGCGGTGCGTGACGGCGAACTGATCGAGGCGCTGCGCCAACTGAACGGCGGGGCGGATATCGACGCGGTCGTCCCGGGAATGGGCACCGCGATGACAGTGGCGTGCGCGAAGGGCGACACCAACTTCGTTCAGTACCTCATGATGTGGGGCGCGGAAGTGTCGCATCCCGACGAGTACGGCCTGACCCCGTTTTTCTGGGCGGTATCGCAGGGGCATGCGGATGTCGCGGCGTTCCTTCTCGACCGGGGCGCGAAGCTCGAAGAGGCCTACGCCAAGGACTACGACCCGTTGGTCATAGCGGCGCAGTACGGCTACGCGGACGTGGCGGCGCTTCTGATCCATGCGGGCGCGGATGTCAACAGCCGCGACGAAGAGGGCAACACCCCGCTCCATTGGGCGGCGGCGTTCGGGCAGACCGACCTGATCGGCCTTTTCATGCTGAACGGCGCGAAGATGAACGCCACGAACCATAACGGCGAGAGCGCGTTTATCTGGGCGTACATGATGGGCAGTATCGACGCGGCGGCGATGCTCCTCGAACGGGGGATTTCCCCGGACAACCCCGATAAAAAGGGCATGACGATCCTCCACAAGGCCGCGTGGGACGGCGACCTCATCATGGTCGAACTCCTGCTGGAACACGGCGCGGATGTGAACGCCACGGACACGCGCGGCGCCCTCCCGCTCCATTACGCGTGCAGGATGGGAAGCATCGATATCATCGCGCTATTGCTGAATAAAGGTTCAAAAAAGACGTTGAAGACGACCGACGGTAAGTCGCCGTATGATATGGCGTTAGAGAACAATCAGCTCCAGGCGGTAAAGTTCCTTGAAGAAAAAAATATTACAAATTAATATTTTATTCCATTGAAAGTGAACGAAAAATATGATATGATATTGAAGTAGCATAGTGAAGGAGGATTCCATGTTAAAGAAATTTTTCTATTCGGTGTGTGTGTTGTCGTTATTTGCCGCGGTTCCGTTAGTCTATGCCGATATCGACGAAGACCTTGTCGAAGCGGCGATGAACGAAGATGCGGCTGAGGTAAAGGCGCTTCTGAAGCAGGGAGCCGACCCCAATTATAAAAACGAACAGGATGATGCGCCCCTGCATTGGGCGGCATTCAAGGGGAATGTCAAGATCGCCAAGCTCCTGGTCGACGCGGGCGCAGACCTCGAGATCCTGAACGGCAGTAAGGACACTCCTGTCTGTCTCGCGGCTCAGAAGGGTTTTGCCGATGTGGCCGCTATTCTCATTAAGGCCGGTGCCGAAGTCGATGTCCTCAACAAGAACACCGATGCCCCGATCCATTGGGCATGCTTCAAGGGATATGACGATGTGGCCGAGGTGCTGATCGACGCGGACTGCGATCTCGAGATTAAGAACGCCAGTAAGGACACTCCGCTTTTCCTCGCGGCTAAGGGCGGTTTCACCGATATCGTGGAGATGCTCCTCGAAGGCGGCGCGAAGATCAATGTAAAGAATAAATTCGGCGACACCCCGCTGCATTGGGCTGTCCAGAACGAATATGTCGACGTAGTCGAACTTCTTGTCGAAGCCGGCGCCGATGCCAATATCAAGAACAAGGAAGGCTCCACCCCGATCGACCTCGCTGAGGCCAACGGGAACGAAGAGATTTTGGATATACTCGATTCTTCTTACTAATCCGATTTTTGGATATCAGCCCCGCCGCGCGCGGGGCTTTTTTTATGCGGAATTGCATAATCGGGTTTTCCGTACTATAATAATTAACGAAGGATAGGAGGATCATGATGAAAAAAGTTTTATTCGCGGTCGCCGCGATGCTGATGATAGCGTCGTGCGGCGGAGGGACGTCCGGCTCGCCTGTTGTTCAGCCCGGGCAGTCCGCGGGCCCCAAGCTCGGATTAGGATTGAAATGGTTCCCGAATATAGTCAAGGGCAGGATACCGTTCGACCAGTATGTCCTCGACGTCACGAAGATGGCGAAGCTGAAAGCGGGTAAGCTCGAGTTCCTGTTCGACCAGGCCGTCTTCATCGATCCGTCGATGAAACCGGTCAGCAACATCGATTTCATCTTCGCGGCATACGGAAGCAGCAACCTTCTCGGCTCGATGCTCGATTTCAGTATCACCGAGAACGGCAAGTACGCGATCCTCGAATCCTACGGCTTGATCTACTTCAATCCCAAGGACGCGAAGGGTGCCGATCTTCAGCTCAAGCAGGGGAGTTATGTCACGGTAAACATTCCCGCGCCCTATGGCTTGTCCGACACGGTCATCAAGACGCTCAAGGTGTACGCGTTCGATATGAACTCGGCCGTATGGGTCAGTATGTCTACGCCGGAAGTGAAGGATATCGGCGGAAATAAGTACCTCAGCTTCAAGGCGACCCATTTCTCGTACTGGATGGTCGCCGCTCCGATCTCGATGTTCGCGTGTGTCAAGGGCCAGGTCAAGGCGCCCGCGCTTCCCGCCGACGCGGACATCCTCGTGATTGCCTGCGGGGAAAACTATACCGGGATGACCCGTACCTATATCAAGAACAACGGCACCTACGAGCTCGATGTCAAAATGAACTCGTCGGTGACGATCTACGCGCTCGCCGAGGACAGCTTCCAGATCGCCGGATTCCTTGTAGCGAATAAGGTGGTCGATATCGCGGGGTCGTCGAAGCTCCCCGAAGGCAGCGGCAACAATAAGCAGAAGATCATGAATATGGTCATCCAGAAGGACGGGTATTCCGCGATCAAGATGAACGACGACCTGTACCAGATCAAGGCCGCGAAACAGTACGAACAGCAGAATAATTCCGGCGACACGGATAAGGACGCGCAGATGCAGAAGGAGTTCGACGAGATGAACAAGCTCCTCGATGTCAAACCGTCCAAGACGACGAACAAAGGCCAGAAGTAAATAAACCAGGACGGGGTTGTCCCAAAAGTACGGAAAAAGTAGAAAAGTCTGTCACTGCGAGGAACGAAGTAATGAAGCAGTCTATTTAACTGTTTATCAGTTAATAATATAGATTGTTTCGGCTATGGTTCGGCCTGTCTCCTTCTCCGAAGGGGAAGGCAGGCAAGCTCACCATGACGCCTCGCAATGACAAATATTCTCTAAAGTACCCTTTTGGGACAGCCCCGTTCCTATTCAATATCAAGCGGAATTGGTATCGGGGGATACTGTGGAAGAGGCGTCTCTTTTCAACGGGTGGGGGAAGACCGTCAACGCGACTATTATTTCACCTGGGGATACCGAGATCGCGGCGATTCGCGACAAGTTCGAAGCGCTGAAGGATTTCGAGTTTATCCCTATCCGGGAGATTCCCGAGAACTACGGCAAAAAAATACTCGTCGATTTCACCTTCGACCTTTTCAATAAAGATATCAAACCCGAACAGCTCTTCCGTATCTTCGCGGACTTCCAGCGTCATCTCGACGCTCTCCGTTTCACCGGGACGACATTCAACTTCATCCTGAATTACCCGTTCAGCAGTAACCAGAAGAACTATCTCTATTTCCACCGCGCGGTCGAGCGTTACCTCGAACTCGCCGGGGAGTTTTACACTGTTAAGCTGATCATCATCCCGAACATCATCTCCCGACATTGCTTCAATAAGATCGAGAACCCGATCATCCATATTATCAACGCCGCCCGGATGGGGAAGGGGCTGAAGGTCAACCTGACCGACCATTCGCGGTTCACGTTCATCTACGGGATCGACCTGATCACCTCGCTCCTGACCGCGCTCGACCATATCGGCACGGAGAACATCGTGATCGAAGGGTTGGACCTGTGCCTGAAGGACATCGCGGATATCGCGTGCGGGACGGCCGGCGACGCGCCCATCCAGTTCGATAAGGAGCGGTTTATCAAGTACAACTATCCCGACGTCCAGGCGAAGAGTATCGAAAATATTAATTACGGCTTCGAGAACATGATGATCGATCTGATAAATAACCTTTTTTGATTCTTACTGAGCGAGTCAAAATGATGGGGGAGAATAGCCGAAGGCAGAGTAATAAGGAATGATCCCTCTCGGTAGTTTTGTCTGCCGATCCTGCCCCAACTGCGTCAATCCGCAAAACTTGTACCGAGCTTTCCCCACCAGGGAAATTGTCGAGGTATCCGCGCGATCCGTGAGGAATTGGGGTGAAGTAAGAGTCCGTTGTTTTACCCCAATAGTCCACGGATTACACTGACAGCACAGATTAACGCGGATAAAAACGGTCGCGGCGGCGACCCGCAGAAAACGCGGGACTGTTTGAGGACGAAGAGATGAAGCAAGTCAGGCAAACGCGGAGATTCCTGACACCCTCTATTCGGTCAAGAGATTCGTTTTACTTCGCGACATATGTCATTTCATTAGATTGAATGAAATGAAAGTTATCTCTTTAACAAACGTTCCCGCTTTTCTCTCTGTGTACTCCGCGCGGACTCCTCTCGTGAGTTTTACGGCAGCCCCGGGATTCCCGGAGCTCATAAATGTTCCTTTCCCCCGTTCCTTTCAACTTTCTCCTGCCTCTTCCGTTGTTTTCACGCGGAGCACACGGAGAAAGAAAGCAAGGCTCTTTCTCTCAAGAGAGACTTTTATTCATTTCCGTGCGAAAAACGCATGATTTTTGCATTTCCCGACAGCAAGTCCCGCATTCGATAGTACAAAGAAGGTAAGGAATGAGGGGTAAAAAGCGCTATATGGTGCGCGGACAAACAACCGAGGGTAACGCGAACTAAGAATAATGCCTTTTGTTTGATTAGTCTGCCGATCCTGCCCCAACTGCGTCAATCCGCAAAACTTGTACCGAGCTTTCCCCACCGGGGAAATTGTCGAGGTATCCGCGCGATCCGTGAGGAATTGGGGTGAAGTAAGAGTCCGTTGTTTTACCCCAATAGTCCACGGATTTCACCAATAACACAGATTAACGCGGATAAAAACGGTCGCGGCGGCGACCCGCAGAAAACGCGGGACTGTAGCGAACGAAGAGATGAAGGAAGAGCGACCGCGGAGACGCAGAGGACGCAGAGAAAAGAGTAGATTGATTTTAGTTAGTAAATTCCCGGCTGAAAAAATAAAGCGAGGTCTTTCGACCTCGCCCCACTCACCAGAGTGAGTTTGCAGAATTGGGAGGGGAATCTGCTTTCTCATCTCATTCGGTCATTCCCGAAAAATATTTTCCGGTAATGCACACGAACATGTAGATTATCGGCACGCTCTTATCCGATTTTTAACACTTTTGGAAAAAAAAGCGAAAATATTTTATCGTAGAGAAAATTCAGCTTTCAAGTCCGGTTTATCGGGCAGCTCCCGCTTCTCCGCATCCATGCGGCCGCGGGATCACCCACATCCTGTGGGCGATTAATTGACATGTCGTCAAGATTCTTTTAAAATATTGGCGGAATCACTGTGATTATCACGATGAAAAAGTACAGGAGGCATACAAATGGCTGTCAAAGTTGCTATTAACGGATTTGGAAGAATCGGAAGATTGGTCTTTCAATCCTTAGTCGAACAGGGTTTATTGGATACTTATGATGTCGAAGCGGTCGTCGATGTTGTTACCGACGCCGCATATTTCGCTTACCAGCTCAAGTACGATTCGGTTCACGGTCAGATGAAGGCCGATATCTCTTCCAAGAAGAGCAATCCCAGCCTCGAGGACGACGATATCCTCGTGGTCAACGGCCGCGAAATCCGCTGTGTCCAGGCTAAGAAGACTCCCGACGAGCTTCCGTGGAAGGACCTCGGGATCGATTATGTCATCGAATCGACCGGGCTTTTCGCCGACGCTGAAAAAGCGGCGGGTCACCTCAAAGCCGGCGCGAAGAAAGTCATCATTACCGCTCCCGCAAAGGGCGATGCGAAGACCCTCGTGATCGGAGTCAACCATGAAGAATACGATACCGCGAAGCACAATATCGTGTCCAACGCCAGCTGCACCACCAACTGTCTCGCGCCTGTCGTGCATGTGATCTTAAAGGAAGGAATCGGGATCGAGACCGGTCTCATGACCACGATCCATTCCTACACCGCGACCCAGAAGACTGTCGACGGCCCTTCGAAGAAGGACTGGAGAGGCGGACGCGCCGCGGCGATGAACATCATTCCTTCGTCCACCGGAGCCGCCAAGGCCGTGGGGATTGTTCTTCCCGCGACCAAGGGCAAACTGACCGGTATGTCGTTCCGCGTGCCTACTCCCGACGTATCAGTCGTGGATTTGACTTTCCGCGCGACCAAGGACTCCTCGATCGACGAGATCGATGGTTTGATGAAGAAGGCGTCCGAGACCTACCTCAAGGGTATCCTCGGCTACACCAAGGACGAAGTCGTCTCGACTGACTTTATCCATGACAAACGTTCTTCGATCTACGACTCGAAGGCGACCCTCGAAAACAACCTCCCGGGCGAAAAGCGCTTCTTCAAGGTTGTTTCATGGTACGATAACGAATGGGGCTATTCCAACCGTGTCGTCGACCTTCTCAAGTACATGGTTTCCAAGGATAAGTAATTAATTATTTATATTTCCCGTCGGAGTTTACTCCGGCGGGACGTCTTTATTCGATTTGATACATTATAGAAGGAGAAGGAATATGGCTATCACGAAAAAAACGGTTAAAGATATCGATTTTAAAGGGAAACGTGTCCTGATGCGCGTGGACTTCAATGTCCCGATGAAGGACGGGGTGATCCAGGACGACACGCGTATTGTCGCGGCGATGCCTACGATCAAGTACGTGCTCGAAAAGGGCGCGAAGACCCTCGTGCTCATGTCCCACCTCGGCGATCCGTCGAAGGACGCGGCCAAGGCGAAGGAAAAAGCTGAAAAGGAAGGCAAAGTATTCGACGAGGCAAAATACCTCGCGGGGAAGCATATGCTGGCTCCTGTCGCGGCGCATCTCGCGAAGCTCCTCGGTAAGGAAGTAAAGCTCGCCCCGAAATCGTTCGGCCCCGAGACCGAGGCAATGGTTTCCGCGATGAAGGACGGCGAAGTTCTGATGCTCGAAAATACCCGTTTCCATAAAGAAGAGACCTCGAAGGACGCGCCCGCCCGCGAGTCGATGGCGAAAGAGCTTGCCAAGTACGGCGATATCTATGTCAACGACGCGTTCGGGACGGCCCACCGCGCCCATGCGTCCACCGAGACCGTCGCGCACTACCTGCCCGCGGTCGCCGGAATGCTGATGGAAAAAGAGCTCGAGTACCTCGAGGATAAGGTCGTGAAAAACCCCGCCAAGCCTTTCGTCGCCATTATCGGCGGCGCGAAGGTGTCGTCGAAGATCACCGTGATCGAAAGCCTTCTCGCGAAGGTGGACACGCTGATTATCGGCGGCGGCATGGCATACACGTTCTATAAGGCCAAAGGTTATGAGATCGGCGATTCGCTTTGCGAAGACGACCAGATCGAGACCGCGAAAAAGGTGATGGAAACCGCGAAAACGAAGAAAGTCGAACTGATCCTGCCTGTCGACAATATTATCGCGGACAAGTACGATCCCAACGCCAACACCAAGACTGTCGATTCCAACAAGATCGAGAAAGGATGGCAGGGATTAGATGTCGGCCCCAAGACGGTCGAAATCTATAAGAAGGCGCTTGCAACGGCGAAGACCGTGTTCTGGAACGGGCCCGTGGGCGTGTTCGAGTTCGAGAAGTTCGCCAACGGTACGGTGTCGATCGCGAAGACCCTCGCCGAACTGAAGGGCGCGGTGACCGTGATCGGCGGCGGCGACTCTGTTTCGGCTGTTAAAAAGGCGGGTGTGGCGGATAAGATGTCGCACATCTCCACCGGCGGCGGCGCATCCCTCGAACTGGTCGAGGGCAAGGTTCTTCCCGGTGTCGCGGCGCTCAACGATAAGTAGGTAAAATATGGTAGAACATGTCGTCATGTGGAGGCTCAAGGAAGAGAACAGGGATAAAAACCGGAGCAGGATGCTCGAACTTCTCCACTCGCTCAAGGAAAACGTGGATGTCGTCTGCGAGCTGAGGGTCGGGACGGATTTCAACCGGAGTTCGGCCGCATTCGATGTCTGCCTGATCGTGACCCTCGATACGCCCGGCGATATCGAGGTGTACCAGAAACACCCGTACCATCAGATGGTCGGAGAATTCGTGAAGGACATTGTTACCGAACGGGCGATCGTGGATTTCGAGTATTAGAGTATGTCGCCCTTCGACAAACGCTCAGGGTGATAGATTGATGGCTCTCAAGGGGAAAAAAGCGGATGCCTGCATCCGCGCGAAGCAAAACAGATTGCTTGTATGTGTCCGGCGCCTCTCGACAAGTGCTCGGGGTGTTGGCAAAGCAGGTTTTAAACGAGTTATTGTCACTGCGAAACGCGAAGCGGTGAAGCAGTCTGTGTAACTAGTTTTTCGATTGTTAAACCGTTTGCTTCGCGGAGCACGCAATGACAAGCGGTTTAAGTTTATAATTACGGTTTTCGGAGGATAGAATGGCTAAGCGTCCGTTGATGTCGGGCAACTGGAAGATGTATATGAATACCCAGAGCGCCCTCGAACTGGTGAAGGCTCTCAAGGGGAATTGCGCGGATGTCGAAGACCGCGATATCCTGGTCTTCGTCCCGTTCACTCTCCTCGCCCCTGTCGTGAACGAACTGAAGGGTTCGAACATCTGGGTCGGCGCGCAGAATATGTACTTCGAGAAGGAAGGCGCGTTCACCGGAGAAATCTCCCCTGCGCACCTGCTGGATATAGGCGTGGAATGGGTGCTTCTCGGGCATTCCGAACGGCGTCATGTTTTCGGCGAGACGAACGACCTGATCAATAAAAAGATCAAATCAGCGCTTGCGAGTAATCTCAAACCCGTGCTTTGCGTGGGCGAATTGCTGGAAGAACGTGAGAACGGCAAGATCGAAGAAGTCCTGAAGACCCAGACTAAGGGCGGGTTCAAGGATTTGACCAAGGACGAGGCAAAGAAGGTCGTGATCGCATACGAGCCTGTATGGGCAATCGGAACCGGAAAAACCGCTTCTCCCGAGGACGCCGACGAGGCGCACAAGATTATCCGCAAGATACTCGAGCAGATGTACGATAAGGAAGTCGCGGACAATATGCGGATCCTTTACGGCGGATCGGTCAAACCCGACAATGTGGACGGACTGATGGCGAAACCGAATGTGGACGGTTCTCTGGTCGGCGGCGCGAGCCTGAAGGCCGACGGGTTCACCCGGATCGTGAAGTTCCAATAAGATTGAGTATTAATAAGGGAGTTTAAAACACAAACCACCGTTCTTTCTTGCTGGGTTTGCAGCTTGTCCTTGACCGTAGGGAAGGGGAAAGAAAGAACGCAGGGTTTTACATCCTTGGATAGATCCATTAATAAAAAATTCAGCCGGAGCGGGCATACGCTCACCCCGATCCTTTAATGAAAAAACGCTTGACATTTTAGAAAAATACGGTAAATTATTAATGAAACATTGAGGTTTATATGTGTTTATGCGGAGATGTTATGAAGTGTTTTGATTTAAAGGACGAAATCGACGAAGTAATTAGAGAGATACTTGAATACAAATGGCTTGAGAGCGAGAAGGCCGGTACCGATATCGGGATGAGCCGTGCCGCCCGCGAATGGATTTCCCGTTACTACGACGACTGGTTTAAGTATAATTGCGGCCGTTTTATGAAGGATCACCGCGCGGGATAATCCCGGCTCGCTATTCAATTCAGTCTTATCATTAAAATTTCGGACCGGTCATGAGCAAGGACACGAAAAAGAAAAAAAATCCGTTACTCGGTTTCCTCAAGTGGTTCCTGATCGTTTTCCTGATTCTCGCATCAGGGCTCGCCGGCACAATCGCTTATTTCTACTACACCACCGACCCGCAGGAACTTGTCAAGATAATTTCCGCCGAGGTCATGCTCCGTTATAACCGCGAGATCAAGGTCGAAGGTATCAGCATCTCGATTTTCGAGGGCGTCCATCTGAACGGGATCGAATTGTCCCGGACGGGCGGTTTCCAGTACGGTGTATCGGTGAGTTTCAAGGAAGGCAGTCTGATCTACAACCCGCTCGCCCTTCTCGCGCGCGAACTCGACATCCTGAGCATCACGGTCTCCGGCCTGTACACGACATTCGACAACTCGATGGCGATCCTCGACGATTTTCTCAAATCCCCGCCGCCGTCGAAGACCACGAACGCGCAGAAAAGTCTGTTCATCTTCAAGATACACGCGATCGAGTTGAAGGATTCCCAGCTTCTGATCAACGACGTCCCGCTGAACTTCCATGTCATCTTCAATCCGTCGGACACCCTTTCCAATGCCGGGCTGATGATGGAAGCCGAATCCATGTTCGGGAGCCTGCGTTACGACGGCACTATCGGGAAGGGCTACCTGACAGTCAGAGATTTCGAGCCGGACAAGATATTCAAACTCTCCACCGGTATCCAGATTCCCCGCCTCGAAGCCGAACTCTCGATGGAAAATGTCGAATCGGTCGCGATCACCGGGAAGATCGTCAATATCAAGTGGAAAGACTTCATGTTCTCCTCGAAGACCCAGTTCAAAGGAAATTACT
>Ga0154538_172_pt1 | contig 22217 bp, 14 predicted proteins | sample RifGroF1_FD_105681 | JGI IMG/M metagenome (GOLD analysis project Ga0154538, IMG submission 105681) | Spirochaetes bacterium GWF1_51_8 | reverse complement strand
GCGGATAAGATCGTATCATGGAGACTCCCGCTTGTATTTAATATCGCCGACGAGTATCATTTGAACGGGCATACACTCGGTCAGGCGCTCGGGATAGGCAATCAAAGCCTCATGCTGACAGTGGATATATATCATCCCGAACAGCGTATCCGTTTCGAGACTCTCGTTAAGGAACGCCTGCACCACAACCTTCTCGTATACCTGATCGACTCTGTGGACGAGATTAAAACCGGGTCGCCCGCGATCCGTTTTCTGTTCGTCGCCGAACGTGTCATTCAAAGATACAAGACCCAGACCGGCAGATTTCCTACTATTGAATTTGTGCTCAAGGAGCTTAACGGTTCGGGACTCGATCCGCTCTCGAATACCGAGCTGAGAGCCGATATGGATGATATCTGCCTGAATTACTTCGCCAACCCCCTATTCCGCGATAAAAATATCGGTTTCCAGAAGAAGATATCGGAAGTGATCGCGGACACCCTATTCGAGATGGATTTTGAAATCCGGAAGGAAATGATGCTGAAAATGGGCATAGTTAAGGACGACGACACTCATTCGGTTAAAAGACTCGAGAAACAGGATGAAGAAAAAATAGTGCGTGATATCAAAAAGAAAACAGCGGAAAACATAGAATTATATTAGCAGGCTGTGGGAACGCCCGTGAAGGCTCAGGCCGTAAACGGGAGGAAAGTCCGGGCATGAAAAAGCGAAGAGCCGGCGAATAACCGGGGACGCAAGTCACGGAAAGTGCCGCAGAAAACAAACCGCCGCAAGGCAAGGGTGAAAAGGCGGGGTAAGAGCCCACCGCGGAACATATAAGTGTTCCGGCATGGTAAACCCCTCTTCATGCAAGGGCAAGCAGTACGTTTCGTCCGCTTTACGGTTGACGTACGGGTAGCCCGCGGGACCGCCCAAAGGGCGGCTAGATGGATGTCCCGATAACAGAACCCGGCTTACCAGCCTGCTGTTTTTTTATTTCCGGAGGTTTGGATGAATGTCAATCCGATCGATCTCCAGGTTTTGTACTCGAAAGCCAGCGAGGTCGCCAGCGCTCTCGGCAGGGGGGATTCCGCTAAGGAAGCCGCCCAGTACGCCGCGGCAGACCAACTCACCAAACAGAGTATCGATTCGCCGGAAGTCGTCCATACCCTCAACCCGTCGGAACAGGAAGGAAACAGGATTGGCGATAACCCAAGCCAAAAGAACGCGAAGGGTGAAAAAAAGGAGCGTCATCCCGGGGAAAACCCCGAAGATGCCGAAGGACATGAAGAAAAACGCGCCATGCTCGACGAAAAGGTCGGGAAAATCATCGATATCATCGAATAGAATCAAATCTTAATTTGCAGGTCTATCCAGAGATTGAGCCCAAAACCCGGGTCGAAATAAGTCGTCTTGACATTCTTTCCGCTTAACGGAGAAATTTCCGCGTATTGGTTTACCACCGATTTAATAATCAGTCTTCCTGTCAGTAAGTCAGAGAAGGTATATTCCGTGGTGTGCTCGAACGTGATCTCGAAAATCTTCTGGTTGTAACGGACAAATGCGCTCCCGTCGTAGAGGATACTCTGGGTCGCGAAACGGATCAAATCTTTATTAACTAATTTGGAATCGCGCAGATTGAGAGTAATAAACCAGATCTTTATATCTTTAATATCCTTTATCACCCAGTTCGCGGTCAAGTCAATAGAGTGTTCCCAGATAGTCCTCGGCGAGGATGTGGGGATCGCGGAAGTGAATCCGTAGAGGGACTCGAAGTCCTCACGGTTCTGAATATAGTAATCCGATGTATAAGTGAAGATGTATCCGAACCTGAAATCCACTTCCTGGCTCAGCCAGAGCTGTTCGTAAGTATTGATCTGAATTTTATCGGTGATCTTGCGCTCGTTATAGTTGACAATATTCTGGTACGAGAACGTGGTATTCATATCGCCCAGTTTAAACGGAGCGGCCTTCGTGAATTCAGACAGGAAGAATTTAAACGTCGTATCGAACTTGTTATCAAGGCTCTGGTAGAAGGAACTAAGAGTTCGGGAAGTGGTCAGGAGCGAATAGAACCCATAACGCTGGGGGATAAAGACGCGCCAGAACCCTTCGAGCTTCGGGATTATCAGTTCGAGGCGTACTTTATCGTCGAGCTTAGACGTACTGCTGTATGCGCCGTCGGAGTAGTTTCTCACAAGCTCCAGCGCGTTGATCCTGCCCTGCGCGCCGAGGAATAGCGCGCTGTAATGGATCGGCTGGACATAATAGACCTGCCCGAACTGATTGAGCGCATCCTCGAATGGCACATCGGACGAAATACCCGAGTAGGACATTTCCATTCCGCGCGTAAACTCGAAATTAACCGTATCGAAGATCAGCCATTTCGGGAAAAGGTTTATTGTCCAGAGGTTCTTAAGGATATATTTATCCGTTCTCGCGGTAAGGATGTCGTTAGCGTCGAAGGTGAATCCGGTCATATCCCTCGCGAAACTGTCGACAATCGAGAAACCGATAGCCTTCTCGGAAGCGGATTTCATGATCGAGCCCGTGAACGACAGAGTCAGCGCGTCGGAATGCTGTTTATCCAGGTTTTCCTCTTCGAAGTAGAATCCTTTCCCGATACTCGTGATCCTCTCGAAGTACCTGTCTATGAAGGTCGTCGCTTTTAAAAGCTCAAGTTCGTTACGAAAACCGTTGAGGCCGATGATCTTATCGTACTTCTCCTCAATCTTGATATACGAACCGGCAAGCGAGAACTCCCAGAAGTTCACCCTAAGCGCGGAGGTCAATGTCTTTTTCAGGTTCTTCATCCCGTAGATATTCGCGTTGGTCACATAGATCCTCGCGGATTCGTTTGTATAGTTGGACTTGTCCATCAGGTAGGCCGAATCCTGTAAAGAGAACTCTGGAATGATCGTAAATTTGGAATCGACCGGGATCGACTGCTTGTATATCAGCGAAAGCGTATTCGCGAATTGCTCGTCGGCGAGCCCGAGGACATAGTCGTTGGTATATGAGATGAGACTGTGGGTGACCCGATGATCGAAACTCTCGGTGTAATTGTGGGTGATCGCGGGGATGAACTTCTTATTCTCGTTATAGCTGATTGAAAAATTAAACTTCTCGGACGCGCTGTTCCATTGGAGGTAAAGCGGGATTTCGAGAGAGTTCGTATCGGTGGACTGGTAGTTGCGGTTGTACGAGAAGGAATACTTCACTTCCTTAAAGAAACTCGAGCTGAAATTGATATTCCAGTTGTCGTTCATGCTTCCGCCCTTTCCGCCCTCGGACGAGATGAAATCGACCGTCCTGTTCTCGTATGTGGAATTGAGCAGTACCGGCCCGATGATTTCCGTATCGTTGATCTTCAGCACCGGCTTCTTGTATTCGAAGCGGGGATTGATATACGCGCCGGTCCCGATCATCGCGTCGTCCATCGACACATACATCTCGTTCACCCACACCGTACCGTTATTGAAAGGTTCGTTGGTAGTAGTCGTCTCTACTCCTATTTCAATATGGTTGATGTCGTTCAGATTGGGGAATCCCTTAGAAGAAGGATATTCGTTCCCGGTCAATGTCTGCCCGTCGATATCGAGACGAAGGTTTTCAAATATATTGATCGTCACCTCATGCCACGCATCGAGTGACATCCGGTCGAGCGGAATCGCCCACTTGAAATAACTCGTTTCGGAATTGCCGATCAGGAAGATAAAGCTCTCGTTTGTATAGGTATCCGAAGATACCTTGTACGCCGTACCGTTCTCATCCATCTCGGGAATATAGATATAGAATTTCAGGTATTTGTAATGGGTGATATCGAATGACGACGACGGTTCCTTAATAAATGTCCCGGCCTTTCCCCCGGCAAGCGGAACCGTGTTCGTATTGACCGATACGTTACTCAATGAATAGTGGATGGCGAGACTGGCCTCGTTCCTCTGGTTGGCGTCAGAATAAGTCTGGGGCTGCCCGTGGAGTTTATCGAAAATTCTCTCACGGTCGCGGGCGGCGGCATCCTCGGAGTTCCATATATAGAAACGGTTATCGGAATACTGCGGGGTGTTATAGACACTGACCGGTTCGCCGAGAAGCGCCTGCGCGAAATCCGTCTTCACCCCGTCAATCTTCATCACGTTCCATCTGACCTGCTTAAACTCTATCGTATCGATAATGACGCGGCCTTTCACGCCGCTTTTGCTCTTGATGTAGACTGTTACCGCCGAGGAATGCTCGAGTATATCGATCTGCTCAGCGGTCAGGGACTTTACGTTGATCGTGACTTTCTGCCATGAACCCTGGCTGACAACGGCGTTCGTGATATCGGTCGAGCCGGTCGCGGACGGAAACACCACGACGGAATCGAGGGTATCGAGCACGCCGTTCCTGTTCAGGTCCTCGTTCTGGATCATGCCGTCGCCCTCTCCCAGCCTGCCCCGGCCTATGTAAGTGTCTACCGACGACTTCACGATAAAGTTGTTAAACTCGAAACCCGCCTGCGCCCGGTCGGCTTCGCCGTCGAATAATCCGTCGCCGTCTGTGTCTTCCTGCGGCTGGCCGACAGCGACATAAACCTCGACTTGGTGCGAGCCAGTGTCTTCGAAGATTCCGTCGCCGTTATCGTCGCTTTGGACTTTTACCCAGAAGACTACGGAATTGTATTCGCTGAAATCGATACCGGCAGGCCCGGCGAAATTCATCGACGCGCCTACCCACGATCCGGCAGTAAAGTCGTAATCGAAGATCAGCGAGGATTGCAGGATTTTCGGGTAGACAGCCGGGTCGAGATGCCCGCCGAGTGTCAGATACGGCCCCGGTTTCTCGGAGTAAGGTTTAATCCGTTCGGCGTCGAGTGTCGCGGAATAGTTCAGCAGGCTGAAACTGCCGTCGCCGTAGTAACTCCGGTAATCTTTATAGAGAAGCGCTCCGCGGTTATTGTAATCGATCCCCGGGATGTTCGTGGTCGGCGGGGCGAGTATCCAGAGGTTTTCGTTCTCCATCACACGGAATGTGTTCCCTACGCTCTCGAAATCGTCGATCAGCGCATAGCCGACCGTGTTGATGTCCTTCGAGGAGACAGCGTATTCGCCCTTGCACGTGATAACGAAGTCCTCGTTCAGGCCGAACGCCTTCCCGATATCGATATTCCCGTCGATATCCGCAATCACGGTTCCGGTCGGGGTCGAGTAGACATACGGCGCCGATCCCGGCGAACGCTGGCCGATACCGTAAACGACCGTACCGCCGAGATTGATGATCTTCGACGGTTTCCAGTCTAATCGCGCCGCGATATCGAACTTCTGCGCCCCGGCGAAAAACGGGCGGTACTCATAGTACACTTCTATCGAGTCGTTTTCGTTGATGAGCGCCGGGTTGTTGAATACGAGTTCGCCCAGCACGTCGATCACCGTGTAACTGCTCGGAGCGATCTCCGTGCCGTTGATAAATACCTTGACCGTACCGGTCACGATATTCATATCGAGCTTATAGTTCTTTACCTCGACATTAAAGTTTATTTTCATCGTATAGGTCGAATCGGCGATTGACGAGGGATCGACCGCGTTTGTGTAAACCTTGCCGGTCGTGTCCGGGAACGGGCGCGGATTGTAGAATTTGATCATCCCGGTAACAGTGTTTACTTCGTATTCCGATGGCTGGAACTGGACGTCGGCAAGCTGAGATTTGTCCGCGGAGTAATAAACTTTCAGGGAAAAACCGCGCGTGGGATCGAAGTTTTTCTGTCCGAGGGAATAGTATCCGCAATGCTGATAAGGCGAGAAATTCCACCCCGACTGCCAGAGATACAGGAAACGGTCGCCGTTGTTGTCGTCGGAACCGACTTGTGTATTCGTGTTCGTGCTGAAGAACAGTCCGCTGTGGGTATACTTGATCAGGAGATTATTGTTCCTGTCCTGCGTCCCTTTGAGCTGGAGTTCTCCGGTCTGGTAGTTCAGGAAGTAGTCCGTTCCCTCGATCAGGCGGATATAATAAAGACCGTCCACCTGCCTGTCAGCGAGATTGGTGAGCGCGGTCATTGTAAGGACTTCCACGCTTCCCGTATCGAGGTTCGGATCGGGCAGAACGAAGTACTGGCGTTTCCGGTATGCAAACTCGACCAGTTCGAGAGATGTCACGCTTTTATTACCCACGAACTTCTTATATCCTTTACTGCTTTTCGTCAGGCTCAAAATAGTTTGGAGAGTAAAATCGTACTTCTCCAATACCGCCTTCACTCCATAAGTGTCCTTACTCGTCCCGCTATAGCTGATATAATAACTGCTCGCGGGAATAGTGAGGGAGATATTTCCGGCTTTGAGTTCGCGAAGGATACCCGTATCCGTCTTGAGAGCCTTGTAGGTGATCTCGTAGAGATTGTCGGGATTGAGCGAGTCCTGGCTGATATTGACCTCGATCCTGTCGCCGAACTTACCGATCACGTTAACGCGCATCGTCTGGTTGATACTGAAACCCGGGGTAATCCCCGGTATCGCCTGCGGGAAATTTTCATCCTTGGTAGTCCATCCGTACCCGAGCTTAAGCTGTATCCATGCCTGGATCAGTATTTTCGTGTCCCATTCCTCGAAACCGATTGCAAGATGGCTCGATTCGTCCGGGGTGAACTTGATTCCCCCGAACTTCTGCTTGAGGATATATTTATCGAAAAGGTCTTCCGAAAACCCGGACAGTTTTGCATCCGAGGTGAGTTCGTCTCCGTTATCCATCACTGCTTTTTTCTTCCAGAGTGGCACGGTGTCCTCTTTCCATTCGCCGATTGTTACTCCCCAAAGCGTCTTAGGCCAGAGGAGTTCGGCAAGCGAAGTATACAGTTCGTTCCATGAGTGATCCAGTCCGCTCGAGACTAACTGAGGATAAGTGTTATGGAAGGTGTATGAAAGATAGACATTGGTCGCGGTATAATTCGTGACCACATTCGTCACCGGATTGTTGAACGCGTCGAGGGTGATGATATTGCTGATTACCAGATTGCTGACCGTTTCGAGGTTCGAGATCATTGTGTTCAGGATACTCATCTTTTCTTTTACGAAGAAATTTGTATAGATATAGGTGTTTGTGACCAGTTGTCCGGTCAAGTTCGTGTTTGTGTAATGGTTCGTATAGACATGGATATTCGTGAGCAGGTACGGCACGGTGAGCAATGTGTCCCATTCGATTTTAGGAGTCTCGGCTGAATTTGTCGCGGGTATATTAGTACCAGCCACGGGCGGCATGATATCCGACTGGGAGTATACTAAGGAAAAAACAATTAAGATACCGCAGAACGGCATCGATAAATATCGAATCAGCCTAAACAAGCACAGCTCCTTTGGCGGAAAGAAAGTAACTAATAATTATAGCACTAAAATCAGGATAATAAAAGAAAAGGGCGGAAAAATCCGCCCTCTTTTTTATACCTTTTTGCTTTCCTCTTCCGCCTTCATTTCGGCCGCTTGTTTCTTCGCCTTCTCGTATTCATATTCCGGAAGGAAATCGTAGTGCGAGATTTCCATTTCGAAACGTCCCCGTCCGCTCGTGATACTGTTCAGAATCGGGGAATAGACCAACATTTCGCTGTAGGGGGCTTCGACGTTGATCATAGTCGTGTCTTCCGAAATCTTTTCCATCCCGTGGACCTTGCCTCTCCGGGTGCCGATATCGTTCATGACCGCGCCGATGTCGTCCTCATGGACGAAAACTTTCGCGCGGGCGATCGGTTCGAGGATCATCGGTTTGGCGTTGGGGAAGCCTTCCTTCATCGCATGGGACGCCGCGATCTTAAACGCCATATCCGACGAGTCGACCTCATGGTACGATCCGTCGAAAAGGGTGACCTTCACGTCGACCAACGGGTATCCGGCGATGGGCCCGGTATCGCAGGCTTCCATTGCGCCTTTTTCAACGGCGGGGAAGTAGTTCTTCGGAACCGCGCCGCCGAATACGTCTTCCGTGAACAGGAATCCGGCATCGCGGGGCTGGGGCTCAATTCTGAGATAGACTTCGCCGTATTGTCCGTGTCCGCCGGACTGCTTCTTATGCTTATACTGAGATTCAGCTTTCTGGGTGAGTGTTTCCTTATATGCGACACGAGGCGGACGGGTTTCGAAGATCAAGCTGTGCTTATGCCGGATCGTATCGAAAATAATCCTTGCCTGTGTTTCGCCGATACAAGAAATGACCATTTCCTTCGTGATATCGTTAAACTCCTTCCTGAAAGTGACATCTTCCTCGGAAATGGCGTGAAAGACCTCGGAGAGCTTATCTTCGGATTTCCGGTCGTTGGAATGAATCGCGACAAAATACGAGGACTTCGGTAGTCTGACTTCTTCGAGAAGAATCGGTTTGGATAGATCGCTGACTGTGCAGCCTGTATGAAGCGAATCGATCTTTGTAAACACGGCGAGGTCGCCCGCTTCGAGCTTCTCCGCTTCTTTAAACTGTTTCCCGTTCACATTGAAGAGATGGGCGACCTTTTCCTTCGACCTCGCGTTGACATTCATGATTTCGTCGCCGGGCTTGATTACCCCTGAGAGAATGCGGCAGTAGGAGATTTTCCCCGCGAACGGATCGATACGGGTCTTGAAGATCAATCCGCAGAACGGTTCGTTCAGGTCGGGGTGACGTTTGATTTTCTCGCCGGGATGATCGGGCGAGTCCCCGATCACTTCGCCTATATAGAGCGGTGAAGGAAGGAACGAGATGATTGTTTCGAGAAGGAACGGTATCCCTGCGGTGGTTATCGCCGAGCCGCAGAGGATCGGGATAACCTTGTTATTCATCGTACAGCTTCTGAGACCCGTTTCGACTTCGTCGGGAGTCAATTCTTCGCCGTTGAGATATTTTTCGATCAACGTGTCGTCGGTTTCAGCAACCGCGTCGAATAGGATTTCTTTATACTGGGCAAGTCTGTCGTTCAATTCGGCGGGAATCGGCGCCTCGGTGACTTTGTTCCCTTCGATCATGAAGGCTTTCATCTTCACGAGATCGACTATTCCCTTGAAGTCTTTCCCGGAACCGATAGGTATTTGGATCGGGATAACCGGTTTACGGAATTTAGCCTTGAGGGAATCCGCGATATCGAAAAAATCGGCTCCCTCCGAATCCATTTTATTGATAAAGACGAGACGGGCTATTTTATAGTCGTCGGCGAAATGCCAGTCTTTTTCGGTGTCGATCGTAATCCCCTCGATAGCGCTGACCACGAAGACGATTCCTTCGGTGACACGGAACGCGCTTCTGACATCGGCGACCAGATCGGGAATACCGGGAGTATCGATCAGGTTGATTTTTATTCCTTTCCAGTCCGTGAAAGCGAGGGAACTGTGCAGGGACATTTTCTTCGCGATTTCTTCATCGTCGAAGTCCATGACCGTTGTTCCCCTGTCTACGCTTCCCATTTCCTTGATAATGCCGGAAGTATACAGGATCGATTCCGCGAGGGTGGTTTTTCCTACATTCGGCGCGCCGGAAATCGAAATATTACGGATCATTTTGGGTTCATAAATCTTACCCATAGTAACCTCCCTTGATTTCAATGATGGCTTATCTTATCATCGATTCATTTTTTTGTGAAGATTTATTTTATTTGACAACGCATTTTTTCGAGTGAAAAAAGTGATGTTTTGCGGCTATGTTCTATCGGATTAGATCACTCAACACGAAATCGAGGGTTTATTTTACAAAAAATCCGATTTAGGATATACTTTCAAAACTCAGGAGAATCTATGCATCCCAAGGTGCAGGACGTCTTGAAAAAGATCGAGCGTTTTCTCGTATTCCGGCCGCGTACAGAAAAGGAAATCCGGGATAAGGTGAGAAGGATTCCCGTGCAGGGCGATGTCGTCGATGAACTGATCGAGCTTCTGAAAGGCAACGGCTACCTTAATGATACCGCGTTCGGGTACGATTGGGCCGAGAGCCGGATCAGGTCGAAGATGATCGGACGCGGAAAACTTCGCGCCGAACTGAGGATCAAAGGGATTCCCGATAGCGTTATCGAAGAGATTTTAGACCATATCTACTCTGAAAACAATGAAACTGAGCTTGCTCTTGCGCTGGTCAATAAAAAGTTTAAACGGGGTGTCGTTAAGGAAGACTTACCGGGGATTCGTCCTCTCCTTGTCCGAAACGGTTACTCGTTTCAGATCGCGGACACGGTAATTAGAATATTAAAAGATCAGTCTGATAATCAGGGGTATGAGGGAGACGAGAATGGAATTGAAGATCACCGGTAACTGGGAACTTGTTCCCGATAACGAAGGTCTGGGAAACGAACGGGAATGGTACCGTCCGGGGAACTTCCCGGAAACCGAAGAAGCCTATTTTTCCCCGGCGTTTCTATTTATTCATCCTTTTAAAAATTATCATACTGTCTGGATAAAAAAAGAATTCGAGTTCGAGACCCGGAAAGATAAAATCGTCTACCTGGTTTTCTTCGGCGCGGACGCGGGAAAAGTCTGGCTGAACGGCGAGTTCGCCGGCGGACTGACAAATATTGCCGGGAAACAAGTCTTCGATATCACTAAACTGGTATCGGAGAAAAATACGCTTGTCATCGAATTCGACAATATCACTCCGCAGAAATTCGGCATCTGGAAATATATCTATATCATGGAAGATTCCACCGTTCCCGAGATCGCGAAGAAAATAGTCAACAGTACACCGAAATGGGTCGACAGCCTGATCCTCTACAGCGTCTTCATCCGGAATTTTACGCCCGAGGGTACTTTCAACGCCCTCACCGCGAAACTTCCCTATATCAAGTCGATGGGCGCGAACTCGATCTGGCTTCTCCCGATCCATCCGCTCGGCCTGAAGGAACGAAAAGGGACGCTCGGCTCCCCCTACGCTATCCGCGATTACTACGAGGTCAATCCCGAGTTCGGCACGAAGGACGATTTCCGGCGTTTTGTGGAAACCGCACACTCTTTGGATATAAAAGTTATCATCGACTTGGTAATCAATCATACTTCGCCCGATTCGGTGATGAAGAAGGTTGACCTGAAGTTCTATAAACCCCCTGCCCGTCAACGGAATCTTGATTACGGCTGGACGGATGTCGAAGAGCTGGATTACGACTATGCGCCTACCCGGAAATATCTCACAGAAATGATGGAGTACTGGATCCGCGAATTCGATATCGACGGCTACCGCTGCGATACAGCGAACATTATCCCCGCGGATTTTTGGAACGAATCGATCGCACGGATAAAAAAGCTGAAAAAGAACATCTTCATGCTGGCGGAAGGCGACGATCCCGAACTCCATACTGTCGGTTTCGATCTCACCTACGACTGGAATATGATTCTTACCTTGAAACGGATCGACCAGGGGTTTTACGGTCTCGACCAGTTGTTCGAGTATGTCCAATCGCAGTTCCAGTATTTCCCCCAGTACTCCCGCAGACTCCTGTGCTTGGAAAACCACGATACGCCCCGCACGCCCGTTATGTATTCCAAAAAAGCGAGGATACCGTTTAACATCCTGAAATTCATCCTGCCCGGCGTCCCGTTGATCTATAATGGCGAGGAATGCGGAATCGAAGCGACACCCAGCCTGTTCGACCGCGATACGATAGACTGGACGAAATGTGAAAACGCCCTTCTGGATTTCTATCGCGAGATCATCAAGATCAGAAAGAGTTTTTCCTCGCTGAACTATCATTTCCCCGACGGCTTCGACTACACCCGCGACCACTCCCATTATAAAGTGCACCGTTTCAACTCCGAGAAATTCGTCGAGATCGTTTTCGAGGAACAGACATTGAACACGCACCTGATCTCGAACGGGAAGCTGAAGAAGACTTTCCCCGCGATGTGACCAGCCTCCGAAATACTTTACTTTTCACTGTTTTATACTTATAATCTTTGTCTAACTTTCCCAAGAGGGAGCAAAGAAATGGATCAGCAAAAAAGAAGTGATTTTGAAAAAGAACTCAATTCGCTCCGCAGGGACATACTCCTCATGCTCTATGAATCCAAGAGCGGTCACCCCGGCGGGTCACTTTCGGCTATTAATGTCATCGCATACCTATTTTTAAATATCATGAAGTTCGATCCCGCGAATCCGATGTGGGAAGAACGGGACAGATTTATCCTTTCAAAGGGCCACGCGGCTCCGGCTCTTTACGCGATCCTCGCGCGGGTCGGGTATTTCTCGCCGAAGCTCCTGAAAACCCTCCGCAAGCTCGGCAGCCCGTTACAGGGACACCCGGACAGCCGGAAACTCCCCGGAGTGGAATCCTCCACCGGATCACTCGGGCAGGGAATTTCTATCGCGGGCGGTATCGCTCTCGCCGGGAAGCTCGATAAAAAGAACCACAACGTCTATTGTATGCTGGGCGACGGCGAAATCCAGGAAGGACAGGTTTGGGAAGCGTCGATGGCTATCGCACACTTCAAGCTCGACAATGTCTGCGCGATCATCGATAATAACGGGCTCCAGATTGACGGCCCGGTGTCGCTTGTGATGAACGTCGATCCAATCGCAGATAAGTTCCGCGCCTTTAACTGGGCGGTCATCGAGATCGACGGTCACGACCCGGACGACATCGAAAAAGCGTTCGAGTTCTTCAATAGTAACCAAGGGAAGGGAAAACCGACCTGTATCGTTTCGCATACCATCAAGGGAAAATGTATCTCGTTCATGGAAAATAAATCCGAATGGCACGGCGTCGCGCCGTCCAAGGAAGAAGTCGAGAAAGCGCTTGACGAACTTGGCTGTATCGAATCGCTCGAGGACTGGCTGACGGAGGGAATCACATGGGAAAGATAGAAAAAAAGGTACAATTAAAGGCCACCCGCGACGCATACGGCGAAACCCTTGTAGAACTCGGGACGGAGAATAATAATATCGTCGTGCTCGATGCCGATCTCTCGGCGTCCACACGTACCGAACTTTTCGCGAAGAAATTCCCCGAACGCTTCTTCGATATGGGTATCGCTGAATCGAATATGATGGGATTTGCCGCCGGGATGGCGTTGTCCGGGAAAGTGGTCTTTGTCAGTACCTTCGCGATATTCGCCGCCCTACGTCCGTTCGAACAGATCCGTAACGCGATCGCCGCGCAGAACCTCAATGTGAAGATCGCCGCGACACATGCCGGAATTTCTGTCGGTGAAGACGGGCTGTCGCATCAGTCTATCGAAGATATCGCGATCCTGCGCTCCCTGCCGAATATGCATATTTTCGTTCCCGCTGACGGTGTTTCTGCGGTCAAGATCGTCAAGGAAGCCGCGAGGATCAACGGCCCGGTCTATATCAGGATGAGCCGTCCGAAAACCCCGGTCATCTATGACGAGACGTATGAGTTCAACGCCGGTAAGGCCGATATCCTGATGGACGCGCCCGAGGCTCGTGTCGCGCTTCTTGCTAACGGGAACATGGTGTACGAAGCCTTGGTCTGCGGCGAGAAGCTGAAAAAAGAAGGTTTTCCCACTATCGTTGTCGATGTGTCGTCTGTCAAGCCTATCAATAAAGAACTGATCGTCTCCGTAGCGAAACGTTCTAAACTCGTGGTCACCCTCGAAGAGCATACCATCATCGGCGGGCTCGGCGGCGCGGTCTGCGAGGTGCTTTCCGAGGAGTATCCGTCCAAGGTAATGAGGATCGGTATTAACGACGTCTTCGGGGAATCGGGCACGCCTTCCGCGCTGTTCCAGCATTTCGGGCTGACCGCGGAACATATTTACCGGAAACTGATTAAGGAATTCAGGTAATCAGTTTTTCAGGATGATCCCGTACTGTTCTTCGAGGATTTGCGACGCTTCCGCGATTTTCAACCCGGCGGCTTTTTTATATGATTCAACCGCGCCCGCGCTGTCCTTCATCGCCGTCTGAATCAGCGCCTTCTCGTAAAACACCAAGCCGTTCCATGGGAACTTTTTCTCCGCCCTTTCGATCACCGAAAGCGCGTTTTTGAGATCGCCGTTCTGCCGGTAGGCCTGAGCAAGCAGGATAAACGCGTCATACTTCCACGGATCGGCCGCTATTGCTTTTTCAAGAGCGGAAATCGCCGGATGATAGTTATGCTTAAGTATGTAATATTTAGCTAAGATTGTTAGGTAGGTAGAATTCTTCGGCTCGATCTCGACCGCGCTCTTGATGAGTTCGATTGCGCGTCCGATATCGCCTATTTGGCCTTCGATCAAGCCGAGCGTATACAATCCGGCGGGGTTTTTCGGCTGGAGCGCGAGGCCCTTTTTCAGGAAAAGCGCGGCGTTAACATAGTCCTTCATCTCGAAATAGAGGCTTCCTTTATTAATCATCGCGAGCGCGTAGTTGGTCTTGATCGCGAGCGCGGTGTTGTAATTCGACATCGCCTGCGGGAACTTCCCCACCGATTGCAGGATGTTGCCCCTGTTATTCCAGTTCACCTCGTTTTTCGGGTCGAGTTTTACCGCGAGATCGAGTTCCTCGAGAGCGAGCTTGTAATAGCCCATCTCCCCATACAGCGTCCCGAGTCCGGAATGCGCCGACGCGTTATTGACATCATAATAAAGCGCGGTCTGGAAATTGGACATCGATAGCGGGAGATCGCCGAGCTTGAAGTAGACCAGTCCCTTCGCCACAAACGCGGCGACTTTCTTGGGGTTGATCGCGAGGCTTTGGTCGAGGTCTTTCAGCGCGAGGTCGTACTTCTGGAGCTTTAGATAGAGATAGCCCCTGTTATAGAACGCGCTTTCGTACTTGGGATAGACTTCTACCGCTTTGTTGTAGTTTTCAAGCGCCTTGATATTATCTTCCTTTTCCTGGTAAACCACGCCGAGATTGTAATAGGCTTCGTGAAGCTTGGGGTCTATTTTCAATGCGGCCTCGAAGTCGGCAATCGCCTTCCCGGGGTCTTTCATGTAACCCGCGTAGATCGCGCCCCTGTTGATATAAGCTTTTGCATACCCGGGATCGATATTCAACAGGGCATCGTAATAATTAAACGCCTCTTTCTTATCGCCCTTCTTGTCATAAGCCCATGCCAGATAGAAATAGGCGTCGGTGAATGCAGGGTATTCGCCGATCGCGTTGTGGAATTCCTTGATCGCGCCGTCGTAGTCCCAGACATCCATATACTTGACGCCGCGTTCAAAGTATTTTATAGCGGTGATGGGAGTGTCCGCGCTGTAGGAATAGAGCGAAGATGTGATAAGGAGAATTAAGGTAAGAATAGCCGAAATTCTTCCGGGCATAGTTCCCTACCGGTTGGTCAGGCTTTTCAACGATTCAATATATTCCTGATATTTCTGAATTTCAAGTACTTTCTGTTCCGCGCCGGGCATCCCAAGTTCCTTGGCCTTCTGGAAATCGGACTTTGCCTTTTCGTAATCGCCGGTCTCGAGATAGAGGTTGCCGCGGTTGTTGTAGAGCAGAACTTGAGAGGGATCGGCTGTGATACCCAACGAGTATTTCCCGATGGCGACATTGTAGATACCCTGCTTCGCATAAACGTCGCCCCATGCCATGTAGATGGAATGGAATTGCGGGTTGAGATCGAGCACCGCCCGGAAATCCTTCTCCGCCTCGTCATACTTGTTCGCGTTCAGATAGCACATCCCGCGAAGATAAAGCGCGTTAATCTTCTCTTTCCCGTTCTGGATAGCCGAAAGATAATCGGTAAAATATTTCACACCGGCGGAATACTCCTTCCGGAAATAGGATACCATTCCATTGATATAAAGCGGCAGTATCAGCTTATCGTCTTCTTTCAACGCGGCTTCGGAACTCACCAGCGCTTTGTTGTAGTCGTTTTTCTCGAAATAGATTCTCGCGAGAAGCTGGTAGTACTGGGCGCTTTTATAGAGTTCGCCGGACATCTTCTCGAGGTCGGAGATCGCGTCGTTATACTTCCCGGTTTGGAAGAGGACGAACGCCCTGTTGTACAAGGCCTCGTCGAACTCCGAATCCTGCGCGATCACACGGTTCAGGTAATCGAGTGCGGCGTCGTATAATGTCGATTCGATCATGACGGCGGCCATGCAGTTCAATGCGAATTTATTATTCGGGTCCGTCTTCAGGACGGCCTCGATATCCTTTTTCGCGTCGGCGTACTTGTTCACCGATACCCATGCCACCGCGCGCCCCACAAGAGCCTCGGAATTCTTTGGATCATACGCCAGCGATGCGGAAAAATCCATGATCGCCTTGGGATAGTCCTTTTTCCAGTAATTGCACAAGCCCCTGTTGTTGAGCGCCTCGACATTATCGGGTTTCCGCGCGAGATAGATCGAAAAATACTCGATTGCCTTATCGTAGTCCTTTTCATTGTAGTAGATCGATGCAATATTGAAAAAGACCTGCGAATTAGTTTTTGAAAGCGACAGAGACTGCTCGAAGTTTTCCAGAGCAGTCTCGTTATCGCCGTACATTTTGAAATAGATCACCCCGATATTGTTGTAAGCCTCGGGGTGTTTGGGATCGAGAGCTATCGTCTTCTTGAAATCGTCCAGCGCGAGGGTGTATTCGCCGATCTTCTCGTAACAGAATCCCCGCCCGAAGTATGCGTCGGTAAATCCGGGTTTGAGGCCGATCGCGGCCGTGTAAAGCTCTATGGCATCTTTATACTTCCCCTGCCCGAGAGCCTCATAAGCCTGATAGTAAGACTCAGCCGCCTTGCTGGAAGCGTAAATCGTCTCAAATGGGAAAGCTAAAGCAATCGAAAAAAAGATAACCTTGAAAAACCTGAACATAAGACCTTCCGGTTATTTTTTCAGATATACAGCGCCCAAATTCGCGGAACTGACCAAATCGGCATAACGGGCGACATATCCGGTAGTGATCTTGGGCTGAAGCGGCTTCCATGATTTCTTCCGCTCCGCTATTTCATTATCGGAAACTTTCAATTCGAGTTTCTTATTCGGGATATCTATTTCTATCGTATCGCCGTCGTTGATAAACGCGATCAGCCCGCCCGCGGCGGCTTCGGGTGAAATATGCCCGATCGACGAACCGCGCGACGCGCCTGAGAAACGTCCGTCGGTGATCAGCGCCACGTCCTTATCGAGCCCCATGCCCGCTACGGCGGAAGTCGGGGTCAGCATCTCGCGCATACCGGGACCGCCTTTCGGGCCTTCGTAACGGATCACGATCACGTCGCCCTTTTTGATCTTCGAGTCCATGATGGCGTCGACGGCCTCTTCTTCGCTATTGAACACACGCGCTGGACCGGAATGTTTCATCATCGACGGATCGACAGCGGCCTGCTTGACCACCGCGCCGTCGGGGGCGAGGTTTCCGGTCAGCACCGCTAGTCCGCCGGTCGCATGCACCGGATTATCGATTGGCCGGATCACATCGGTGTTTTTATTGAACGCGCCGCATTCCTTCAAGGTCTGCTCCATCGTGTTCCCGTTCACTGTGATCGTATCCATATGCACGAGTTTCTTCTTGGCGAGTTCTGTCATCACCGCCGGAACTCCTCCCGCGTAGTACAGGTCGTCGATCGTATGCGGGCCGGCGGGAGCGAGAGTGGTCAAGTGCGGAACTTTTTCGGTGAACGGTGCGAAGTCCTTCAACTGGACGTCGATATCGCCGTAGTATGCGATTGCCGGAAGGTGAAGAGTTGTATTGGTCGAACCGCCGAGGGCCATATCGAGCGCCATCGCGTTATCGAACGCTTTCTTCGTCATGACATCGCGGGCTTTGATATCCTTTTCCACCAACTCCATTATCTTGATACCGGTCTTTTTCGCGAGCATGATCCGTTCGGCATAGACAGCCGGGATGGAGCCGTTCATAGGCAGCGCGATTCCGAGACCTTCCGCGAGATTGCTCATCGTGTTCGCGGTAAACATACCGGAGCAGGAGCCAGAGCCTGGACACGCCTCGCATTCCAGCGCGGTCAGGTCGTTTTCGGAAATCGCCCCGCGATTGAACAGCGCTACCCCTTCGAACACCTGACCGAGGCCGATATTTGTTTTCTTCGCCTTACCGGGAAGCATAGGCCCGCCGGAAACGAAGATGGTCGGGATATTCATCCGCATCGCGGCGATCAGCATCCCGGGGATGATCTTGTCGCATGACGCGATCAGCACAAGTCCGTCGAACTGGTAAGCCTGCACCATCGTCTCGACCGAGTCCGCGATAAGTTCGCGTGAAGGAAGCGAGTACTTCATCCCGACATGCCCCATTGCGATACCGTCGCAGATACCGATCGTGTTGAACTCCACCGGCATACCGCCCGCGGCATATACCCCGCGTTTTACGGCATCGGCGATTTTATCGAGATGAATATGTCCGGGGATTACTTCGTTAAACGAATTGGCGATGCCGATCAACGGTTTTTTCAGTTCCCAGTTGTCGAAACCCATCGCTCGGAACAACGAACGGTGCGGGGCGCGCTGCGCTCCCTTTTTCACTAAGTCGCTTCTCATAACATACTCCTGAAATTATTGAAAGAACTTGTATATTATATACGAGAATCGCGAGAATGGGAATATTTTAATCTTTAATAATTTGATTTATTATAAATCTATGCTATACTACATCAAGATAACGGTAGGGGTTGGGTAAATGAAAAAAATATTTGCCTGCTGTTTATTCATCGTCGGGCTGGGTGTTTCTCCTGTTTTCTCCGAAGTTATAGAGATCAAAGGGTTCGAGCTTGCGTACGGCCCCTATGACATCATGGCCGCCCCTTCCTTCGAGCTTTTCGACCTGAAAGGCTTGATTATCAAACCTTATCTCCGTTTCGATCCGTTCGTTCTCTCGCTCCAATGGGGCATCAACGGCGAGTTTTTTCCCGCCGAGTTTTTTAATTTCAACGTACCGCTCATCGGCGAATTCGGCCTGAAGCACTTCTATGTTTTTACCGGATTCAAATTCCCAATAGATTTCGCTTCCTTTATTATTCCGACCGGCATCGGTTTCCAAATTCCCATCATGCAGGAATTTTATTTCGGTTTCAGAATCTATGCCGACCATGTGCTCGCGCCTGTCGCGGTGTCATCGATAAGCTGGGATTTTTCGTTCGAGTATAAAACTTTTTAGAAAATTCGGTGGAGGATAAAATGAAAAGACTTGGTGTTCTCATGGGTATCGTTTTACTGCCTTTATTGTCATTCGCTTTCAACCTGAAGCAGTATGAATTCAGCCCGGATATGAAGCCTTCGGCCAGTCCGGTTTACCGTTACGGCCAGCAGTTTACCGCGCTCCTTTTCGACAACTTCAGCGCGGCGCAGGCTGTGCTGAACGGCGCTCCCCAGGAGCAGGTTGAAATCCTTTTTAATAACGGTATCAAAAAGCATTTGACCCGTTATAATGTCACTATCTACGATTTTGCGCTTCCGAACAGTATCAAAATCGCGAAAGATATTAAAACCCAGACCGGGACTCTCAATGTCGAGGGGATCAACCAGAGTGTCGTCACCTCGTTCGATATCAACAAAACCCAGGCCGCGAACGCAGTGCTCTGCGGGGATATCGAGTATTTCAGGTTTAACGAGAATTTCGGGAAAAGCTATATAGTCATCAACCTCAAGCTCTATAACCGCGACAGCGGACAGGTCTACTGGATGAGTTCGGTGCAGGGCAAGGTTTCCCATGTCATCGATTATGTCGCGCTCGTCCTGACCCATCCCCCTGTGAACCAGGGCGGCGACCTCAAGAAGGAAGTCGAACAGGAAATCGCGAGCCAGCTCCCTATAGTCACCTTCAAGGTAAATCCGAACACGATTGCGGTGAAGGACGAGACAAAGATGCCGCAGGTGAATTTCCAGATCGAGGTCGAAAGCCGTTATGAGATCATCAACTGGAAGATCGCGGTATACGACTCTGCCGGCAGTGAAGTAAAGAAGATCGAAGGCACCGGCATGGTTCCCAAGAATATCAAGTGGGATCTTCTCGATAACAACGGCAAGCCTGTCGCGCTCGATACTACATATAAGATCACGGTCTCGGTCGCGGACGAACTGGATAATAAGATTTCCCAGCCCGCGGAATTGACGGTCACGAAGGCAGTTGAAGGAAACTAATTTAAGGAATTTCCATGAAAAAGGGCAATGGTAAATCACGCGGATTCCGGCTTATTGCCGCATATCTGACAGGGCTTGTACTGGCGACGGGTATTATCGGGGGATGCAACTTCTTCGAGTGGGCGAATCCCAGCTTCACCGGGTATAATACCTACTCCTTCACCGAAAAGGGCCAACAGCTCTATAACGACGGCGATTACTCCGGTTCCATGGACGCCTATTCCAACGCGCTGACGCTCGATCCGTACAACTCGAAAGCGCGTGTCGGTTTCGCGAGGGCGGCGTTCTGGTATTTCCTTCCCGATTTCATGCTTCAATTAGCGGTGCGTTTCGCCGACGATCCGCAGTTCGGGATCGACGACCTCTTCGCGGTTATCGGTTCTCCTGCCGGACAGCAGGCGATCCATCTCAAATCGAATAGTAAGTTCTATGAAGCGATCGTCGGTATCCTTGACAGCCCCTACGGGATTATCAACGGACAGGGCGACGGAGTGATCTCGCATGAAAGCCTCGAAGCGAACCTGATGCTCATCATCGCCTACGCGTTCGATCTGTCATTCTCGATGCTCGATTATAATAACGACGGGGTTTTCGGCAGTAACGGCGACATCATGACGCTCTCCAATACGGGAACCGAGATGGTTCCGGTACTCATCATCAACTTTGAGGAAATGCTCTCGAATATCAATGGTACGATGACGATGAACGAGTCTAATTCCGGATCGAATATCAACGACACTCTTAAAAACGCGCACGATAGTCTCGAAAACATGCTCGAGATGATGAAGTTTCTCAGTATCAAGATGTACCTGATCGACAATATGAGCGCGAGCTTCCTTCGCCCGAAGAAATACCTCGAGATTTTCAATCAGGAGTTATGGGAAGGTTTGACGGAAAGTACGATAGCGGGTGGATTTGAAAACCTCTATGATTCGATGTTGGACGCTTCGACCAACTCGAACTCTATAAGCGAATTCGCGGGATTGTTCTATTACCGCGATGTCGCAAAAGCCGCGGTCAGCGAATTCCAGACCCCGTTGAACGATCTCCATAACGTCATCGTCGGTACGAACGCGTTTTTCCTGCATGTCTCCAACTTTGTACGTTCGGACTGGGACGATCATAACGGCGGATTGAAAAACCTGACCGTCTCATGGATCAACCTGACCAATATCGGGACGAATAATCTCAATACACTTCTGTCGAATTTGACAAACAGTTACTCGATGTCCGAATTGAGCAATCTACTATTAATGTTCGAGGGTATGTTCGGTTCATAAAAACAACAGGGTAAAAAAATGAAGATATTTCCCCGTATCGCTCTCTTTACTGTTCTCGTGTTCTCGATATCCGCGAATGTCTATCCTAAAAACTACCAGACCGCGGGGACGGGGTATATCGGCGGGGTGACGCTTTTCGATGAAGCTAACCCGCTCCTCAGCCTCAATAACCCCGGTCTGCTCAATAACTACGGCAAGAATCAGTTGGACCCCGGTCAGATATGGATCGATTTCGATTACCAGAAGAGTTCGATCAGCGACGATGAGGATTTTTCTGGCGATTTCGATTATATCGATGCGACGATCGATCCCCGGGTATATGCACCTGCGTACAGTTTCGGGAGGATATTCGTCCTTAACGCCTTTTTCAGCACGACTGTCTCGGGCGACGCGATCTACCAGTCGTCCTACTTCATGAACCTGCTCGAAGGCAACTTGAAGGGTTCGCAGAATTATCTCGATATCCCCGGATTGGGCCAGATTTACTACCAGCCCCTGATTTCGGCATTAACATTCGGCGTTATAGATATAACACCTCTCTTCTCAAGCAATACCGCGAATACCGCTTCGCAAATCAGCAATACTCTCGAGATACTGAAAAACGGTAAAATCGGCGCGAGCGCCGAAATCAATATCAACGTGCTTTCCTACTATCGGCATCATTTCGGACTCACATTCTATATCTCGGCCGATACAAAAGCCGGTTTCTTCGGCGATGAGAAAAATCTTCTCCTCGTGGAAGACCCGACTGTCGATATCGAGCTCCAAGCCGGATTGGCTTTCGGGATGGGAGTCGGTATTCAGGACCTGCCGCTTGTCGGAAAGGTCATGCTCGGTTATACGGTTCGTGCGTTTGTAGAAATCACGGGCCATTCCGAATCGATAGACGACGCCCTTTTAATGTACGAACAGATCAACGCGTATGCGAGTAACGCTAACGCGGGTCAGATTTTCGATTTTTCGGCGTTCGGGAACGGCGAACTCGCCCGCGGCGGATTCG
>Ga0154538_133_pt5 | contig 22590 bp, 22 predicted proteins | sample RifGroF1_FD_105681 | JGI IMG/M metagenome (GOLD analysis project Ga0154538, IMG submission 105681) | Spirochaetes bacterium GWF1_51_8 | reverse complement strand
CTTTTGCGCCGCTTTTTTATGCGGTTATTTTTCGGAGTATTTGCCAATTTATCTTGTGCGTAACGGGATACTTGTTTTTCAGTAAGCCCTATTTAAAAACAAAAGATATCTTCTTCAAGAACTCATCGCCGAAGGAGTTGTGGATAAAAGTCTTTTACGCTGATCACGAACCCATCGAGACGTATCTACATATAAATCCCGTATCACCCGATACGGACTTCGATCCGGAAAGCATCCGGTACAATTTCTGGCCGGAGTATCACGGCGCGGTAAAAAAGATTCGCTTTACGATTTGGGAAACGTTTCCCGGCACGAAGTACGACGATACCTGCATCTCGGAGATAAAAATTCTGGTGGGCTAAGGATTTTTCACGAACAACGACTTGAGACGTTCGAACACTAAAGCCGCACCTCGCAATAGATCAGCGGTGTAAAAGAATAGTTCACTGGGGGATATATGAAGAACCTACTCTTTGTTTTACCGCTCATCGCCGTATTCTACGCTGCAGCGGTATACTCTCAGGAAATCGGAGGCGGCGCGAATATGGGCGAGCAGTTTGAGAACAGTGTCGACGACATGGACGGGCAGGACGCCGAACTCCTCGGCGAAATCCTTCCCAAGAAAGTGATCGTCAAGCTCGTGTCTTCATCGACACTCAAACCCGAGGGCGCAAACAACTACTCGGTGAAAAACGTGCTCGATCAGAAATTCTCAACCTGCTGGGCTGAAGGAGTCAAAGGACAAGGAATCGGCGAATGGATCGAGATTAGTTTCAGCGACGGGGTTTATCTCGAAAAGATTGCTATTGCGAACGGCTATCTCAAAACGCCGGATCTGACTATAAAAAACAGCGCGGTTAAGGATTATAAACTAGTACTCTATTTCGACGAGCAGGTATGGACGGTAAAAGGAGAATTGGGTATCTGGGGAACTTCGCATATTGAACTCGATACGGATCAGGAAGTCCGGGACTATACGACAGTGATCGATCTCGCCGGCGGGATCAGTATCGACGGGCACGAGTTGCCCGATCAGCCGGTTATAAAACTCCGCATTTACATCGAGAGCGTCTATCCCGGGACAAAATACGAGGACACCTGCATTTCCGATATATTTCTCTACGGATTTGCCGAGGGTTACATCAATTAATTGCGCGGATTTTTCCAGATCATCAAGGAGCATGTTGAATGAAAAGCTGCATGGTTTTTTTATCGCTCATTTTCGCATTCGCCGCGAGCCTGCTTTTATCACCGCTCCGGGCTGATGGGGATTTCGACGACGGGCAAAACCTCAGCGGCGAATACCTCGATCCGGATTTTGTCGAAATACTCCCGCTATATCTGATAGAAGAGGCAGGTGCCTCGTCGACCCTAAAATCACAGGGTAAAAACACCTACGGGGTCGAAAACCTGTTCGATATGAACGCCGCGACCTGCTGGGTCGAAGGCGTCAAGGGTTACGGCAAGGGCGAATGGGTCGAGATCGGATTCCTCTACCCAATACATCTTACTGCGGTCGGATTCGCCAACGGCTACCAAAAAAGTAAAAAGGTCTACAACGAAAACTCGGATATTCACGAGATGAAAGTGACGGTCTGGTACGATTCCGAATCGGGCGGCGGAAACGAGAGTTTCATCTATATCTTCACCAAGCCCGGTTACTGCCAGGAAGATATTTATATCAAGTATAACGATTTGATCCGGCTGGCGGATTATCTCAGCACCTGCGGGATCAGGAAAATCCGTTTCACGATTCTGGATGTCTATCCCGGCGAGAAGTACGATGACACTTGTATCTCAGAAATCGTACTTTACGGCGGTTTGTCTGCCGGCGGCGATAGTGCACCTTGAACTGTTACTTCACGAACATCGAATTGAGACGTTCGATCGCGTACATCTTCACTTCTGTGGGATTGAGTCCCTTTTCCGGCGCGGTCAGTTCGATCTCGCGCATGAGGCTTTCCACAAACGAGTGCCCGGTCAGTCCCGGCGCGATAGCCGTCACCCCTTCCATCGACACCGGCTCGTACTTTATTTTCGAACGGTTCAGCGTGTCCTCGACCACCCGTTTTAACGTATCCGCAGAGGTGAACGACGGGGGCATTGTGCCGCGCACACGCACAATGAGCCGCGCCCTGTCCCTGTCCTCGACCGATGCGAGCAGTGCTTCGAGCTTCTCCGGTACGCTCGCCGCGTTATCGCCGATGTTGACCGCGAGATCGACCGCGTGCATATACTCGACCGGAAGATCGATCCGGCGTGTCTGCCAATCGCTACCCGTGACATAGACCGCCCGCCGCCCGAGGTCCGCGCTCGATGTCACGGCCGGAGCGCCGGGATACACCGCCGTAGTCGTGCGAGTCTTCCATTCGCGGGCGCCGTGGTAATGCCCCATCGCGGTGTAACGGCATAGCCCGTCGATCTCCTCCATGAACACCGGCATATATTTCTTCTCGTCCATCCCGTAAAAGAACTTGTTGTCGTAGAAACTCCCGTGAAGCATGACGACCGAGTTCCCGGGGTCCGCGGGGATTTTACCGATATCGGAAAATTCCGTCTTATCCTTGTACGGCACGCCCCAGAGCTCCACCCCGTCCATCTCGCGTTCGAGGAAAAACGAGCCGGTGTTGAGCACCTCGGAGTTCTTCGAGAGCCGTTCGATTCCCTTGAGAAAACCGAGATCGTGATTGCCGGGAATGATGTAGATAAATCCGCCGTACTTCTCGAACATGTCCGAGATCGCGCCTTCCAACGCGAGAGGCGCCTGCGCGTTATCGAACATATCGCCCGCGATAAGAATGTATCCGCAGTCCTCACGTTCGGCGGTGCCGAGCACGATCCTCAGGGTTTCGAGGGAATCTTTATCCCGCAGGTGCAGGTCGGATGTGTGTAAAAAATTCATCGGTCGTCCTATTTCATTTGTTTGAATCCGTCGAGTGAAAAAATTTCCTTTTCCGCTACGTCGGCTTTGATTTTAGTGAACTGGAACTGAGAAACCTTGTTCATCCCGCCGCCGCTCTCGGGGTCTTCGATAGTATGATACTTCATAAGAAACCCGTATTCCGGGTGACGGAAGAACGCGCCCATAATAAACGAATTCGCGAGTCCCGAGGTGTTCGTACGGATCTCATTCAGCATCGAAAACAGTTTTTCGTCGGTCGAGAAGTAGAGCTCGAACAGATCGCCGTCCTTGGCCTTACCCGAATACCCGGTGCAGGCAAACCCCGCGACCGTCGCGGATTTCCCGTTTGTTACCGGATGCAGCCCTTCGACAAACTTGAGCTTATAGTCGTGCGCCTGCTTCAGGTACTTTTCCTTTCCGCCCGCTTTATTCACCGGATGGTACTGGGTGATACTTTTAAAGTTGGTCTGCGGGGGATTGACCGTGATAATCACCTGCCAATATTGATTCCCATTATACAGCTTGTACGGCTCGTTCGCTTTCGGAGGCTTCGAGCCCATATAATTCAACTCCTTCATCAGGCTCCCGGACACGATCAGGACGTTGTTATGCCATGTGTTCGCGCCGTAGTACTTCACATTGCCGCCGGAATAAGTACCGTATTCGATCCTGTAGACCGGAACGGTTTCCGCGGCAAGCGTGAGAGAACAGCCGAGAAGCAGAACGAGTATATTCAAGATAAATCTCACTCATCCTCCGGGATAACACCGAATAAAAACCCAACACCATTATCGCCGACTCTATTTTCCCAATCGATGCCGTAGTGCCTTCATAGGATAGCATTCTTTGAGGTTAGTGGGGTAACACTACAGATTATTTCCTCTCAAATTTATAAAGATTTCATTCTAAAATCTTGTAGCCCTCCAGCGAGAAAAACTCGTTACTGAGCCGAATCTCGCTGAAACTACTTATGTGGTATTCCGGCAAAAATCCCGATATTTTCTTACTGGATGATAGTATTCCATAGTAACTGTGGTAGTAAAGTTTTTCCTGCACCCAAGCCCTGGCTAAGTCCCACGTCAATGCATTTACATAGTTATAAATGTGCATTGTAGTATCGCTTCTATCAAAAAAGATCGATACCTTCTCGGTATCAGATAGAATGACCGAATACTGGTGGATTCCAAGTGAATTTGCCAGTATACTTGTTTCCGATTGAATTTTAAGTGTCTCTAGTTTGGCATTCATTTTTGAAATTTTCTCATTAATTCCGTTAAAATAAACAAAATAACTATTCGCATCTGAGACATTATAGTATTTAGCGGTGATATCGTATGCAATTTTATTTTTCGAATCAATCCTGAATATTTCCCTGCCGGTAACTAATAGAAATAAATCGTCCACCGCTAACGGATAAACTATTAGTTTATCTTTAAATATGTAACATCTGAAACTCTCGTTGTCTATCGAAACTTTTAGATAGAATCCGGTCTCGTCAAAAGGCCATTCTTTTTTTACATATTTGGCACACGAAGCCACTATCACCGTTAAACAAACAATCCCGGCAAATATTCCGCGCATTTTACTCGTTTTCATATCCTATTCAATTTCCCGACTTATTGATTCCCGGCGGTCTCGGTATATCCGTCAAGCGAGAAAAAAGCGTCGCCGAGCGCGAATTCGCCGAACTCGTCCAGTATCCACGACTTCACGATCCCGTAGACTTCCGAGCTGGCGACAAACCAGCCGAAATCGGGGCGGTCGAAGAAATGCTGGAACGCGAGCACCTTAGCGAGCCCCGACGTGTTCTTTTCGAGCCCCGCGATCAGGTCTTTCATCTCCTGCGCGTCCGTGAAGTAAAGGTGCATATACTTGGCTTCGCCGGTTTTGGTGTCGTCATGGGCACTGTACTCCTTGGTCTTGAATCCCGCGATCGTCGTCTCATGCACGACATAGTACATTTGAAGTTGACGGAGAAGGTCGAGCTTGGCGTTCTTAGTTTTCGTGATCGATTCGATATATCCCTGCAGGCCCTTGGCGGGGTTCTCACGGTCGATCAGGAACGCGGACACGTCTGTGAACGTCTTCTTGTCCTCGTTCACTTCGACCATCTTGTCCCCGTTCACGATAATACATTTCCCGGGCGCGCCGCCGTATACGACTTTCATTTTATCATGATAGACATAAACTTTAATCGTTTCCCACGGTTCCTTCGCGCGTTCGGTGATCTGGATATAATATCCTGGATCGGTGAGCGAACCGGGTTTTACCGAGCCGCCCCCGCAGGAAACCATTGTTCCGGCGAGAATCGAGAGAATAAAAGCGAGAAATATCTTTTTCATCGAGAACCCCTTTTGAAGTTTTATCCGTCACCGGATATCATATTCTATCACGGTTTTGAGAGATAATCAACCATTCCCGTTCTGCCGGAATTCACCGCCGCCTACATTTCACCGGGCACCTCGGTGTAGCCCACGAGCGAAAAAGTCTCGTCGTCCAGTTCCAGTTCCTCGGCGATAATCACCTCGAATTCCGATCCCCAGTTGATCAGTCCCTTCTGGACATCGAGGTCTTCCATTTCAGGGATCATGCCGGATTTCATCAGGACGCCGTATTTCGGATGGGCCCTGAATACCGAAAGCGCGATCTCCTTCGGCAGGGACTTGACATTCTTCCCGATCGCCTTCACAAGACCGAGGAGCTTCGGGTCTTTGGAGAAATAAAGCTCGACCGGTTCATAGTCTTTATACTTAGCGGTATAGCCGTCGCATTGGAATCCCGCTATTTCTATTTTCTTCCCGTTCGCGGCGGGCTTCATCGCGTCGATAAATCCGTTCTGTTTCTTCAGGACTTTCTTCAGATATCCGGGGAACTCCTCGATCCCCTTTTTCTGCTGATCGGGATCGAACACGTATTTCGAGTAATCGTAATAAGTCATCTGCTGGGGCAGTTTCTGAATACACTTGTTACCGATAATCAGCTTATGCGGGCCTTCGCCCTTCGGGGTATCGTCCCCGTTCCATTCCGCGACCGTCATCTTGTCGCCCATCATAAGGTAGACATAGTTGACCGTGTCGTTGACACCGTTATACTGCGCGATACGGATGAGGTATCCCGGGACGGGCTTTTTCACCGCGGCCTTGCCCGTCGACATCACCGTCATCCCCATCATTAAAACAACAAACGATAACACGAATTTCATACGTTCTCCCCGAAGCATCCGCCTCTTCCTTCAAATCGTTCTATAGTACGGTTCGATCAAAATAGCCGTGCGCGGGAAACAATTCCGTTCCCGGCGGCAGTATCCGCGACGCGCTATTGATAAAAAATGTTGTTTGTATATCGATATGCCTGAAAGATTCAAAGAGGGTATTGCCGACGATTTCAACTGTTGGAAAACAGAAGTATCCCGGAAATCGGCCTGAATATAGAAGAGAGAACAATCCGAACGAAACAAATAACAGCGGGATAAGATATTGCATCAAACTCCCCCTTCCGCGATCTGTCTCCAGTCAAATAACGCGCCGTGATGTCAGGCCTTCGCCTGTTCTTCGCTTGCTTCCTTCAGGATCGCGAGCACCTTCGCGGCTACCTCGGTAGCAACCGGGGGCATGCCCTCGGAGGCTTTTACACTTACGCCTTAGCTTGCTCTTCGCTTGCTTCCTTCAGAATCGCCAGTACCTTCGCGGCTACCTCGGTAGCAACCGGGGGCATGCCCTCGGAGGCTCTTACACTTACGCCTTCGCCTGCTCCTCGCTCGCTTCCTTCAGAATCGCGAGTACTTTCGCGGCTACCTCAGTTCCTCCGGGGGTACATTTGTTATGCGCGATCTTGTCCTCGACTATCGCGTCGGCGTAACCCGCGCACCCGGGGTATCCGCACGCCCCGCAGTTATAACCGGGGAGCGTGTGAATGATCTTCTCGATCTTGGGATCGAGCTTTACCTCGAAGAATTTCGCGAACAAGGCGATCATTACGCCCAATAATACGCTCAGGATGAGCATAAAAAGTGTTGAATTCAAGATTAACATATTCCCTCCCTAACCGAGCTTTACTATGCCCATAAACCCGAACATCGCGAGCGACATGATAGTCGCCGTGATAAACGCAATGGGCAGGTCTTTGAACGCGGCGGGGACATCGGCGTTTTCGAGACGTTCACGCACCCCGGACATCATCACAAGCGCGAGGGTGAAACCTATTCCGGCCGCGAAACCGAACACGATGCTCTCCAGAAAATCGAAATTCTTCTGGAGCACGAGGAACGCCGATCCGAGGATAGCGCAGTTCGTGGTAATCAGCGGAAGGTAGATACCCAGCGCCTTATATAGCCCCTTGCTCAGTTTCTTCAGGACGATCTCCACAAGCTGGACGAACGCCGCGATCACGAGGATGAACACGCTGATCTGGAGGAATTTGTCCAGGCCGAGCGGGATCAGGATATATTGGTTGATCGGGTAAATAATCATGATCGACATCACGAGCACGAATGTTACGGCAAAACCCATCCCGATAGCGGAATCCATTCTCTTCGATACGCCGAAGAACGGGCAAAGCCCGAGAAACTGAGACAGGATGAAGTTATTGACGAAAATGGCGCTGATGATGATGACAAAAAGTTCGTTCATTCGATCCCCCTACGCCGCTTTGTTCGCGGCGGCGGCTGCCGCGGCGGTTTTTTTCAGCGCTTTTGCTTTTTCTTCTTTTTTATTCTTCCGGTATTTGATCACCGCGAGCATCAGTCCCATCAGGAGAAATCCGCCCGGGGGAAGGATCATCACAATCGCCGGGGAAGTCAGGATAGTCGCGACATTGATGACATTAGGATCGTTCTGCACGGCCTGACCGAAGTTGTAAATCACGCCGATACCCGCGAAACGCAGGGTGATCGTTCCGTTGCCGAAAATCTCGCGGATCGCGCCGATCACGACGAGCGCGAGAGTGAACCCGACACCCATTCCCAGCCCGTCCAACGCGGACTTCCAGACCGTGTTCTTGTTCGCGAACGCTTCCGCGCGGCCGAGGATGATACAATTCACCACGATCAGCGGGATATAAATACCCAGCGCCCTGTTGATATCCGGGGTGAACGCCTGCATTAAAAGCGCGATCAGCGTCACGAATGACGCGATCACCATGATGTATGCAGGAATACGCACGGCGTCCGGGATAAATTTACGCAGTAAGGAAATAAAAATATTCGAACATACCAGCACGAATATGACCGATACTCCCATCGCGAGCCCGTTGATCGTCTGGGTGGTCACAGCAAGGGTCGGACAGAGCCCGAGAATAATCACGAAGATCGGGTTCTCCCGGAGAATCCCTTTTACAAATTCCTGCCAGCCCGAAGTCCTCGGGATATTGTTTGTTTCGTTGGTACTCATTTCGCGCCTCCATCGGCCGTGTGGGCCAAGTTAGTGTTGGTAGCGGGCACGGGAGCCGCAAGCTTCAACTGCTCGAACGCGAGCTTGAGGTTGTTCGCGACAGCCATCGAGGTAATCGTCGCCCCGGTAATCACATCCAGATCGTACTTGACATAGTCGGCCTTCGACCCGGGAACCTTGTCCCTTGTCAAGCCCGCGAACTGTTCCAGCCATGTCTTTTCGACACATTTATACCCGAGGCCGGGGGTTTCCGACGATGCCGCGAGGACAAACACCTTATCGACAGTTTGGTCGTTCTTGACACCGATCAGCATCACGACTGGGCCGCCGTATCCGGTTTTATTCTTCTTGAATACATAACCGATCTGCTGTTTCTGGCTGTCATACCCGATATAAAACGGGTCGCCGTTATTCGTTACTTTATCGAATGTCACCGCGCCGGCGAGCACCGCCTTAAGCGCGTCCTGTTCCTCTTTAAGAACCGTATCGTTAATCTTTCCTTCCAGCATCTGGTAGGTCAGCCCGAGAGCCGCGGCGAAGAAGACTGAAATTACGATCAAAGGATACACTGTTTTCAGTATGTTTTTCATTTAGCACCTCCCTTGACCAGTACGGCTTTACGGGCGCCGAAGATTTTAGGACGGATATATCTGTCGAGGATAGGAACGAAGAAGTTCATGAACACGATGGAATAACTGACGCCTTCCGGATACCCGCCCCAGAGACGGATGATGACGGTCAGGATGCCGAGCATGATACCGTAGATCAACGTGCCCGGGATCGACATCGGAGAGGTCACGTAGTCGGTCGCCATGAAGAACGCGCCGAGGAAGAGACCGCCCGAAAGGATATGATAGACCGCGTCGCCCTTGAACCATCCCCATCCCATCGGCAATCCGCCGAATATCCAGATGAGAACCGCGACCGTCACGATATAGATAATCGGCAATACCGGCACCAGCACCTTGCGGAACATGAGGTAGAACGCGCCGATCAGGATCGCGAGCGCGGAAGTTTCACCGATACACCCGGGGATATTCCCGATAAACAAGTCCCAGTAACTGTATACACTCGACGGCGCAGTAGAGACGCTCGCCTGACTCACCGCGCTGAGCGCGTTGGTGGCCTGAGCCGCCGTCTCGTACATTCCCTTGAGCGCCCCGAGAGGCGACGCCCCGGTGATCATATCGACCTGCACCTGATTGGTGATCAGGTTGGTCTGGATCGAGTTCGATATCTGCGAAACCTGCTGAATAATATTGTTGGTATAGTAGGGAACTTTTTCGATAATCACGTCGCTCGCCTGCATAAAATCCAGTCCCTTCGCCATCATGGAAGGAACAGTGGGCGACCAGACATTGACCATTGCGCCGGACCATGCCGCGAGCACGAAGATACGTCCGCCGAGCGCGGGGTTCATAATATTATGCCCCAGTCCGCCGAACGCCCATTTGACGATCCCAATCGCGAAGATGCTCCCGAATACCGTAACATACCACGGCGCGGACGGGGGCAGGTTGAACGCGAACAAGAGGCCGGTGATCACCGCGCTTCCGTCGGCGACCGAGATCGGCCGTTTTAACATGAGATTCATGATTATTTCAGTAATAACCGCCGTCGCGACGCTCAAGCCCATCACGACAGCTGCGTGATAGCCGAAGAAATAGATACCCGCCGCCGCGGCCGGGATGAGCGCGATCACGACGTCCCACATGATCCTGTGCAGGGTCAGCGGTGAGTGGATATGCGGTGAAAAGGGCGCCGTTGCCGCCTTGCCCCCTTTAGCCTTAGCCATTATGCCCTCCTGAATAGTCTAAACCGTTTCTAATCATATTCTACGCGAACTTTATCGAAAACTCCACCTTTAAGCTCTTTTTCAAATTCTGTGGGTTTCAGTTCTTCCTCGATGACACTTTTTATATACCCGAAAATCTTCGTTTCACGGAATTTTTCTGTCGTTTTTACTTCTAAAACAAAATCCTTCTTATAAAAAACCAATTCCCGATAATTCATGTTATCAGAATGAGTGAGGTATCCCAGCACTAGGATACTACCCAATGCTTTCTTGAGATTCTCGTTTACAGTCTTCAATAAAAAGTATTCCTCTTTCCACCCTTGTTTCATTTTTGATGTGTTCCATTCGGTCTTTTCAATTAGAATAACTCTTTCGCTGTCTTCGTCAATTTCCATTTCATCGCAACGGGATACATGATTTCCGGCGTTGAATTTCCCGCACATTTCGTCGGCCAGTTTCTCGAAATCAATCCGTGCACCGATGCTCATCGTTAAAACCCTTTTACAATTTCGTAGTAAACTTTCAGATACTCCGCAGTCGGCACTTCCCTATCTTCCAGCTCCAGCGTCCTCGCGTGATTTCCGTCTTCCTTCCGCTCGAATTTCCACACGTCGAGGTTAAACTCCGCGTCATGCTTGAGAAACCAATTCATCTTCTCGATAAACACATCCGAGTGCGTTGCGATAAAAACCTTCACTCCCTTCTTGGAGATTTTATAGAGCAGTTCCGCCATTACTTCTATCCACGCCGGGTGCAGGCTGACTTCCGGCTCGTCGATGATGAGGGTGTCCTCGATCAGTCCATGCTTCATCGCGAGGATGAGCGGCGCGAATGTTTTCAGCCCGGAAGCAACTGCTTCTAAGGGATATTCTTTCCCCTTTTCCATGACTATTATTTTATTATCACTTATATTAAAGTCTGCATTTATTATCGTAACTATTTCGTTTAATTCTTGCGTAAATCTATCGCTGTCTTTTTTTCTTTTCGCATCGCTTACTATAAACAAATCGTAAACAAGGTCGGAAATGTAATTAGAAAAAATCGCGTTGTCTGCATAAAACCTCTGTATTGCAAAAATTCCTTTATAATAGTCCCCAAATCCATTCGGACTGATTGCGATAGTTTTTCCGATTAAAGCATTGTATTTATCTTCTATAACCTTTTGTTTTGAATTCTTATTTTCTTGATAAACAATTTCATTGCACCGGAAGATTATATTTAAATCCGAACCATTTCCCCAACTGGCTCCAAATCCTGCATGTACAAAATTCGTTTCCAATTCATGATAAAAAAGCGGATGAAAAATTTCTAAATAATTTGTATTTTCTTTTTTGATACTAATAATTCTTTTTTCAAACTGCGCCTCAGACAACGCCGAAAGAAACGAATACACCAGCTTCAGCGCCTGCGTCTTCCCGCTCTTGTTTTCCCCAAGTAGTAATACCACGTTCGACTCGTCCGGTGACGAAAGATCGAACTCCTTCAGGCTGAGAAAATCGTTACCCTTTAAACCGATATTCATTTCACCCCTATCCCGCCTGCTTCGCGGCGGCCGCCTGTTTTCTTCTCCAGAAACCCTTACCGAAACGGAACATCGCCACGAGCGGGATTGTCGACGGGCACACGAACGAGCATGAGCCGCATTCGATACAATCCAGTAACCCGCGGTCGACCGCTTCCTCGAGAAGGCTTTTATCTACCAATACCTTTAAATACCAGGGTTCCAGCCCGATCGGGCAGACAAACTGACAACGCGCGCAGCGGATGCAGGAATAGTCGTGGGGGATATAATCCTGCTTCTTGGTCAGGACAACGATGCCGCTCGAGGACTTCGTTACCGGGAACTTCATATCGGTCAGTTCGAGGCCCATCATCGGCCCGCCCGCGATCACACTTCCGTGGTCCGCCGGTATCCCAAACTCGTCGATCAGCTCCTGCACCGGAGAGCCGATACGCACCTTATAGTTCCCACGGTTTTCGACATTTTCGCCGGTGAACGTCAGCCCGCGTTCGATCAACGGTTTCTGATAGACCACCGCCTCGTAGATAGCGTAGACCGTCGCGACATTCTGGACGACTGCGCCTATATCCGACGGCAGCCCGCCCGACGGCACCTGCTTGCCGGTCAACGCCTCGATGAGCTGTTTTTCCCCGCCCTGCGGGTAACGTGTCCGTAAGGCGTAAACCTCGATAGAACTGTCGCCCGCCGATGCCTTCGACATCGCCTCGATAGCGTCGAGCTTGTTCTCCTCGATACCGATCATGACCTTGTTTATCCCGAGTATCTTCTTGACGATCCCGATCCCTTCGACGATCTCGTCCGGCTTCTCGAGCATCAGACGGTGGTCGATGGTGAGATACGGTTCGCACTCGGCGCCGTTCAGTATGAATAAATCCATTTTCTTTTCTTTAGGGGGAGAGAGTTTGACATGGGTAGGGAAGGTCGCGCCGCCCATTCCGACAATGCCGGCGGTTTTGACCATCTCGAGAAGTTTCTCGCCGGGGAGCTTCGAGTAATCGAACTTCCTGTCGTACCAGTTGCGGATCGTGCCGCCGGTCTCGATGATCACATACTCCACGCCCTTCGCGGTAAGAGTATCCGCCTTCTCGACAGCGGTGACAGTGCCCGATACGCTCGCGTGGATATTCGCCGAGATAAACCCGACCGCCTCGCCGATCAACTGCCCTTCTTCGACCTTATCGCCGGCCTTGACAAGCACCTTCGCGGGCGCGCCGATATGCATATTCATCGGTATCCGCACAATCTTGGGAAGGTGAGCGTTGGTGATAGGCTTGTCCGATGTGTATTTCGAATCGTGCGGATGTATCCCGCCCTTTTTGAAATGTTTTAATTCCATATCCGCCTCCGTTTGATCTGAAGAATGCTTTTCAGGCTGTCTTACGATATACCCTATTATGATATTTCCGATTCGCCAAATAGTCAATTTTTCAGGGAATTGAGAGACGGGATAAGGGGTTAATCGATTAAATTGCTTAATTTTCGGGCAAATTCGTCATGGATTTTCCGCCATCCGGTTTCAGCTTCTTCGATAATCTGCCGGGTATGTGAAAAATCGATGGTGATATGCGAGCCGGGCGACATCCGGTTATTGATACTTTCCGCGATCAGTTCGTCGGTCACTTCGATAGATTCAATTTCTTTAGCGGCCTCTTTATAGGCGTCGCGGAACGGTATCCCGTCCTTGGCCTTGGCGAACGCAAGATCGGTCGCGAAAATCCCGGGCGTCATCAGTTCGGCGATCCGCTCCGGATCGAAACGGGTATGCTTCAGCACCACGCTCATCGCGGCAATCGAACCTTCGGTGATCTCGAGCGCCTTCATCATCGGCTCCTTGGACTCCTGCAAGTCCCGCTGGTAGCCTGAGATCATCCCGTTCGTGAGGGATTTGATCAGCACGGAGCAGGACATCACGGTGCTCGCGCGGCCTCGGATCAGTTCCAACGGGTCTGGATTGCGCTTCTGCGGCATGATCGAGCTTCCGGTCGTGACTTCGGCGTCGTGAGTAATATACCCGATCTCGTCCATCCCCCACAGGATCATGTCGGCCGACATCCTCGAAAGGTCGTGCATCACCGCCCAGCATCCGTCGGCGATCAACGCTTCCAGCTTCCCGCGCGAGTTGTGCGCGTAGACCGGGCTTTCCATCACCCGCGAAAACCCCATCAGTCCGGCGGTCATCTCCCTGTCGAGGGGAATAGGCACACCGAAACCGCTCCCTGTTCCCAACGGGTTCTGGTCGGCAATATCGAAAAGCGTCTTCAGCAGGGCGAGGTTATCCAGCCCCGCCTCGATAAATCCTTCCGCCCACATCGCCACCGTCATCGGCATCGCCTGACGGGTATGGGTGTATCCCGGGATCGGGGTCGCGCCCTCACGTTCGGCGAGAGCGGCCAGCTCCTTCAGGAACCCGGTCAGCTGGAGGACTATTTTCAGGATCGTATCTTTTTCGTAGAGCCGGACAAGCACAAGCACCTGGTCGTTGCGGCTGCGTCCGGTATGGAGCTTTTTCCCGGCCTCGCCGATCCGTTCGGTCAACAGGTTCTCCAGCTTGGAATGGACATCCTCGTCGGAAACCGTGAGCTCGATCGTATCGCCGTATTCTTTGTAGAGTTTTTTAATCTCGCCGCGAAGCGACGCCAATTCCGCGCCGTTCAGAATACCGATCTTCGCGAGCATCTCGGCATGCGCCGCCGAGGCCGCGAGCTCGTAACGGAACAGCTTGCGGTCGAGGATGTAGTCGTTACCGACAGTATAGCTTTCGATCACCGGATCGAGTTTCGCCCCGCCCTTTTCCCAAACTTTCGCCATATCCGCCTACCGCATCAGTTCGTGCATAATCGCCTTCTGGGCGTGCAACCTGTTTTCGGCCTCGTCGAAGATCACCGAACGCGGCCCGTCGATCACCTCGGCGGATACTTCCTCCCCCCTGTGCGCGGGGAGACAGTGCAGGAAGAGGTAATCCGGTTTCGCGAGCGCGGCGAGTTTCGAGTCGATACTGTATCCCGCGAACGCCTTCCGTCTCGCCTCGGCCTCTTTTTCCTGCCCCATCGACGCCCAGACGTCGGTAGTGAGGACATCGGCGCCTTCTGCGGCGGTTTTAACATCGCGGGTCGTCACGAATTTCGCGCCGGACACCGCCATATTGCTTTTTATCTTCTCTATAATAGCCGGGTTCATGTCGTATCCCTCGGGCGACGCGATGGAAAAGTTCACGCCGAGCTTGGAGCAGAGGAGCGCGAGCGAATGCGCGACATTGTTGCCGTCGCCGATAAATGCCACTTTCAGCCCCTCGACCCTGCCCTTCCGTTCGATCACCGTCTGCATATCGGCCATCGCCTGGCACGGGTGCAGGAGATCGGTCAGGCCGTTGATCACGGGGATACCCGCGTACTTGGCGAGTTCTTTGACCTCGTTATGCGAGAACGTGCGGATCATGATGCCGTCGAGGTAGCGCGAAAGGACGCGTGCGGTATCTGCTATCGTCTCGCCCCGTCCGATCTGGATATCGTTGGAACTGAGGAATATCCCCATTCCGCCCATCTCGTAGATCCCCGCCTCGAACGAGACACGGGTGCGGGTGGACGACTTGGTGAAGATCATGCCGAGCTTTTTATCGTCGAGCGAATGACGGAATTTTTTTCTATCCTTCTTCATCTTCATCGCGAGCTCGAGCAGTCCCATGAGCGCGTTTTTGGAAAAATCGTTGACGGTGAGGAAATCCTTTTTTCCTTCGATCATCGTAACCTCCGGGGAAATAATACGGGAAACTTTTATTGTATCATAGTATCGGAAAAAAGTGAAGCAAGGTAAAACTGAATAAATCCCGAGAAACCCCAATAAAAAAGCGGACTGCCGAACGACAGCCCGCGGTGTGGGCATGTTGACGAAGTCATGAAATACACGATTTTTTGTCACTGCGAGACGCGAAGCGGCGAAGCAGTCTGTTTTATATATATACCCAGTTATTAAATAGATTGCTTCGGCTATGGTTCGGCAAGCTCACCACGACGCCTCGCAATGACAAAATGAGTTTGTCATCAAGCCCTGTAGGAAAATGTGTATCCTTACCAGTGATAGATAAACACCGAACCCTGATCGCCCAGTTCTATGTCGTCGAGATAAACCCCGATTGCGCCCTCCGAGCCGTCGTAGGATAACGCCGAGGCCGCGCCGAAATAGTCGCTGTCCTGGGGGTCTGCGGCGACAAGCTTTTTATCCTGCGTCCATACATACTCCGATTCGCAGCGGAAACCGTAAACCGCGCCCTGCTGATTGTTCTTGAAACTCGCCCAGCCGATCACGTATTTCCCGTCGCCGGAAATAGTGACAAACGAACCGAAATGGTCGCTCGGTTCCGCGTCTGTATGAACCAGCTTAGTTTGATCCCAATACTCTTTATACTTCAGGACATAGACCGCGCCGGTGGTGTTCGTCGTGCCGAAATCGGCGTTGAACGAACCCGCGGCGATGACCTGTCCGTCGTCGGAAATATCGAGGGAGTAGCTGAACTGATCGCCGGCCTGGCCGTCGAAGGAAGCGATAAACGCGCTTTCCGCATACCCCGCGCCGTTCCATTTGTAGACATACACGCTACCCTGGTCGTTATTCGCCCCGACCGTATCGAGCCATGAGCCGACCGCGACCACATGCCCGTAAGCTGAAACCGCGACACTGTAGCCGAACGCATCCAGAGCCGCGCCGTCCGATGCGGTCAGGATGTATTCCGTAAAACTGACATTGTTGAGGCGGAACACATAGGCGCACCCCTTGGAACTGTTCTTCCACCTTCCGCCCGCGACAACCGTCCCGCCGTCCGGGGAAAGGTCGATGCATTCTCCCATATTCAGATTATTAGTCGCGTCGGACGGAATAATCTTTCCTTCGACCCATTCCATGTTGTCCCATCGGTAGACATAGACGGCGCCGGTATTTGTGAATTTTCCGACATCCGCCGACGAAGCCGAAATGGCGACGGTCTTCGCGTCGTCGGAGATAGCCACGGATTTCCCGAACAGATCGCCCCATCCGCCGTCGGACGCTGTAAACTTGTAGACCTCCGTCCATCCGAGTTTATCGTTCCAATAGTATAGATATGCCGCGCCCTGATCCTGCTGCCAGACATCCCAGACACCCGGGGCGCCCACAAGGACAAACCTGCCGTCGCCGGTCATCGCGACCGATTTCCCGAAATTATCCCCGCCCGCGGGTTCGGACAGGTAGACCTGCTTGACCGGCGGTTTCGGGATAGCCGCGTTATTATTTTGTTCGACTGAACCGCATCCTGAAAACACCGCGGCCGCAACGATTACCGCGCATACACCGAACCTTTTCATAGCTTCCTCCAGAAGATGATACTTTTATTTTATCATAGTTTCTTTATATTTCAACAATTAATCCGTAACTTTGCCCGATTCGGAACATTTTCCGCGTTCTTGCGTTTTTTCCGCCTAAATATTATCATTATTCCGCATATTATGGAGGAACTTATGAAGGTAGTGACAGCGGAATCTCTCAGGGAATTCCGGAGAACGGTCGGCGAGGTGGACAAGGGGATTCTCACCCGTGTCGCGGAGATTATCGAGGAAGTCCGCGAACGGGGCGACGACGCACTGATCGATTTCAGCCGCCAGTTCGACCGTGTGGAGGGCGAGTACTCGATCGAAGCGACCGAGGACGAGTTCGAGGCCGCACGCGAACACGTTACCCGTGAGAAAGGCGAAGTATTGCAGTACTTTCTCAACGCCGCGGCGAATATCCGTCACTACCACGAGCACCAGCGCGAGTCCTCATGGATGTTCACCCGCGACGGCAACCTGTTCGGCCAGCTCATCCTTCCCGTGGAGAAAGTCGGGGTGTATGTCCCCGGCTGGAAGGCGTTCTATCCGTCGTCGGTGCTGATGAACATCATCCCCGCCAAGGTAGCGGGAGTCGACGAGGTGGTGATCTGCACCCCGCCGAATATCCATGGCAAGGCCAATCCGCTGGTACTGACCCTCGCGAGGGAACTGGGCGCGAGTAAAGTCTATAAGTTGGGGGGAGCGCAGGCTATCGCCGCTCTCGCCTACGGCACCGAATCGGTCGCGCCGGTCTCGAAGATCACCGGGCCGGGGAATATCTATGTCGCTACCGCGAAACGGCTGGTTTCGGGCTTTGTCGGCATCGACTCTATCGCGGGGCCGTCGGAAGTAGTTCTTCTCGCCGACCAGAGCGCCGACCCTGAGCTTGTTGCGATCGACCTCTGCGCGCAGGCGGAGCATGACGAGTCCACGGCGGTGTTCCTGATCTCGCCCAGCCGGAGCTTTATCGACCAGGTGAATATGATACTCGATAGGCTTGTGCCTACCCTCGAACGGAGGCATTTTATAGAACCGGCGCTGAACCTGAACTCGTTCGCGGTGGCGGTGGACGATATCGAGCAGGCTTTCGATATCGTGAACAGGATCGCGCCCGAGCACCTCGAGGTAATGCTGGATATGGACTCGAGCGAGCTTTTTACACGTATCCGCAACGCCGGGGCGATCTTTATCGGGAACTACTCCCCCGTCGCTACAGGCGATTATTACTGCGGGCCGAACCACATCCTGCCGACAAACGGGACGTCAGTGTTCTCGTCGCCGCTCGGGGTGTACGACTTCATCAAACGGAGCAGTTTCCTCAGCATATCGGAGAGTTATTTCCGTGAGAAAGGCCCCGAGATCGAGGCTATGGCGAGATTTGAGGGTTTGGAAGCGCACGCTTTGTCGGTCAGGAAGCGTCTGGAAGGGCCGCGGGGAGAGTAAAGATAAACGTCGAGCCCTTGCCGGGATTCGATTCCACGCGGATCGTCCCGCCGTGGCGCTCGACTATCTTCTTGCAGACAGACAGCCCGATCCCGCTCCCCTCGACCTCCGAGTTAGCCCGGTGAAACAGTTCGAACACCTTGCCGATCTGATCTTTATCGATTCCTACTCCGTTGTCGATCACCGAGATGGAGTGCAGGTTTCCTTTTTTTTGATATTCGATACGGATTATCGGAGGAGTTCCGTGTATAGAATACTTGATCGCGTTATTTAAAAGATTCAGCATCAAACGGGACAATTGCGGGAAATCGCCGTAGACTACCGGGAGTTCCGGCACCGTGATCGTTGCCCCGCTTTCATCGATATGAAGCTTCAGGTTCAGTATAGCTTCATGGATAACCGAATTGAGAGAGACGGCCGAGAAATTTGTTTTCGTACTCCCGAGCATGCTGAAATCGATCAGGTCCTGTATCAGAACTGACATCCGCTTCGTGGTACTCTGAGCCATCGTAACCAGTTCGAGCATTTCCTTATCGCTGATCGGACATGTATCCACCTTATCTTGTATCAGGCTTAAAAAGCCCGAGATCGTATGAAGCGGCGCTTTCAGGTCATGCGAGGCAATATACGCGAATTGTTCGAGGTGAAGGTTGCTTTCGATCAGTAATCTCTCCTGTTCCTTCTGGCGCGTAACATCGATGATCAGCCCCTTGAACCACGCCGGATTATCCTCGGACATGATCGGCGCGCTGTAAAACAAGACTGGAGTTTTCATAAAATCGTCGATCACCAACTCGCATTCCATGCCGAGAATTCTCTCCCGTGTCATACGGATCAAGATGTCTTTTTCTTCAAAGCGGAAAAGGTCCAGTAATCTATTTTTTTCCGGAGAAACATCCTCTTTCAGTCCCAACTGCTCTTTCATAAAACGGTTCATGTAGAAGATTTTCCCTTCGCCATCCGCTTCGAATAACGAGATCGGCAGGAGTTCGGAAAGTTCCCTATAGCGAATCTCGCTCTGTTTCAGTTCCCGGAACAGAACCTTCTGGGGATCGATAAAACCGGTTTTGACAATCGCGCGGTAGATCATGTAAAAAGAACCGAGTTTGAAAAAATGCCCGATCATATTAAAGACATCTTGATTGGTGAAATAGAGAGTGAAAAACAACTCCTCGATCATGGTTAAGAGGATCGAGGCGAGAAGCAGTTTGAAAACCACCGGATCGAATTCCTTCCGGCAGTAAATAAGAACACCCCCTCCCGCGGCAAGTATCGCGATGATTACATATTCGCTGATAATTTTGAAGGGAGTCTGCCCGGAACCCGCGACAAAGGTGATCGGGAAGATTTTCCACCAGAGTATAGATGAGATAAGTATAAGCATGACAATCGAAAAGATTAAAACCGTGAGATAGGGATGCTTATATTCCCGTTTTTTTACAAAGAAGAGTCCCGCGAGCAGGCTGATACTTTCCATTAACCGCGCGCCGATCCAGAATTGCGAGGCATAATAGTGGTCGCCGGTAAAGATCGTCATCCCGTCGAACGAAATAACATGGATCAGGTCTATCCCTCCGACAAACAAGTAAGCGATCCCGATAAATACCAGATACCCGTTGGCGATCGTTTTCCGGGAATTCCATGTGATGAAGAAGATGGAACCGGAGACTATGATACTGAGGATTTCGGCGAGGGAGTGGAATAATAAGTAGTTATAAAGACTCGAAAGATAGAGTCCCGCAACGAATAGAATTACAAAACCCGCGATTCGGGCTCTGGATAACATCGAACTACTCATGCCCTATTTTACGAGCATAGTTCCTTTTTGTCAATATTTGAACTATTTTTCGTTTGCGTAATTCCGCGCTCCCTATTAAAATACTTCCATCGAGGATATAACGATGATACCCGCTTTTTTCGCCTTCCTGACAGGCATTCTCATCACGGTCAATTCCGCCGGGATGCCATGGTGCGTGCTCTTTATCCCGCTGCCGTTTCTACTGCTCACGCGCCTGATCTATAAAAAACTCCCTCTCTTCAACCTTGCCCTTCTCTTCCTGTTCTGGACAGGCGGATTTCTCGGCGGGTATACTGCGGCCGCGGACGGCGATTCGTACAAGGACGACGCCGTAGTGCTCGCTCCGTTGTATATCGAGGCGGATATGGAGATCGGCGGTTTCCCCGACATCATGGCTGCGGGCAAGGACGGCGCTCTCGAGTATATTGTGCGCGCCGGGCAATACCAGCTTGTTTCGCCCTATATCGGCGGGATGTACCCGACATTGAAGGCGCATATCCGGGGCTGGCTCTACCCCTACTCGAACGGCGGCGGACGTATTTACCTCAACGACTTCCCGGGCGCGTCGGGCGACCCCGCTGTCTATCCCTCTGCGGGATTTGTCGTGACCTCCGACGGCATTGCGCCGTTATCGCTCGTATCCGCGATGCGGGAATGGACGGCGCGGCAGTTTCTCAGAACAGAAAACCCGTCCGTCCGCGCCCTTCTCTTCAGCCTCCTGATCGGCAACCGATACTTCATGAGCTACACCGATACCCAGTCTTTCCGGATGAGCGGCGTTCTACATATCCTCGCGCTTTCCGGGATGCATGTCGGCGCGATCAGCCTCGGTATCGTGTTCATCCTGAAACGCCTCATGGAAGAAAAGCATGCTTACCTCGTCTCGACTTTTCTCGTGATCCTGTACGTCGCGCTCGGCGGAATGTCCCCTTCGCTCGTCCGTTCGGGGATCATGTTCGTGACCTACACCCTGCTGAAAGGCGCGGGACGGAAGCCCGACTTCCTCGACATTCTCGTTTTCAGCGCGTTCGTTCTCCTCGCGGCCGATCCGCTCCTCATCCGCAATATCGGTTTCGTCCTGAGCTATGTATCGACCGCGGCGATCATCCTGCTGAACGATTCATTCCGCGACAGGCTCCGGCTGAAGGGTTATTTCGGGAACATCCTCTCCGGGACGCTCGCCGCGAACCTCACCACCGCGCCGTTTCTCTTCTATTACTTCAAGGGCGCGAGCCTGATCTCGCCGTTGACAAACTTCCTCATCGTTCCCTACTTCGGGCTGATCCTCGGACTGCTCTTTCTCCATTTCTTCCTGAGTCTCGCGGGAGTATTTATCCTCGAAGTACCGATCGAGGGAATCTGGTGGGGTGTCTCGGCGGTATCGGATATCCTATCGCGCCCGGCGTTCAGCTATATCCGTATCGGTGAGTTCGGCGCCGTTCCGCTCGGGCTCAGCCTCGCCGCCGTCTGCGCGGCGCTTAACCTCTACCCGCGCCTGCGGTATAGCCGGATATCGCGGAAGATCGCCCTGTCATTAGGCGCTCTGGGAAAATGAAAACAAATCCGGCATAGCACACTTTTTAATCACTCTATTTTCTCTTGACATAATATTAATCATTGTGTAAAATACTTCGTGCCGGAATTATATCCTATATTTTCATCACTTTTTCTATCTCATTGTTATATATATAGATAAAGACCATATTAATTTATTTTTTATGAATACTATTTTGGCATTGCCCTTGCTATAGTATATGCGTACCCGATTGAATTGAAAAAGGATGACGAATGAAAAAAGTCGAAGCGGTCATACGCCCCTCGTCGTTACAAAGGATCAAGACGGAGCTTTCCAGTCTCGGTATCCATGGAATCACCGTGCTGGAAGCGGGGGGCTACGCCAGACAGCGGGGGCATAAAGAGCTGTACAAGGGCAAAGAGTATGACGCGGAGCTGATCCCGAAATTGATGATTATGCTCGTCACGAAGGACGACATGGTCGGGAAGATAGTCGAAAAGATTTCCGAGGTCTGTTATTCAGGCGAGATCGGCGACGGCAAAATATTCATTTCGCCGATCGAAGATGTCTACCGGATACGGACAAAGGAAAACGGGGAACAGGCTTTATAGAGAGACGGACGGTACCGGTGAGAGCCGGTCACAATAGATTTCAAAACTTTTTATAGGAGGAGAACATGAGAGTTCTTCGTAATGTCGCGTGTTTCGCGGTGGTTGTTTTGGGTACCGTCATGATGCCTTCGAATAAGGCCGAAGCCTATTCGTATAACGCTTGGGTGGGCTTGACCGGCGATAAGACGATTGCGATCAATCCGTTTATTTATGGGAGTATTGCCCCCGGACCGTTCAGCGCTGCGTATGAGAACGTAATCGGCGTCGGTATCGGAAGTAT
>Ga0154538_132_pt6 | contig 22871 bp, 21 predicted proteins | sample RifGroF1_FD_105681 | JGI IMG/M metagenome (GOLD analysis project Ga0154538, IMG submission 105681) | Spirochaetes bacterium GWF1_51_8 | reverse complement strand
TGTCGGGCGGGTCGTATCGCAGATGATCTTTACTATAGAAGAGAAGTTGGTCTTTCCGCTGGTGGCGATCGCGCGGGCGATGAAAGAGTTCGTTCCCTCGATCAAGGCTACGCCGTTCGTGCTCCAGCCTATGCTCCCGACACCCGTGTATCCCGAACCGTTCTTACTCAGATGAACGGACGAGATAGAATACCCGGCTACGGAAGCGGAACCGCCGACCGAGAGGCTCGATACGTTGGTGATCGCGCCGTTCAACGGGTAGTTGATGGTGACGGACGGGATACCCGCGACATAGTTCACGGTTACCGAGTTGGTGGCCGAGACGTTGTTGGATACGTCCACGCCGTAGACGCTGATCGTATGCGTTCCGGTGACTGCAAGCGACAGGTTGGTCGACCATCCGGTACCCACGAGGGTGACGGGCTTATACGCCGAGGTGTCGAGCTTGAGGTAGACCGTCTTCATCCCGGACTTATCGTCGATAGCCGTTCCCGACGCGGTGAAGACCGATCCGACCGTCGCGTTATTCGCGGGCGAGGAGATCGTTACCGTGGGAGCGGTGCCGTCATAGTTGTTCGTATTGGTCAGGTACATCTGTACGACATAGATCAGTACCTTCGGGCTGACCGCGAACGAACCCTTGAGGTTCTCCGATTCCGCCCAGAGGTAGTAATATCCGCCGTTCGAGATCGAGATATCGCCCTCGTAAAGAGAGAGTTCGCCCGGGTAGACGGTGGCCGGGAACGAATTGGTCGCCCCGCCGTAGATCACAGAGGCCTTGAGCACGATGCTCTTGACGCCCGCGTCGTCGTAGCATGTCCCGGTGACATGCGCGTCTATATAGACATTCTGCCTGTTCGTAGGTTCCGTGATCGCAACGACACCCTTGGAAAGGTTATCGAGGACGTTGCGGGAGATTTCGCAGGAGATGGTCGTGATCCCGGCGATCATGATCGCCAGCCCCAAAGTTATTTTCTTCAACATTCCTTTCATATATATTCTCCTTTTTAATTACTGAAGGTAGGGGCTGGTCAGCCCGACCTGCGACAGCGCGTATGTCCCGTTGAGGACATAGACCCTGACATTACCCTGCCCGGAGCAGTTGACCGTGATCGAACCGCCGTTCGCGATGGATTTCACATCGCCGGTCACGATATCCTTATAGGTACCGCCGGGGAGGTTGTTGAACGTCGCGCCGCCGGAGATCGCCACGATACAGAAGCTGTCCACTCCGCCGACCGTGAAGCGCTTTTTGAACGCCAGACCGCCGGATACGTTCTCAGTGGAATACTGCCCTTTCTGTAACGCGGGCACATGGTGGCGCATCCAGTTCAGGCACTGGATATGCTTGGCGAGCGGGTAGTTCAATGTGTTTGCCATTTCGCCGGTCGCGTTATTCCATACGCCGAAGTCGGTAACATTGACGCTGCCGGTGATATGGTTGCCGAAGTAGGCGCGTCCGGTCTCCTCGAGGGGAGCGTTCGGCCCGACATCGATCGGTTTGCCTTTCTTGAACTCTATTTCACTGCCGTAGAATAAACAAGGTATCCCTCGGAAGGTGAAGATGAGCGAAAGGTTTTCCGCCCATGTACCCTGCGAGCCGAGGAAGCGTTTGGTGCTGTCGGGGGAGTCGGGAGCGTAGTCGTGCGAGTCAATGTATGTTACGTTCCATGTCGCGTCGTTGTAGGTATAGTCCCATCCCTTGACGCCCCATGCCGTCCACGCGTCCTGGAAGTTCCAGTGCATCGTGAAGTCTATGACCGCCATACCCGAAGCCTTCGAGTAGTTCGGCGTGTGGTAGTTGTTTCCATAAAGCGCGTGGTTATCGCTCGAGTCCTGGACAGCGGGATCGGTGTTGTCGTACCAGCTTGCGTAAGCCGCATCGACATCGCTCATCGCGGAGTAATCGAGTCTCTCTTTCCATGTATAGTAGGGCGACGAAACGGGAGGCAGATTGTTGTTCCATATCTGGCGGTAACGCGCCGCGATTTCGCCGAAGATAAAGAAGTTCTCTCCGCCTCTCTGCTTGAACGCCGGCAGGAAGTACTTATTGAAGATATGTCTGCTGATATGCTTGACCGTATCCACACGGAACGCGTCCACGCCCATATCGATCATCTTGTTGTAAGCGTCGATCAGATACTGGCGGGTGATGGGGTTTTCCGTATTGAAATCCTGGCAGTCGCCCGCTATGGACGTGGTCTGCACGCTGTATCCTTCCCAGTCGCCGCACCATCCCTTATGGTAGTAGGGCGAGTTTTGGATCTGGGTGAAACGGCTGACATACTGCTGGTTCGGGGTTAATGTGTAGTCGTTGGTCGGGACGAAAAGTCCTACCGCGCCCCAGTTCCCGGAATGGTTCAGCACGATGTCGACGACAAGTTTCATATCGCGGGCATGACATTCGTTGATCAGTCTCTGGAGGTCGTATCCCGGCGATTCGTAACGGGGATCGACGATATTGAAGTTGTACCCGTGGTATCCGTGATAGTCGTATCCGCTCATGTTCTGAATGACGGGTGTGATCCAGATCGCGCTGAAACCGAGGGCTTTGATATAGTCGAGCTTTTCGACAAGTCCCTTGAAGTCGCCGCGCCACGACGGGTCGTCGGGATAGTTCCCGGCATGTTCGTCGTCCCATCCGAACGCGTTATTGGCAGAGTCGCCGTCATAGAAACGTGTAGTAATCACAAAATAGATAGTTTCTTCACGGAAGTCGCCGCGCGGAAGGATTTCCGCCACGGTTACCGTGACCGTATCGGTATCGGTAGCGCCGGACTCGTCACGGACCGTGAGCGTCCATGTGAACGGGCTGCCGTTCGTGGAACTATAGGTGTAGCTGGGATTTGCGCCGCTTAACGTATGCCCCGCGCCGTCAGTCCATGTGTAGGACACGATGGTGCCGTTGGGGTCGGACGACTGCGAGCCGTTGAACTGGAGAGCGACGCCCGCTACCGCGAACACGTCGTTCCCGGCGTTCGCCACGGGAGGAAGGTTGGCGTTGACCGTGCTGACATTGACACCCGGCGAGACCGAAGAGTTCATCGCGTCGTACGCCTTCGCTGTCAATACATGCGCGCCGTTCGCGGAATATGCACTGTTCCATGTGATCGAATAAGGAGATGATGTATCGTTAGTGATGAGTTCGCCGTCCACATAGAACTCGACCTTCGTGATCCCGATATTGTCGGACGCGTTCGCCGATACGGTCACGTTGCCGGTAAGGCCGGTCGCGCCGTCAAGCGGTGCGGTCAGGGAAACAGTCGGCGGCACGGTATCGTCGGGGTTCTGGTCGTACCAGACTCCGTCCTTATACCAGCCTTCTTTATTGCGGGTCAGGTCCGCGCTCTGGGGAGCACCCTGGTTGTTGAACACGATGTTCGCGGAGGTCTGGTTGGTTATCACATAATAGTACCAGTCGCCGCCTTCGAGGGCCATCGCCTTACCCGGCCATGTGCTCGAGAGAGCGCCGGGAACAGTCGCCCAGTAATGGATATAAGCCTTCGTCCATGAGGTCGGCTTCTTCAAATGGACTTTCAGGCCGGGGGCTTCCTGCTGTTGGTTGATCGTGATATTCACTTGAACAGTAGCGCTGGAATTGCCGGCTTTATCTTTAGAATAAACTCGGATCGTGTAGGAGTTGGGCGGGAGCGATGTAGTAAAGCTCCAGCTCGAGGACGAGGCGACCTTGACAAAATCGCCGCCGGTGGAAAGGTATATCCCTTCGATACCGGAACCGGTATCCCCGGCGGTACCCGTGATCGTGATGTTCTGGCTTTCAGTGACAAACCCGTCGATAGGGGTGGAAATCGCCGCGGTCGGATTGACCGTGTCGAGAATGACCTGCACCGAAGGAGAATAAGCGACCTTGGTATTGAGCGCGGTCGCGCGCGCGACGAGGGTGTTCGTTCCCTCGGCGAGGGTCACACCCGAGGCGTACCACGCCACGTTGCCGACATCGACGAACGAGCCGTTATTGACCTTGAGTTCCACTAACGTGATCGACGAACCGTCGACCGATACCGAACCGGCGACATTCGCCGACGCGAGCCGGACAAACGAACCGTTCGCGGGAGTATCTATAATGATAGAAGGAGTGCCGGAGTCGTAGTTGACATTTAACGTATTGGTGGAGGAGCAGTTACCGCCGAAATCGACGGCATAGACCTTGACAGTATGAAGTCCGGCGGCGGTCATCGAAAGATTGATCGACCAAAGTCCGCTGTTGATTGTCGCCGGAAGGAAGTTCTGGGTATCGAGCTGAACCCAGACATTCTTGACCCCGTAGCCGTCGTCGCTGACATTACCGCTGACAGTGAATGTCGAACCGACATTCTGGAAGTTCGACGGTGCAAGGATGGAGAGCGCCGGAGGAGTCGTATCTTCCGTTCCCTGCATGACAGCTATAGTAGAGACCACGGGACTGTAGGCGGTCAAGCCTTCGACATCCTGAACCTCGACCCACATATAGTAAGCGCCGTAATCGATAAAATAGTTCGCGCCCTGGATGATCGTGAGCGGATATCCCTCGAACGAGACGGTCAATTTATTGGTCTCGCCCGTCGCAATCGAAGCGTAGACCAGCTTGGCGCGCTTGACGCCGCTGACATTGTAAGTGCTCGCGAGATATGAGTAATTCAGATTGAGCTGCTGGTTATTGGTAGGGCGGCTTAACGTGACCACGAAAGGGAGTTGGTCGGCCGGGATGATCTTCTTCTGGAGAAGGTCCTCGACCGGGCCGCAGGAACTCATGACCAACGCGATCAGAGACGCGAAGAAAATACCGAAAACATGCTTCAACATATGAACCTCCGGAAAGACTGTAAGAAGAATGTAAACGCTTACATTTTGTTTTATTCTAACATGATTTTTCTGAGAATGCAATAAAAAATAGAAATATTTTTTACCCCGTCAGTTGCAATGCATCTTGCTCAGTGCAATGCCGATAGATATTCAGGAATCGCCGAATTTGTGTTCGTCAATGAGTATATCCGCACCTCGTTCCCCGTTATTATCAGTAAATCGCCGTATGCGATAGCGTCATAGGTAGCAAATCCCGGGTAGAAATTGATCCGTGAGACTTCCGACGGGTTGGAGATATCGCATATCTCGATCCCATTATAGCTGTCGCAGATATAAACATACTTCCCGCGCACTGTCAGGCCGTAGGGATAGTTCATCGGGACGGCACTCAATACCGTCATGTTGGTGAAATCTCCGAGGTCGATGATCTCAAAACGGTTCCACGGGTACTCCATCGCGTTCCTGAGCGTGACATACGCGATATTCGACTGCACCACGACAGGATCCATCGCGCGGACATGGAGCATCTGCGACACATACGCCGGGTTGTCCGGATCGAGCAGGCTGTAGATATACACTCCCGTACTCGCACCCACGAAGAGATAGTGCTCGTAGGGGAATAACGTCTCGGCGTCGGAATTCGGGATATACGCGCCCGAACTGATCGCTACGGGGTTTGTGGTAACGGTGATATTGTAACCCTTGATGACGGAACCGTCTTTTAGGGTATAGAGATACTGATTATTGTAGACCGCGAAGCGTGCGGTCGACCCGCCCTGCCCCGACGATCCGCCGCCATCGGCCGAATAGGATGGCATCGCGGAGGGTGCGCTCATACACATGCACCCGAACCCGCCGCCGTAGTAATCGTCATAGTATAACGGCATCCCGAACTCGTCGTACCAGACACCGAAGAAATAGTCGTAGTTGAATGTCACGGCGTTGCTGATCGTCTTCATGAGCCGGATGTTCGATAACGTCGAGATGTCATACACAAGGAGATTACCGTAGCTGTCGGCGTAAAGCGTATCGCCGAGGACGGCTATATCGATATTGTTCGAGATCAGGATGAAACCCGTGTGCACGGGCGCGGAAGGGTCGGCGATATCGTAGATATGTACGCCGGTGTAACGGTCGTTGACGAACAGCGTATCGCCCTGAATCCAGATTTTACCCGGATTATTAGGGTAGTTCTGATTGATCACGACAGTTCTCTGCGGCGGTACCGGCGACAGCGCGGTGACAAAAAAAGCCGACAGTAAAACCCCGAATCTCCCGATGTGAGAAAATACGTTTTTACTTTTCATTCCTTCCCCCGAAGTTTTAAAGTTATTTCGTCCAATTAACATGGATAATTTAACGCGGAGATCCGGATTTTTCAAATTCCAATAGAAATATTTTCGGTTTTAAATCGATAAATCATTAAGGATATGAAATTAAAGCGGTATTTCGGCCGGCTATTGACGAACTCATTTTGTCATTGCGCGTTTGGCCAGCGCTCATGCTTCGACACCCCGCTAAAAACGCGGGGCAAGCGCTCATGCTTCGACAGGCTCAGCATGACATGATAATCTTTCGGCGGCTAACTTTTTACTTTGCACTTGTCACTTTTAACTGATGTAATGCGCATTGATCTTGACATAGTCGTAAGAGAGGTCGCAGGTCCAAACATAGTACTCCTTGTAGCCTACCCCGAGATCGACCGTGAACGTAATCTCGTTCTGGATCATCTCCGCCGACGCTTTCGCGATATTGGCGCGGTTCGGCTCGCCTTTTTCCAGCACCGCGAAACCGTTGATCGAGAAGATCAGCCTGTCGATATCGAACTTCGCGTCGGAATAGCCGATCGCCGCGAGCACGCGTCCCCAGTTTGGACTGTTGCCGAACACGGCGGTTTTAACAAGGTAAGAATCCGCTATCGCGCGCGCGATCTTTTTCGCGTCGCTGATCGTCAACGCGTGCTTGATCTCGACCTTGACGATCTTGTTCGCGCCCTCGCCGTCCTTGACCACGGCCTTCGCTGAGGCCATGCACAATTCGGTCAGCGCCTTCACGAATACCCGGTAATCGTCGTTCTCTTCCTCGATTACCGCGTTCTCGGCGGCGCCGTTGGAGAGAAGGAGCACGGTATCGTTGGTACTGGTGTCGTTATCGACACTGATCCTATTGAAAGAATACTCCAGCGCTTCCTTAAGCGCGTCGTGGAGCAGGGTTTTTTGCATCGATATATCTGTAGTGATAAAGACAAGCATCGTGGCGTGGAACATCTGGACGTCCGGCTTGATCATCCCGGCGCCCTTGCAGGTAATCCCGATCCTGACCGTCGATTCGCCCAGCTTGAATTCGCAGGCGTGGTTCTTCTGGCGGGTGTCGGTCGTCATGATCGCGTTGGCGAAGTTTGCGACGTTATTCTCGCTTTTAATCATCCTGCAGACCTTTTCGATCCCGTACTCCACACGGTCCATGGTCAGGTTCTCGCCGATTACGCCGGTGGATGCCACGAGCGCCGAACCCTCGGGTAATTCGAGAAACTGCTCGGTCAGTCCCGTCATCCGGATCGCATCGGACTCGCCCTGTTTGCCGGTCACGCAGTTGGCGTTGCCGGAATTCGCGATCACGGCGGAGATTTTATTCCCCATCCGCATCATGGACAGTCGCACGGGCGCGGCTTTTACTTTGTTCGAGGTGAACGCCCCCACTACGTCGCACGGGATTTCGCTGTAGATCAGGCCGAGGTCTTTGTATCCCCCTTCCTTGAGTCCGCACGACACCCCCGTCGCCCGGAAACCTTTGGGAGCGGTCACTCCCCCTTCGATCTTTTCTAACTCAATAAACTCGTTTTCACTCGGCCCCATTTCTATATCCCCTTTTATATCAACCCTTCCGTTTCGGGAATCCCGAACATCAGGTTCATATTCTGCAATGCCTGTCCCGCCGCGCCCTTGATCAGGTTGTCGATCGCCGAGACGATCACAAGATACCCCGTCTCGCCGTCGTACTGCGCGCCGATCAGCACCTTATTCGTGTACGTCGCCCATTTCACCTGCGGAAGAACGTCCCGGTAGATTTTCACGAACGGTTTCCCGTGATAGAAACTCTCCAGCTTATCCAGGACCTTATCACGGATACCCTCGCCGCCCTGAATATATATAGTAGAGAGAATGCCCCTGTCCATCGGCGCGACATGCGGGATGAATGTCACCTTGACCGGTTTGCCCGCCGATTTGGAAAGCTCCTGCGCGATCTCCGGCCGGTGCCGGTGCGTCCCGATATTGTAGGCGTAGAGGTTTTCGTTGATCTCCGGGTACATCCGTTCGACCACGGCCTTCCGCCCCGCGCCGGATATCCCCGACTTGCAGTCGGCGATGATATTATCGGCAGTTATCGTTTTATCTTTCAGTAACGGCATGACCGGCATGAGGACGCATGTGGGATAGCACCCCGGGTTCGCGACAAGCGCCGCCTTTTTCACTTCCTCGGGGTATATCTCGGGAAGCCCGTAGACCGCCGTGCGGATCAGGCCGGGCGACGGATGGGAGAACTTATAGACCTTTTCGAAAAGGCCGGTATCTTCGATCCGGTACGCCGCGCTGAGGTCGATCACCTTCGCGCCCTTATCAAGGAACTTAGGCGCGGTTTCCGCCGACGCTTCATGCGGGAGGCAGAGGAATACAGCGTCCGCGATCCCGTAGATCGACGGGTCTTCGGCGGAAAGAAACTTCATCCCGTGATAGTCCGTGAGCGATGGTTCGCCCTCGAGCACCGTCTTCCCGGCCTTCGTCTCCGACGTTAAAAAAACGACGTCCGCGTACGAATGCCGTTTTAATAGTTTAAGAAGTTCTATGCCGGAGTATCCGGTCGCGCCGCATACCCCTATTTTAATCCTGTCCATAACTTACTCCAATTCCGCCGATGCGCCTTCTTCCCCGCCCGAAGAGACACGGGTGACTTCTATCTCGCCCGCCTGTTCTTTAGCCAGAAGGTCGCGGATTTCTTTATCGAGAAGCGCGAGGAACTGCGGATTTCCGACTAATTCCTTCACCACGCTCTCGCGTCCCTGTCCGATTCTGTCGTCGCCGTGGAAGTACCACGTACCCTTGCGCTGGATGATATTGAGGTCCATCGCGGCGTTGACTAAACAGCTCGCCTTGGAGATGCCCTGCCCGAAGATGATCTCGAACTCGGCGGCCTTGAACGGCGCCGCGAGCTTGTTCTTGACTACCTTCGCGCGCACAAGGTTGCCGTAGACCTCGTCTCCCCGCTTCAGGACGTCCTTCTTGCGGATCTCGATACGCACCGTGGAGTAGAACTTCAGCGCCATACCTCCGGTCGTGGTCTCCGGGTTGCCGTACATCACACCGATCTTCATACGGATCTGGTTGATGAACACGACGGAGCAGTTCGATCTATTGATGATCGCGGTAAGTTTGCGGAGCGCCTGACTCATCAGCCGGGCCTGCATTCCCATCACCGCGTCGCCCATATTGCCTTCGATTTCGTTCTTCGGGACAAGCGCCGCGACCGAGTCGATCACGATCAGGTTGACCGCGCCGCTTCGGACCAACGACTCGACTATTTCGAGGGCTTGTTCTCCGGTGTCGGGCTGGGATACGAGAAGGTTGTCGATATCGACGCCGATCGCCTTCGCGTAGATCGGATCGAGCGCGTGTTCCGCGTCGATGAACGCCGCGGTACCGCCCTGCTTCTGGCATTCCGAGATGATGCTGAGTGTCAATGTGGTCTTCCCCGACGCTTCCGGGCCGTAGATTTCGGTCACGCGGCCGTAGGGGATACCGCCGATCCCGAGCGCGAGGTCGAGAGTGAGCGCGCCGGTCGGAATGATCTGGATACCTTCGGCCTTGGGCTTGTCGCCGAGGCGGATGATCGCTCCCTTCCCAAACTGTTTCTCGATCTGGCTGATCGCAAGCTGTAACGCTTTATCCTTTTCCTTGTCGGCTAATTCGCCCATATGATTCCCCATCCCATGAATTATTAATATAATTATATGGCAGGCATTGGAATTACTCAAGTAAACATCAAGGTATTGTTTTTTTGCGGTTGAAAATACCGATCAGAGAATTGCAGACAAACTTTTGGATTTAAAAGAACGAAGAATCTAGTGAGCGACGGCGGTCTTCTTACCAACTTTCTTGAGAAAATCTTGCCACTTAGGATTATTTTTCATTCCGGCCTTCGCGTTTTCGGCTATTTCCTCAAGGGTAGCCGCGCTCTGAGCGTCACGGATTTCCCTAACTATCTTTAAACTGTCTATCTTTTTACTTTCCATTTTCAATTACCTCCAAAGGAGTTCTAATGTCTAATACCTGATATCCTTCTTTCAAATTCACCGAATTAAATAGTTTGATCTTTTGAAGATTCACAATATGCCGAAAATTCCAGCTAACTAAAACATCGATCCGGTAAACAGTAGCAATCGCGATATGAAGTGCATCGCTTTTGTAATTTTCACTCACAATGCCTTCTCTTAGATATTTTTCTGCCAATTCGATAATTTCGCTATCTGTATTCACTATCTCAACGCTGTCCGGTGAAAGAGATAACAAAACCTCGCTGATATAATCCGGGGCTCTTTCCAATTCAGAAATGGTAATATCTGAAATTACAGCTTGAAGATACTTGTTACGAATACTATCGAAAAGCTTATTCGAATAGATTTCAAATTCCTTATCAAAACACCCGCCAATCACCGATGTGTCTAAGTATACTTTTATTCTTTTCATCTTTTCACTTCCCGGTTAATTGTATCAATAACAAATCTCTTTGTCAAACAATAATTTGTTTTCATCTCTTCGTAAAATCTCAATTCACTTAGTTGAACAAATCTCCTATTGCGCTTTCGGGATCGTATTCTATAATTTTTCCGCGATAACTCCGTTACCGGCAATCAATAAGAACGTACTAAACGGACAAAACCGAGGAGTGTCTGATGAAAAATGCATTATCAGTTCTGTTTTTATCGTTATTCTGCCTATTGACGGCAGCCTGTCAATCCGCGAAAGCGGGAGTGAAGGACACCGGCGAGAAAAAGGGCAAGGTCGTCAAGCCGGTCAAGTTCGACTACAACAAGGTCTATCCCGCGCCCGATCCCAAGCACAAATGCGCCGATTACACCGAAGTGATCCCTTTCAAAGACCCCGGCTCCAAGCTTAAAAAGGAGTGGTGGAAGACCGCCGTCTTCATTGAAATCTTCGTCCGTTCGTACCAGGACTCCGACGGCGACGGGAAGGGCGATTTCAAGGGGCTGATCTCGCGGCTCGACTACCTAAAAAAGCTCGGTATCGGCGGGATATGGCTGATGCCGGTCATGGAGAGCTCGGACAACGACCACGGATACCACACGATGGACTATATGGCGGTCGAGAGCGACTACGGCACGATGGACGACTTCAAGACCCTGCTCGCCGAGGCGCATAAGCGCGGTATCGGCATCATCATCGATTTCGTGATCAACCACGGCTCCGCGAAACTGCCGATGTTCATCGAGGCGTCGACAAATGTCAACGGCCTCTACCGCGACTACTTCGTCTATACGAATATCAATCCCGGTAAATGGACGCTCGAGGGCAAGAGCGACCTGTGGTTTCAGTTCCCGAGCGGATACTTCTACGCCGGGTTCACCCCCGAAATCCCGGACTGGAATTTCTTTAATCCCAACGTACACAAGCTGATGAACGATTATATCCGTTTCTGGCTGAACCTCGGTGTCGACGGATACCGTCTGGATGCGGTCGCGCACCTTTACGAGAACGGCCCCAACGCCACCTACGCCCAGTACGAGAGCGAGGAGTACTTCGCCGAATTCCGTGAAATCGTCGACCATTATGAGAACCGTTACACGATCTGCGAGGACGCGAAGGCGGAATATATGGGCCCGAAAAAGATGAACTCCGGTTTCTCGTTCGGCCTCAACTACGAGATCATGAACTCGATTAAAAACGGCAATCCCTACAATTTACCTAATGCCATTCATCATTTTCTGAACTATTGCCCGAAGGGCGCGGTCTACGCGCATTTCTTATCGAACCACGACAGTTTCGCCGGTCCGCGCGCGTTCCAGTGGCTCGATGGCGACCAGGCGAAATGCAAACTTGCCGCCTCGGTCTATATGACTATCCCGGGTATCCCGTTCGTCTACTACGGCGAGGAGATCGGGATGGGGCATTTCACCAAGATGTGGGCGGAGTACGCGTTACGCACACCGATGCAGTGGGACGCGACGCCCAACTCGGGATTCACGTCGGCGGCCAAGCCCTATCGTCCGGTGAATACCAATTTCGCGATGTTCAACGCCATGGTCGAGCAGAAGGACACGAACTCCATCCTGTCGCATTACATCAAGCTCATCAATATCCGGAACGCCAATCCTGTTATCGCGACGGGCGAATACCAGTTCGTGAAAACCTCCAACGGTTACCATGCGATGGCGCATGCGGTTATCGGCGAGAAGGAAGTGATTATCGCGGTGTTCAATTATTCGGATGAAGAGGAAACAATCTCGCTCAATTTCAGCTATAACCCGTTCGCCGCGAACGGTCTCAAGGGCGGAGTCGATCTGTTTAACGGCAACGCCGAGTGCGTGGATATCACGAAGGAGAACCGGGGAAACTATCCTGTCAGCGTACCGGGCTATGGCCTCGCTTTATTGAAATTTCAGTTGTAGCTCGGCCACAAGCGGCCACGGTTTACACAGATTCGATTATATACAAAGTTAAGGATTTTATACATATTCTCGGTTGCATTTTCACACGGAGGGATTTATATTTTACTTTTGCAAAGTAGTAGATATAAAAATAAATTGTCAACAAAGCAGTTTTATTCTGATTTATCTACTAAATAAATTTCTCTGGGGTGTTGCAAAATTGAGGTACCTAATAAATCTTCAACAGTTTGCAGAAAACAATCACCAGAAATATTAACATGTTGCCTAGGATGTGTGTGTGACTTTGCAATTCCGCCAATACTAACTGAATTTGCTTTTAATGGTTTAGAGGAATACCCCCATAAGGATTTGCCGCTTATAGCATCACCCAGACTTAGTTTAGAAGTCGGACAATAAAAACACCGCTTTGGTAAAAATTCTATTGAGATTTCACCAATACCATTTCTCTGTAATGTGATTGGGTATACCATAATATGGGTACCAAAAAGAGTTTTCGCTATTCGTGGAGGGGCGAATTTCGGTGTAATTTGCTGGGAAATAAGCAATAGCTCTTGACCTTCAATTGATTCCATTTATTTTTCCAACAGTTTCATATCAAAGTTTTTTAGCCGTTCAGGAGAGATATTCAACATAGATAATAAATTTTCAGAATTTAAATCTTCCTTTGAAATATTCTTTAAAATCTGAACCGAGTAAAATATTTCAATATCAGAAATATCATTATCATCATATTCTCTAACATATTTTTCAGAAATACTTTTAAATTCATCATCAGAGTATGCACCTAATAAAAAAGAGATGTAGTTATTAAGATAGTTATTGCTAATAAAAAGATTGTTAATTATTCTTTTTTTTACAATACTATCAAATATCATTGATAAAAACTTATTTGATATTTCACTTTGCCTCGTATTTAATATATCAGCATTAATTGTAATAGACTGAGGTATAGAGGTTGTGTACTGAATAGTTAAATGTGCGGGATTTTGGGAAAGTGTTAATTCTTTCATTTCTTTAAATCCCCTAGACTTTGTTCTTTCAGAAATAAGTCGTGTAATGTATTTATCTCATTTCTTAATTGAAGAAAAGATTCGTGATTTAGAACAATCTTTGCGACGGGAATTAATCCAATTTCATTAGCCTTAAGCTCACTTTGATTTGTTAATGAAGCCGCAAGCGCTTGATAATCCATTTGATAAAAAGAGAAAGCAAAGTTTTCACTTATACGACATGATTTTGCAAGATCTACCTTAGTGTAGGGAATATGATCATTGATTCCAATGTTTTTAAATTCTAGTTTTTTTTCCTCGGTCATGTTTCTCTCCATAATCTTTCTTTAACTTTGAATGTTAATACTAAACAATAAATTTGTCAATATATTTTTATCGTTAATTTCAATTCAAATTCGCCAGAATGCTACAGTAAAAAAATAATCTGCATCCTTGGGCGTAAATACTTTTTACGCCTTCACCGATACGGGCGATTTGACCGATTCATAAAGAAACTCGGGAGCAAAATCCGCTCCATTCTCCCAACAAAGGGAAGACCCCCGGATCTGAAAGGACTTGAAATACTCATCATCCTTCAACGGTTCGAAAACAACGCCGTAGAGTTCGTTTTTAAAATCGACAACTCCTTCCGCCCCGTCCTCGAACTTTATCCGTATCCGGAAATCGCCGTTATAAACGGCCTGAATAATTTTAGGAATCATAGTTCACTCCAAAGGGTCAATTTTTTTCAATGGAAGACGTTTCTCCGCTAGAATCCAATCTTCCCGGAGTCGATCTTTGTATCAAAGTCAAGTTATCTTCTACTTCAGCGAGTAGCAGGCTATCCACCGTTCGACACCGATCGTGCCCATTTCCTTGATGTTTACACCGAAGACGACCTTGCCGTCCCCCACGGCCGGGACGGAATTGTCGAATACCTGCCACGGCTTCTTTGTCGCATAGACGATCTTCCACAAGTACTTGCCGTCCGTTTTGGAGAAGCAGTAGAATTGCGCCGAACCGTCTGAAATGTATACATTGTCATCGTCGATATGCAGTCTGAGATTGATATAATAGGTATTTGCTCCGGCGAGGTATACGTTTTCCGGAGTGGGGTAGATCAACGTTTTCCAGAGCGTCTTTCCGGTGCGGATATCGACTGCGTTCAGGGTCATCTCCTCCTTTCCGTTCTCGGAATTGTTGATAATGAGCAGCATATTCCCGTCCAGAAGCAGGAGTTCCGACTGTACGCCCAAATCCCCTTCGTTACCGATCTGTATTCCGGGGTTTTCCCATATCTGCTTCCGCGCTTTCAGGTCGATACACACTATCGTTCCGCCCGAATCCCCCTGTCCGTACATTACAAGGTACCCTGAAAACAAGGCCGCTTTGTGCGGGTAGAAACCCTTTTTCTCGAAAATCATGACCGGTTCGTTCTGGTTCTCTTTGAAGATGTATAACGGGTTTTCGACTCCGAGCGCGTTCCCGATCATGAGTTTTTCATCGACGTCCAGATAGATATAGTCGTTCTTCATTAAGTACAGCTTTGACTTATCCAGTTTTTTCTTATCCGCGCTGTTGAGATAGTAAGCGCCGCTTTCGATCAACTGATGCACAGTGACATCGCTGTAGTCATAGACGGATATTTTGAAGCCCCAGTTGTTTTTCAGGTACTTCTTGAAAAACATCCAGTCGCCGTTTATCTTCCCGGTTTTGGCATCCATCACGTAATAATACGGGGTAAATATCCGATTCGGGTTAAACACCACCTTCCCCCCGAAAACATACGAGATGGTGGCATTCCAGACCTTCTTGCCGGACTTGATATCGATACACCCGAACTGTGAAAACATGGTAGAGAGGTAGGTCGAGGCATCGTAATAGAGATAATCGCCTATCGGGATCAATTTTCGGCAGATCTGAGTGCTGTTTCCCGTGGACTTATCGTTATAGTTATGCTCCCAGACCTTCTTCCCGGTAACCGCGTTCAGGCAATAGATCTTCGTGCCGTATTCCGAGCCCGCGAAGAAATTACCGTTATGGTAGGCAATCGGCGACATTCCCTCGAAAACTCCGAGCACCTTGTTCGCCGGAAGGGGAAGCTGGAATTCCCACAGCTTCTTCGGCTCGCCGAACAAGGCTCCCGCGCTTGCTATGAAAATAATAATTGTCAGCAGTATTCTTTTCAATCTTTACCTCCGCGGAATTTCGGCCCCGCTAATCGAGAGCGATAAAAAACAGCACATTCGTACTATCCATTTCCTTCAACGGTTCGAGTATCTTAACGGAAAAGTATGCCTCACGGACTCCGTAAGTGTTCGCGTCCATTTTCAGTTCGAGAGGTACGGCGAACACCTTCTTTTCGCCGGGCGCGAGAGAGAACACCGGGACCGTGCCGGGCTGCAGGTTCAGCGACCCGCACCATTTCTTGAACGCGAGCGTAAGGTCTTTTCCCGCCCCGTTCCCCGTGTTCACCGCCGTGATATTCAGGCTGTATTGCCCGGCGGATACCTTCTTCGGCTCGGCCTTCAGCGAAAGCACCGGGTACAGATCGGGCGCGGCCTTCTCCTCGACAATCACACTGCCGCTCTTTTTATCGAAATACGCGACTGTCAGGACGTTTCCCGGCGAAAACCCATAAGAATACTGGTTTTCCGTATACGGGCCGTAGGAGACTCCGTCGCTGTAGATAAACACGAAACCGTTAAAATGATAGGTGAACGCGTAATGCGAATTGTCGGGAGAGAACATCCCATTGATGAAACCCGAAGCGTTGCCCGGTTTATGGACTTGGTTGTCCAGGTATAACGAGTACTTACTTTTTTCCGTCAACCCGGAGAACCACACATGCCCCGGGAAAGCGAATGGGTCTTTGATGACGATATCCATGAACTTACCGATCAGTTCGCCGTCGTAGTACACGACCGGGATGCCGAACTTGCCGTCCTTACTCTCGATATACGCGCTATAAAGGATATGCTTCGAATCCCGAGAGACATCCACCGTGTTCATCAGCCAGTACGGCCCGAACGTTTTATCCCCGAAGTAGAGCATGCTTTCTTCATTCACATTGACCTTTTTGAAATCGTAGGTGAGGCTGGAGAAGTAGAGAGTCTCCCCGTCCGGCGTAAATCCCATCGCGGTGATCCGGTTGTAGGGGCCGTAGTCCTTACCGCTCGAATACACGTAAGCGTTCTTGTAGGTTTCATCGAGGAGTTTCTTCTTATACGCGAAGCCTATCTTCGTCCCGTTGTTATTCAGTAAGATCGGGCTGATCCTGAAAAAAGGGCCGACGCTTTTTCCGTTGAAATAAACATACGCCTTCTCGTCCTTACTCCCGTTCTCATAGACAAACGCGAACTTTCCGTTCATCCGCGAGAACACAAATTCGCTCGAGTTGAGGTTTTGGTACGGGCCGAAATCCTCTCCGTTCACCACGCAATGGTATCCGCCGCTTTTATCCTTGTACTGGAACGCATACGATTTCCCGTCCGGAGAAAAACTGTGCATCGTGACCGACATGTACGGTCCGAATACTTGATCGTTCACCTGGACATAAGACTGCCCGGCGCCCAAGTCTTTATTGTACTTGATCATTATTCTCTTGCCGTCGGGAGAAACCGCGGCCTCGGCGTTGTAGAACGGCCCGTAGGCGCGGTCCTGAAACACAACATAGGTTAAAGAGTTTTTCTGATACATAACCGCGAACACATCGGGATTGGACTTCGCGTAGATCAGCGCCGTCCCCTGAGAATACGGCCCGAAAGTTTTGCCGTTGGCATAGACATAACCCTCAGAGTTCTTCGAATAGGTAAATCCGAACTTCGCCGGGTCTTTTGTAAAAACCGCCTCACCCAACGAATCGAACGGGCCGTAGGTGTGGTTGTCATAGTACATGTAACGTTTCCCGTCCTGCGAGTAATCGATACAGACCTTGCCGTTAGGGATAGTCTGATTCCTGCTTTCATCGAAGTACATTGCTTCTTTGTAATGCGCGTCGCTGTATACTTTCGGGGAATCGCTCAGGATGACCTGAAAGTTCTTGCCGTACACTTCGACCGCCGCGTCATTGGCGTTATTGAATAAAGTGATACGTGTGACTTCCCCGGCCTCGATTGGTATCGTTTTCACGATCTTCGCGAAGCCGATGATCTGAAAAAGCGATATCGACAGCAGAACGATGAAGGCGTTTCGCATCGAGGTTCCTCCTGACAGTCCTTCGGTCATAGAGCAATAACCATTCTCTTAAAGAAATTATAATTTTTAATGAAAATATGTCAATGATAATAATGTTCCGGCGACAACGGCCTCTAAGATGCAGCGGGTCTAGGGTTGGATGACAAACTCATTTTATCATTGCTCGGTGTCATGGTGAGCTTGCCGAACCATACCCGAAACATCCATTCTGCATTTCAACTGTTTATTCCATTCGAAACGGAATTTGTGTGCGCGGCATTCGCCAAACGGCGTAAAATGTAGTATAATTAAAGACAACATTTCAAGAGGTTCGATTATGGAGATTATCGCGAGAGTGAACGGCGAAGAGATCAATTCAAAGATGCTCGACGGAGCCGTGGCAAGATATATAGTCCAGCTCGAAGAGGACGAGGACGCGAATATGGACCTGACGCCGGAAGGGATGAAGTACCTCCGCGCCGAGGTGCTGAATTACCTGATCGAGCGTACCGTGCTTCTTCAGGCGGCAAGGAAGGACGGCCTTTCTGTCAGCGGTGACGAGGTGGGCGGACGGCTCTCCGGTATCCGCGCGGGTTTCGATACCGAGGCCGATTGGGAAAACAATCTCCTCGCGCTCGGGAGCAATCCCGAGGCGATCAAAGACGAACTGGCCGGAGACATCCTGCTCGAGAAGTTCCTCGGGCGCAGCTATGAAAAAAGTATCGATATCACCGACGACGGACTCGCGAGGTACTTCGAGGAAAACCAGTCGAGGATGAAAGAACCCGACCTGTTTACTTTTTACGAGGTGATGGTTTCCTCTCCCGCGCAGGTCACCACTGTCGCCACCGTGTTCTCGAAGGCTTCGGACGTCTCGGAGATCGAGGAGAAGATCAGGGCGATCGACGGAGAATTCCGCCATGAAGCCGATATTCCCGCCGCCCAGCTTCCCGAAGAAGTCTACAACATCCTCTCCGACCTCGAGGCCAGTAAGGTCGGTACTATGGTGATCGACGACAATACGATCATGGTCTATAAACTGATCCGTAAGACGATCGGTAAAAAGCTCGTCTTTTCGGAGATCAAGGATTCGCTGAAGAGCTACCTCAACGCGAGCGGACGGAAGGCTGTCTATAACAGCCTCCTCGACGGCGAAATGGAAAAAGCGAAGATCGAATATGTCAATACCGACTACCTGAAGGGAAAATGAAGCTCGCGGATATCGTTTCGATTGCCCTGACCGCGCTCATGGGCGCGGGCGGCCTCGTTTTCAGCACGACCGGGGCGAAGGGCGCGAACGTGCTCGTCTCCGCGCCGTCGGGGACGTTCACCTACCCCCTTTCTACCCCGAGGACCATCGAGGTCGGGGGGGAGCACGGCGTATTGACCGTGGTCATTTCGAACAACCAGGCCGCAATCGTGAAATCGCCCTGTCACAATCAGATTTGCGTGCATAAAGGATGGTGCGGGATCGAGGGCGACGGTATTATCTGCGTCCCGGAAAAAGTGGCCGTCAAGATCGCCGGCGGCATGGAAGGTCTCGATGCGGTTAGCGAATGATATCCGCGGCTACGGGGAACTCTCCCCCGGCCGGAAACTTGTCCTCTTGGCGTTCCTGACAGCGCTCTCGGGTGTGCTCTCGGTCGCCGACTCGTTCCTGCCGAAACCTATCCCTCTCGCGAAACTCGGGCTCGCGAATATAGTCACTGTCTTCCTGATCGCGGAAAAACGTTACCTTCTCGCGTTCCAGACCGCGGTCTACCGCACCCTCGTCGCGGCATTCGTGCTGGGGACGTTCCTCTCGTACACCTATCTTCTCAGCCTCGCGGGTTCGCTCGCGTCGGTGGGCGCGATGGCGCTGTTCTCGAAGCTCCTCGGCGACAGAATCGGCGAAACCGGTATCTCGGTCTGGGGCTCGTTCGCGAGCGCGGCCGCGCAGGGAGCGGTGGTCGGGCTGTTCTTCGGGTTCGACAAGGGGCTTCTTCTGCTCATCTCGGTTTTCGTCATAATCGGCACAGTCACAGGCGCGCTCATCGGATACGGCACGGGTCGGTTCCGCAGAACAGTCTCCGGTCAATAAATCTCTCATTTTTCCGATAATCAAACGGGGTAACAAATGAAATTTCTCGAACAGTTCGTCGCTACTTTCTACTTTTGGCTTCTTGTTGGCTTGCTAGCCGCGTCCATCCCCGTGATCGCGATCATGGTACTCCGTAAGAAAGAGTCCGCGCCCGCGTCGAAATCCGCGCCGTTCCGGCTCGGCGACATATTCAAAATGCCGAAGTTCGGCCGCGCGAAAAAATCCGGCGGGAACTTCGCCGAGAAGATCGGCGAGAAAGTGGTGAGCTGGATGATCGAGGTCAGCCGGACATTGGACCGTGTGAAGCTCCGTGAACTCCTGTCGAAGATCACCAAGGAGTGCAACCGCCTGAGCGGGGAACCGTTGCCCGACGAGAATAAACGGATCATTTCGACCGTCCTCATCTGGTCGAACAATTTCGATATCGAGAAGCATGTCAACGAAATGACCCTCTTTCACAACTCGACACAGATCGTGTACGACTCTAAGAAGCGCGACTTCAAGCTGATGATCGTCAAGAACGCATAAGGTCTTCCGTAAAGCGACACACATATAACGACACACCGATTGACAAATTCAGCGCGCTGTAATACAATAGATTCTCTCCTGAGAACTTTGGAGGATCGATGAACGCAATTCGGACAATTCGCGATATCGAAGGGAACTCGGTAACCGTAGCACTGCCCGACGAGATGAATCATAAGCGCGTGGAAATCATCATTTTCCCCATCGATGACACGACCCCTCAGCGGCAGCAGCATAACCTGATAGAATTCGCCGGGATATATAAAAAACTGGAAATCGAGCCGTCGCGCGAAGCGGAAAAATTGAGGGATGAATGGGAAAGAGGTATCTGATCGATACGAATATCCTGATCTATTTCTTAAGCGGACGGTATGTGTCCGAAATACTTCCCGTCCTCGAAGAGTCTTTTCACGTCTCGATTATTACAAAGATCGAACTGCTCGGCTGGAATAAACACACCGATGAAGGATTCCTCCAGACACGATCGCTGATAGAAAACGCGTCGATCATCCCGCTCACCGATGCCATCGCGGAAAAGGCTATTCTTCTGAAGAGGCAATCGACTGTAAAACTCGCGGATTCTATCATCGCCGCGACCTGTTTGACAGAAGATTTTATCTTAGTCAGCCGCAACGAGAAAGAGTTCACCGGAATTACCGGCTTGGAATTCTTTAATCCGATCCCCGTATGACTTCCGTCAATCCCGCTTTTCCTTTATCAAGCTCATGATCGTCAAGAACGCATAAAAAAATCCCCCGCTCCATTTACGAAGCAGGGGATTAATCCCGAATTTCTTACCTAATAAGTTTAACGTATCCCGGAAAAAATATCAAGCGCCGGAATGCTTTTCTGCTCGATTTTTTTATAAATGAACTGCCGATTGACAGTGCGTCGGCAACATATTATAATATATTACACTCTCCAGGGGTAACATATGATCGATAAATGCATCATGGACAATATCGACGGACTGGACAACCATTACGTTCTCGATATCATAAAAAACTACAAGACTTACGGTTACGACAAAGAAGTCAAGGAGTACGCAGAGAAGGTATTGAAGAGCCGTCATGTTCCCGATGACGAACTGCTGGATTTTAAAGAAGCGGAATTGGAAAGAGAGTCGGAACTCTCAAGGGTGACGGGCGAGGTAAAGGACAGTTTCCGGGTATTCATACTCGCGGGTCTGCTTGCGAACACCGCGCTCGCAGGATTGATCGCTGCGGCTATACTCAAGCTCGGATGGCTTCTTTACGCCGACGCTATCGCTCTGGCGCTTCTCATGATCGTGACCGGGATATACGACAGCCGGATCATCGAGCGCACCTCGCGGATCAAACTGCTCCAGCCTGTATCGAAAGACGGCCCGGAGGAAGGCGCGGCCGAGTCCGCGTTCACAGTAGTCCCGAGCTTCGTATTTATGCTCGCCCTGCCTGTGTATTTCACTATCCGCGCGGTCAAACTCGCCAAGTATGTCAAAGGCCTCACCCCGAAAAACGGCGGAAACCGTTGAATCCGTCGGTTGTCCCGACCGCTACTATCATTTTCCACGGTATATAGTTACTTCATATCCTACAACTTTTTTCTATTTTTCCGATAATTACACTATGCCGCCGACTCGCAGGATGCGGGAAGTGCGGGGCGGACAGGATGTCCGGTGTAAAGTTTATTTTTGTAGTTTACTATATAGCATAGATATATTCCTCTTAATAGAACACCGCGAACTACCCCGCCGATTCGCGTTTTCGGGGTATAAATGTTATAATATATCCTACCCGGCATTTCGTTTATGCCGCTATGGAGGTCTGATTAGATGATAGGGAAGAAAATATTTTTTATCGGGATCGGGGGAATTGGGATGTCGGCTCTCGCCGTGGTGCTCCGCGCGCGCGGCTATGAAGTCGGCGGCTCGGATCGTTATGAATCCGAGAATACGGTAAAACTCCGCGAACGGGGTATCGATGTCAGGATCGGGCACGAAGCGTCGAACATTACCGACGATATCGACACGATAGTCTACACCAACGCCGTCTCGCAGGACAATCCCGAACTCCAGCGCGCTCTGGAACTCGGCAAAAAAGTCATGGAACGCGCCGCGATGCTCCAGTTCGTCGGCTCGTCGAAATACTCGATCGGCATATCGGGCACTCACGGTAAAACCACGACCACGTCGATGGTGTCCCGCGTTTTCCTGCATGCCGGACTCGAACCTACCCTCGCGGTAGGCGGTTTCCTGCCCGAGATCAACGGCTCCGGGTACGAAGGCCCCGGTAAGTACTGTATCTACGAGGCATGCGAGGCGTTCGCGTCGATCATGCACCTTCATCCCGATATCGCGGTCATTACCAATATCGACGGCGACCATCTGGACTACTACGGCAGTATGGAGAACATCCGCAAGATGTTCGTGCGCTATCTCCAGGAGAATCTTCCGCCCCACGGTATCGTTATCTACAACCTCGACGACCGGAATCTCCGCAATGTCGTTAAGATCGCCGAGCCCCGGAACACGATCTCGATCGGTATCCGGCATAAGGAAGCGGACTTCACCGCGGAAAATATCCAACTCGACGGTTTTTCCTCGCGCTACAACCTCAAACACCACGGCGAAGACCTC
>Ga0154538_130_pt1 | contig 22915 bp, 17 predicted proteins | sample RifGroF1_FD_105681 | JGI IMG/M metagenome (GOLD analysis project Ga0154538, IMG submission 105681) | Spirochaetes bacterium GWF1_51_8 | reverse complement strand
CTGATCGAGACGAACGCGACACTGGTCTTCCGTATCATGAACCGCTCGTTCGGCTCCATGCTGACCCAGTCGATCATCGTGTTCGGCACGAACCTAATGGATGTGTTCGAATCGGTCTCGATCGATACATTGAACAGCAGCGCCGATACTATCGTGTTCGATACGAATAATAACCGCATCATCCTGAGCTATAGTTCTATGGGCTTCACCGAGTACGACGATGTGCGCCTGACATTCAGCTACACACTGAACGATATCTTCGTCATCCCGGTGCATACGACGAACAGTATTCAGCTTGAAAGCGGATCGAACACTAACGTTATCGGTATCCAGACCGGCGGAAACGTCAGCTATATCGGTATCACCAACTCCGCGTGGGGTGCGGTGAAGGGATATGTTTATCCTACCCTGAAAGGTGTAAATGTCAAACTCTACTATACGAATACATCGGTGCTTGCCACGAACGACAGCGGCCTCAACATTTCGGCCTTGAGCACGATAGGGACGGGGCAGTATGTAGTAAGCAGAATCCCGGCCGGTATCTACGACATGGAATTCTCGCTCTCGGGGACGTTCAAGAAGGAACTCCTGACTATCAATGTGGCCGCGAATAAAATAACCAATATCTCGATCATTACGATGCGCAACGCGACGTTGAAAGCGGGCGATGAGGCGCCGTTGCAGGAAATAATCTGCTACATGGACACCAACACCCGTGTCGTATTCCCGGAGGGTTCCGTCGGCAAAGAATTCTCGGTGGATATTCGTATCCTGCCGTTGACCGACACCCAGAAGGCGAAGATCGACGAAAGTACGCTGATCAAACCGCCTGTCGATAAAGACGGAATGTTCGGTTATCAGTTCGACTTCTATGATGTGAACGATGTCGCTATACTGGGCTCCCTGCTCCAGCTTGACGCAGTCCTCTATCTCGCCTTCGACCCGTTGACCAATCTCGGATGGGGCTGGGAAGTGAAAGACCTTGCCATCTTCTACTGGGACGATAACGGCAACTCCGACTTCTCCGACTCGAAATGGGTGAGAATAGGCGGAACGGTCGACGAGGTGAACAATGTGATCACGGCGAGAGTGGCTTACCTTCACGGGTTCTATGCCGTGATGGCGAAGCTGGTCAATGAACAGGGTGTGATCCAGAACGTCGTCCTGCGGCCGAAAATCTTCACACCAACCGGCGCGAACGATTATTACAATACGATCAAGCTCTCGTTCGAATTCGATCAGGGGTATGACACCTACATCGTGAAAATCTACGACCTGTTCGGAAACATGGTACGGAGTTTCGAACGGAACACGGAGGGAGGGACAAAGTTCTCCCAGGGCGAAGTCGCATGGGACGGCAACGATAACGAAGGGTATTCGGTGAAGAGCGGGGTTTACGTCTACCAGGTCATTGTTGGCGGGCAAACCTATTCCGGCACCTTAGTGATCGTGCGGTAGGAGGGCTATATGAGAAACAAACTAACAGAAAACACCCGGAGCAATCCTATGAAAAAAGTATACAGCCTGATAATATCGGCGGTCATTCTGCTGGCGGTCACGGCGGGCGGTTTCGCGAAGTCGATGTACTACCTTGAAACCTTCCCGGATTCCGGTACCGCGGTTGCACACGGATGGGTATTTAATTTCCGGATGAGCCGCGATATGATCGTTCATGATGTCTACCACGATTGGGGCGGCGATGGAATTACGTTAGATAAAAACCATCCCGGTACCGTAAATGTCACCGGAGGTGCCCTGAATATATACGGAGCCGCAAATAATGTCGCCTTAGGCTGGAATAACTGGTACCTCGGCGATGGCGCGAAGTGGGATCCCAAACTTTGTCCGGATTTACAAAACGTAGCTGTAGACGCATCCGCAGAGGATCCGTTCGGATACGTGATTATCAGATATACTACGAGTATCGACCCTCGCGGTGACGGTGGCGAGCAAGGCGGCTACGCCAATTCCGCGGCACAAAAGGGTTTGGTAACCGCGTGGATGGCGCAGGAAAATGGAGCGGTCGACCCGTATGATACTTGGGAAAACTTTGTATACTTCTACGATAAAGCAAACTGGAATGTCGCGAATAATACTTGGGGATACTATAAGGATTATGAACATGATGTTGCCATCGCTACCATGACAGGCGATGTCGATAGTGTAAATCCCGGTACCCTTACCACTCCGTTTCGGCACACTTTCGATGATAATAACATGAACAATCAAAACTGTTTGGCTACTCAGTTTGCCGACGGAGACGGGTATACTGCACCTGTTACCGAAGAACTCGGTATAAAAATGACTCATAACGGCGATAAAATCAGTATTTATATCAATCCCGACCCCGCTGAAAATACAGCAAACCTTTCCAATACTTGGATGCTTATCGGTACGGCGGATGTCGGCTGGTATACGGATCTTATCGGCTTCTTCGGTATCGAATCGCCGTTTTTCCGGGGCGGAGATATTGGAACGATATACGACAATTTCTATATCCGCACTGTGGCGAGTAATCTTGTCGCAACGGTCACTCCCCAGAAAGCGGTTATCAGTTCTTCCGTAACATTCAATATCGCGCTGACACCGCAGAATGTCTCGGGTACCGATAGCGGTATAGGCGAAATCTATATTAAAAAGCCCGCAGGGTACGGTGTATGGACTCCCGGGAATGTTACGGTCGTCCATCCGCAAGGCGGATTGATGACGAGACAGACCGGTGCTGCATATATGAGCGGAATTCTCCCCGCGAACAATTTCTATGTCGACGAACGGAACGGTTTCTTGTACATACGTTTCGGTATGGGCGGATCGGATGCCGCGAATAATATTGTAACAAACGGAACGATCAATATTTCGTTCACAGTAACCACACCCGCGACAGGCGATCGTTTGGGCGCGAACTTTGAGGTATTCGCCGACTGTACGAAACACGCGAACACCGGGGTAGATGCGGCTTTCGGTGGAACGATCAAATATGCGACTACCGGTATGAAAAAGGCCTATGCCTCCGGTACCGAAGGCTTATTGGTCAGGACATATTCTCAGCCTAAACTCAACTATGCGAAGATCGAGTATTCTCCGTCGCCGATCATCACAGGTACTGAAGAATCCGATTTCACCTTAAAGATATCCACGGAACTGGTGGAAGGCGCCCCCGATATCTCGCATATCAGAATCCTGATCCCGACGGGCTTTGCAGTCAGTAACAACACTGCCGGCCACCTGAACATTCAGTCCATGGTACTCAAAACCGGATCGGGAGACCTAAGCTCGAATCAGGCGTTCGTCTCCGGGAATTATATTTATGTCTACTATACTAACTCGCTGATCGGCGGATTCCCCGGTCAGGACGGATACGACCGTATCTCCTTCAAGGTTTACGGAACTCCCTCGATCGGAGCGATGAGCACGAGTAACTTCCTTTGGCAGGTTGCGGTTAACAGCTCCCATTTTGTCACCGGTACGACATGGACGAACGCTACGAATACCCCGCTGATGCAGGTCACGGTCTCCAAGTCCAACGCCGTGTGCTACGGATCGATCAATCCCGATAAAGTGGCTATTTTCGCCCAGTTATCCAACAACCGGAACGAATTTGTTTATACGATCAATAATCAGGGTAAGGGCGATAACTCCGTGATGAACGCGAAGATATATGTACCCGAGAATTTCTCCAATGTGATCGTGACAAACGTTTCCACGAAGGGCGGAACAGTCAGCTATAATTCAGGCGAACGGATGATCTACATCAACTACGGAACGCCGTTAGCGACCAATCAGTCCGATAATATCAAACTCTGGGCGACGCATACTAATGTGAATGTGAACTCTCCCGCTGTAACCGCGCCGTTCCTGCTCTATGCCGATAACGGAAACCTCGCGGGGTACGTCCTTCAAGCCTCGGAGTACGGAAAGTCATGGAGCGTGATTATCAAGCCTCCTACGCCGTCGGCGGCGAATTTCATCAACCCGTCGGCGATCTTCACAACTTCGATCACCAACACGATTACAAACACAATCTATAACACTTCTCCTAACGGCGTCAATGTCCTGTACGGACTGATGATGCTCCCGGCGGATAAATTCCCCACGATCGTCAGCGTACAGACGAAATATATGAAGAACCCCGCCAATATCGTCCAGACTAATTTTGACGGAACGAATTTTATTTACCTGAAGTTCTACAACGATACGAACGGCGGTCTTTTATCGAAGTATGCCAATTTCGATAATGAGAAGGTCATCATTAAGTTCGTGGATAATATCACTTACGCGACATTCCCGACCAACCGGATGCCGACAAATGTGATTATTCCCACCTACGTTTATAAGTCGTCCAATGAAAGTTCCGATCCGGATTATTACGCTTTATCCGAATTCGACCCCAACTTCGGCGGAACGAATAGTATCTACTTCAAGCTTCCTTCCATCTCGGCGAAGTTCTATATTTCCCCCGCCGAGTTATCTTCGTCCTCGGTAACGAACGACATCACGTTTGTCCTGACAAACACCGGACAACCGGGCAACAGGATCCATTACTTCTATATTCCCATTCCGAGTGATATTTCGGAAAACGTGCTTTTCCTCAACTCGAGTGTGGGTACGGCTACCCCAGAACTCGGGCTGGACAGGATTAAGGTCACTCTGGCTACTCCGCTCGACGGAGGAAAGGCCTGTATCGTAACCTTTAAGCTGGTAGATATCGTGGGGCAGGAAGATAAGGAAACCTATTTCTATCCGACTGTCAGAAACGACAAAGAGCTCATCGTGCTGGGTAACCCGGACATCGTGGTCGGGAAGAGCGGGAAGATCAATTTTGAAATTCCGAAACCCAAAGGCGGCGGCGGAGCGTATCCCAATGTCATCTTCGTACAGAAGGGCGAACCCGTGGGAAGCGTGATCACCCAGCAGTTTACGCTCAAGGTGACGAATACCGGTATAGGGCAGGACTTGTTCGATAAGGTCATGGTCAAGTACCCGAAACCGCTTCAGGGATTTGTAGCCCATATTTATAGCGCGCATCTGGGGCTGTCGTCATCGAACTCGGCGTATTTCACCAAGACCGTCAGCAATTTCAGTGTTAATTATATTCCCACCGGCAGCGAACTAAGCGTCGGGGAATCGGATACCTTCACTGTGACCGCATACATCTCGAACCTGACCCTGCTTCCTACTAACGGAAAATTCGAGTTCTTCGCCGATAACGGCTTCTTCGATATCGGAAACCCCGCGAAGACATTCTATGAACTGACAAATCTTTCCATAGGCAGCGCATGGGTCTACGGTACAGAACGTGTTAATGTCACCCTTGCCGGGAATGCTTTGACGACGGTCAAGACAAACACGTTCACAATCGATATTAAGAACGGTACGAACGGAAGTCTCTCTGTCAACAAAGTGGGAATCAAGATACCGAGCATATTCACTGTCAATCCAAGCGATGTTACTGTCACGCTTACTTCCGCGGACGTTACGGTGAGCGGGGGGTATATCTGGCTGAACTATACCGGCCCCGGATTATTGAATCAGAATAACAAGACTTCACTAACAATCAAAGCGGTGAAGCCCTTGATCGCCAATCCGATGATCGTGAACTGGGAAACCGTGGTGTACTACACAAATAACGTGAGTATCGCATGTCAGACGAAGGGGAATACTTACCAGAATATCAATGCCCCCAACGCGGACTTTTATGCATACTCGACGCCGAACACGGTAGGGAAAGACTTGATGTCCCAGGTGTTTTCGGTTACCGTCACAAACATTGGCGCATTAAGTAACAATATCTACAAGATCAAGATCATACCGCCTACCACGAATGCCAACAACAAGCTCGTGATCACCAACATATCGGGAATCACATCGACGATTGCTTCTAAGAAGTGGTATTCCAACGACGGGTGTCTCTATATCGACTACGGGGTCAGCAATAATTATATCAACTCGAAGACGAAGGATGTTATCACATTTACTGCGTATGACAACCAGAACAACGAAGGGTTCATTAACTCATGGAAGGTATACGCGCTGAACCTAAAGAATACGAACTCCGGATACTTCCTGACCAAGGACCCCGTGGGTATCGGGAAAAGCCTCGAGTACAGGATTATCATCCCCGCATACAACTCGAGTTACTATGCATACCCGGACACGATCTCGACTGCCGAGGCATCGAACTCACTCAGTATCTACCTGAATAATACCGGTACCGGAACGAACTATATCAAGAGTGTCAAGATATATTTCAATAATCCGTTTACTAATGCCGGGCTGAGCGCTAATTCAAGTAAAGGGACCGTCGCGCAGATCAGTTCGAATTTCATCCAGATCAATTACCCGGTCCCGACAAAGATGGCGCCGAACTCCAACGATGTAATCTCGCTTAATATCAGAGACAACATCGACTTCGGCAACTCGTCGGCATACTTCACGGCTTACATCGAGTATAACACTTCCGGCGGACAGTATATACCGTCCTCGATCAGTGTCGGGACGAACCTGGTGAAGTTCCAGATGCCCGCGCCGGTCGTCGCAAGCGAAGCCGCGCCGAACGATATTTACAGCAGTCAGAAGTCCGCCAGCATCCTGTTCCGTTTTATCAACAAAGCTACGGGAAGCAATAAAGCTCAGAAGATAGTCTTCTATATCCCCAACGAGTTCACGAACTTCATGAACTCCGGCAAGCTGACCGATGTCAACGGGCTGACGACGAATATCGCTTACAATAACGGGAAATTCGTCCTGTCGTATGCGAATTTCCCTGTCGGGTTTACGAATACCCTGATGCTGAGTGTAACGAACTTCACGACGAACCTCGGAAGCTATCTCTTCCAGTCCGTCGCGTCCAACGGCGTACTCGGTGCGTTTACGACTACGAATACGGACTCCAAGTATATCAATATAGTCAAGGCTCCTTCCGCCGAACTTGCCGCGTTGTCGAAGACGGTGTATTCCACCAAGCTCAATAATACCGTCAGCTTCAACTTCGACAATAACACGAGCGGAAGCGAAGCGGTGAAGTTTATCAAGATTACGGTCCCGACGGTATTCAATGATATCACCTCGCCGATCAGCAGTAAGGGTGTAATCGCGGCGCAGACCACAAGTTATGTAGTGATCGCGTATACGAATATGGCGGGCGCCCTGACAAAGGGACAGCAGGACACGATCACGATGACAGTTTGGGACAACACAAACATGGTCGAGATCTATCCTGTGACCTACCAGATCAAGGCCGATAACGGCTCCGGTTTCGGTACGGTACGCGAACTGATCAACACCCTGAAGCAGGAAATGCGGATACCGTTAGCGGAAATCTCGAACAAGCAGATATCGAGCTGGTTCCTGATCAATACGAGCGGCGGGTTTGAGACAAACAACTTTATCTTTATCCTGAGCAACGCCAACGCCGATCAGAACCTTGTTTACTCGAATGTGATCACGCTCCCGACCGAAATAGCGAACCATATTGTTACTGCGATCACGGTTTCTCATCCGTCTGCCGTCGCGGTGAAGTCCGGGACTAAGCTGATCATCACTTATTCCGGCGCAAACGGTTTCTACCCGGGCCAGACGAACAAGGTATCCTTCAGCTTCACCAATAACGTCTATACCGCGAAGAACCTGCTGATGAAGATATATTCCTACAACAACAGTTCCTACGGCTCAGTACAGCTTAACGCGAACCTGAATTTCAAATCGCCGCAGGAAGCGACCGAAGCCTATGTGTACAATAAGAAAATTCTTTACAGTATCGATAATTATGGCGAAGTCGTCTATAAGATCAAGAACGGGATGTACGATGTCGGTATCCAGAAACTATCGGTGAATTTCAGCAACGCGCTGACGATCACGAATATCTACTCGGAATACCACCATGCGTTCGTACCCTATACGATTTCAGCGTCGAACATTGTGATCGATTTCTCTACGATAGGCATATTGCCGTCGAGGCTCGATACGTCGAAGGGCGAAGCGACCTTAAAGATTTACGTCAACTATTCCAATAACGCAAATTGGACGAACGACATGAGCGCGATGGTACAGTACGACGGCAACCTGCAGTGGTCAGTAACCCGTCCCGCGGTCGGCCAGTACGATTTCGTTCCCGTGCTGATGGCTGATTTCGGCAGAATAGTAGGGTATGTCCTGCCCGGCTCTGCGAACCCGAACGCGAAGCTCCTCATGCCCGGCTCGACGAACACCTATATGACGAACAAGTTCGGCGAGTTGATTACCGCGGCCGCGAGCAGCGCGAACGGCTACTATGTACTCGACTATGTGCCCGCCGGGATATACAATATCAGCTTCTCGGGCGACCTTTACAAGACGACGATTTTGTCCAATATCCCCGTCGTGATCAACAAGATTACGAACAATGTAAACTACAAGCTCAAGAAAGACGTGTTCAACCCGAACTCGACTATAGTACAGACTGCCTTGTGTCTGGACGACCTGAAGTCCCAGATCATCGTACCGCCGGGAATACTGAGGAACTATATCGCGGTAGATATCTGGTATTCGAACCTGACGGCGGCGCAGATATCCATGTCGAGCGGCGGATTTATCGTCCCGCCCACGGACGCGAACACATTGACGCTCTATCACTTCAAGATGACCGATCTGGACAGTCTACCGGTCATGCAACAGGAGATATGGGGTAATTTGACCATCAAGCTGTTCTACAACGAGACCAATATCGCGGCGCAGGGATGGAGCGAGGGATCGCTCGCGATCTACTACTGGCGTGAGATGACCGGCGAATGGGTACGTGTCGGCGGAAAAACAGATGCGTCGGAGAATTCGATCACGGCTCAGGTGGGCTATATACATAATTACTACACGATATTCGGCGAAACGGCGCTGACCGAAGTCGCCCCCGGGTTCGTAAGCGTTACCGTAGACCCGAAGGTGTTTACGCCGCAGACTTCGGACAAGTACTATAAGAACATGAAACTCTCGGTCGGGTTTGCCAAAGAGGTATCCAAGTACGAGATCAAGATTTACACGCTTTACGGCGAACTTGTGAGAAGTTTCCTGTTCGAAGGCGGGGGTTATACCCAGTCAGAAGTATTCTGGGATGGTAAAGATAACGAAGACATTCCCGTGAAGAGCGGAGTTTACGTGTATCGTGTCATCGCGGAAAACAATACGTACACCGGTACGATTGTGATCGTGCGGTAATGTTTAAAAGGAGGAATTATATGAAAAAGTTTCTGGCGGTATTAACGATAGTTTTAATGGGGACCAATCTCTATGCGGCGTTCGAGAACCTCGGGTATACGGCGAAAAGTATGTCGCTCGGGAACGCCATTTTCGGCGATTTCGACGGCGTGAACTCGGTGAACTATAACCCGGCAAGTATCGCGCTTGTCAAGAGCATTCAGATATACGGCGGATGGAACACACCCTACGCCCAGTTTAACGACGGATCGATGATCAACACGATCGACGTCAACTATGTGATGCCGTTCTTCAACGGTTTCTCGCTGAGTTTCGATCCGTTTATCACCAAGCGCGCCGCTATCGGTATCGGAGTTCACAGGATGTCGGTGGTCTTCGGCGATATGGAAATCTATCACGAGGGTGTTTATTCCTTCACATACGCCAAAGACCTCAACGACGTGATTTCCCGCGGCGCTAAAATCTCGATCGGGTTCCGCCTGAATATTTTCGATATCGCGGTCGGATCGTTCGCCGATGTCAACCTGAACCCTTCTTTGGGCGGAATGATGTCTCGCGTATCGTTCGGTCTCGATCTCGGTCTGACCTACGACTTCAGCGAAACGATCCGCTTAGGCCTAAGCTATAAAAACCTGATCGCACCGAACATCTCAATTCTCCCCGACGGGGTCGATACCCTGCCGTCGGAATTCAGTCTCGGCGCGAACTGGAATATCGGCAATATTTTATTTATGAAGAACGCGATGATCGGGATAGGGCTGATCACCTACGGTAAGGACGCCAGCGATAACCGTACCGCCAACACCTCATACAACCTCGGCTTCGAGTTCAAGCAGCTTTCCGCTCATGAAATCTTCGAATCCAAGCCGTTCAAGGGCGAAATTCTTTCTGTCAGAATGGGCGCGATCTTTCAGCAGATGAAGCTGTCTGAGAGTGTGATTAAAGTGACGGGTGGTATCGGGTTTATGTATGTATTCGGTAAGGCCCACCAGGTCAATGTCGATTATGCGTTCGAGTACGGAATCAATAACGGCTCGATGAAGCATGTCGCCGGATTGACATACCAGTACCTTCTCCCGAACAGCGCGTTCGTCTACGAAAAGGGTATGGAAGCCGACCAGGAACTGGACGAGCTTTCCAAAGCGAATACCAACGTGATCGTTCCGGACAGCGGTGTGAATAACGCTGATCCGAACGCCCAGAAACAGCCTGACGCCAATGTCAATAAGGCTGAAGCGGATAAGAAGAAAGCCGAAGAGGACAAGAAGAAGGCTGAAGAAGAAAAGAAGAAGAAAAAGGATAAAACTAAGTAGCACAGATTCCCCTCCTTTTAATATCTGTAAGAGCCTCGTTCCGGAAGGAACGGGGCTTATTTTTTATAGACGAATCCCTGTTTTCCGGTTATAATACCTCATCCTTTTTCTGGAGGTTCATGTGTCCGAATTAAAAGTCAGCGTTTCCGGGGTCAGGGGGATATGGGGCGACAGCCTGACCCTCGAATCGCTTATGGACTATACGAAGGCGTTCGGTGAATATATCCGCAGGCGCGGGGGGAAACGGGTGCTGATCGGCAGGGACGCGCGCCCGACCGGGCCGATGATCTCCATGTATGCCGCGTCCATCCTGAACGCCATGGGCATCGATACTGTCGACACGGGGATCGTCCCGACACCGACGGTGCTTTTCGGGGTGCGGAAGCTGGGTTTCGACGGCGGACTCATCATTACAGCCTCGCATAACCCGGTCGAATGGAACGCGCTGAAGTATGTCAAGACCGGCGGACTATTTACCGGCGAAAAGGATATCGAGGAAATTAAAGGGTATCTGACCCTGAAGAATATCGAAGCGCCTTATCACTCGACAGGCAAAAACTCGAACGATACGTCCGCGCTCGCATTGCATGTCCAGGCTGTCGCGGATTACCTCGGGGTCGACGCGATCCGGAGTACGGGATTCAAGACGCTGATCGATCCGGTCAATAGCGCCGGATGCGACGCCTCGCGGATGCTGATGGAAAAGCTCGGATGTACCTATAAGATTATCAACGGCGAGATCGACGGGACGTTCAAACGAGGGACGGAACCGACGCCGGAGAATCTGCGCCATATGGAGAAAGAGGTCGTCGATTTTGGCGCGGATATCGGTTTCGCGACCGATCCCGACGCTGACCGGCTGGTTGTCGTGGACGAAAAGGGCGCTGTCCTGTCCGAGGAAATGACCCTCGCGCTCGCGGTCGAAAGCGTGCTCTCCGATCCCATGACGAAGCGCGGCGACGTCGTGATCAATATGTCGACGTCGAAGATGTCCGAGGATATCGCGGCGAAGTACGGTGTCAGGACGTTCCGCTCCAAGGTGGGGGAAGCCAACGTGGTCGAGACGCTTATTGCGAATCACGCGCTGATCGGCGGCGAAGGTAACGGCGGGGTGATCTTCCCGTCGGTCAATACCGCCCGCGACAGCCTTGTGGGGATGGGGCTGATGCTACAGCTCATGGCGCGGACGAAAAAGCCGCTCTCCGAACTCGCGGCCGCTCTCCCGAGGTACGCGATGAAAAAAACGAAGTTCGATTATTCCGGCGACATCGAAAGCCTGTATAACCGGATAGTCGATAAGTATAAATCCGCCGAAGTATCGAGACTGGACGGCCTCAGGATAGACTGGCGCGAGGGCGATACCGCGGTCTGGGCGCATATCCGCCCGTCGAACACGGAACCGGTCGTCAGGCTGATCGGGGAAGCGGGCTCAGCCGAGGTGTTGGATAGGGTGTTCGCTGAAATCGGCGGATTACTCTAAGCTTCGGTTTCCGACATCCTGCGGTAATTGAGTTCCATCTGTCTCAGACGTTCCAGCAGTTCGCGGTCGAAACCGCTCCGGTATAGGTAGACCGTGTTGTTGTGCGATAGCGGGTCGCCGAGCGGGGTGATTTTTTCCGCGAGCGCAAAATCGGGTGTGCCGGGTATCGGCGAGAAGTACGCGAGCCTCGGCACCGCGCCGCAACTGTTGATATAACGCATCGTTTCATCGATCCTGTCCGCATTCTGCCCCGGCGTATTGAGCAGGGTGTATACCTGAATACTTTCCCGCCTAAAACCCGACCTGATCAGGATATCGACCGAGTTCTCGAACTCGCGGTTCGTCGTTTTCGCGCCCCGCGATTGCTGAAACGCCGGGTCGTTCGACTCCAGCGAGAGCCGGATATCGCGGAAACCCGTCCTTTTCATCAGACGCGCGGTCGTCTCGGTCAAATGCCGGATGTGAAGCCCGTTGGGGGTGTAGAAGTTCCCGTCGAAACCCGCCCGTGCGAGCGTATCGAGTACGATATCGATATGCTTTTCTGCATCGATAAGCAGGGCGTCGTCGTAGAACGCGAAATACCGGACGCCGTAGTTTTTCCGCAGGGCGAGGATCGTCTCCGCGGCACTCTCCGGCCGGAAACGCGTGAACGTGTTCAGGACGGCCGATGCGCAGTAATCGCAGCGGTAGATACAGCCGAGCGAGGTATAGACAGGGGCGTAGTAGTATTCGCCCAGCAGACTATAGTCCGGCACGGGATCGACAGGCAGGGTCAGTTCCTCGCCGGTCAGTCGGGAGACTTCGGACAGGACGGCATCGAGCCTTTGCGATCCGACTACCTTGTCCGCGCCGGATGCGTTCGCGGAATGGGCCGGCATAAGCGACGAATATACACCGCCCGCGATCACGGGGATGCCGCCGAACACTTTCCGCAGGAGCGCGATGGTGTGCCGTACGCCGGTATACCAGTAGGTCATCACGGTCGTGACGAAGATATAGTCCGGGCGGAATCCGGTCTTCCGCAGTTCGGCGGTAAACACCTCGTCCGGTAGTCCGTAACGTTTGAACCGGCGCGGGATATCCGCGACCTTCGGCGGTTTAGGGATAAAAACTCTATTGAAGTGCCCGGTGCCGTTCTCGTGAAACCTCATCCCGTTAAGCGCGGGGTGCGTCCGGTCGAGTGCGTTGATGAACCTTAGATCGAACTTTTCCTTGAGGCAGGACGCGAGGAGCATCAGGCCGAGCGGTTTGGAGAAATGGTCGTAGGCGGCAAAGTCTTCGATATGGGGGTTGATAAGCAGAATCTTCTTCTTCATGCGCCCGGGAAAACCCTGAGATAACGGATGCCGATGGGGGTGCTTTCCACGAGCGCGGCGAGCCGGTTGTTCGACACAACCCGGTAGACTCCTGGGGTAACAGGCGGTGCCGTGAATGATCCTTCGGCGAGGGGTTTACCGTTCATCAGGTGTTCCTCGGGCACGGTAAGCTCCAGAACCGGAATGTGGGGCAGGGCTTCGAGCAACGGGATCATGATATCGCGGAAATTCGTCTCGTCGATCTCGTCGATAGTCCTGCATCGAGCGATCTCGATTCCGCCGCTTTTGAGACGGATAAGCGAGGCAAGATGCGCTCCGCACCCGAGAGTCTTCCCAAGGTCGCGGGCGATCGCGCGGATATACGTCCCCGACGAACAGGTGACGGTGATGACGGCGGCCTGCGTGTCATTGTCGAAACAGTCGAGCGTAATGCCCTTCACGTCGACCTCACGGGGCTTTTCGGGCACTTCCATATCCCTTCGCGCGAGTTTGTAGTTCCGCACCCCGTCCGTCTTCAACGCGGAATACTTCGGCGGGACTTGCGTGATCCGCCCGACGAACATGGGAATGGCGCCGCGTAAATCGCTCTCGGCGATCCGTATATCCGAACGCGCGGTCACTTCGCCGTCAGCGTCGTCGGTGGCGGTAGTTACTCCGAATTGAATCCCGGCGCGGTAAATTTTATCCGTTTTCAGCATGAAGTCGAAGAGCTTCGTGGCCTCGCCGACAAGAAGGGGAAGCACCCCGGACGCGGCCATGTCGAGAGTGCCGCTGTGGCCTATTTTTTTGATATGGATTTTTTTCGATATCCGGCGGATCACGTCGAACGAACTGATGCCGGACGGTTTATCGACAGGAAGAACGCCTGAGATTTCAGTCATCAGATGTTGTCCACCTTGACCTGGATGACGTCGGTGACCGGCAGCCCCCCGAGCTGGTCGTTGACCTCGACCGAGATATAGCACCATCCGTTAGTCAGGAGCCGCGTATCCCATTCGTACTGGTAGGGCGAGGTGGTCATCAATGTCTCAAATTGGAAATTGATATAGATATAGACCGAATCGACCAGCATGGTATCGGGCGGGGTGACGAGGATGGTCTGGATTCCGCGCACGGTCTGGCCGTTGTAGGGGGCGGAGATCACGCCCTGAGGAGTGAGAAATTCCGAGCAGGAGAGTAACGCACCGAGCGAAATAAATACCGCGAAGTAAACCCTGAGAAAACGCATGAATCCTCCTTACCGCTATATGGTCACTTTAAATAACCGCCGTTCCCCGGCGGCAAGGAAGTGACCATTGGGCGAATTATGAAGAGATATCATTACTAAAGCTAAAAATGATAACTGTGATTAAACTCGCCCTAAATATTGTACATTGAAAATCATAAAATTTAAAGCAAAACGGATAATATTCGGGAAAAATCTTGATAGAAAGACAATCAGGCACTATAATAAGAGCGGTTCCGTAAAAGAACGCGTTTATGACCGATAATAGGCTGAAAAAAGGAACCATGCGAGGGAGGGATGAAGCGATTCTCGTTTCGTCTGCAGAGGTTATTGGATATCCGCAAGGATAGGGAAGAAGAAGCGAAGATAGAGCTTGCGAAGGCGAGCGGCGCTTACCAGCTCGAGGTCAATAAGAAGCTCGGAATGTTCGAGACCCTTCGCGAACTCCGTTCGTCCCTTTCGGCGCGCGGAAATCTGACTCTCGCCGAGCTTCAGGAATACGACCGTCTCTCCCAAGATACCGACCTTGCCGTTCTTGTACTCGATAAGGAAATCGAAGCCAAAAAGCTCATCATGGAAGAAAAGCTCGTGATCTACACCAAGCTCAAGCAGGAACGCCGCGCGGTCGAAATCCTGAAGGAAAAAGCGCTGGAAAAGTACCGTGAAGAGGAAAAAAGGGAAGAACAGCAGGTTTTAGACGAAATGGGACAAAATATACACCGGAAAAATCAAGCGGATCGTAAAAATTCCGAAAATCAGAACGAGGGTTTCTCTGAAGTCTGATTTCGGGAGGGAAAAATGATTGAATCCATTCAGGGCGCGATGTTCAGGATCGAAGAGATCACGAAGCGTATCGACGAAATAGGGGCGATAGGCAAACCGCCGTCTATCAAGCCGTTACAGCCTCCCCAAGCCAAGGAAGCGCAAAATCCCAATCAGCCTACGTTCTCGCAGGTCCTGAGCGAATATGTGAACGGCAATACAGCCCAGCCGGGAGCCGGGAAAGAACTTTACCTGAACGACCTGAATGTCGACGAAGTGGTCGGCACCTACCAAGACTCGGCGAAGATGCTCCAGTCGTTATACCAGAACGCCAAGCAGGACAAGGGCGATGTGAATTCGATCATCACCGAGGCGTCACAGGCCTTCGGGGTGGACGAGTCGTTAATAAAAGCGGTCATCAAGCAGGAGTCCCAATATAATCCCAACGCTGTTTCGCATGCCGGGGCGCAGGGACTGATGCAGCTTATGCCGCAGACAGCCGAGATACTCGGCGTCACCGATCCGTTCGATGTCCGTCAGAACATCTTCGGCGGGACGAATTACCTCAGCGACATGCTGACACGTTACAACGGCAATATCGTGAAAGCCCTCGCAGCGTATAACGCCGGGCCGAACAGGGTCGATGCCGCCGGAGGCGTTCCGAATATCGAAGAGACCAAGGACTATGTCAATAAGGTCATGAACTTTTATTACGAGTACAAGAATTCCAAGTAAGCATGGGATAGGGTAATATGGAACGGAAAAAACGCATTTTCTTTTTGCTCCTCATCAATCTCACCCTGGCGTTTCTCTCGCTGTACATCCTCGATTTTCTCCAGATCATCGATTACCGCCAGATACTCCAGCAGTTCCCGTTACTCAAAGAAGTCTACAAGGCCAAGAAAGAAGACCCCGATCTCCTGTCAAAAATGGAGCTCGACAAGAAATGGCAAATCCTTCAGCAGAAGGAGATCACCTACCAGCAGGACCTCGCCAAACTCGAAGAGGAGAAGCGTGTGATCGAGGAAGAGAAAGAAGCGATCGCGAAACAGAAGGACGAGATTCTCGCGATGCGTGAGAATATGTCGAACGAACAGGTGCTGAAAAACGCCTACGACAACCGTATCGAAGAGATCGCGATTCAGATCGAGAGTCTTCCTCCTGTCGTGGCGGTGGCTCTGCTCGAACGGCAGGAAGATATGATGATCGTGGATATCTTCCGCAAGATCGAAGAACGCGCCGCCGAAGAGGGCAAGGCCTCGATCCTGCCGAGCATCCTCAAACTGATGAACCCCGACTTGCTGGCGAGAGTCCAGAAACAAATGCTACAATAACTTAACGGAGTATATCGAATGAAAAAATGGGTAATCGTGTTCGCGTTTATCGCATTGTCGTCTGCGGCGTATGCCAAGGGTGTCAGCAATGAAGAGCTGATGGGGAAATGGGTCAATGAGAAGGACGCCTCCATCGCGATTGTATTCGAGGCGAACGGTAAGTTCACCGATTTATCCAAAGGGGCCGTGGGGACGTATACGTATAAGTGGGAATTGCTCGACGACGAGATTCTGCTTTTGACGCAGAAAAACGCCGGCGCGACAGTTCTGAAGACTTTCAAAATCAAAGAGTGCAAGAATAATAAAATGGAAATCAAACTTCTTTTTACTTACGATGTTCAGAAAGAACTGACGACGGTTCCCGAAAAGGGCGCCAAGACGTCCAAATTTATTAAAAAGTAACGAGGTATCGATGAAAGGAATATTCGCTGTTTTCGCGGTAGTGGCGATTCTCGCGGGCTGCCAGAACGGGCAAGCCTCCAAGGCTGCTATCGCTGACGAAAAGGCGCTCGCCGGGGAATGGACATCGTCGGGCGATCTGGAAATGCATCTGACACTAAAAGACGGCGGAAGCCTTGTCTACTGCAAGGGCGAACTGTGCGCGATGGGAAAATGGAAGACCGACGGGGTTAAACTCATGCTCAATTACTTCGAGGGCGATAAGAATGTCGAACTTGAGTTGACGATGCTCGCGTTATCCAACGGTCAGCTTCAGTGCACCTTCTCGACCGGGAAACCCATCTCATTCACGAAGGGAACCAACCAGAATTAATCTTCAGGTTTCGATTTATCTTTAATCTTGATATGCGCGAACGATCTATAGAAGAAGGCGGAAATATACTGTTTATCGGGATATTTTTCGCCTTTCTTCTTTTTACGCAGGTAGGAATTGATCACGATTTTCTGCTTCGTACCCTTCTGGACAAACGCGTGAGTCTTCGGGTAGTAAAGGTTCATTGTCGCGTAGGCGACGCCCTTGCTCGACGAGAAGTGGATATAGGTGATCGTGCCGTGCTTCCCGACAGAATCCACGATCCCGACATGTGAAAGCGGATCGTCCCACTTTTTGTTTTTATTCACATCGTAGGTGTTGTCAAAAAAAATGATATCGCCGGGCTTCGCGATCTTCGCGTCATAGACGAATTTGTACTTCTGGAGCCCGTTATATAACGAGTCCACTCCGCGCTCGCCGTTGGCATAGACCTTCTGAAGATCGATCCCCGCTTTATAATAAGCATAATTGACGAAACCGATGCAGTCGCTCGTAAAGCCTTTCTTACCCACTTTCGGTATTTTCTTCAGCCCGATCACGCTTTTCGCGTATTCGGTCACGAGGTTGTAAAACTTTGCCTCGGTGGGATTGGAATAAATCTGCCCGGAATCGGAATATCCGGCCGCCGCGAAAACGAAAAGCAATATAAATAAGATTCGGGTCATGAGTTACCTCTTGGATTTGATGACAGGCGCAGCATGGAATCGCCCATATTAATTATCGAATGAAACCGGAAAATGATAAGTGTTTACAGAGTAAAAAGGTCGGGATTTTCCGGGACGCAGGCGCTTCCCGCAAGCTTGTCCACGAGGCTATTCCAACGGTCACCGGTGTGCGCGGCAACCTTGTGCCATTTGATCTTTATCGGCTTGCCCTTGAGGAATCCGATATAGGACTTCGAGACGGTATGATTCGCGTTCCACTCGCCGGTCGCCCATTTCTCGATCCCGGCGTAATCGTAGAAGACTTCCGCCTCGTCGACCCCGTTACCCGCGCACCAGTCTACCGCGTCCTTGACGGCGCGGAGTTCCCCGGCGATCTGAGCGCTGTCGGCGGTCTCGGCGCGGCTGAGGGCGCCGCAGGCCTGATGGAGCACCCGGTTGTCCTTGACCACGGCGTATGCAAACCCGGTGACACCGTTACGGCAGGAACCGTCGACGTAGATCCGGTAACCGTCGTGACCGCCGGTATGACCGTGCCAGATATCTTCCAGCCCGGCGAGATCGTCCTTCGACTTGATCCCGCTGAAATCGGCGGAGAAGGTGTTCTTCGACGGCTTGTAGTATATCTTCACCTCGCCCATCGTCCCGATACTGAGTTTGACCATGTAGTCGCGGAACGAGTCTTCGATAATGACGGCACCGATTGAATTCGATTGAAGTTCGGTAATGTACTTCTCCGCGCGTGCGCGGAGCTCTTTCTCGCCGATAACGGGCATATTTTGCTCCGGCGGTTAGTATAAACGGATGGGGGAAAATTGTCAAAAACATCCCAGTCCATTCTTGACAGTGAAACTTTTTATACTATAATGGTTACGAGAAAAACAAAGGGGATGCGTGATGAAAAAGTTTTTAATAGGTTTATTAATAGGCGCGGGCGTATCCTCCGCATATCCCGGGATGAAGATTTTAGAAAGTTATGAATTGCCCAAGAAACACGAACTGTACAGTATGTGGGTTTTTAAAGAACCGTTACGGTTGTTTGTTTTATTTACATTAGGGTATGAAGGAAAGATGTTCTTTTATTCCGGGGGAATAGTTTACAGCGGGGAAATCGGCTTAGACGGACCTCATCTCAGCCCGAATGAATCCTCGTGGGGTATTCTGTACAGGCTAAAGAACAAGTATTATCTCAATCTCAATGGCAAGGAGCAGGGGCCCTTCACTTCCGTTTCGCCGCCGGAGTTCAGCCAGGACGGTAAAAAATGGCTATTCTGGTACGAACAAGGCGAAAGATGGAGTGTCAATTACTGCGGAACCGAATTCGGAGAGTACGATTTTATTTTTCACAAACCGAAACTGAGTTTCGACGGATCAAAGTACATATTCGGGTATAAAAAAGATAATCAATGTTATATAAACAATACAGGTGAGATTTATGGTCCTTACGGGAATGTCGATGTTCCGGTATTTAGTCCGGATGGAAGAAGTTTCGCGTATGAATATGCTCAGGATAAAAAGAAATACAACTGTGTGAATGGCAAATCGTTCGGCCCGTATGACCTTACCGATTTGCCGGTTTTCAGCGGAAACGGGTCAAAATTTGCATTTTTCTTTGCCATGAATTTAATGGAATCGGGAAAAACCGAGTATTACGAGCATATTGACGGGAAAACCTTTGGGCCGTATCAGGAATCCGGTTATCCGGGTTTCTCATACGACGGTTCTTCTTACCGGTTTTCTTATAAAAAAGACGGAAAAACTTATGTAAATATCGACGGATCGGAATACGGTCCGTACGAACGCGTAGTCCAATCCTCTTTTATCGGAAACACCTCGAAGTTCTATATCTGGTACGCCTCGGGAGGGAAGCATTATATTTATATCGACGGGAAAGACTATGGCGCGTATGATGAAATTACCGATTTCCACACATCGGCGGACTGGTCGGTATGGGAAATCGTCTATAAGTTAAATGGAAAACAGTATGTCAATCTTAACGGCAAGGATTACGGCGGGTTCGACGAAGTATATCGCCCGGCCTTATCAGGGGATGGTCAGAAGTTCGGATTCAACTATGCCGATGCCGGAAAATATTATTTCAACATAAACGGTAAGATTTCCGGGGGATATTCTTTTGCAACTTATCCTGTCATTTCGATAGACGGTTTGCATACGGGACTGATCTACTTTAAAGATAAAAAAGCCTATATTGACATTGACGGGGTTCTCTACGGGCCGTATACGGACGCTTATTCTCTCCAGTTTAGCCCCGTTGGGAGCAAGTTTGCGTTTATTTATGTCAAGAACAAAAAAGAATATATTAATAATAATGGAATCTCATTCGGCGGGTATGAGAGCGTAAGAATTAAGTTTTCGGACAAGGGAACGCTCATCGCGACATTTATGCAGGGAAAAGAAGTAACATTGGCTGAAATAGAATAGACGGTAATCGCCGTTTCAAGTATACAGTCTTTCCTCGAAGGGAGAGGGGAGCTCGAAGCTGTCAATGGGGTCTTTCAGCATATTTTCAACTATTCAGTTTCTTACTGTCAAATCTATTTTTGACGAATATCGCCATGCTTTCAACGATCGGCCGGTTTTCACCGGCGGTGAAAAAGTTATCAAACCCAGTATTAACTTCATGGGTTTCACAAATGCCCGCCGGGATATTTGACAGGAGTCACGCTCTATATTATTATCATAGCTGATTGAATGGAGGTAGAACATGCAGTGGTATATCTGGATGATTATCGGATTCGTGCTTTGCGTATTCGAGATTTTCACTCCGGGCTTCTTTATTCTTCTTCCCGGCGCGGCCGCGATTATTACAGGGGTTGTCGCGATTTTTGTCCCCAGTCTCGCGGTTCAGCTCGGAGTGTTTGTCGTTCTTTCGGTGCTCCTGATCGTTTTCCTCCGCCCTGTTGTCATGAAGATGATGTCCAAAAACGAGAAAGCGACCAATACCGATGGAATGATCGGCAAGGTAGTCCTTGTCACCGAAGATATCGATAACCGTCAGGAAAAAGGCTATATCAAATATTACAGCGACCATTTTCCCGCCCGTTCGGTAAGCGGAGCCTCGTTTTCAAAAGGCGAGGTGGTCAAAATAGTCCGTCTCGACGGGATCAAGGTTTATGTGGAAGCCGCTTCCGACGAGTCCGCGGTCGAAGGAAAATCAAAATAGTTCTTACCCGCTGAGGAAACAATGGCTGAAAAATATCTGTCTACCAATCCGTATATCGGGACGAGGGATTTCTACCCCGAAGAAATGCGTGTCCGCAACTGGTTCTTTTCGATTATGAGAAAAGTGGCGGAGAGCTATGGGTACGAGGAAATTCTCGGGCCCATCCTCGAACCGTTCGACGTCTTCGCCGCGAAGAGCGGGGAAGAGATTGTGAAGGAACAGACCTATCATTTCACCGACCGCGGCGAGCGCCATATGGCAGTCCGGCCTGAGATGACGCCCACTGTGGCGCGAATGACGGCGGCGAAGCTCGGCGAACTGCGGATGCCGGTGCGTTGGTACAGTATCGCGAACTTCATGCGTTACGAACGCCCCCAGAAAGGGCGATTGCGCGAGTTCTGGCAGCTTAATCTCGATCTGCTCGGCGAAAAGGGGCTTGCGAGCGACTACGAGATCGTCTCGGTCGCGGTGTCTCTATTGAAAGCGTTCGGCGCCGACGAATCGATGTTCAAGGTGAAGATCAATAACCGCCGGTTTTATAACGATGTGATGCGCGAAGTATTGAAGGCGACACCGGATGAGATGAAGTCCATCTCCAAGGCCGTGGATAAACGTTCCAAACTTCCGCGTGAGAAATATGAAGAGTGGCTGAAGGAATCCGGGATAACACAGGATAAGATCGACGGCCTTGACAGGATTTTCGGTATGCCGCTTAAGGAATTGCTTGGGAAAATACCGTCCGACTCCGCGGGCGGAAGGGAACTAAACGAACTTTTCGGTCTGATCGAGAAAACAGGGCTGGCTCCGTACTGCGAGTTCGACTTTTCTATTGTGCGCGGTCTCGATTACTATACCGGCAATGTGTTCGAGGTGAACGACCTCAACCCGGAGAACAGGCGCGCGCTTTTCGGCGGCGGCCGTTACGATAACCTGATCGGCCTGTTTAAAAACGCCGAGGTGTCCGGTATCGGGTTCGGGTTCGGCGATGTCACGTTCCAGAACTTTCTCGAGGGGCACGGCCTGATTCCGCCGGAAGTCCACAATAATGAAACAGTTCTGATCACGGTATTCGACGATGTCGAGTACGCCGAGTATATCAAGCTGTCCGATGAGTTGAGGGAGAAGGGGATCGGGAGCGTGATCTATTCCGGTGAGAATAAGAAGATGGGGCGGCAGTTCCAGTACGCCGAGTCGGCGGGAATGGATTTCGCGGTGATTATGGGCGGCGACGAACTGAAAGCCGGAAAAGCGATCATCAAGAATTTGAGCTTACGTGAACAGAGAGAGACCGCGAGAAACGAGACGGCGCAGGCGATTTTTAACTGGCGAAAAGAAAAATTAAGAAATACTTTGACATAATCCGGAAACCGGGATATAATACTCCTCACTTAAACGGAAAGGGATCTACTGGACGAAATCGGGGAAGAAAGTTTAAAAAATTTCTTGTTAATTGTCGGTTAAAATTTGACGAACAAGAAAGAGTATGATATAATAATCTCACGCTCTAATGTTCAAGGACATAGGGTGTGGAAATAACGGTAATAATACTAAGGTGAGTAGGAAAAGAAAGCGACGTACTGAGAAGTACGAAGAGATGAGCGAAGAAAAATGAAGCTAGAATAGAAGTGATAACGGAGGGTTTGATTCTGGCTCAGAGCGAACGCTGGCGGCGTGTTTTAGG